>Ga0308157_10001602_pt1 | contig 44374 bp, 42 predicted proteins | sample PhyBR1_FD_201035 | JGI IMG/M metagenome (GOLD analysis project Ga0308157, IMG submission 201035) | Phyllosphere microbial communities from UC Gill Tract Community Farm, Albany, California, United States - DLSLB.R1 | ecosystem: Host-associated > Plants > Phyllosphere > Unclassified | place: USA... | reverse complement strand
AGGGGTTGGATAAATTGAAAGAAGAAGTACATTATCTAACTACAACCGGTCGTCAGCTTATATCTAAAGCAATTGCAGAAGCAAGGGATAAAGGTGATTTATCGGAGAATGCAGAATACGATGCGGCTAAAGAGGCGCAGGGATTGCATGAAGCAAAAATAGCCAAATTAAAGAATACGCTGGCAAATGCGCGCTTAATTGATGAGTCGAAATTGGATTTATCAAAAGTACTTGCATTGTCTATCGTTAAAATAAAAAATGTTAAAAACGGTGCAACCATGACTTATCAGTTGGTGGCCGAAAGCGAGGCTGACTTAAAAACCGGAAAAATTTCTGTTAAATCGCCTATTGCACAGGGTTTATTAGGGAAGTCGGTTGGCGAATTTGCCGAAATCGAAGTGCCTGCAGGTAAAATGCAGTTCGAAGTTTTAGAAATCTCGAGATAAGGTAAAAGACGGAGGATGCAAGGCTTAAGGTCTGTCCTCCGTATCCTAAACTTATACTCATACCCATCAGCTCAATGACTATATTTTCAAAAATTGTTGCAGGAGAAATCAGCGCACATGTTGTAGCCGAAACTGCAGAATATTTAGCCTTTTTAGATGTTTCGCCATTAACTGCCGGCCATGTGCTGGTAATTCCGAAAATCGAAGTTGATTATATTTTCGATATGGAAGAAGACCATTATGTTGGGCTTTGGATGTTTGCGAAGATTGTAGCTAAAGGTGTAAAAATTGCCTTCCCTTGTAAAAAAGTTGGTGTTTCGGTAATTGGATTAGAGGTGCCTCATGCGCATATTCATTTAATCCCAATGAACAATGTAAGCGATATGAACTTTAGTAAAGAAAAGCTAAAACCCACCACTGAAGAGTTGGCTGAAGCTGCTGCAAAAATCAGAAAAGCATTACAGGAAGTATAAAAAGGTCGGCTGCAAATATGCCAGCCGACCATTCTACCCGCCTAACCCCAAATATTTTAAGGTGCCGGAGCAACTGTTGTTGTGGTGTAAACATATGGCCAAACTGAGCCCGGAGCTGCAGTTCCTGGAATGGTAATTCCTTTATTATCGCCTCTTTTTGCGTCAGGTACGTAATAATACAATGGCCAGCCTTTATAAGTGAGCTGTTTTTTGCTAATTGAGGCCACAGTAATTACACCAAGATCTGTTTTTGCAATCACTGAAGGCGCAATCAATACCTCTGACTGGTAAACGGGCCAGATCCCTTCCTGGGTAGCACCTTTGGTATAATTGTTAACCCCATTTTTATCAGGTGCAAAACCATAAAGCGTTCTGCCAAAAGCATCTGTAAAATATTTGGTATTACCGGTTCCCTCTACATATGTGCTGGTGTAACTTTTGCCGTTGGCACCAACTAATTGAGCATTGGCAATCATTAACGAATAATCGGGCTTGGCCACAAACCAGATTCCTCCAACTCCATCCCCTTTAATTTCTCCTGCAGCAGCATCGCTGGCATAATAGTACAGCGGATATCCGCGGTAAGTACTTTGCTTACGCCCATCGGCACGGGTCACTTCTCCCACTTCTGCTTTGTTTAAGTTAAGATCAGTACTGGCATCAGCCGAATAGTATATTGGCCAGATCGCTTCGCAACCACCACTGCAGGTTGGTGTACCCGCTACATCAGAAGCAAAGAAGTAAAGCGTTTTCCCGTCTTTATCCGTTAGTACTGCTCCGAATGTAGTACTGTTTGCCAGCTGGATACCTTTTTTCTGTGGAGTAGGTTCAGGAGTGGGTTCTTCGGCACTGTTTTTTTTGCAGGCCGTAATAACCATGGCCATACAAGCTACGGCCAACAGGTTTCTTTTTAAGTAGATTAGCATAAGATTTAGTTTTTAGTTTTAACTTTAATAAAATAATATGCTGCTATTACGCCGTGGCTTTGTAAAAAGTTGCTTCCGGCAATAAGATTTTTTGCTAAAACAGACGAATTTCAAAAAAAATATTTTTCAGGCAACCTTTTGTAAACTTATACCGTAATGTGTTTTGAAAGGAGAACATGTGACCGCTAGTAGCGATACCGAACATACTATACAAAAGCATATTCAGGGCTGCGTTAGAAATGATAGAGATAGTCAGAAAGCACTATACAAACATTTCTATAGCTTTGCTATGGGAATTTGTTTGCGATACACTAACGATCGGCTGGATGCTGCTGGGATACTGAATGATGGCTTTTTTAAGGCGTTTAAAAATATTTCAAAATACGAAACTTCTAAAGCATTTATGCCTTGGCTTGGGCGGATTATAACCAATACCGCTATAGATTATTATCGTGCCAATTTAAAATTTGCCGATCATGTGGATATCCAGGATCACGAAAACATTGTGCAGGTAAGTTCTGTATACGATAAACTCGCCTATCATGATCTGCTGGTGCTGGTACAGAATTTAAGTCCGGCTTACCGTACGGTTTTTAACCTTTTTGCCATAGATGGGTACAGCCACGAAGAAATAGCCGAGATGTTGGAAATATCTGTTGGTACGTCAAAATCGAACCTGTTTAAAGCCAGGCAAAAATTACAGGAAATGTTAAAAGCTACCGAAGCAAAAACTTACCAGGTAAGAAATTCGGAAATAGATAGAAACCTTTTACAGGTTAGGTTAAACACAAATATGCAATGAAAGAGGGAAAAGATATAGATAAATTATTTAAGGACGGACTGGAAAGCCCTGATCTGCCTTTTAATGATTTAGATTGGGATGATCTGGAGGAAAGATTGCATCCGAAACCAAAGCGAAGAGTGATACCTTTGGTTTGGCTTGCTGCTGCGGCCGCGATTGCTGCAATACTGTTAATTGTATTTTTATTAATAAAACCAACTGAGGGATCTGTTGGTCCCAATCCGGTTGTAAAAAATAGTGCGGGTGGTAAAAATAAAGCTAATCCTGAAAAAAGCATGGGGAAGGTGCCTGAAACACCTTTAAAACAAAATGATCCGGCAGTACATACAAACTCGGCAGGGTTAGCGGTTAATACAACTAGCAGAAGCCCCTTTATACAGAAGCCTGTCGAAAAAAATATATTGAGCGGAGCAGATGCTCCAAAATTAGCTTTAGTGGAACCTGATCGCAGAAATTTACTGGCCAATACGGTTTATCAGCCAGCGCTCAATGCCGAATTAGATCCGGTAATTTTTAAAGATCAAAAGCTGATCACCAATGTCGCTACAGGAAAGCAAGAGCGGATTAAGGAACCCGTTCTGCAGAAAAAACCGCGGTTTGTATTGAGTATTTTAGCCGCCCCCGATTTAACCAGCGTACAAAAATCAGGTACGAGTAGTTTAAGTGGTGGGTTGGGAGTAGAGGCTACCTATATTTTAACCAAAAAACTCAGTATTACCACCGGGGCTACCTATGCTAAGAAAATTTACGATTCAGATTTTAGTTTGTATAACCCCAATACCAGTTATGTTTTTAAAATTATACCGTCTAATATCCATGCCAATTGCGATGTGATTGACATTCCGTTAAATGTTAACTATAAAGTTTTTGGCAATAACCGGAATTCCATATCGGTAAGCACCGGGCTTTCGAGCTACCTCATGCTAAAAGAGAAGTATAGTTACAGCTATGACGGTGCTTACCAGGGGCCTCAGCAATATGAAGTGAGGGGCCGGAATCAGCATTATTTAGGTATTGCCAATGTAGGTGTCGAATTTCAACACAAAATAAATAACAATTTAAGTATTAGTGCCAAACCATTCATGAAAATTCCGTTAACCGATATTGGTTATGGAAATTCGCGGTTATCATCAACCGGGGTGGCAGTTTCGGTAAATATGAATTTGTTCGGAAAAGGAAATTAAATCTGGTTTATTGTTTTGGTTGTGGCAGGGGTACAAAACCTGTTTCACCTGGCACAGGTTTGAAACTTTGTTCCAGCCATTTTTGTTTTGCCTTTTCAATCAGTTCTTTATCCGACGCAACGAAATTCCAGTAAATAAAGCGCTCTTCAGGGAAGGGCTCGCCTCCAAAAATATAAACTGTTGTGTGTTCGTGCATGGTAAATTCACACAGTTTGGCATCATTGGCAATTAAAATCTGTCGGGGCTCAAAAATATGACCATCGCTTTCTATGGCACCTTCTAAAATATAAAGGGCACTTTCGCCGAAAAGATAATCGCCAATATTAACTTTTTGGCGGCTTGTACTTTTTAATTCAAGGAAATATAGCGGACTATAAACCGGAACAGGTGATTTACGGTCAAAGGCTTCACCGGCAATTAACTTAATAGCAACTCCATCTTGTTCCCATGCAGGTATATCAGCTTCTTCTACATGAAAAAACTCCGGGTCCATTTGTTCAAGCGCTTTTGGCAATGCTACCCAAATCTGTAAACCGTGTAGCATTTTGTCGGTATGCCTCAAATATTCAGGCGTCCTTTCCGAATGTACAATGCCACTTCCCGAAGTCATCCAGTTTACCTGGCCGGGTTTAATCACCACATCAGAACCCAGACTATCTTTATGGGTAATTTCACCTTCAAATAAAAAAGTGAGGGTAGAAAGGCCAATGTGCGGGTGTGGAGGAACATCCAGGTTTTCATGATCGCTCATTGCTGCCGGCCCCATATGGTCGATAAAAGAAAATGGACCAACCATTCTTTTCTCTCTGAAAGGCAGTAATCTGCCTACCATAAAGTTGCCAATATTGGCCGGGCGCTCTTCGATAATGAGTTTAATGTTCGACATGATGATGTGGATTTTTGATGTGGTGAATTTACGGAAAAATATTGTCATTGCGGGGTACGAAACAAGCTTACAACGACCTATTGATTCCGAAGTATTTACGTGGCAGGTGTTACCATCCGATTGATTTACCGGGTTTAATAGAATAAGGTATTAGGGTATCATCTGGTCTCTGCTGACACCACAGCATTAAATAAAAAAACACCCCTTTCGAGGTGCTTTTTTAAACTTAAAAAGAAAAAATAAAGATCGTTATACCAATTGCATCAAAGCTTCTTTGCTAAAGCCTTTCAATTCTTCGGTGCGGTTGTTTTTAATTTTTTCTACCCAATTCGGATCGGCCAGAAGCGGACGACCAACGGCTACGAGGTCAAAATCGCCGCGATCCATTCTGCGTACCAGTTCATCTAAAGAGCTGGGTTGTGAGCTTTGGCCTGCAAAAGCACCAAAGAAATCGCCGTCTAAACCAACTGAACCAACTGAAATAGTAGCTTTACCAGTTAATTTTTTAGCCCAGCCTGCAAAGTTTAGGTCAGAACCCTCAAACTCTGGTTCCCAGAAGCGGCGTTGCGAACAGTGGAAGATATCGATGCCTGCATCAGCCAATGGCGTCAGCCATTGTTCCATTTCTTGCTCGTTTTTGGCCAGTTTAAAATCATAGGCAGCAGGTTTAAACTGCGATAAACGGATAATTACAGCAAAATCTTCGCCTACTCTTTTACGTACTTCCTTAATTACTTCAACACCAAAACGGGTACGTTCGGCTAATGTTTTACCACCATAAATATCGGTGCGGTTGTTGGTTCCATCCCAGAAAAACTGGTCGATTAAATATTGGTGCGCACCATGTATTTCAACAGTATCGAAACCAAGTGCCCTGGCATCGGCAGCAGCCTGCCCGAAAGCAGCAATGGTATCGGCAATGGCGGCATCTGTCATGGCTACACCGTTTTCAAATCCCGGACTGTTAAAAGACGACGGACCTTCAAATGGAGCACTCGGTAACCAACCGGAAGCATGGTTTGCATGAATACCCTGGTGCCAGATTTGTGGTCCCATTTGTCCACCAGCACTGTGTACGCCTTTAATTACATTTTCCCAGCCTGCAAGTGCTGCTGTACCATAAAAATGTGGAATATTCGGGTCGGCTGATGAAGATGGTCTGTTAATTACCGTTCCTTCAGATAAAATTAAACCAACCTCGCCGGCAGCTCTTTTGGTATAATATGTGGCTACATCAGCTGTAGGTACACCGTCTGGAGAAAATGAACGGGTCATTGGAGCCATTACGATCCTGTTTTTAGTATTTAATGTTTTAAGGCTAAATGGCCTGAATAAACTATCTGTGTTCATATCTTGTCGATTATAATTCTGAATTGATGATTTGACTTAATTTTTCTATACCTTCTTTATTGCGTTTGTAATAGGTCCATTGCCCAACCCGGGTAGCATACACTAAATCGGCACGCTGTAAAATAGCGAGGTATTCGGAAATGGTACTTTGAGACAAGCCCGCCTTATATTGAATTTGACCCACGCAAACACCAACGTTTTCGAAATCGGCGTTAGGTTGTTCCGGGAAATTTTTCTCTGGCTCTTTTAGCCAGTTTAAAATTTGCAAACGGGTTTTATTGGAAAGTGCTTTAAATATCTCTACCTGATCCATGACGCAAATGTATATCGACTTTTCCCGATATGCCAATTAAAAGAATGAAGTTTACAATCAAATGGCGATTATGCTATTTAAACAGAATTGAGCTGTTTTTTAAATGACTGATAAACAGATTAGAATGTTGAAGTTAGAAGTACTTGATTTGAAATCACGGGGCGACGGAATTCTGGCCAAAAAAGAACGGGGATAAATCATACCGACCTATCCCCGTCATCTAAATTAACGCTCTCATATATATAAACAACCAAAAGGATGATTTATTATATGGCAGTGAATTTTTTTTTATTTTTTTTCTGCAGGCTTCTTTGGAGCTGCTTTTGGCTTTTTGGTTTCAGCAGCTTTTGCCTCAGTTGCAGCTGCTTTTTCTTTAGCTGGAGTTTTAGCTTTTTTAACCTCGGGCTGAGGTTGAGTTGCAATTTCTTCTTTTACTTCAGTAATTTTAGGCGCAGCTGTGTTTTGTAAGTAAATGGCCAGCAGTTGTTTTAAATAAACATCTGGTTTAGGCATATTGATTACGGTGCCTGGTTCTTTATCCTGTGCTTGTTTAGTATAGGCCGATTTAATTTTGCCCCAGTCTTTTGAATAAAGTTTGATGAACATTTCTAAAAACTGTTCATCCGTATATTTTTTAGGCAACCTACCCAGCACTGCCTGTATTTTTTCTTCTTTTTTATGTAATATCGCCATCGATTTTATTTTCTGCAAAGATAGCCGAATTTTATCATAATCGGGCTTTTGCTATCAAGCTCAAATAACTACAACCAGAAATGCTCAATTAAGCTTCTGTATCTGCTAATAGGGTTTCTTTTCTTCTGTTTTTTACCAAACGTTCGCGATGCTGCATACCCCATTCCCTCAGTTCATTGATTACACTATCCAATGTTCCACTGTACTCGGTTAACTCGTAAGTTACTGTAACGGGTGTAGTATGGAACACTTTCCTGATCACAAACTCATTCAGTTCGAGTTCTTTTAATTCTTTCGAGAGGATTTTCGGGGTAATTTCTCCGAGTGATTTTTGAATTTCGTTGAAACGAAGTGGTTTTTCCTGCAAACTTAAAATCAGGGGAAGTTTCCATTTACCATTCAACACATAAAGCGCATCTTTTATGGCGTTCATACTGGCTGTACAGGCAGACTTATCGTGGTTTTTATCTTTTGGTCCCATGTTGCAAAGTTACGTGCTTTCCTAAATGATAGCACTATCATTTGGGAAAGTAGTATCTTTTGGATAGCCAAAGTACTTAAGTTTGCTGCAAAAAAGATATGAACACAAAAGCCATTCAGATTACGTATTGGATATCAACAGTACTGGTTTCTTTGATGATGGTTTTTTCGGCTTATTCCTATTTCGCCAATCTGGAGGTAAAGCAAGGTTTTCAGCATGTAGGTTTTCCCGATTATTTCAGGATGGAACTGGGAATTGCCAAATTGCCGGGCTGCATTATCTTACTGGTACCAATAAAAAGTTTGATTAAAGAGTGGGCCTATGCGGGTTTTACAATTGTATTTATTTCGGCAAGTATTGCGCATCTCGCTTCAGGCGATACGACTGGCCACATGGGTGCACCGCTGATCTTTTTAGCGGTTTTGGCAGTGTCTTATTTTACCTGTCATCAAAGTAAAAAAGTAGGATAATCGTGAATATTATAGATTTAGGTAATTACTTAACCTGAAATATAGCAATTGCTTAGCTCCATTTAATAAAACGATTTAGATTGCATTGCAACAAATTAATGATGAAATATAAACTCTCGGGTTTTTGTGTTATTTTGGGTTTGATATGAAAATCTATACCAAATATTCGGCTCTTACTTTATTTGCTTTGATGGCCTTTTTTACCGCATTTAAAGATGATGTTAAATCTCAAAAAAAGGTATCTAGAGCAGACGAACGACCCAACATTATTGTCATTCTTGCCGATGATCTGGGTTTTTCGGATATCGGTTGTTATGGTGGTGAAATTAAAACCCCAAATATTGATTATCTGGCCAGTCAAGGCATTCGCTTTAGAAATTTCTACAATACTTCGCGTTGTTGCCCTACCCGGGCTGCTTTGTTAACCGGCCTTTACAATCACAATGCAGGCATTGGCGAAATGACTCAGGACCGAAATATTGAAGGCTATCGTGGCGCTTTAACCAAAAATGCAGTTACCCTTGCTGAGGTTTTAAAAGATGCAGGTTACCGCACAGCGATGTCGGGTAAGTGGCATGTTTCCAATACGGTAGAACAATCCACGCCTCAGGCGCAACAGGATTGGTTAAACCATAAAACAAATTTCCCATTGTTTTCGCCAATTGATCAGTACCCAACCAACCGTGGTTTCGAAAAGTTTTTTGGTACGCTTTGGGGGGTGGTCGATTTTTTTGATCCCTTTAGTCTGGTAAGTGGTACTACGCCAATAACCGAAGTGCCTAAGGATTATTACCATACCGATGCTATTAACGATACCGCATCGGCTTATATCCGCGAATTTAGTAAAGGGAATAAGCCCTTTTTTCTGTATGTGGCCGAAAATGCACCGCATTGGCCATTGCAGGCAAAACCAGAGGATATTGCGAAATATAAAGATACCTATAAGGTGGGGTGGGATGCCATACGCGATGCCCGTTACAAAAAAATGGTGGCTATGGGCTTAATCGACCCAAAAACAGCCCCGCTTTCGCCAAGAAAAGGTGACGAGAACTGGGAAAATAACACAACCAGACAGTTCGATGAAATGGCCATGGCCGTGCATGCAGCCATGATTGACCGCATGGACCAGGGTATTGGGCGGATTATTAAAACCTTGAAGGAAACCAACCAGCTGGATAACACCCTGATTGTATTTTTAAGTGATAATGGTGCAAGTCCGGAAGATGCCATGCGTTACGGACCGGGTTTCGACAGGCCAAGCCAAACCCGTGCCGGTGAAAAAATTGCTTATCCCATTTATAAAAAAGTAATGCCCGGTCCGCAAACCAGTTATACTTCTATCGGACCAGTTTGGGCCAATGTGGCCAATACCCCATATCAACTGGCTAAAGCACAATCATACGAAGGTGGTGTGCACACCCCGATGATTGCTTTCTGGCCTAAAGGTATTACCGCCAGAAAAGGCAGTTACAGCGATCAGGTTGGCCATGTAATGGATTTTATGCGCACTTTTGCGGAGCTTGGAAAGGCCAATTACCCAACCCAATATAAAGGCAATACCATTAAGCCTATGCAGGGTGCTAGTTTAGTACCTGCACTCAAAGGAAAGCAAGCAGTAGGGCACGATGAACTATTCAATGAGCATTTTAATGCACGTTATGTACGTGCCGGAGATTGGAAAATGGTTAGCCTTGCCGGCGATTCGACCTGGCATTTATACAACATTAAAAACGATAAAACTGAATTAAAAGATCTGGCTGGCCAAAACCCTGACCGCGTAAAGGCATTGAATGCCAAATGGCAGGTCTGGGCAAAAGAAAACCATGTGCTGCCGAAAAAATAGCCTTTAAATATTATTTCGATCACTTAACTGGCCGGAAAGAATTGACCCGAAATCAGGCTAATCTTTCCAGCCTTTCTGCATTTTGCGGTAAGCTTTTTTGCTGATTTTAGATTTCTTTTTTGAACGCGATTTCCCTTTCTTCTTCCGTGCGTTAATGTTGTTTACCAGTGAATTTTTAACACCAAGCTTATTTTTTTTAGACTTCTTGCTGCCTTTTTTCTTTGCTTTTGCCATAACGTACTTAATTGCCGTATTTATTTAACATCAAACCAGTGAGAAAAGTTCCGGTAAAGTAAACATGAGCTTTTTAACAAAGTAAGTTGAGCTATATAGCAAAGCCTTGCAGCCAAAATCAACCTACCTTTGAATTAAATAAAGACAGAAGGATATGAAAATTTGGTTTATAACAGGTAGTGCCCGTGGTTTGGGTCGTAACCTAACAGAAGCAGTTTTGGCCCATGGTGATAAAGTTGCTGCAACAGCGCGGAATATAAATGCTTTACAAAATCTGGTAGAAAAATTCCCTGGTCAGATTTTGCCGATCCGGTTAGATGTAACCGATTATGATCAGGTACATTTGGCAGTAGAATCAGCAGTGGCACATTTTGGCCGTATTGATGTATTGGTAAATAATGCCGGTTTCGGTATTGTCGGTGCCGCGGAAGCATTTACCGACGGGCAGGTGAGAAGCCAGCTGGAAACTAACCTTTACGCACCTATCGAAATTACGCGTACAGTTTTACCTTTTATGCGCAGGCAACGTTCAGGCCGCATTTTACAAATCAGCTCAATAGGTGGCCGTGTAGGTAATGCAGGTATCGGTATTTATCAGGCTGCAAAGTTTGGATTGAGCGGCTTTAGTGAGGTACTGGCCAAGGAGGTGATTGATTTTGGAATTTATGTAACCAGTGTTGAGCCTGGCGGTTTCAGGACAGACTGGGCAGGCGATTCGATGACTTATGCCGAACACATTGAAGGCTATGAAAAAGTAGAACAACGTGCCGAATATTTTAAAAACGGTGGGTTTGTGCCAATGGGCGATCCGGTAAAAGCAGCCAAAGTGATGCTGAACCTGGTAGATAGTCCGGAACCTCCTGTACATCTGGTTTTGGGGAGCGAAGCCATTGGTATGTTAAAACATGCTGACGAGGCACGCACTGCTGAAATGGAAAAATGGATGGCCGTAAGTATATCAACCGATCACGATGAGGCAGATAACTTCCTGAATTCGGATTTGGGCAAAACCTTTTTGAAAAAGTAAGCTGAATTGGCTGAACACGGGTACGGTGCAGTAGCTGTGTTCTCCTTTAAAATCAGTTCAAAGCTTAAGTTGCTTTTTTATTTTATAAATTTGATTACATGCAAGCAAACAAAAAGCCCAGTATCCTTTACTCCTGCTATTCGCAAAAAAACAGCGAGGGCGAGCAGTTTATTGCCCAGCATAATTTAGGATTTATGATTTCTGGTAGCTCAGAACATTTTATTGGCGGCAAAAAATTTGTTTTCAAACCAGGCGATTTCCGTTTTTTTAAAAGGAATCAGTTAACCCGGTGGACTAAATTTCCGCCGGCAGGAGGCGAGTACCGTTCTATTTCTATTTCGATAGATCAGGATACGCTGCACAGCATTAGCGAAGAGTACAACCTTAAGGCTACGGGATTGGATAATGTGGCAGGGGCGATGTTATTGGCACCAAATAGTCTATTGAAGAACTATATCGACTCTTTAGGACCTTACCTCGATGGCAACAATGAATTTAATAAGGGTTTAACCAATTTGAAGATAAAGGAAGCGGTAATGGTACTGCTGGAAACTAATCCGGAATTAAAAAATGTGCTGTTCGATTTTTCTGAACCCGGGAAACTGGATCTGGAAGCCTATATGAATGAGCATTATAAGTTTAATGTAGATATTAATCGTTTTGCCTATTTAACAGGCAGGAGCCTGGCTGCTTTTAAACGCGATTTTCAGAAAACTTTTAATACCTCTCCAAACCGCTGGTTGCAGCAAAAACGCCTGGCCGATGCACATTACCTGATCAGTGAAAAAGGCTGGAAATCATCAGATGTTTATCTGGAAGTGGGTTTTAAAGACTTATCACATTTTTCTTTCGCTTTTAAAAAAGCCTATGGTATTGCTCCCTCACGCATTGGAGGATAAGTGCGGCGATTAAGTTTTAGCAAGTGATCGTTACCCAACGTAAAGAATCCAGCTCGATAATCGCAAATAAAAAAAGCATCAGAAATGATGCTTTAAAATAAGTTAAACTTTTTTTGGCGGAAGATCGAAAGCAATCGCTTCATGTTCAAAATGATCTTTGTGTGATCCATCGCAAAAAGGTTTATTTTTTGATAGGCCGCATCGACAGATTGATACCACTTCTCTGCCCTGTAAGCCATAAGTATTTCCGTTTCTATCTACAATTTCGAAATCGCCTTCTATTTTAACGGATCCATTATTGTTAATGGTAAGTTTTGTTTTAGACATGTGTTTTGTTAGTTTTCTGCAAAACTAAAATTTACTTGCTGCAATTTGCGATCTGATTTCTATTTAGAAACATTCTCTGGTTCGTTGTGCTGTTCCTTTTTAATTACATAGGCGGTCATTTCCGTTCTGATTTTAAAACCCAGTTTTTGGTATAATTTGATAGCGCCCAGATTGTCGTTTTTAACATGTAAAAAAGGAATTTCTTCCCGGTTAAGTATCCTGCGGATCTGTTCCTGTAAAATTTTAAAGGCATACCCTTTACCTAAATGATCGGGATGTGTACAAACTGCGCTCACTTCCCGGTAGGGGCTGGGAAAGAAGCGGTGGCCCGCCATGGCAATTAACTGGTTTTCAGCAAATATGCCGGTGTAGTTACCCAGTTCAATTGTTTTGGCCAAAAACGGACCTGGTTTAGTAAGTTCTACTAAAGTCGTCATTTCGTGTACATGGCTTTGATCGAGGTCAGCCAAGTCTTCGTTTGTACTTTCCGGAATGTCTTTACTCTCATAAACCAGCTGAAACATATCAACATGCGTATGCAAAGTCCATAAGGCCGGAATGGTTAATGGTACTTTAGAAAAAACTACAAACAGGCTGCCAGGTTCACTGATCTCGTAAAGTGTTTGCAGGTTTTCTACAGAATTATCTTTCATACCTGCAAATGCGGCAATATCTTTCAGGTAGTATTTAACCTCGTCAACCCCTTTTGCAAAATGCCTGTGAGCAGAATTTAGGGCATGATAAATCGGGTTATCTAACAAGTGTTCCATGCCGCAAAGATATTCAATTGGCAATTAATTTCTGCTTTGCAGAACTAGCTTACTTACAGTGCTGCGTACTATGAATGTAAAAAAGATTCGATTAAACCTGCTGTAAATTCGAGTGTTTTAGGGTTAATATCGGGTGAACAGATCTCGCCAATCATACTCCCATGTATACCCGGTAAAATTGTCATGCGCGAATTTTTAATCAATCTCGACGTTTTAACCAGATGTTCGGGGGTAATTACATCGCGATCAGCCAGCATTAGCAAAGCATCAGCTTTAATTCCCGCAATTTCATCATCGCTTAGGTCGATATAGTTTAGCATTCGCTGTTTGTCTTTTTCAAACATATTTTGCAATCCGGCAGGATTTGGGTTGAGTTCCAAGTATGACTTTTTCAGTCCTTCAGGCATGTGGTCCAGGGTTGCATCTCCAAAACCATCATAAAAACCATCTATTAGCCCTGTTTTTTGGTAATTGGCAGAAATAACAATAATCTTATTGACCACAATGGGGTAGCGCACAGCAATGTGCAGCGTAGTGGTACCACCGTTACTAAAGCCGAGAAAATTGGCCTTTGCAATATCCAATTGTTCGAGCAGGGTCACTACATCATTTGCATCTTGTTCAAAAGATTCGGGTGCATCACGGTCGCTGGTACGGCCATGTGCCTGCAGTTCAACAGCAATAAGTTTATTGTTTTGAGCAAGATAGGGGATAAAGTTGCCAAAGTTCGATGGTATGGTAGAGCCACCACCGTGGATCAATACCAAAGGAATTTCACCTTTGCCATATACCTCGTAATACATGCTGATCCCGTTAACGGATTTTGTGCCAGCTATTTTTTCAATTTCCATATCTTTATGATTTGCTTAGCTATTTTTACTCCTTGTAAGTGGGCTTTTATTTTATAAATTTAGCATAAGTAACCCATTAAATTGTAGACCTGTTCTGGATATTGTTAAAATATATCGCCCGAAACGTAGCCGTTTACCTGCTATTAGCTATAATCACTTATCTGATGCTGATGGGGATTATCCGTTATTATCCACTGCGCGATGATGTAGGTTTTTTGCAGTTTAAAAAAGAATACCTGGATATTTTACCCTGGAAGATTGCTTTTTACACCCATGTGTTTTCCATTATTTTTGCCTTACTGGCTGGCTTCACACAATTTTCTACCACAATACTGGCTAGGTATAAAAAGCTGCACCGCATAATAGGCAAAATTTATGTTTACGATATTTTTCTGAACTTTCCTGTAGCTTTTGTGATGGGCATTTACGCTAATGGCCTTTTACCCACCAAAATCGCTTTTATCCTGTTAGATTGTTTGTGGTTTTGGTTTACTTATAAAGCGGTGGCTGAAATTAGAAAAGGACGTGTTTCGGCACACCGGGAATTCATGATCCGCAGTTATGCGCTTACCCTATCAGCAGTTTCGTTAAGGTTTTGGAAAATCGTTATTTTAAGTTTTGTACAGGTAGATCCTCTACCACTTTATATGATTAATGCCTGGCTCGGTTTCCTGCCTAATTTGTTATTTGCTGAGTGGCTGATTAGAAAAAGGAGACGGAAACTAACGTTCAAAGCGCACATTGTAAAGAATTAGAGCTGCAATAGAACCGAAAATAATTATACTACTCAATATAAAAACACCAACAGAAATTGCCGTTGTATACTGGTTGTTGCGCGCAATCAGCTTTTTTCGGGTAATTGCAGTGATAAAAGAGGCCGCCAACAAGGAAATAAGTGCTGGAATAACAATAAAAATGAAGGTAAATTCCATAAGCGTAATTTAGTTTATACTAAAGTAATGAATAATTTGCCAGTTGCAGGTGAGCAGGAATGAAAAAAGCACCAGTCATTTAGGACGATGCTTTGAAATTCTTAACATAGAAACCTGTAAATTAAATATTCTGTACGATTTCTTTCAGTTGAGTTGCCATTGTATTGTTAGCAGAATTAGTCATCTATTCTTTATGGTTTAAAATGAATGGGTTTTATTCCTTTCGCTCCAGTTCCAATACCTTTGTAAAGATTGGATCATGTCTGAGTAGAAAATCTTTACCATAAAGGTTTTCATCAGTAGTCATGCGTAAATAAAGCTCACCAATGGTATAAGAAACCCGGTGCTCTACATGGTTCTGAAAGATATCAGCCTCCGTTTTGATATCAGTCAGGTCTATTTGGGGTTCAACACGGAATATAAATTTGCTATATGGCAACATCATCATGATTGTACTGGCCTGAAGCCCGCTTAACAGATCGGGTGTTTCACCCACACTTACCAGCTGGCTGCTGTTATTGGCCAGACTGGAAAGGTTACTGGCCGAAGAGTAAATAAACTTATCCTGCAGTACATAAATTTTACCCGAAAAGGAGTAATTTGAACTATCAGGTATAACAAAGTCGAAATCCTGTTTGATATAATAGAGCTTTTGCGATTTGATTGTTGGGCCCTCGGTCTCAAAAGTTTGAGTCTTGCTTTTCAATACCGAATCCCTGTTGATGTGATAGTGTGACTGAATATAAGGACTAAAGTTTCGGGCTACAACAACCTTTTTCTTTAGGGTATCCTGCACCAGTTTACTCAGGAATTTATTGTAGGTATTATCGCTTCCCCCTCCGTTGCCCCTGATGTCGATAACTACACTTTTTACCTTCTGTTTTCGGAAAATAGCTTCTAATCTCCGTCTTATCGTATCTCCGAGCTCTTCCCGCATTGCTGGCAGCTTGGCATAAAATATTCCCTGTTTTTCGAAGTAGTGCGTCACAACAGTATCTTCCTGGCTGAAGTATCCATAATTGTTTTTCTTCTTCGCCAGATAAGTTACCGTATCCTGTTTAGTTAGATTCAGCTGATATATTTGGTTGTGTTTATCCAGAAAAGTAAGTTCCAGGTTTTTCTTATAGATTTCTGCAGGCCAGTAAAAATTCTCATCGTATACCCTGTTCCTCTCCCTGTCCCAGCGCAGAGGGGATACCAGTTGGGTTAGTTTTCTAACAAAGGCATGGATATGCTGCCCGTTGCAGCTGACCAGTTTCATGCTTGCAGGATATTCTTTACCTTTAAAAGTAAAGGGCAGTATATTGTAATATTCTCCTTGTGTGTAAACGAGGTTCAGTTCGGCCTTAGCATAATAAGTCTCTTTCAGCTGCTTTACATACTGGTACATGTTAACGGTAGATGCGCTATCAAATGTTACCAGCTTTCGCGGAATCCAATATTTTTTAACAATATCAAGGAGGGTCGTATTGAGCTGGCTGGTGTGGCCGTCTTGCGCAGCATTAAGGGTCTTTTTAATAATCACCAGGTATTCTGCCATAGTGGTTTTCGGCGTGATTTTTTTCCTGAGCTGCCTGGCATGCCAGGCGAAATCAATGCCTCTTACTTCTTTATTAAAGTAAATGACCGGGCTTGTTTGTTTGATATAGGAAACTAGCGTATCATGGTCTGCAATCATTTGCCGATAAGGTATTTCCGGCAGTTGTGCTTTCGTATCGGGCTGTGCAATAGCAGGTAAGAAGCAGGTGCACAATAAAAATGTAAGCAGGTAAATCAGGCGTTTCATTTTGTATATTTTTTACAAAGAAACTAATCGGTGGTTTTTAAAAATTGTAAAAATCGTTCACGTTTATTTATTGTTATAAATCCAGGCCAGGTTTTGTTGTTCGATAGAAACTTTGTCTAAAAGCTGACTGGGGGAATAGCCCGAGAGGGATTTGAAATCGTTGATAAAGTGTGCCTGGTCAAAATAATTATTCGCAAGTGCAATATTTGTTAGTGGGTTTTGCTGGTTGAGTATTTCATTCAGCACGTTTCTGAAACGCAACGTCTTGATGTATGTTTTAGGATTCATACCCACATTGTTTTTGAAAATGCGGAACAATGTTGGCGTACTAACTGAAAGCCTTTTGGCCAATATGTCTATGGATAGATCTTGTCTATCATCCGCAATAAGCTGAAAAGCTTCCATTAACTTTGCCGGAAGCTGATCATTCAGGTTAGCCAGAAGTAATTCTTCAATTTTTTCGGCCCTGAAAGAATGACTTTCTTCTTCAAATAGCTGTTCCAGTATAAAATCTCCTTTATCCTTGAATAATAAATTAAAGACCTGATCGGTGTTTATCAGATCTTCGTAAGGCGTGCGCGTAAATACACTTAAGGCTGCAGGATGAAAAAGAATACAAATTTGATCTAAAGTTCCGTTAATTTCTACCTTGAAAGGCATCTTATGGAATCCTAATAATCTGCTCTTATACCTGGAGCTGCCTGGATTAATGGTACAGTAATTAGCTGCTGATCCCCTCGTATAGGTAATGTTATTATTTTTATAGATAGCCAGGCATAGGTTATTATTGGGGAAAGTTGCGTAACTGATTAGTTGATCGCTGGTCTTTTTAAAAAACAAAAAGTAGTCTATATATTTTTTTAATACTGCGTTTTGGGGCTTGATGACTAACGATTCCATTTTTCTCAGATCAATTTAACAAAGTTAAGGCATTTTGCAAAATAGCATTAATTCGTTACTCAATCATGTAATCTATATATTTCAGCAAAGGGACCAGCCATTTTGAAAGCCGGTTAAATGAAAAAACCTGCAAATTTAATATTTGCAGGTTTTTCTGTATTGTAGCCCGTAGGGGAATCGAACCCCTGTTTCCAGAATGAAAATCTGGCGTCCTAACCCCTAGACGAACGGGCCATTAAATTAAAAAGTGTCTTTTCAACTCTTTTGGTAGCGGGGACACGACTCGAACGTGCGACCTTCGGGTTATGAGCCCGACGAGCTACCAACTGCTCCACCCCGCACTCTATTTTTTCGCCCCAAATATCCGTTTGAGGGAGTGCAAAAGTAGACTTTATTTTTTAATTTCCAAACCCTTTCAGTAAATATTTCTATTAAAAATTAATTTTTAACCGGGTTATATTTTAGTTTGGACCGTAAGCAATTTAAAATGAAATACTTAATATTCATTTTTATAAATTAAAATATTTTCACTTTTATATTAATGAGTTTTCCAAAAAAAAATATTTGGATTATTCGCAAATGCTTTGTTTATTTGTTTTAAATTAGTCTAAATAATAATAGTAATTTTGTCTATTCTTAGGCATATTTTGGAGTTCAATATATTTGGTTAGTCATGTTGATTAAAGTCCTGTTTACCCGCATCGTCTCGGATGTGGGTAAATCAGGCACTAGCTTTAGTAGCAGTTTAATTGTTTTCCTAAAAAATGATTTGAAAAAGGTTGTGTTTTCTTGATTTTCGTCAGGCGTACTTGGTTTCGCGAAAGGAATGGTTATAAACGAAAAAAAGCGACCATTTTTGATCGCTTTTTGTAGCCCGTAGGGGAATCGAACCCCTGTTTCCAGAATGAAAATCTGGCGTCCTCACCCCTAGACGAACGGGCCATTAATATTAAGAGCGTCTTTCAGCTCTTTGGTAGCGGGGACACGACTCGAACGTGCGACCTTCGGGTTATGAGCCCGACGAGCTACCAACTGCTCCACCCCGCACGCTATACAATTCGTTTTTACCTGGAATTAAATCCTTAACCCTGTTTCCGAATTGGAATGCAAAGATATAATTCGTTTCTTTGTACTGCAAATTTTTTTTTAAAAATATTTCAATGACGCATAAAGCAGGTTTTGTTAGTATAATAGGTAAACCCAATGTAGGTAAATCTACCTTAATGAATGTGCTTGTAGGCGAGCGACTTAGTATCATTACTCCTAAAGCTCAAACTACAAGGCACCGCATTTTAGGAATTGTAAATGAAGAAGAATATCAGGTCGTTTTTTCTGATACGCCAGGTATAATTAAGCCAAAATACAGTTTGCAGGAGAGTATGATGAGCTTCGTTAACGGATCTTTAACTGATGCGGATGTACTTTTATTTGTAACGGATATTAACGAAGAACACGACGAAGATGACGTGCTGGAGAAAATCCTGAACAGGGATATTCCAACCATTGTATTAATTAATAAAATAGATCAGGCTACACAGGGACAGGTGGATGAGAAAATTGCTTACTGGAACGAGAAATTAAATCCAGTTGCAATTTATGCCATTTCGGCATTACACAAACATAATGTGGATGGCTTGATGGACCGTGTTTTGGAAATGTTACCCGAGCATCCGCCATATTACGATAAAGAAGATTTAACCGACCGTTCTGAGCGTTTCTTTGTTTCTGAAATCGTGCGTGAAAAAATCTTTTTAAACTATCAGAAAGAAATTCCTTACAGCACAGAGGTGATTGTAAAAAGCTTTAAGGAAGAACCGCTTAAAAATGGCAAAGGTCAGATGATCAGAATCAGTGCTGAAATTATTGTAGAACGCGATTCACAAAAGAATATTCTGATTGGTACCGGAGGCAGCATGTTGAAAAAAGTGGGCACGGAAGCCCGCATTGAAATCGAAAAGTTTTTAGATGCAAAAGTTTTCCTGGAACTGTTTGTTAAGGTAATTCCAGACTGGAGAAGTAAAAAGAATTACCTGAAAAGTTTCGGTTACGAAAATTAATTTCGATTTTTAAGGATGAAGAAAAGCATAACGATCTTGTTGTTATTCGTAAGTGCGGTTGTTGCTGCCCAGGAATCAAATAACGGTAAGCAACTGTGGGCCAAGTCAGTCCTGAACGAGAAAGCCCCCGAACTGGTTGTTGAAAAATGGATTTCGAAACAACCAGATACCAAAGGTAAATTTGTATTGATCGATTTTTGGGCAACCTGGTGCGGTCCGTGCAGGGCATATATACCTTCGTTAAACGATATTCAAAAAAAGTATGCTGATAAAGTGGTGATTATCGGTGTGTCTGATGAGCCTGCTGAAAAGGTAGAAGCTTTTAATAATCCGAAAATCAACTATTTCGAGGCCATCGATACCAAAGGTGTTGTAAAAGGCCAGCTGGAGGTTAAAGGTATTCCGCATGCCATTTTAATCGATCCGAAAGGTATTGTGCGCTGGGAGGGTTTTCCATTGTTAAAGGATAATGAACTGACTGAAGAAGTGCTTAAAGGACTTTTGGAGAAGTATAAAAATTAATATAACTAAGGTTACGAAAATTAACCGTACCTTTGCAGCCCGAAATAAGTCGGTTAATAGTTGATAGTCAATGGCTGATAGCCAAATAGTTTAAGCAGCTTGCTCAAACACCACGACCATTAACTATAAGCCATTAACTATCAAAAGAACACCCATGAGTAATATTATAGCCATCGTAGGCAGGCCAAACGTAGGCAAGAGCACCCTTTTTAACCGATTAACCGAAAGCCGTAAAGCTATTGTAGATGATATGAGTGGTGTTACCCGCGACAGGCATTATGGAGTGGGAGAGTGGACTGATAAGCAGTTTACCGTAATTGATACAGGTGGCTATGTAGCCAATTCAGAAGATGTTTACGAAGCGGCAATCCGTGAGCAGGTATTAATTGCTATTGAGGAGGCGAGTGTATTAATTTTTATGGTAGATGTAACTACCGGTATCACCGATTTAGATGATGATATTGCACAAGTACTCCGTAGAAGCGACAAACCGGTTTTTGTTGCCGCAAATAAGGTGGATAATACTGCTTTATACAACGAAATTCATACTTTTTATGGTTTTGGCCTAGGCGAGGTTTATCCTTTATCATCAATGACGGGCTCCGGAACAGGAGAATTGCTGGATGAAATCGTTAAAAATTTCGACGATGCCCCTGAAGAAGAAAACCAGTTACCAAAAATTACAATTGCCGGTCGCCCGAATGTGGGTAAATCTTCGCTGGTTAATGCCTTGATTGGTAAGGAAAGAAATATTGTTACTGCTAATGCAGGTACCACCCGCGATTCAATCAAAATTCATTATAACCAGTTTGGCCATGAATTTATGCTGATTGATACTGCAGGACTCCGCAAAAAAACCAAGGTTAAAGAAAACCTTGAATTTTATTCGGTAATGCGTACTATCAAAGCTTTAGAAGAAGCGGATGTAGTGGTGTTGATGATTGATGCTCAGGAAGGAATCGAGAGCCAGGATATTAACATTTTCCACCTGGCTGAGAAGAACAAAAAAGGTATTGTAATTCTGGTAAACAAGTGGGATTTGATCGAAAAAAATACCCAAACGATGAAAGCCTTCGAAGACCAGATTAAAGAACGCATTCGTCCGTTTACCGATGTGCCCATCATTTTTACTTCCGTATTAAATAAGCAACGTATTTTTAAAGCTATTGAAGCGGCTTTGGATGTGTATAAAAACCGGGGTAAGAAAATCCCTACCTCGAAGTTAAATGACGTTATGTTGCCTTTGATTGAGAGTTTCCCGCCACCTGCATTAAAAGGTAAGCACATTAAAATTAAATATATTACGCAGATTAACGGAACATCTCCTATGTTCGCTTTCTTCTGTAATTTGCCGCAATACATCAAAGATCCGTATAAACGGTTTATCGAAAATAAACTGAGAGAGAATTTTGATTTCGCAGGTTCACCGATTCAGATTTTTTTCAGACAGAAATAATTTAAAGGTATAAGAACTAAATACCGTTATCAAAATACTTTAACAGGGCTGCATTCAATATTGAATGCAGCCTTTTTTGTTTTATCGCGTGGCTAAGTTATGCAACATCTGCTATTTAAGCGCGTTTAAGTTTATGTGATTTATATTAACCATCCTTTTTATCTGTGGTAAAAAATTACCTTTGCTTCATGCAAATCGAAGTAGTAAATAGCCAGCCAACCGATATCGAGACGATTTTCGGTTTTTACGATCTGGCCATTGCACACCAAAAGAAAGTTTTTAACAAGCATTGGCAAGGTTTCAATCGTGAGTTGGTACACACTGAAATTGCTGAAAACCGACAGTATAAAATTCTGGTAGGCGGTAAAGTGGCTTGTGTTTTTGCAGTAACATTCAACGATAAGCTTATTTGGGGTGATCGCGATCAGGATGCAATTTACATTCACCGGATAGTAACTCATCCCGATTTTAGAGGTTATGCTTTTGTAAAGGAAATTATTAAGTGGGCAAAGCAATACAGCCTGGTTAACAGAATAAAATATATCCGGATGGATACCTGGGCCGATAATGAAAAGCTTTTAGATTATTATACTGGTTGCGGTTTCAATTATGTAGGCGTGGTAACTATGGAAAAAACAGATGGATTACCCAAACATTACGAGGGAATTAGCTTAAGTTTATTTGAAATTGTAGTATAATAATATGTGGAGCTCACACAATCCCGTTACCATGTAAGACCTGATTTTGTAATAATCTATGTCTCGGTGGTAAAATTACCCTTGCTTAAAGGCGCATTTGAGCTGAAAGCATAAGCTTAAAGCCTTATTTCAGTTCAATTTTCCAGCTTAGCATATCGTCAACTTCGCCAACGTGTGTAAAACCATTTTTTTCTAAGATGGAGTAAGAGGCCACATTATCTTTGGTGGTGGCGGCAAAAACCGAGCGTACTTTTGGCTGTTCTTTTGCCCATTCCAGTATACGGCCTACAGCCTCCGTCATAAATCCTTTACCTCTGAATTCCTGGTAAGTGCCATACCCGATTTCTATTTCTCCATTTGGGTCGGGCTCACCTACGAAGCAAATATCGCCCACCATGCGGTTATCGGGCTTGGAAATAATGGTCCACAGTGTATGGTAAAGGTAATCTTTATCCTTGTCGAAAACATTAGGCAAAATAGTTTCCTTTAAAGCATCGTGTAAAGAATGAGAAATATTTTTCCTGGTAGGTAACAGGTGAAATTCTTTTTCTAAAGAGTGATCGTCTTTAATGTATTTTAATAATTGATTGTGGGTTAGCGGCTTTAAAATGAGGCGTGGTGTTTCTATCATTTTTGAGAGGATTAATCAGATCTAATATAATGCTTTAACCATTAAAACAGCATTTTTTCAGGATAAGCTTATGTTAATAAACTTTTATTATCTGTCCTGTAATGATGCCAAGCACGCTTTTTTCAAAGGCCTTCACCACTTTGTCCATCGTTACCGGTATTTCACCTGGGAAAGCATCAAAGTAGGCTGGCGAATCTTCAACTACATTCGGGCTAACGGCATTGAGGCGTACGCCGTTTTCGAGCTCGGCTGCTGCTGCAATTACAAATGAATTTAAACCGCCGTTAACTGTACTTAGCGCAGCACCGGCTGCCACAGGATGATCGGCCAGGATGCCGGATGTCAACGTAAAAGAACCGCCTTTATTAATGTAATGCTGGCCGATGAGTACCAGATTAACCTGCCCAAGTAATTTGTCCAGTAAGCCTTTTTTAAAAGTTTCACCTGTCATTTGTTTAACTGGTGCAAAAGGGGCCTTGCCACTGGTGCTGATCAGTGCATCAAAAGGCCCTATCTTTTCAAACATCTTTTTAATGGATGTTTCGTTGGTAATATCCACCTGAACATCACCTATGGTATTGCCTACGCGTATCACCTTATGATTTTGAGCAAAGGCATCGCTAACTTTTTTGCCCAATGTGCCGGTTGCGCCTACAACTAGAATGATCATTTGTTCTGAATTATTTTTTAGTACAAAATACCTGGATATGGTTGTTAAACATCAAGATCTTACAAATGTTTTTGAAAAATAATTAGTGCTGTAGCTCCATTTCTGTTTTTAAATCAGCTATAAAAAGATCAATGTGCGTTTGCATAACATTGGGCATGCAGATGAGGTGCGAATAGCCATTCTCGGCTGCCAGTTGCCATTTTTTACAGATGGCAGCTGATGGTGCTGGAAAATTAACCGTAATGGCGTTGCTGTTGCGCCAGGCATCAATCCCTATTTCTTTAAGCTTTAATTCGGTGTATGCTGCAATCTCAAGGCTGTGCATGGCCCTGTCTTTTAAGCCTTCCAGCCCAAGGCGTTTAATTGTATGCCATAAAAATAACGGACTGTGCCCGTTTCTTGAGCCGGTAATGGTGGTATCAACACTACCAATATAGGCTACAGACCGTGCAATTCTATCCCGGTTCGATTTTTTTACCACTACCACGCCGCAAGGCATCGGCGAACCGAAAAATTTATGTCCGCTAATGGCAATACTGTCTGCTCCGTCTTCAAAATCAAATGCGGGGCGTGGCTCTATTAAAGCACTATAGGTACCTGAAAGTGCTGCATCGGCATGGATATAGTAGTGCTGGATGGCCAGTTTCTTTAAAATTGCTTTAATTTTAGCTACATCGTCTCTGGCTTCCGTCATGGTGGTTCCAATGTTGGCCATAATAATAACCGGCATGTGGCGGTTCATTCTGATGGTATATTCCAGGTCATCATAATCGATTTCGCCGTTTTCCTGTGTACGGATTACAATATTGGACATATTGAGCAGATGCAGGTTTTTTTGAACGCTGTAATGAGTAGCTTCAGAGTAATAAACCATACCTTTTGGATGAAGTTCGCGGGCCAGGTATAAGCCATACAAATTACCTTCTGAACCACCATTGGTTACATAGCCCCACCAGTTATCTTCAGGGGCACGGAAAAGGCCGGCAAAAAAAGCCACTACTTCTTTTTCTAATTCACGTGATCCTACACCATAAGTAGAAGTGACAAAAGGATCGCCGAGGTTATTCATCGGGTATTTTAAAAAATCGGCCAGTTCCTGGTAGTTGAAGTCTTTAGCAACCGGATAGCCGAGGAATAACTCGGTTTGAGTCTTCACCCTATCTAATAAATCGTTTAGTGTGTGTTGATCTTTTGCTGATAAATTGCCTGCTGCCATAAGAAATTGGATATGCGGACAAAATTAGATAAATCGAAATATAATGCCATTATTTTAGTTTAAATAAGAATATTATATTTATTTTGTAGTCTTAAAAAGAATTATATTTCGTTGTGTATTTAAGAAATATAGCTTTATGCAAATAAAATAAGGCTATTGCAAGTTCGTTAGTGCCTGCCTCACTGCATTGTCGGTCTGGTTAGCGGCTTTATAGTAGCCTACATCTCCCAAATAGTAGCGGCAGAGTAGCGCTTTAAGGTCGTTTTGAATTACTGTTTTTGCATTGTACAGTTGAAAACGATCGATCGGCACATTTTTGCGCTGAATAAAGCCGATAAAATCTTTGAAATCATTATCACTAATGGTGAAAATGTTAATGTTCTGTTCTACAAAGCTGGCGCTATATTTATTGGTAAGTACGTTAAATACATAATCAGAAAGCACTTTTTTGCTTACCAGATTGCTATAAAATTTATTGTATCCGGTTGTATCCAGTTTTACGAAAACATCGGGTTGGATACCGCCCATAGGTTTAATTTTTTTTGCAGGTTGTGTGTTTACGCCTTCTGCTTTTTCAATCGAATCCTGAAATGAAGTGCGGTCTCCGGTTAATTCACCATCCATCATACGTTCATCAAGCTCGTGTTTGTAGGCATCATAGCCTTTTTTGTAAGATTTTTGGATGCTACGACCCGAGGGGGTATAGTAGCGTGCAATGGTAAGGTTAAGCGCAGAACCATCACCAAATGCAAACTGTTCCTGTACCAAACCTTTGCCAAAAGAGCGGCGGCCTACAATTATGCCTCTACCCAAATCCTGAATGGCACCAGCTACAATTTCACTGGCCGAGGCCGTATTTTCATTAATCAGTACAGCCAGTTTGCCATTTTGAAAGGCGCCGGTTCCCGTCGAAAAATAGTCGGTACGTGGCTCGTGTTTACCCTGGGTATAAACAATCAGTTTGTTTTCGGGCAAAAACTGATCGGCAAGGCCCGTGGCTGCTGTAAAATAACCTCCTCCATTATCGCGCAGGTCGAGAATCAGCTTTTTCATACCTTTTGCTTTAAGGTTGTTGGCTGCCGCAGCAAAATCGTTATCGGTATTGGCACCAAATTTACTGATGCGCACATAGCCTGTTTCGCTATTAATCATATAGGCCGCATCAATGCTGCTGATATTTACTTTACCACGGGTAACCATAATGCGGTTGCTCTGTGGTATGCCAGGATGTAACAAAACCACGCTTACACCAGTTCCTGCCCGTCCTCTAAAACGGCCGGTAAGTTGATCTTTAGGTAAATTTCTTCCACTAACAACCGCGGTATCGATACTCAGGATTTTATCACCTAGTTTTATGCCCGCCTGGTAAGCCGGCCCGTCTTTAACTACGCCCGTAACCATCATGGTATCATTAAGCATGTAATACTCGATGCCCACACCTTCAAAGCTTCCTTCCAGGTTATCGCTCATATCCTGTGCATCGGTTGGGGGCAGATAAACACTATGTGGATCAAGCTGATGTAAAACGCTGTCGATGGGTAAATTCTGGAGCGAATCCGTATTGATATCATCAACGTAGTTACCGTTAATGATGTGAAGGATTTCATTTAATTTCTCGTCACTATTACTGGCTAGCTGTGGACTTTTTTTAACACCAAAGCCTTGATCTTTAATGAATTTTATGCCCAAAAACATACCTGCTATTAAGATTACAGAATAGCTTATAGCGATCAGTATATTTTTGCGGGTATTTTTTTTCATCAGCGTTACTGCAAATTTATGAAAATTAGCGGGTTGATATATTTTTTAACTGCATTTTCTTGTCTTTTGTTTGTACTTTTTAACATAAATTAACCTGATGAATGTGCCAATTGAATTTTGTGGTGCATATTTTTGGATTTTTAAGGTAGTATTTAGAAAGAATTTACCGAATTTTATCAAAATTAAATTTATGAACAGAGTTACCGAGCAAGAGTCTAACTATCACCACATCGATAAGATGTCGGTATTAGAAGTTTTGCAGGGCATTAATAACGAAGATAAAACTGTGGCTTTTGCTGTAGAAAAATCTTTGCCTCAAATCGAAAAATTAACTTCGGCAGTTGCTGAAAGAATGAAAAAAGGTGGTCGTCTTTTTTATATCGGAGCTGGTACGAGCGGACGTTTAGGTGTAGTAGATGCATCAGAATGTCCTCCCACTTATGGTGTGCCTTTTGATTGGGTAGTAGGTATTATTGCCGGTGGTGATACAGCAATTAGAAGAGCTGTAGAATTTGCCGAAGATGATGCTGAGCAAGCCTGGAAAGACTTACAGGAATTTAATATTAACGAAAAAGATTGTCTGGTTGGTCTGGCTGCGTCAGGTACTACCCCTTACGTGATTGGTGGTTTAAATACAGCACGTAAACATGGCGTTTTAACGGGTTGCATTGTTTGCAATACCGGCGGACCAATTGCCGCTGAATCTGATTTTCCTGTTGAAGTAGTGGTGGGCCCTGAATTTATTACAGGTTCTACTCGGATGAAATCAGGAACGGCGCAAAAACTCGTTTTAAATATGCTAAGCACAACGGTCATGGTACAGTTAGGACGCGTAGTTGGTAATAAGATGGTCGATATGCAATTAACCAATCATAAACTGGTAGACAGAGGAACGCAAATGGTTGCCGACGAGTTGCACATTGGCTACGAAGAAGCTGCCGAATTGCTTAACCGATATGGAAGTGTGCGTAAAGCAGTTGAGGCCGGACAACATTAATAAATGACTGAATGATTGGATTGGCGGTTTAAAACATTAACGCATTAAAATTCATGCATTCAATAATTAAAAATTATGCACGAGATTGAGCCTTACTACCAGTGGAGAGATGATTATATCTCGGCAGAAGATGAGCGTTCGCCGTTTTACAATACCGAATATTCTGAACTTTATTTCGATAAACAGATTTATAATTTTTTGTTGCACCCGCAGTGGGATGATTTTGGCTCGGCTACCCTGTATCTGAAAATACTTTATGCCGATTACGATCGTGGTTATGCCATTATAGAACTGATTGGCGAGTGGAATGATGCCATTAATAACGATATCATGTCACTAAAACGTGATGTGATTGAACTGATGATGGATGAAGGCATCAACAAATTTATGCTGATTGGAGAAAATGTGCTGAATTTCCATGCATCCGATGACAGTTATTATGAAGAATGGTTTCAGGAAGTAGAAGATGGCTGGATTGTTGGTGTAAACTTTCAGGAACATGTAATTGCGGAGTTTCGAGATAACAACATCGATTATTACATTAATTTTGGCGGGGAATTCGATAATCTGCCCTGGCGTACCTTAAAGCCATTACAGTTCTTTAAAAAAGTTGAAGAACTGTTGACAAAAAGATTAAACTAAATGTTTATTTTTATATAATTAAATACACGTAAATTTAAATGGAACAACAAAATTATCAATATCAGGACAACAGCGTTTTCGTTCAGGAAAAATCTGTTTCTAAAAAATTCTTTGCCAACGTTTTCTTATGGATGTTTGTTGCATTGAGTTTGTCGACAGTAGCAGCTTATGTTTTTGGTACGAACGAACAGTTTATGCAATATCTTTTAACCATTGATCCTTCAACTGGTAAAGTTGGTATGTCAATATTTGGTTATATAGCTATGTTTGCTCCGCTTGCGCTGGTTTTATTAATGGGCTTTGGTTTAAGTCGCTTATCATTACCTGCTTTAATAGGCGTATTTGTACTCTATTCTGTATTAACAGGAGTTAGTTTAAGTTTTATCTTATTAACTTATACTTCTGGTTCAGTAGTAAGTTGCTTTGCAGGCGCTGCGGGGATTTTCGGAATTATGGCATTTATGGGTTATACAACCAATATTGACTTAAGTAAGTTTGGACCTATATTAATGGTTGGGGTAATCGGTTTAGTAATTGCAAGCGTTATCAATATGTTTATCCAAAGTGAACAATTCAGCTTGTTTATGGCCTTTATCGGTATCGCTATATTTACAGCTTTAACCGCCTATGATGTGCAAAAAATTAAAAGAATCGGTGAAGGGATAGAAGCGAGCGGAGAGCAGGTGCTTCAGGTTGAATCTAAAAAAATGGCTATTGTAGCTGCATTATCTCTATATCTTGATTTCTTAAATATCTTCCTTTTCTTATTACGTATTTTCGGAAGCAGAAAGTAAGCTAACTACAAAACAATATTCTTAAGGCCGTGCAGTTTTGCATGGCCTTTGTAATTTTATTTGGCACCGAAGCGATAATTTTTGGAAATGATGCCGCTTTGTTGCATTTTTGTATGCTTATTAAGAAAGACGGAGGGATTAGACCCAACGAAGTCTTAGCAACCTGTGCCACACAAGGTGCTAAATTCTATCCCGGTTTTAATCGGGGACAGATAAGTTTAGGATTACGATTCTCGTACCAACTTTTTAGATAAGCCGTTTTAGAGACTTGAGACCATAGATTTGAGACATAGGACCTTGCGTTTTATCGACTCATATTTCACATCTCATGTCTCAAATCTAGCAACAAGAATGAGCATAAGAGAAGAATTAGAAAAACGTATTTTGGTGATTGATGGCGCGATGGGAACCATGATTCAGCGATATACTTTAACCGAAGAAGATTTTAGAGGAGAGCGCTTTAAAGATCATCCCTGCGATGTAAAGGGCAATAACGATTTGCTTAACATTACGCGTCCCGATATTATTAAAACCATTCACCTCGAATACCTGGCTGCCGGTGCTGATATTATCGAAACCAATACCTTCAGTACGCAACGCATTTCGATGGCCGATTACCAGATGGAAGATCTGTCTTACGAAATGAGTTTTGAAGGCGCAAGGGTTGCCAAAGAAGCGGTAAACGAATTTATGGCGGCTAATCCTGATCGTAAATGTTTTGTTGCCGGTGCCATTGGCCCAACCAACCGTACGCTTTCTATGTCGCCGAATGTTAACGACCCGGGTTTTAGAGCGGTTTATTTCGATGAATTGGAAACAGCTTATTATGAGCAGGTACGCGGCCTGGTAGATGGTGGTTCGGATGTATTGCTGATTGAAACTATTTTTGATACTTTAAATGCTAAGGTGGCCATTGTTGCCATTAAAAAATATGAGGAAGTAATTGGACGAAAGCTGGAGATTATGATCTCGGGTACCATTACTGATGCTTCTGGCAGAACATTATCTGGTCAAACTGCTGAGGCTTTCTTAAACTCGGTAATGCATGCCAAACCACTGAGTATTGGCTTTAACTGTGCTTTGGGAGCCAAAGAGATGCGGCCGCATATCGAGGAACTTGCAGCCAAAGCAGGTTGCTACGTTTCTGCTTATCCAAATGCAGGTTTACCCAACGAATTTGGTGCTTATGATGAGCAACCGCACGAAACCGCACATTTGGTTGATGATTTTATTGCCTCTGGCTTCGTAAATATTGTAGGCGGCTGTTGTGGTACCACACCGGAGCACATTGGCTGCATTGCCAAAAATGCAAGAAAAGCTGAGCCCCGCAAAATTCCTGTTTTAGAACCATATATGCGTTTAAGCGGCCTGGAACCGGTAACCATTACGCCTGACAGTATTTTTGTAAATATTGGCGAAAGAACCAATATTACAGGATCACCAAAGTTTTCGAAACTGATTTTAGGTGGCGATTATGAAGGAGCACTAGCCGTTGCGTTGCAGCAGGTAGAAGGTGGGGCACAGGTAATTGATGTGAATATGGATGAGGGGATGCTCGATTCGGAAGCAGCCATGACCAAATTCCTGAACCTGATTGCTTCCGAACCGGATATTGCCAAACTTCCCATCATGGTCGATTCATCGAAATGGTCGGTGATTGAGAATGGCTTAAAATGCCTGCAGGGAAAAGGGATTGTGAACTCTATTTCCTTAAAAGAAGGCGAAGATAAATTCCGCGAAAGCGCCCGTAAAATTATGCAATATGGAGCAGCTGTAGTGGTAATGGCTTTTGATGAGCAGGGACAGGCCGATAACTACGAACGTAGAAAAGAAATCTGCGAAAGAAGTTACAATATCCTGGTGCACGAAATTGGTTTCCCGCCGGAAGATATTATTTTCGACCCTAATATTTTAACTGTGGCCACCGGACTGGAGGAGCACAACAATTATGCAGTCGATTTTATTAATGCCACCCGCTGGATTAAGGAAAATCTGCCTCATGCGAAGGTAAGTGGCGGGGTTTCGAATATTTCATTCTCTTTCAGGGGAAATAATGTGGTTCGCGAGGCCATGCACTCTGCCTTTCTTTATCACGCCATTCGTGCAGGTTTAGACATGGGAATTGTGAATGCCGGTATGCTTGAGGTTTATCAGGAAATTCCACCCGAATTGTTAGAAAGGGTAGAAGATGTATTGTTAAACCGGAGGGAAGACGCCACGGAACGTCTGGTTGAATATGCCGATACGGTAAAATCGAAAGGTAAAGAAGTTGTTAAAGATGAGGGCTGGAGGAGAGGTACGGTTGAAGAAAGATTGTCGCACGCCTTAGTTAAAGGAATTGTAGAATATCTGGATGATGACGTAGAAGAAGCCCGCCAGAAATATGCCCGTCCGATTCAGGTAATTGAAGGGCCGCTAATGGATGGGATGAACATTGTGGGTGATTTATTTGGTGCCGGCAAAATGTTCCTGCCGCAGGTAGTAAAATCGGCCAGGGTAATGAAAAAGGCGGTTGCCTACCTGTTACCTTTTATTGAGCAGGAAAAACTCGATAATCCAGATCAGGATCAGAATTCTTCTGCCGGAAAAGTATTAATGGCCACAGTAAAAGGCGATGTTCATGATATTGGTAAAAATATTGTAGGTGTAGTACTCGCTTGCAATAACTTCGAAATTGTGGATATGGGCGTGATGGTTCCTGCACAGGATATCATCAAAAAAGCCAAAGAAATAAATGCTGATATTATTGGCTTAAGTGGTTTAATTACCCCATCACTGGATGAGATGGTTCACTTTGCCAAAGAAATGGAACGCGAAGGTTTTACCATTCCGTTAATTATTGGTGGTGCAACAACATCACGTATCCATGCAGCTGTAAAGGTTGCACCAAACTATTCTGGTCCGGCCATTCATGTTTTGGATGCTTCCAGAAGTGTTACAGTATGCAGCACCTTAATGAACCCCGATACACGGGATGAATATGTGGCTGGTATTAGAGCCGAATATGATAAAGCCCGCGAAGCGCATTTAAATAAACGCTCAGATAAGCGTTTTAAAACACTGGAAGAAGCCCGTGAGAATAAATTCAAAATCGATTTTAAAGCAGATCTTCCTGTTCCTGCATTTACCGGTACAAAGGTGTTCGATAATTATCCCTTAGCAGAACTGGTACCTTACATCGACTGGACCCCATTTTTCCATACCTGGGAGCTACGTGGAAGTTATCCGAAAATTTTCGACGATAAAAATGTAGGTGATGAAGCTAAAAAACTTTTCGATGATGCACAAACGCTGTTAAAACGCATCCTCGATGAGAAATTGCTGACTGCAAGAGGCGTAATAGGTTTCTGGCCTGCTAACGCGGTTGGCGATGACATTGTTTTGGAAGTTGGAGGTCTAAATACCAACTCAGGACTTAAGACTCCAGACTCTGAGCCAGTAACCATACATACTTTACGCCAGCAGGCAGAGAAAGTAGAAGGGCAGCCTTACTATGCTTTATCTGATTTTATCGCACCGAAAGAAAGCGGCATTCAGGATTATTTCGGTGGTTTTGCCGTAACTACAGGTATTGGCATTGATGAATTGGTAAATGAATTCGAGGCCAATCATGATGATTATAACAGCATTATGGCCAAAGCACTTGCAGATCGTTTAGCTGAAGCCTTTGCTGAGCGTATGCATGAACGTGTACGCAAAGAATATTGGGGTTATGCCAAAGACGAAAATTTGAGCAATCAGGAGCTGATTAAAGAAGAATATGCAGGTATCCGTCCGGCACCGGGTTATCCTGCTTGCCCTGAGCATACCGAAAAAGGAACCTTGTTCGCCTTGCTTGATGCTGAAAATAAAATTGGTTTGCGCCTTACAGAAAGTTACGCCATGTACCCAACTGCTGCGGTAAGCGGGTTTTATTTCGCTCACCCCGATTCGAAATACTTCGGGTTAGGTAAAATAACTAAAGATCAGATTGAAGATTACGCGATCAGGAAAAATATGCCGGTTGAAGAAGTAGAGCGTTGGTTAAGTCCTAATCTTGCTTATTAATCTTTCACTTTTCATCGTGAATGTACAGAAGGATCGCTAAGTAAAGAACTGATAAATTGATGCCTGCAGGTATCAGAAATAACTACTGCTACTATGCCAGAGTTGCTTAACTGTTACTCGGCATGACAACAAAAATAGGTTATGAAAATTACAGACCATATAAAAAATGCCAAGGGTAAAACCTTGTTCTCTTTTGAATTATTGCCGCCAATGAAGGGGCAGAGTATCCAGTGGGTTTACGATGCTATTGATCCTTTGCTGGAGTTTAATCCGCCTTTTATTGATGTAACCTCCCTTCGCGAAGATTATATTTATAAAGAGCAGGAAAATGGTTTACTGCAAAAAGTATCTTACCGCAAGCGCCCGGGTACCATTGCCATTTGTGCCGCCATTATTCATAAATATAAGATTGATGCTGTACCGCATTTAATTTGCGGTGGTTTTACCAAAGAAGAAACCGAAAACGCATTGATTGACCTGCAGTTTTTGGGGATTGACAATGTGCTGGCTTTACGCGGTGATGCACGTCAGGCCGAAGCCTCTTTTATTCCGACCAAAGGCGGTCACCATTATGCTACCGATTTAATTCAGCATATTAAAGACCACAATAACGGTAAGTTTTTGCACGAAGATATCGATACCACTTACAAAAGTGATTTCTGTATTGGCGTAGCAGGCTATCCGGAGAAACATTTCGAAGCCCCTAATTTAAATACCGACTTTAAATACCTGAAAAAAAAGGTGGACATGGGTGCTGAATTTATCGTTACACAGATGTTTTTTGATAACCAGAAATATTTCGATTTTGTTAAAAAATGCAGGGAGAATGACATCAATGTGCCGATTATTCCAGGTTTAAAACCAATTAGTACCTTAAAGCAATTGACGGTTCTGCCAAAAATTTTCCACCTCGATTTACCAAACGAGCTAACAGAAGCGTTATCACACGCTAAGAATAATGCCGAAGCAAAAGAAATTGGGACCGAAGCTATGATTAAACAGTGTAAGGAATTGATCGATTTTGGTGCACCTGTGCTACATTTTTATACGATGGGGAGACCAGAGCAAACCAAACAAATTGCCCGGGCAATTTTTTAACTGACTTTAAGAGATCTCTCAACAATCTAAATTTATCATGGACCATTTAAATAAAGACCAGCAAAACCTTGAGACCATCTTAACGGATATCAAACAGCAGAGCATGGCTTATTTAAATCAGCTTCATGAACGCTCAACTGCCGGTAAAGGTATGGTGGAGATTATAAATGATTTGAATCTGGAAGGCCTGGGAGTGGCGAAAGCCTTAAAGCAATTTAACGAACGATTTGAACCTGTTATCGTGGCCTCATCAGGTCCTCGCTATTGGGGATTTGTAACCGGTGGTACAACACCAGCAGCCATTGCGGGCGATTGGCTGGCCACCATTTACGATCAAAATACCCAATCGGCAAAAGGGAATGGCGATATTTCTGCTCTGATCGAACTCGAAACGATTCAGCTTTTACTGTCGCTTTTTAATTTACCTCACCAGTTCTTTGGTGGCTTTGTAACCGGGGCAACACTTTCCAATTTTACCTGTTTAGCCGTTGCCCGGCAGTGGATAGGCAAAAAGCAGGGTGAAGATTTTGCGCGTGAAGGCATTACGGGTAAGATAAATATTTTATCGGCCACACCGCATTCATCAGCAGTTAAATCATTAGCCATGCTGGGCTTGGGTAGTAACAATATCATTGCTGTAAAGGTAATGGAAGGCAATCGCGAGGCTCTTGATATTGCAGATTTAGAACTCCAAATACAAGCTTTAAACGGAGAGCCTTTTATCTTGATTTCAAGTGCCGGAACAGTTAACACAGTTGATTTCGACGATTTTGAAGGCATTAACAGACTAAAACAAAAATATAATTTCTGGTGGCACATCGATGCTGCTTTTGGCGGCTTTGCAGCTTGTTCACCTAAATACAGCCACCTGGTTAAAGGCTGGGAAAATGCTGATAGTATTACGGTTGATTGCCATAAATGGCTAAATGTTCCTTACGAAAGTGCTGTATTTCTGGTTAAGGAAGCACACCAGTTGTTGCAGGTAGAGACCTTCCAAAATTCAAATGCAGCTTACCTGGGCGATCCGATGGAAAACTTCAGCTACCTCAATTTCTTGCCCGAAAACTCAAGGCGTTTAAAAGCCCTGCCAGCCTGGTTCACCTTAACAAGTTACGGAAAGCAGGGATATCAGCAAATTGTAGAAAGCAATGTTGAAATGGCCTTGCTGTTTGCAGATTTCCTAAATGACCATTCGGCTTTTGAATTGCTTGCTCCAGTACGCTTAAACACTGTTTGTTTTGCTTTAACGGATGAAAATCTGATTCCCGAATTTCTGAATAAGCTAAATGCAAGCGGGAAGGTATTTATGACGCCCACTTTTTACAATGGGAAAAAAGGAATCCGTGCGGCCTTTGTAAATTGGCGTACGTCGGCAGCTGATGTAGAACTTGCTACTACCGCCATGGTCGAAATTCTTACAGAACTTTAACCTTAATATTATTGTTTTAAACGCATAGCGCTTATATTTGCAATAATGAAGTTTGATGTCCTTAAATATTTTATTGTTACCTGCATTGCACTAACTTTTTTAATAAAAGTGAGTCATGTAGTTTCGTATTTAAGCTATTCAACCGATAACATTGAAGCCTTGTCGATCCATGATGAGGCTACCGGGAAAGAAGAAAAAAAGGTGGAAACTGAATATGCAATGGAGCAAATTGTTTTTCATAGCCAAATTTATTTTCCTTTACTCACAGCTAAAAAACTGATTATTCCTGATCATTCTTTTAAATTGGCCTATTTTCCTGAGGTTTTAACGCCTCCTCCTTCCATATAAAGTACTTTTCATTCCTAAGGTTTTACTAGTGTAGTGAACCCATTTGTCTATTTTAAAAAATACAAAACCATCATATATGAAACGAGCAATTTCATTTGCAGTGTTTTTAATCACTGCGTCTTTAAAAATCAGTGCGCAAGAAGTTGTGCAAAATAATGTTAAGCCTATCGAAAACGCATTAAGTCAGGTTACCAAACTGCAACCGGTAAGTTTTAATTACGATAAAGCCTGGGCCGAAAGACTACGCTTATCCGCCAACCCCCAAATTGGTTTTGTAGGTGCTGAGGCTAAAAAAGCAGTTCCCGATATTGTTTCGGTACAGGCAAAAGATTACTCTTCAGGTAAAAATGCCTTTAAAACTGCAACAATAACGAAGGTAGATTACGAAAGTTTAGTGCCGCTTTTGGTTGGCAGTATTAAAGAGCAGCAACAACAGATTGAGGAATTAAAGCGCGAAATTAAAGCTTTAAGAACACAACGTTCTAAGTAAACTCACTCAGGATGTAGGTCTGGATATAAATCCCGGCTAACAGCAGCGCTCCACATCAACAAATAAAAAGGGATTCGAGCTTAAACCCGAATCCCTTTGCATACTCTTAATTGTATTAGCTTTATCCTTTAAGCAAATAAGCTTTAAATCCTTCAAAATCTACTCCTAACTGGTCAGCCTGCTTAGGTTTGCTTTCTAAAGCGGTAACCTGTTCCGGAATTTCAATTTTTGCGGCAATCTCTTCCGGAAAGATATCCGGAAATTTGCAGGCATGCGCAGTAGATAAAAATACAGCAGCGCTTTCATCAGCTGTATTTTCACTTCTGTATTTTTCTACTGCTAAATAGGCAATAGCAGTATGTGGACAGGCTACATAGTTAAATTTATTATCGATTGCTTTAATTCCTGCAAGCGTTTCTTGATCAGTAAAACGATAGGCTGTAACCACTTTCTTCAAAGCATCCACATCCTGGTTAAACAAATCCATAATCCTAACCCAATTACTTGGAGCACCAACATCCATTGCGTTTGAATAGGTTTGGGTAGAAGGTTTGGTTTCGTAGTTGCCTGTGGCTAAAAAGCGCGGAACGGTATCGTTAACATTTGTAGCGGCAATAAACTGTTTTACCGGTAAGCCCAGTTTGTAAGCCAGTAAACCTGCGCCAATATTGCCAAAGTTTCCGCTTGGTACCGAGAAAACTACATCGTTAAACCCTTGTTTTTTCAGCTGTGCGTAAGTGTTGAAATAATAGAACGTTTGCGGAATTAACCTCGAAATATTAATCGAGTTAGCCGAAGTAAGGCGAAATTTCGCATTTAGCTCTGCATCGGCAAAAGCCTGTTTTACCAAAGCCTGGCAATCATCAAAGGTGCCTTTTACTTCAATAGCCCGGATGTTTTGTCCGTTGGTAGTGAGCTGTAGTTCCTGTATCGGGCTCACCTTGCCCTCGGGATATAAAATGGTAACACGGGTGTTGGGTACGCCTAAAAAACCGAGTGCTACGGCTCCGCCAGTATCACCTGAGGTCGCCACCAGCACATCCAGCAGCTGTTCGCCATCTTTTAAAAAGTAGGCCATTACGCGACTCATGAAGCGCGCACCAAAATCTTTAAAGGCCAGTGATGGCCCGTGAAAAAGCTCGAGTACAAAAGTTTTGTCATCCAGCTTCACCGCTGGTGCTTCAAAGTTAATCGCATCTTCGATCAGTGCCTTTAAATCATCAGCCGGAATTTCATCTTTTAACAGGGCAGAGGCTACCTGATAAGCAATTTTGGGCAAAGTATATTGCTCAATATTTGCTAGAAAAGCAGCATCGAGCTGTGGAATTTCTACAGGCATGTACAAGCCTTTATCTTGCGGCATGCTGTTAAAAACGGCTTCTTTAAAAGAAACACGTAAATCTTTATTGTTGGTTGAAAATAGTTTCATGGTTGGGAGGTGAGGCGGAAGGTGTACTATGGAAGATGTTCACTCACATTTTCTATAGTACCTTTCCCTTAATTAAATTACTCTTGGCCCCTCGGCATTAACCGGAGAGACAAAAGCTTTACTGTTAATATTGATTTTATGTAAATGCTGCTGCTGCGATTTGGTTATTTTCCGGGCTGTTTCTTCATCTTTGGTTAAGGCAAAAACAGATGGTCCTGAACCTGAGATTCCGAAACCAATGGCGCCATTTTCCATAGCAAGGGTCCTCATTTCTTCAAATCCAGGGATCAAAATCGAGCGTGTAGGCTCTACCAATACATCTTTCATGCTTCTTCCGATTAAATCAAAATCATTCATAAACAAACCGCTCACCAATCCGGCTACATTTCCCCATTGGGTAACTGCATCCTTTAATGATACCTTGCTGCGGATCATCTGGCGCGCATCTTTAGTAGGTACATCAACCTCGGGGTAAACAATAGCTGCATACATGCCCGCAGCGGTTGGTAAAGAAATTACATCCAGTGGTTCATAGCTTCTAACCAGCACAAATCCACCTAGTAATGCAGGTGCAACATTATCGGCATGGCCGTAACCACAGGCCAGTTCTTCACCTTTCATGGCAAATGGAACCAACTCTTTGGTGGTCAGCAAATCGCCCATTAATTTGTTTATCGCAAATAAACCGGCCACGGTACTTGCCGAACTCGAGCCTAAACCACTGCCGATGGGCATCTTTTTGTGAAGGTCAATTTCTACGCCTACATCTAATCGGTTTACATGTTTAAGATAATGCTGTACGCTGGCGCTAACTGTATTTTTTGCAGCATCTAAAGGCAAACGGCCATCATCGCCGGTAATCTTTTTAATCACCACGCCAGGCGTATCGGTGAAACGCATTTCAACTTCATCACCAGGTTCATTAACGGCAAATCCCAGTACATCGAAACCACAAACTACATTGGCTACAGTGGCTGGGGCGAAAACTTTTATACTCTTTTTCATTATTAAATGGCTTAGCGTTTGGTTAAGCAGTTATTTGATTTAAGTGATATTGTAAATGCACAAGGTAATCTTCAATAAAATAGGAAAGGGTGTGCAGCTCGGTCTTTCCTTTTCCGGTGTCGCAGGTGTTTTGCAGCTTCTCTTCAGGAATATTTTCAATAATCCGCACAATCTGGTTATTCAACAGTTTCCAAAGGCTTTTTATTTCCGCAAGATCAGCAGCCTGGTAATTTTGATAGGCCACCCATTCATCCTGGTGATAAATGATTTTAACCTCCTGTTCATATTGGGCAACAATGAGGCGACGGATGTTATTGGAAGCACTATCAATTAAGTGCCCCAATAATTCCTTTTTCGACCATTTTTGTGGTTGCGGTTTATCATTCCAGGCGGCTTCGCTAATGTTTTCAAAATCAATCATCGCCTGATTCACCAGGCGGATGATTTCATTTTTCTGTGCTAAAACTGGATGCATAGTGCTAATTACTCAAAGTCCCTACGTTAATGATATCGGCAAAAACACCGGCTGCTGTAACTTCTGCTCCTGCACCCGGACCTTTTACCACTAAGGGACGCGATTTGTAACGATCGGTTGTGAAAGAAATGATATTGTCGCTTCCTGAAAGCATAAAGAAAGGATGACTGTCATCGACCATTTGCAGGCTGATTTCTACATTGCCATTTTCCAGTTTACCAATGTAGCGTAAAACCTTACCATCCCTTGCCGCCCTATTTTTCAGGTCTTCAAAATAGGCTGCGTTAGCTTTTAATTCTAAGTAAAAATCCTCAACTGATGTGGCATTCAAACAAGCTTCCGGCAAAATATTATCAATTTTTACATCGCCTGCCTCTAAAGGGTAACCTGCATCGCGGGCAAGGATCAGCATTTTACGCATAAAATCTTTTCCGTTTAAATCATCACGCGGATCGGGTTCAGTATAGCCCAGTTCCTGTGCTTCTTTTACTGTTTCGTAAAATCCGGCATCACCTTTAAAGTTATTGAAGATATAAGAAATGGTTCCTGATAATATCGCTTCGATACGCGCTACTTTATCGCCACTCATCATTAATTCTCTTAAGGTGCGGATAATTGGTAAACCTGCCCCTACATTAGTTTCGTAATAAAAATCGACCCCAAATCGGCGGGCAGTATCTTTAAACGATTTGTATTGTGCAAAATCAGCTGAGTTCCCCTTTTTATTACAGGTTACCACCGAAATACTGCTTTCGAATATACCCTGATAAAATTCAATGGGCGATTCGGCTGCCGTATTATCAACAAAAACACAATTGGGCAGGTTCATGGCCTTCATTTTGGATACAAATTCGGCCAGATTGGCTGATTCGCCTTTTTCGTCTAATTCCACTTCCCAGTTGTCAAGCGATAAACCATCGGCATTAAACGTCATTTTTCGCGTGTTGCTTATTCCCGCTACTTTCACCTGGAGGTCGTTATTGGCTGCCAGGAAAGGCATTTGCTCTTTTAACTGGTTGAACAAAGTTTTGCCAATATTTCCTGTTCCCAGGCAAAAGATGTTTAATGTTCTTTTCAGATCCGTAAAAAAAGCATCGTGAACTGCATTTACAGCTTTCGATAAATCAGTTGCGCTGATAATAACCGAAATGTTATACTCTGATGAACCTTGTGCGATTGCCCTTACATTGATACCATTGCGGCCGAGTGCACTGAATAAACGTCCGCTCATGCCCGGAGTGTGTTTCATATTTTCACCTACGATGGCCAAAACAGCCAGGTTATTTTCAACTTCAGGTAAATCCAACTTTTTGGCATCCAGTTCCAGCTCAAATTCTTTTTTAATTAGAGTGATGGCTTGTGCAGCATCAGCTGGCTTAACAGCAAAAGTTATGCTATGCTCTGATGATGATTGGGTGATAAGCACCACGTTGATCTGCTCGCGTGAAAGTAAAGAGAATAAGCGCCCACTAAAACCAGCTTTACCCACCATGCCACTTCCGCTCAGGTTGATGATGCTGATGTGGTCGATAGATGATATACCCTTTATCGGCAAGTTAGATGATTTAACATCACTTTTGATATAGGTTCCGGTAAAATCCGGCTCGAAAGTGTTTTTAATCACAATCGGGATTTTCTTCATGAAAGCCGGGATCATGGTTGGTGGATAAATTACTTTCGCACCAAAATAGCTCAGTTCCATGGCTTCGGTATAGCTCAATTCAGGTAAAGAGAACGCTTTTTTCACCATCCTCGGGTCGGCAGTCATCATACCGTTTACATCAGTCCAGATTTCTATTTCTGAGGCATTTAGGGCTGCACCCCAAACGGCCGCAGTATAATCGGAACCGCCCCGGCCAAGGGTAGTTACTCTTCCGGCTGCATTACTGGCAATAAAACCAGTAACAAAAAGTACCTTGTTTTTATTTTCCCGATAAAAGTTGCTGATGAGCATTTCGGTAAGCCCGGTATCTACTTTTGCCTGACCAAAATTGCTGTCAGTTTTAATAAAATCAGCACCGTTAATATAAAGGACATCACCAAAGTGTTGTGAGGCAATGTGGCTGATCATAAATGTAGAGCAGCGTTCACCATAGCTCAAAATCTGATCTTTGGTTTGTAAGCTCAGCTCTTTTAAGTTACTTACTGCCTGCAATAAATCTTCCAGTTCATTAAAAAAGATTTTTAATCGCGTAAATACCGGGTTCTGGGCAGCAGCAGGCAAAAGTGCGCGGATTACCGCGAAGTGCTTCGCTTCAATTTCCTTTAAATGAGTATCGTAATTTTCACCGCGCTCAGCCATTTCGGCCATTTCAGTAAGCAAATTGGTTACACCACTCATTGCCGATAATACAACTACCGGGCTGTTCTTCTGTTTTTCTTCGCCCACCAGGCGTAAGAGGGTTTTAATGTTCTCGGCCGAACCTACGGATGTGCCGCCGAATTTAAGTACTTTCATTAGTATGGGGTTTTTATAGTAATGAAACCTGCACAATTGCTTGTTAAATTAAAATTTGGTTTTATTGTTGCAGTTTTCAATGGTTTTAGCTTAAAAAAAAAGCGTCCCGACTGGTGTCGGGACGCTCTCTGTGTTTTATGTTTTTTCAATTTACAACAAATTAGCCCCGCTGGTTTATACCGGTGGTAATAATAATTGTTGTAATAATTGAAGAGTTAAAAATCATGTTATCTTGGTGTACTTTTTACACTGTAAAGTAGGAGATAATATTTTTAAAATGCAAATGTTTTTTAATTTTTATTTCGAAATTTTTATTAAAACGTTTAAGTAGGTGCAATAGCGATATTTTTGTCGCCTGTCTCTTTTACTAAAAATAATTTCCTTTTTTTTGATAAGGCTGGCTCAGTTCTAAAGGCGGCACTGAGTTGATACAATATTTTTTACATTTTAAGCCGGCCTTAGCTTATTATGGTCCCAGGTTAGCATTCAGCAGGGGGGAACTTAATAAAAATGGCCTGAGGGGGAGGGTTTAAAATTATTGTTTAACGTTTTACTTAGTGTAATTTGTGGTTTTTTTTATCCTTGTAAAAAGTATTGTAAACACCTGTAAATAAAATATTTACATAATAGTGTATTTGCTACAATATGTAAAAAATTAGTTATAAAAACTAGTTTTTCTGCAACATAAGTAATTACCTTTGCTGTACTAACTTACTTATTGTTATGAGCAAAGAGAAATTGCAAACGCCAGATTTAAGCTATTTGAATCTAGGCGAAAACGTTGCCGTAAAGTACCAATTATCTCCAACGGAATTAATTGAAGATGCGTTATTGAATAAAGAAGGTACGCTGGCCTCTTCAGGAGCGCTGGCGGTTGATACCGGAAAATTTACCGGGCGTTCTCCTAAAGACCGGTTTATTGTTTGCGACAGTGTTACCGAAGACCAGGTATGGTGGGGCGATGTAAACATTAAAATCAGCCCTGAGAAATTCGATCAGTTATTTTATAAGTTAACCGCTTATCTGGCTGATAAAACTGTCTATGTCCGCGATTCATCGGCGTGTGCCAATCCTGACTATGCTATTTCCATCCGGGTAATTACTGAAACAGCTTATCAGAATCTTTTTGCTCATCATTTATTTATTCGTCCTGAGGCAGACCAGTTGGGAATCACGCCAGAGTGGACCATTATTGCTGCGCCGGGTTTTCTGGCTGATCCTTCAATTGATGGAACGCGGCAGGAAAATTTTTCGATACTTAATTTTACCAGAAAGATGATTCTGATTGGTGGAACGGGGTATACAGGTGAAATTAAAAAAGGTATTTTCTCAGTACTGAATTTTATTCTGCCCGTATATAAGCATACGTTATCGATGCACTGCTCTGCTAATGTAGGGAAAGAAGGTGATACGGCCATATTCTTTGGTTTATCAGGTACCGGGAAAACAACACTTTCCGCTGACCCGGAAAGAGGACTGATAGGTGATGATGAGCATGGATGGGGAGCAAGCTCGGTATTCAATTTCGAGGGCGGTTGTTACGCTAAATGTGTTGATTTAACCCAGGAGAAAGAACCTCAGATATATAAGGCCATCAGAACAGGGGCTTTATTAGAGAATATTAATTTTTTCCCGGGCACTAAAGATGTAGATTATGCGAACATCGATAAAACTGAAAATACCAGGGTAGCTTACCCAATTAATTATATTGATAATGCGATAATACCATCAATAGCTGATGTACCCAAAAATATTTTCTTTTTAACTGCCGATGCATTTGGTGTGCTGCCTCCAATCTCTAAATTAAATGTAGAGCAGGCCATGTTCCACTTTATGAGTGGCTATACCGCCAAGGTTGCAGGTACAGAAACCGGGGTGACAGAACCTCAGTTGACATTCTCGGCATGCTTTGGCAAGGCATTTCTGCCATTGCATCCTTCAAAATATGCTGCGTTACTGGGAGAAAAGATGGAAAAACACCAGGTGAATGTATGGCTGGTAAATACCGGCTGGACTGGCGGCGCCTACGGAATTGGTAAAAGAATGAAATTAAGCTATACCAGGGCGATGATTACCGCTGCTTTAAACGGAGATTTAGATCACAATAAATATAAGCAACACCATGTATTTAAGCTCATGATGCCTTTAACTTGTCCGGGAGTGCCAAGCGAAATTTTAGACCCGTCTAAAACATGGGACGACCAGGAGGAATACTTTTTAAGGGCCTACGAACTGGCCGATGCATTTGCGGAGAATTTTAAACAGTTTGAAGTACCTAAAGTATCAAAAAGGCATGGCGAAGCGTTAAAATTATGTTAAATGTGCTTTAAAATGCATTTTTTGACCAAAAAATTTGCAATTCGATTTTTTTTTAGTTTTTATTGTGAAAGAATTGCCTCCGGCTGAGGCAATTTTTTTGTTATATGCCCAACTGAGTTACCGTAAACTAAATGTTAAGTAACGATTTGATTGTTTATTGATTTATTAATTTGTAATTTAAAATCAATTTATAAATTTGTTTTTCGCAACAAAATCAGATAAGACACGTTGTGTGTAAT
>Ga0308157_10001601_pt1 | contig 44392 bp, 37 predicted proteins | sample PhyBR1_FD_201035 | JGI IMG/M metagenome (GOLD analysis project Ga0308157, IMG submission 201035) | Phyllosphere microbial communities from UC Gill Tract Community Farm, Albany, California, United States - DLSLB.R1 | ecosystem: Host-associated > Plants > Phyllosphere > Unclassified | place: USA... | reverse complement strand
AGGTAAGAAGCTGTGTAATCTTTCCAATGATCGTTTTGCGCTACGTTTTGATCTTTAGATAATACTTCACCACTATCAGGTCTAATTAAATCTAGCAACATTCTGAAAAGCGTAGTTTTCCCAGCGCCATTATTTCCAACTAAACCAATGGTTTCTCCAGAACGAATGTTCAGATTATTAATGTCTACTACGGTTCTGCCTCCGTAAGTTTTCTTTAAATTTTTAAATGTTAACATATCTTATTCTCTAAAGCCTTCGGCTATTTTATAACGTTGTTTTTCAAATTTTTTAACGAGGAGATTAATCCAAAAATTACGCATTAAAAGAGTAATCAACCCAAATAATCCAATTGCGACTAACCCGTAATACGGTTTATTCATTATCCCAAATGGAACATAAATTAGAATTGGAATTAAAATGAAAGGTAATCCTAAAATCCACTGTGTGGCACCTACACCTTGCCAATTAAAGCTTGCGCTTTTGGTAATATCTAATCGTTTGTAATTTAGCGTAGCAAAATATAATACAATTACTGTGGCAAAGCCGATATTATATAGATAAGCTGCTAAATGAAGCAAAAGCAGTTTATAGCTCATGAAACCGTAAAAACTAGCCAATACGGTAATAATAGTACAACTGATGGTAAACAGTAAGAACTTAGCTTTAATGAAGTTTTTAAAATCAATCTTATTCACTAAAAGTCCATCAAAGTGGGTGCTTTGCCAAGCAAACATAAACTGACCATAAGATACAATGGAAATACCAGTCATAAATACTGCAGCGAAAAGCATTTTACCAAATTCATCATTTGCAATCATTTTATCCTTATAGAAAATAAAACCATAAGCTAAAAAGGCAAACCCCATTAAAATAGAACTTCTTGAGCGCTTATGACGTAAAATTAACTTCAATTCTAAAGCAGCTAATTCTCCAACTCTTCCAAAGCGATTTAAGAAAGCATAATCTGTGCTTGCTTTCTTATCATCTTTAGTACTTAATTCTTCGGTGTATAAATTTGCACGTAAATAGGTCGAGTTAAGTACAAATATCAGCCCTGCGGCTAACGTAAAAATTAGCGCTAGAAATGGATAATTTGTGATTTGTACAAATATGAAATTAGATGCACTACGCACCGAAATAATTTTATAATAATCTAAAGCTGCTAGTGCTACAACTACACCTATAATAGAAATGAAATAAGCGAAATTATTAATGGATTTTCGCTTTAGGTACAAAACCAAATAGTTATTAAAAATAATAAGCGAAAAAACAGATAGCACATACATTAATGAAGTGATTGCACCGTATGTTGAGCCAATTTTTATAACACTAAAAGGAATAAAAATAAATAGGGGTAATAGATTAAAGAATGAAAACAGCGATTTGATATTCAAGAAATTAACAATCGTTTTCTTTGGGATGTTTAGATGCAAATATGGTACAATACTTAGTGTAGGAAGTTCTTGCATTTGTGTACGAACTGCAAGATCAAATAAGAAGTAGTACAAAATAAAGCCATTAAAAACGGTAATTACATTTTGTCCTGGAAAAGCTTTCCCAATAATCATTGCCATCCAAAAGCCTACACCAATTGCAACGACTAAAAAGTAAAGCATAAAAAAACCGAGAAGAATATTTGCAGCAATACTGCCAGCTTTATTTCGGCTACGCCAAAAGTCTTTCCACTGGTGGTTTAAAAAAGTTGATAGCATATTAGTAGTTGTATTTGTTTTTCCAATTCTGTTTTAGTTTCTCTCTCAGTTTTTCTTCTGCCGGATTTTTACCCGGATCGTATAATTTTGTGCCGCTTAATTCCTCCGGCATATATTCTTGCGGAGAGAAATTACCTTCATAACTATGCGAATATTGGTAATCTTTTCCATAACCAATATTCTTCATCAACTTTGTTGGCGCATTGCGGATATGTAATGGGACTGGTAAATTACCGGTTTGTTTCACCAAAGCCTGTGCTTTATTTATAGCTTCATAACTCGCATTGCTTTTAACGCTTGACGCCAAGTAAGTTACACATTGTGAAAGTATTATTCGAGCTTCTGGATAACCAATTACATTTACTGCCGTAAAGCAATTATTTGCCAATAGTAATGCATTTGGGTTGGCATTTCCGATGTCTTCAGACGATAAGATTAACAACCTACGAGCAATAAATAAAGGATCTTCGCCACCTTCAATCATTCTGGCTAACCAATATACAGCAGCATTTGGGTCGCTACCACGGATGGATTTAATAAACGCTGAAATAATATCGTAATGTTGTTCGCCAGCTTTATCGTATAAGGCTAAATTTTGTTGCGCATGTGCGAGGACACTTTCATTTGTTAATTCAATTTTACTGCCACCAATACCATTAACTGCAATTTCTAAAACGTTTAATAATTTACGAGCATCGCCGCCAGATAAGCGAATTAAGGCCTCATGTTCTTTTATGCTGATGTTTTTTTCTTTTAAAATCACATCTTTTTTAAGAGCAGTTTGCAATAAACTCACCAACTCATCTTCGCTTAATGCTTGTAAAATATAAACCTGACATCGCGATAGCAAAGCTGATATTACTTCGAAACTTGGATTTTCTGTTGTAGCGCCAATTAAAGTAACCAAACCACGCTCTACTGCACCCAATAGACTATCTTGTTGACTTTTGCTGAAACGATGGATCTCGTCTATAAATAAAATGGGTAATCCTAAGAAACTGTCTTTTAAAGCAGCAGCTTTATCAATCACATCTCTAATATCTTTAACGCCAGAATTAATAGCGCTCAAGTTAAAAAACGGTCGATCTAAACTTTGAGAAATAATATAAGCTAAAGTAGTTTTACCAACTCCTGGAGGTCCCCAAAAAATCATAGATGGCAATTGTCCACTTTCTATCGCCTTGCGTAAAACTGCATCTGTGCCCACCAAATGTTGCTGACCAACATATTCGTCCAAATTCTGAGGGCGCATCCGTTCGGCTAATGGTGGTAGGTTTTGCATAATTTAAAGTTAAGGATTTTAAATTTTACCACATAGAAACAAAGGGTATATAATAAGATGCGTATGCTTTATTTTTACCATTAAAGAATTAAGATAATGACGGTTTAAATTATCTTAATTCCTTAATGTTTAATCTAATTTAAACGCTAGGCTTCGGTTTCTTTTTAAAAAACTTCTTTTTCTTAACGTATGGCTTATCACTTGCGGTAGCTGGTTCATCTTTAGGTGCTTCGCCTAAATTTACTGGTAAAGGTATTCTATCAATTTGGCGTTCAATTAACTTCTCGATGTTGGCTAATTTACGTTTGTCTTTATTGTTAACTAAGGTAATGGCAGTTCCTGTGGTTTCTGCTCTTGCAGTACGTCCTATCCTGTGAATGTAATCTTCTGGATCTTGCGGTGCATCGTAATTAATCACCAAATCAATACCTGTCACATCAATGCCACGACTTAAAACATCGGTTCCGATTAATACATCTAGTTTGCTATTTTTAAAATCGAGCATAATTGCTTCGCGATCTTTTTGATCTAAATCGCTATGAAAAGCAGCAGCTTTTAACCCTATTTTTTTAAAAACTTTACCCAATTCTTTTACTTTCTCTTTTCGCCCTGCAAAAACAATAATTCGTTTATACGTAGCCGATTTCAATATTTCAGTAAGTAAAGGAACTTTCTGATCGTCAAAAACAAAATAAACTTGTTGATTAATACCTTCAGCAGGTTTTGAAATGGCTAAGCTTATTTGCTCAGGTTCTTTTAATAAAGTGGCAGCTAATTTTCTGATTTTTGGTGGCATGGTAGCCGAAAACAAAACAGTTTGACGATTTTGTGGTAAATACCCCACAATTTTCATAATGTCATCGTAAAAGCCCATATCTAGCATTCTATCGGCTTCATCTAGTACTAAATATTCTAGTTTATCCATCTTTAATAAGCCAGATGATAAATGAGAAATTAATCTGCCAGGTGTGGCAATAATAATGTCTACGCCTTCACGCATTGAACGTTTTTGTTGCTCGTAAGCAATACCGTCGCCACCACCGTATACGGTTAATGAACTGATATTGGTAAAATAGGAAAGTGCTTCGACTTGCAAATCAATTTGCTGCGCTAATTCTCTTGTAGGTGTTAGAATGAGTACTTCGTTATGACGTTCGTGTTTTTGGGTTAGCAAATTCATTATTGGCAATAAAAAAGCACCCGTTTTTCCGGTACCAGTTTGTGCACATGCAATTAAATCTTTTTTAGCTAAAATAAGCGGTATGGCTTGTTGCTGTATAGGCGTTGCGTTTTTAAAACCCATTGCCAGTAAACCCTCTAAAAGTTCGGGGTTGAAATTAAAATCTTTGAAATCCAATGTTTAATATGGTAAATATAGGGTGTAATTTACCTCAAATTAAGGCGAAAAGCAAATGCCGTGGTAATAGTAGTGATTGTAAAGCACAAGCGATCTCCTGACCACTATTGTTTTAGTATATATCAGATTGCAATAGGCGGTAAAAAACTCCTTCGCAAAGAAACGATTGTGTTCGTAATTATCTATGTGAACAACGCGGGTTTAGTTTAAGTCATGGTCGTATTAAGTCCGCATCTAGTCCGCGTTATTATGTAATAATGCGGACTAGATGCGGATTTATAGTGGTTTTAATAAAACTTCATACGAAGCAAAGCTTAAGGCGTAAACCTATGCGCTGTTTGTTTACTGCTCTGTAAAGGTTGGCATAAAAAAAGGCTTCTCGATTTATTTCGAAAAGCCTTTTTAAATTGTGATAAACTTGTTTATTTATGGTGTGCCTGCCCTTCACGGATCCCCCGTTCACAGGACTTTTTTATCAGTAATTAATCCTTTTTTTTGATAGAACAAGCTAGCAACTATTTGGTTTTAATTCGACAGAAATTTATCCACAAATTCACAATTGTGTTAATTATTTCTTTGTGTCAGCATAACCAAACACTTTTTGCAATAAGGTAGTGCTACGAGCATTAATGTTATCTCTAATTTTTAATTCTTCTTGTGCAACTTGTATAAACATGCCATCAATTGCTTTTTGTGCAACGTAAGATGATAAATCTGTGTTCACTGGTTTTACTAAAGGTATTTTATTGTAGGCTAATGCTGCATCAGTCCAATATCTAGTAGCGCCAACTTTACTTAAACTTGAGGTAATTACAGGTTTAAATTTTTCCATTAGTTGTGCTGTAGTTACACGTTTAAAATATTGAGTAGCGGCATCTTTGTTGCCTAATAAAATGTTAGTAGCATCGGCAATTGTCATTTGTTTAATGGCAGATAAAAAAATCGGCTTTGCTTCTTTCGCAGCATCTTCTGCAGCACGGTTAATGCTTAAAATTACATTATCCGCCAATGAATTTAAACCAACACTTCTTAACGTTTTTTCTACTTTTTGCGCTTCTGGCGGAAATAGAATTTTAACAGCTAAATTTCCTAAGAAACCGTCTTTAGCAGAAAGTTGATCTGCACCTTGTGAAGTTCCAATTTCTAAGGCTTGCTTAATGCCTTGTCCAATTTCTAGGGTTGTTGGCGTACCACCTGTTGGTATCTGCTTTAAAATGTTGCCAATTTTATTCTGACTTTGTACATCGCAACTGCTCAAACAAATTACCACTAGGGCACAAATGTATAGGCTGATTTTTTTCATCTTTTCTATAAGTTAATGTCTATAGAGACGGAACAGATTTCTAAATCAGCGTTTATTTGATGACTTGTTCTCTACCGTTTTCTACTTCGACAATACTAAGCAAATCCTTTGCCATTAATTGCGCAGATTTGGCTAATCGTAAAAATTCTGAACGATATCCTTCTTTGTCTTTGCCCATAGCGCCTTCCGCTAATGTAATTACTTGTGCAAAGCTGCTGTTCTGTTTATACTCAGATTGACGGAGTAACATGCCGAACTCTGCAATTGCAGCTGCAAATCTAAAGTTTACACTGGTGGTTGCACTTTGATTATCATTGATGGCTTTTTGCATGCTTTTACTAGTGCTCTCATCTGGTAATTTGTAACGAAGTTTAATGGTTAACATTTCATCGCCTGTGTAAGTAGTTGCAGATTTTGTAGTTTTTTGATACTTCAAGTCATCAACTTTGTTTGCAAAAGAACTTTTTACACCAACTGGAATAATTTCATACAATGCAGTTACCGTATGTCCCGAACCCATTTCACCAGCGTCTTTTTTGTCATCGTTAAAATCTTCATCCTTTAACATTCTGTTTTCATAACCAATTAATCGGTAGGCTTGTACCTTTGCTGGATTAAACTCTATCTGCAACTTCACATCTTTAGCTACGGTAAATAAAGTTCCTCCAAATTCGTTGACTAATACTTTTCTAGCTTCGTTAATATTATCGATGTATGCATAATTCCCATTGCCTTTATTGGCTAGAATTTCCATTTTACTGTCCTTATAATTGCCCATTCCGTAACCTAAAACGGTTAAGAATATTCCGCTTTTGCGTTTTTCTTCAATTAAGCGTTCCATTTCATTATCGCTACTTATACCCACATTAAAATCTCCATCGGTAGCTAAAATTATTCGGTTGTTACCGCCTTTTATAAAGTTCTCGCCTGCAACTTTGTAGGCTAACTGCAAACCAGCTCCACCAGCGGTAGAACCACCAGCGCTTAATTTATTTAAGGCATCTTTTATACTTGCTTTTGCATCGCCACTAGTAGAAGGCAATACCAAACCAGACTGACCAGCGTACACTACAATCGCCACTTTGTCTTTATCTCGCAGTTGATCTGTTAATAATTTTAGAGATGAAATTAATAAAGGCAATTTGTTGGCACTACTCATTGAGCCAGAAACATCTATTAAAAATACAAGATTTGATGCTGGAAGATTATCGGTAGCAATGGTTTTTGCTTTAAGTCCAATTTGTACTAATCTATGTTGCGGATTCCAAGGTGCTGGGGCTAATTCTGTTTGAATATTTACAGGATCATTTCCCGTTGGTTGAACATAATTATAATCGAAATAATTAATCATTTCTTCAATACGAACAGCATCTTTTGGCGGCAAAGTTCCATTATTAATAAAACGACGCACATTGCTGTAAGATGCTGCGTCTACATCAATAGAAAAAGTAGAGAGCGCTTCTTTTAAAGGGTTTTTAAAACCATTTTCTGTTATTCCGGCGTAGCTTTCAGTCTCGTAACTAGGAGCGCTCATCATTATAGGCGCTGTAGCTCCTACAGCTGTTCTACTTTGCAGGCCGTATGCTTTTTGTTTAGCTGCAGACGCATTATTGTAAGCCACCTCTTGTTGTTGCGCTTGTCCTGCGCTAACTACAACAACTTCCTTTAATGTTTGGGCATCAGCTTTAAGCTTAATTGTTAAATTATTACTTTTCCCTAGTTTAAAAGTTTTTGTTTCGTAGCCGATATAGGAGGCTACTAATTTGTTATCAGTTTCTGGGATGCTGATAGAAAATTTTCCATTTTTATCTGTGCTTGCTGTTGTATTGCTGGGCAAGCTTTTTATGTAAACACCAGGAATTGGAAGGTTATCATCAGTGCTTAGTACTAGACCTGCAATAGTTCTAGTTGTGGCAGCTTTAAATCCGACTAGGATAAGAAGTGCTAAAATGGGTACTATAATTTTTTTCATGAGTTTGGTTTTAATAGGAGATGTAAGGTTTATGAGATTTCCATATTCTTATCGAAAAATATTTTTTATACTTGAACAACATTTAGCCGAATACCCGATTTGAAGTTTATAAAAAACAACGCTAAGATTAATGAACAAGATGATTCTACGCTCATTACCGCTTATAAAAAAAGTGGTGACTTAGCGGTATTGGGTACGCTTTATAACAAATACATGCATTTGGTTTTTGGGGTTTGCTTTAATTATTTTAAGGATGAAGAGCAAAGTAAAGATGCGGTAATGCAAATTTTTGAGGAGTTGGTCACAAAGTTGAAAATGCATGAAGTGCAAAACTTTAAGAGTTGGTTGCATGTGTTGGCTCGTAATCATTGCTTAATGGCTTTGCGCAAGTCTGCAAAAAATCCGACGGTTGCGATGGAAGATAATTTTGTGGAAAATGGTGATTTTGTGCATCTTGATATCGACGACGCAAAAGAAACGCAGCTAACTGTGATGGAAAAGTGCATGGAAACCTTACCTGAAGAGCAACGTAAAAGTGTAGATTTGTTTTATTTACAAGAGAAATGTTATAAGGAAGTTGCCGAAATAACAGGCTACGATATGCTTAAAGTGAAGAGTTATATCCAAAATGGAAAGAGAAATTTGAAAATTTGTATAGAGAAAAACAGTGAGCTATAACGAGTGGTTAGATATTGATGTGTTGGAAGATTACCTTGATGGTAAACTTGATGCTAAAACTATGTATAAGGTTGAGCGACTTTCGCTTGAAGATCCTTTTGTGGCTGAAGCATTGGCGGGGTTAAGTCAATCGCCAAGACGAAGCCAATCTTTATCGCTATTGCAAAAACAATTACAAGAACGCATTGCACAAAAACCTATTGAGAAAAAACGTTGGACAATTACTTCTCAACGTTTAAGTATAGGCGCTGCTGCTGCGGTGTTATTTGTTACTGCAAGTGTTTTGTTTTGGATGAAAGATAGCTCTCAACCTAAAATAAATAACAATGCACCAAAAAATGTGCAGATTAAAATTGCTCCAGATGTAAAACCTAGTCCAGCAATTAAACCAACTACACCACTAAGTTTAGATGCTGATAAAGCTGTTGTTGTTGCAAAAGTAAATCCAAAAGCAAAAAATAATATTCCAGCTATTGTTGCTGCAAAACCTACTGTTGCTGTAGCAGCTGCTGCACCAGAACAATCTATTTTAGGTGGGGAGGTTGCGCAAGCAGAAGCTAGACAAGAGAGTGTGGCTAAAGCTATGGCTGCCGAGAAAAAGGAACAGGAAAGCAAGATGGTTGTGGCCTCTGCTTTGGCAAGTAAGGTTGCAGGTGTACAGGTTGATGCGGCTAATGCTAAATCAATTACTGGTAGAGTGCTTTCGCAAGAAGATGGATTACCTATACCTGGAGCTGCTGTTAGGTTAGCAAATGGTAACGCAAGTACCACTACAAATGCTAAAGGAGAATTTATACTTCCACTAGATAGTGGTAGCAAGACTAATCAGCAATTAGATATTCGCTATATTGGTTTTCTTGCTAAGAATGTATCAGCTAGTGCAAATCAAAATCTTAATGTGGCACTGGAGCCAGATTCAAAGGCTTTAAGTGAGGTTGTGGTTACTAGTTCAGGTGTTTCAAAAGCGAAAAGATCTGTTGCTACAATAAAAGCTACACCACTACCAGAGGGCGGTTGGGAAAATTTTGAGCAATACCTTAAAAATAATAATCGACTAGCTAAGGAAGGTGTTGCAGGTAAATCAGTAACTGTTAAGTTTGAAGTTTTAAATGGACGGCCTAATCGCATTAAAATAGTACAAGGTTTAACTAAAGCAGAAAATGAAGAAGCTATTCGTTTAGTTAATGCTGGACCAAATTGGATTGTGCCTGCACAAGCATCGGCAACTACGCAGGTCGTTATTAAATTCTAAACTACTAATCTCAACATGTACAAAGTTCCTTATTTTGAAGAAAAGGATGCTGCTAAAGTATTGGCATTTATGCAAGCGCATTCCTTTATTACCTTAATTGGTTATGATGGCGTTTATCCAGCTGCAACACAAATTCCTGTTCATGTATATCAAGATGAGCACGGTACTCGACTAGTTGGGCATATCATGAAAAAAACGGATCATTATCTAGCGTATGCTAAAAATGAAAATGTGTTAGCTCTTTTTACAGGCGCACATGCATATGTAAGTGCTTCGGTTTATGAAAATCCGGCAGTTGCCTCTACTTGGAATTACAGTTCTGTACAAGCAAAAGGAAAAATCCGATTAATGAATAGGGATGAAACCAGAGAAGTGATTAAACAGCTAACCAATAGCTATGAAGATCCAGCGAAAAGTCCAGCTGCTTTTCATAAAATGGATGATGCGTACATCGAAAAAAACCTAAAAGCCATTAGTGGTTTTGAAATACAAGTAGAAGAAATTAATAGCGTATTTAAACTAAGCCAAAACCATTCAGCAGTAAATCAGGCAAAAATTATTGAGCATTTATCTGAGAGCAATGATCAAAATGCTATTGTAGTTGCCGAACAAATGAAAGCGAATTGTTAGTGAATAAAAGCGCTTAATAGATAATAAATTAAGGCTGCTAAAATTGCAGATACTGGAATAGTTAATACCCAAGCCCAAATCAGTTTTACTGTTACGCCCCATTTTACAGCAGAAACACCTTTAGTTAAACCAGAGCCAATAATAGAGCCTGTAATTGTATGTGTTGTACTTACTGGGATTTTTAAATGTTCTGTAAAGTATAAGGTTAATGCCCCAGCAGTTTCGGCGGTTACCCCTTCGAATGGAGTCACTTTAGTGATTTTAGAACCCATCGTTTTCACGATTTTCCAACCACCACTTAAGGTTCCGGCGGCAATTGCACTGTAACAAGCTAAAGGAATCCAACTTGGCATATGACCAGCAATTTCTTCTCCATTTGCTCCTTTTGATGGTAATGCTACATGTAACCATGTTGGTAACGCTTCCATAGCCACTCCGCTTGTATGAATATAAACAACAACTGCTGCTGCGATAATACCCATTACTTTTTGAGAGTCGTTACCTCCATGCCCTAAACTAAAAGATGCAGATGAAAGTAATTGCATTTTTCTTAACCAAGCAGTAGATTGAGTTTGATTTAAACTGCTAAATATTAAGCAGAAGAAACTGATGGAGAATACAATAAATAAGACCAGTAACCATTTAATGTTATGTGGTTCGAGTACTACGCTCAAAAAGTGAGAATCAAATCGTGGATGTTTTATTTCTCCGTAAAACAACATTTGGCTATAAATATACCAAGCTGTTAAAGCCATTAATGTTAGTGTAAAGACTTTAGGCCAAACACTTTTTTTGGAAGAATGTAGCAACCAAATGGATATAAAATAAGATATGATGGCGCCAATAAATGGTGCGATTACGATAAATAGAATAATAATTAAAACACCTGTTGGCATTTCGCCAGCTTTACCATCTTTGTACCAGTTTACAGCACTAAAACCAGCATGAGCAATAGCTGCGCCTGCAAAACCACCAATTAAGGTATGTGATGAACTTGAAGGAATACCAAACCACCAGGTGAATAAGTTCCAGATAATTGCGGCAATAACACCTGCCAAGATAACAACCAAGTTAATTTCCATAGTATTGGCTGTTTTGGCAACAGTATCTGCTACACCAAAACCAAAAACCCAATACGCTAAAAAGTTAAAAAATGCAGCCCAAAGTACAGCTTGAAAAGGCGTTAATACCTTTGTCGCTACAATAGTTGCAATTGCATTTGCAGCATCATGAAAACCATTAATATAATCGAAAATTAAGGCTAAAGCGATGATAACAAAAAGTAGGGTTAAAGTCATGTTTTTTTAAGCGTTTTTAACCAAAATAGATTCCAATACATTCGCTGCGTCTTCACATTTATCGGTAGCGATTTCTAAGGTTTGTAAAATCTCTTTTTGTTTAATCAATTCTATTGCGTTAGTTTCAAATTCGAATAAGCGAGCAATTGCTAAATTACACACGTAATCTGCCTGATTTTCGGCACTGTTAATTCTAACACAAGCATCCGCAATAACGCGAATATTTTTAAAGCTTCTTAATTCTTTGATTGCTTTTTCAAGGTCACCACACATTTCTACTAAAAGCTCAGCTAGTTTTACCATTGCATCGCCAATGTTGGTTACATTATACAATTCAATGTTTCCTGCAGATGCATGAATATAATCTGCAATATCATCAATAGCACTAGCTAAAGAGTGTATATCTTCTCTATCAAATGGAGTGATGAAGTTTTTACTTAACTCGATAAAAATGGTGTGGGTAATATCATCACCAACATGCTCAAGTCGTTCAACTTCTTTAATTGCTTCTTTTCTTTTTTCCATATCATTAGTTGTAACTACAACTAATAAGGCTTCAGAAATTTTTAAAACATTTGCCCCTGCTTGTTCAAAAAGAGGTTGAAATTTTTTGTCTTTAGGTGTAAAGAAGCTAAAAATACTATTCATGTTAAATTAAATATGGTGCAAAGCTAAAGCTACAATGTTAAGTTAATGTTAAGTCGCTTAACTATTTTAATAAACCTAATTACTTTTTTGAAGAGTGAAAGCGAAAGTGGTACCTATGTTTGGTGTACTACGAACGGAAATAGTTTGCTCGTGTGCTTCTAAAATATGTTTTACAATGGCTAGGCCCAATCCCGTACCGCCTTCCTGACGAGAACGGTGGGAATCAATTCTATAAAAACGTTCAAATAAACGTGTTAAATGTTTTTCTTCAATTCCAATTCCATCGTCAGTTACTTCAATTAAAAATTGATCATGCAATTCGAAGATTTTAATAGCGGTAGATCCATTTTCGTTGCCGTATTTAATGGAGTTCTGAATTAAATTGATCATCACTTGCCTTATTTTCTCTTTATCGGCATAAACTAAAGTTGGTCCGGTATATTTATCTTTAAAAAAAAGTTTAATCTTATGCGTTAATGCTCGATCTTCTAAACTATCCATTACTTCTTTGGCTAAAGCAACGAAATCAAATTTCTCATAATTGATAGGAATTTCTCCAGTTTCTAATTTAGAAATAGAATCTAAATCATTAATTAAATAACTTAATCGTTCTACATTCTTTTCTGCTTTTTTAAGAAACTTAACTGCCATTTCTGGATCATCAGCCATACAGTCTTGTAAAGTTTCTATGTATCCTTGAATGGCAAAAAGAGGAGTTTTAAATTCGTGGGATACATTTGATAAAAATTCTCTTCTAAATTGTTCTTGTTTTTTTAGGAGATCGATTTCCCGTTTTTTTGCACCAGCCCATTCTTTCACTTCTTGTTCAACATCATTAATTGGGTCTGAACTTTTATACTCGCCAATGGCTTCTTTTAAATCTTTACCAAGTTTTAAGTTGTGAATGAGTTTGTAAATGAGCTTAATTTTAGTGTAAATATATTTCTCCAAAAGATAATAGAACACTAAAAAGCTGGTCACAAATGAAATTCCAAAGGAAATTAATAGATAATACCAACTGCCCTGAAAATGGAAATTGACCAAGCCAATAGAAAGTCCAACGGCAAGAGCAGTAATTAAAACAAGTACGCTTAACTTCATAAAGCTAATTTACACTTTATATGTTAAGTAATTGTTAGCAAATAGAATCGATTATATTCTAAAATGGGCTGCTACACTAATCTATTTTCTTCTCGGTTAAATATTTCCAATATCTTTTAGGTACATGTTGCACATGTAGTTTTGTGTTTTTTCTGGATTCTATATTTGTGCTTTTAAAATAGTCCTTCCATAAATTTGCATATAATTCTTCCTTTTCATCTAATTGATTAGCTGTTGGGTTTTTTAAAACTTGCGAATTGATTTCTACTGTAATTTCTTCTACTGTACTCAAATCATAGAACAAACCATAATGCCTTTTTAAATCGTAAATTATCCATTTTTGATCTGTATAACGATTTTTAAAATGATTGACAATTAAGGGTAAAACATTAAAATCTGGATTTATTCCGCAATAAAAGATTCCATCGGCTGTGTGTTGAAACCTAATAAAAGCTTCCATTCTATGTTTTTCTCTCTCTACACTTCTAGCTGTTTTTGAAACTGTCAAAACATGTTCGTTTCCATAATTCTTTTCAGCACCTGCTGGATGAAGAAAAACATAGCACACAAAATGAAATAGTGCATTAAATACCTCTGATAGTTCTGATAGATAAGCACAATAAAATTTTCGCATCCATTCTTTACCTAGTTTTTTCTGCAATCCACTCCAAACGCGATCTGCTTTTGTTCTATTCGTATGCACCGAAAACGTTTCAGTAAAAGCATCTGGCTGATGAGTTTTTATCGTTCTTAAATTAATTTTCCCTGGTTTGCGCTCAAACCATTCGAAAACCGCAGTAAGCAATCCCTCTAAACTTCCATCAAAAATGTAAATCATTAAAAAAGAATAAGTTGGTTAGTATCCGTTTTTAAATATTTACTTTGACTTTCAGCCAGTATAAAAGCTTTAATTTGTGTAGCCTGAAAATCTTTCAACTGAAAAGGAGTATCGGCACATTTAATGAAATGTTTTGCTCTACTATAAGCTACACCAATATTTTTTAATTGATAAATATGTAATTTCCCGAATTTACGGGCTTGTACAATTTTATTTGCAGAGGTTACACCAATTCCAGGAATGCGCAAAATCATTCGATATTCTGCGGTATTTATATCTACAGGGAAATGCTGTAAATTTCTTAGCGCCCAACTCAATTTCGGGTCAATATCAATATCTAAATGCGGATTGGCGTCGTTTAAAATTTCGTGAACCTTAAATCCGTAAAAACGCATTAGCCAGTCCGTTTGATATAATCTATTTTCTCTAAGCAAAGGAGGTTGTGTGCCTAATATTGGCATTCTAGTGTCATTACTAATCGGAATGTAGCCCGAATAATAAACTCGTTTCAATGCGAAATTCTTGTAAAACGAATCGGCGGTGTACATAATTTCTTTATCTGTTTCTGCTGTTGCTCCAACAACCATTTGTGTGCTTTGCCCTGCAGGAACAAATTTCGGAACGCTTTTAATTAGTTTTTTTTCATCCTTAAATTGAACAATTTGTTTCTGAACAAAATCTAAAGGCTTAATAACATCTTGATGACTTTTTTCTGGAGCTAATAATTTTAAGCCAGTTTCAGTTGGCATCTCTAAATTAATGCTCATTCGATCAGCATATAAGCCAGCTTCTTTAATTAACTCATCGCTAGCACCAGGTATGGTTTTGAGGTGGATGTAACCATTGTAATTTTGCTCTAAGCGAAGTCTTTTAACTACTCTTAACAGGCGTTCCATGGTGAAGTCTGCATTTTTAAATATGCCAGAACTTAAAAATAGACCTTCAATAAAATTGCGACGATAAAAATTCATGGTTAGCTCTACCACATCATCTACCGTAAAAGCAGCCCTTTCAATGTCGTTGCTTTTTCTAGATACGCAATAGGCACAGTCGAAAATACAATGATTGGTGAGAAGAATTTTTAATAGTGAAACGCATCGGCCATCCTCTGTATAGGTATGGCAAATCCCAGATTGATGTCCATTACCAACACCTTTAGTAGTATTTTTTCTATCGCTACCACTAGATGAACAAGAAACATCATATTTAGCGGCATCGGCAAGGATATTTAATTTTTCTCTTAATCTTTCTGACATCAGCCTTTTATTTACTAACAAAAATAGTAAATACAGCTAAAAATATTAGTGTTTTAATTCTTAAAACACAGCGCTTTTAAGAGTAAGATTTTATTTTCTACCTTCCCATTCGGCATAAAACTGCTCTAAATAGCTAAGCATAAATTGATGACGTTCTTCAGCCATGGCTTTTCCTGCATCTGTTTTCATTAAAGCTTTAAGCAACAATAATTTTTCGTAAAAATGATTTAATGTCGGTGCAGTGGTATTTTTGTATTCTTCCTTGCTCATAGCTAGGTTGGGTTTAATTTCAGGGTCATACAAAACCCTATTTTTATAACCGCCATAAGTGAAAGCTCTAGCAATGCCGATAGCTCCAATCGCATCTAATCGGTCTGCATCTTGAACAATGTCTAATTCCTTAGATTTAAATGAAATTTCTCCCAAACTTGCTTTATACGATAAGTTTCTGATAATTTCTTGCACATGGTGGATGATTTCATTTTCTAAGCCAATGCTTTTTAGGAAAGCGCCAGCTTTTTGCGGACCAATTTCTTCATCTCCGTTGTTAAACTTGCTATCTGCGATATCATGCAATAAAGCCGCTAAAGCAACAATCAATTCATCGCCTTTTTCTGTAGCATTAATAGTTTGTGTAGTTTTGTAAACGCGTTCAATATGAAACCAATCGTGTCCAGTTTCTGCGTTAGCCAATGTAATTTTAACAAAGTTGATGGTTTGCTCAATGATATGCTGCATAAAGAAAAATTATGCTGCAAGGTATTCGGAATTTTATTGAAAACCACTCAATGTTGAAAAATTGCTATGCAAACGGGCCTAGTTTTTCAAATTTATCCTGATTAAAATATAAGAGCTGAGTTACTTCTATCTCTAAAATTAAGGCGATATGAAAAAGCCTATCCAAAGTGATTTTAGTATAACCCAATTCAATTTTACTATATGCATTTTGTGATATTTCTAGCTTTGCGGCTAAATAATCTTGCGTATAATTTCGAAATTCTCTTACTTTTCTAATGTTACCCGCCACAGCTTGCATTTCTGCTTTTACCTTGTCTTTCATCTAATTAGTATAGGTTGATTACCTACATAAACGAAAAAGTGGTAGTAACAGTTTTAATAAAGTTTATTGGAATTAAATCTAGTCTAATTTTGCTTTTGGTCTTTCTTCTTCCGGTCGCCTAGTTCCATCGTATAATTCGTACTCAAGCATACGACAATCTAGTTTTCCGTTGTAGAATTCTATTTTTTTATCGGCTTTAAGTCCAATTTTCTTTGCCAAGTCTGGATTTCCTGTAAAGATATAACCAAAATATCCTTTGCAATTCTTTTTCATGAAATCGCCAATACGCTTATACGTCAATTCGAGTTTGCTATGCACACCTAAACGCTCACCATATTCTGGATTAAAAACTACTACGCCTTTGCCACCTTCTGGAACTGGAGTTTCTTCAAAATCACAAACTTCAAAAGTAATTAAAGTATCTACACCGGCAGTTTTTGCATTTCTTCTGGTTACATCAACAGCATCTTCAGAAATATCAGTGGCAATAATTTGCACGTCTGCATTTTTAATGACCTGATCTTTCAAAATTCTTCGCTCAGCAAAAAATACTTCTTCATCGTATCCTAAAATGTGCATAAAACCATAGTTCATTCTATATAAACCTGGACGGCGATTGGTTGCTAGTAAAGCAGCTTCGATAGCTAAAGTTCCTGAACCACACATTGGGTTTATAAAAGGAGATTTTTGATCCCATTGAGTTGCCATAATTGTGCTGGCTGCCAAAGCCTCTAACATTGGCGCTTTTCCAGGTATTTTACGGTAACCATGTTTTGCTAAAGTTTCACCACTGGTATCTAAAAACACATCAGCTTCATCATCTTTCCAATACAAATGCACAACCGTTTTATTGGCGTCAGAACCAGAATTTGGACGGATATTTTTCTTTTCTCTAAATCGATCTACAATAGCATCCTTAACTTTTAAATTAGCAAAAAGTGGAGTAGTTATCGTTGGATTATCTACGTTAGAAGTTACAGAAAAATAACCAGCAAAATCTATCAATTCTTCCCATTCCATGGCAACCAAAGAGGTATATAGTTCTTCAGGCGTGTTAGCCTTAAAGCTATTTATGCAATATAAAATCTGACTTGCACATCTTAAATTTAAGTTCAGTTTTATACATTCTGTTAAGGTAATATTTAACTCAACACCTGTTGGAAAAGCCCTTACAATTTCATAGCCTAAAGCGGTAACTTCATCTTGTAAATAAGGCGAGAGCCTTTTATTGCAGGTAATAATTACCTTACTTTTAGTTTGGAAAACTTGCATCATATTAAAGGCAAAGTTACCAATAAAAACAGATAATTAATTTTTCATCTGGATTTGTATTGTATGAACATTAATTATCGTTATTCTATAATAAGTTAACTGAAAGTTGTGTGGAAAACTTGATGCAGATTTATCAATAAAATTTTAGAGATTTGGTTTGATAGTATAATTATAAGTTTTGATATGGAAATTAAAGGCAAGGTACACGAAATAGGTGCATTACAACAGGTAAGTGAAACGTTTAAAAAACGCGATTTAATTATAGAATACGCAGAAAATCCAACATATCCAGAATATATTAGATTTGAAGCTTTACAAGATAAAACAGCTTTATTCGATACGCTAAAAGCTGGTGATGAAGTTGAAGTTTCTTTCAATTTACGCGGTCGTCCGTGGACAAACAAAGAAGGTGTAACTTCATATTTTAACAGTTTAGTGGTTTGGCGTTTAACAGCTCTAACTAATACGGCTGGTGCTGCTGCGGCTCCACAATATGCTGCTCCGGTAGATATTAATACTCCAGCGGGAGAAGAAGATGATCTTCCATTTTAAAAATCTTTTTTAAGAAAAACAAGTTTGTTATTAAACCGTCCTCTCATAAAGGACGGTTTTTTTGTGTTTAAGCCATTGGTTGTGACAGTGTTAAAAAGTGTTAAAACACGGTTTTTTGGTGATTAATCATTTATTTTTGAATAGTTTAAATAAAACCATCATGATTTTACCAATAAACACTTAAATAAATCATGATAGCTTCACTACATTTAAACACAAATTAATACTTGTGAAAAAGAGAAGTCTTTGGTTAATAACCGCCTTAATGACCCTTGCTTTGCTAGGTGTATTTGTAATGCAATTGTATTACATAAAGGAATCGTACACGCTAAAATCTCAGCTATTTGAACAAGATGTAAACCAAGCATTAAATGCCGTGGTTAATAAAGTGCAAAAACAAAATGCGATTTCTAACATCACTAAAAAGTATCTTGATTTAAAAATACAAAAAGAACAAAGCGAGTTAGATAAGGCTCAAAAATATGTTGATTTAAAAGAGAAATTTAATAAAGAGCAAGAAGAAAGAAAGCAAGAAAAGTACCGCCAAATTCTAGCAGCACTAAATTATCAAGATTCTTTAATTAGAAGAAACTTTGGAGATGCTGTAGTTATTTCTGAAGAGGAGTATGCTAATTTATCGGATTTAACGCATTCGGGTGTTTTAATGGTTACTAAAGATTTGATGGATGCGAATGGGAACATTCGTCGAATAGCAGCGTTAAGATATGATCCTAATAGAGCCAGAACGTTTAATTTATCACCTGATACAATGCCCGATACCATTAGGTATTTGGTGCAAGACCCTAGGGATTTAAGACCTTTGGGTGTTTCTGTTGCTACCATTGATGGCGCAATGGCCAAGAAGTTTAAAATAGAGGATGCTATTGCTAAAAGAAGGTATCAACAAGCTTTAGAACAAATAAAAGTTGATACGGTAAATTTATTAGATGATGGAAGTGCAAAGGTTTACCAAGAGGCTGCTAATGAAATGGCAGATAAAGATGTTCCTTTGGTAAAAAGAATTCCTAAAAGGGATAATTTAGATACTCTAATTAAACGAGAATTACTGATTAAAAATATAAATATTGATTATGATTTTTGGGTAAAATTGGCCACAAAGGATTCTGTAATTTATCAAAATGCAGCTCATAATAATGAGGATATCACTCGTTCAGGATTATATAAGTTGCCTTTGTTTAGTAAAGATATTATTAGAGATCCAGGGATGTTGTATGTGTATTTTCCAAAAAAGAATTCCTTAATATTTAGCAATTTGTCTGCTACTATGGCTTCATCAGCAGGATTGCTTTTGGTACTCATCTTTATTTTTACCTATACCATTTATGCCATTATCAGACAGAAAAAACTGTCGGAGATGAAAACTGATTTCATTAATAATATGACTCACGAATTTAAAACTCCAGTTGCTACCATTATGATAGCTAGTGAAGCTTTGAAAGATCCTGAAATTGTAGAAGATAAAAGCAGAATTAGTCGCTTGGCAAATATTATTTATGATGAAAATGTCCGCTTAGGTAATCATATTGAGCGAGTATTGAGTGTTGCGAGGCTAGAGAAAAAAGAAGTAAAACTAGAATTTAATCCTGTTAAGGTAAATGATTTAATAACTGCAGTAGTGGATAGTATGAGCCTGCAATTGCAAAAAAAGAAGGCAACGGTTACACTTAATTTAAATGCAACAACGGATGTAATTATGGGAGATGAATTACACTTATCAAATGTAATTTACAATTTAATTGATAATGCAAATAAGTATAGTGTAAGCGAACCTCAGATTGTAATAACTTCTAAAAACGATAGCAAAAACTTGTATATTGAAGTAAGTGATAAGGGAATTGGAATGACGAAGGATCAAACTAAGCGTATTTTCGATCAGTTTTATAGAGTGCCAACTGGCAATTTACATGATGTGAAAGGGTTTGGGTTAGGTTTGAATTATGTACAGGATATTATTAACGAAATGAACGGAACAATAAAGGTACATAGTGAAAAAGATAAAGGAACTACATTTGAAGTGTGCTTGCCATTTAACCAAATCAATTAAATAGATATATGAAGAAGATCTTATTAGTAGAGGATGATCCTAATTTAGGCATGTTATTACAAGATTACCTGCAGTTAAAAGGTAAGTTTGAAGTGGTTTTATGTACGGATGGAGAAGAAGGAATAAAGGCCTTTACTAAACAAAATTTTGATCTTTGCATCTTAGATGTAATGATGCCTAAAAAAGATGGTTTCACGTTAGGCAAAGAAATTAGAAAGACTAATCAACAGGTGCCTATTATTTTTGCAACCGCTAAAGCGATGATGGAAGATAAAGCTTCTGCTTACGATTTAGGTGGCGATGATTATATTACTAAACCTTTCCGTATTGAAGAATTGCTTTTGAGAATTAATGCTTTGTTAAAAAGAGCATCAGCAAAAGAAAATACGACGAATGAACCGGTGCAAACTAATTTTGAAATAGGTCAATATACTTTTGATTACACCACACAGTTGATACATTTTAATGGTCAACAACAGAAATTATCTACTAAAGAAGCTGAGCTTTTGCAATTGCTTTGTTTAAAGAAAAACACAGTTTTAACTAGGGAAGAAGCGCTATTAAATATTTGGCATGATGACAACTACTTTAATGGCAGGAGCATGGATGTTTTCCTAAGCAAACTTCGCAAATATTTAAAAGAAGATCCTAAAGTTGAGATTTTAAATGTACACGGTAAAGGATACAAATTGTTGGTCAATTAAATCAACTAATAAAATTTAGCATAAAAAAACTCGGAGTGTGAATTCCGAGTTTTTCTGTTTAAAGCTCTGACGTCTAAAGAAGAAAAGCTTTAAATGCATCTTTTGCATACTCTCCCCAATCTTTTAGTGCTGATTGTAATGTAGCTATTAAGCCAGCATTAGTTGTTGCTTTTCCTTTTATAGGTGCTTTAATTTTATCCTCTGTTACCGATTGATCGACTACGCTGGTAGCAAACCAAGTGGTATGTTCGTAAGGTAGAGCTACTCCTAAAATCATTCCAGGTAAACCTGAAAAAGATTCAGGACCACCAGAAACTGGTATTTCATCCGTATAAAAAGCAACTACATAAATAGAATCCATAATTAATGCATTTGCCCTACGACAATCGTAGCCAGCAATGTTTTTAATTTCATTGGTAATTTTCCAATTAATTTTCCTTGTGCTGTCTTTCACCAAGTAGGTTTCTTCATATACTTTTTTCTGACTAATACTCGTGCCAGCTACAGTATTTGTGTAAATGGTGTTGTTTTGTTGTGCAGCAAAATCGCCCCACATATTATTTCCAGGAACAGTTTCTTCTATTGGTTTAAACAAAGTTTGATCTTTTGAAAACGTTAAGGTACTTTTTAAAACTTTAAACTGGGGCTGAGTTTTCTGGTAATTTTCCAGCATCGGTTTCATGTAACTTTCGTTACGTGTAGTAATTTGTTTCTTAAGAAGCGCAAACATATTTACTCTTTTTTCGAACTCTATGGTGCCATGCTCTGCAAAGCGAGCATTTTGAGCGAACGCTGTTTGCATAGCAACTACTAATAAACAAGCGATTGTAATTTGATTAATTTTCATGGTATTATTATTTGGTTACCCCCATTTTGCTAAAATCCCAACTTACTGAATACATAAAATAACGTTTTATAGTAGTGTAACTATTTTGAGTGATCATGTTTCCACTTACGCGTCTGCTAAAGCCAGTATTTTGATTTAATAAATCATTTCCAGAAAGCGTCATTTTTAAATTTTCTGCTTTAAAAAATGCTTTGCTAATAGATCCATTCCATATTACACGAGTAAAATCTTCAGCAAATGACTGCGTTTTAGCAGTATATTCATAATTAGCATCAGATTTTAATTGTATTTTTCCTGGCAAGTATAAACTAAATTGGGCACCGCCATCAGCTCCCCAACCATTGTTGTTCACATTTTTTTGTAGGGAAGTTTGTTGTGTGTTGTAATTTGGTCCAAAGTAAAAATAGAAGTCATATTTTTTCTCTTTGTATTTACTTAAAGAGATGTTTGCCGAATAATTATTTGAAGTTGATTTATTAAGTGCCTTATTTACATAATTATAAGATGTATTGCCAGATGTATTTAAACTAATACCACCATTGATTCCTAAGAACTTAATTTTTCTATTTACATCAAAATATGCACTATAATTAAAAGGAGTTTTGCTATTTAAATTGATAGATTGATATTCGGTTTTTCCTGTTGATTGATCAAAATTTGTATTATTTACAATTTGATTCGAAATAAAACTATATCTACCACTTATGTAAATAGATTGGCTGCTTAGTACCTTGTAAGAGTTATAACTTACGTTGAAACTATTATTGTAAGATGGTTTTAAATCTGGATTACCTAAAGGTATATTTAATGGATCTGTATTCACTTTTACAGGTTGTAATTGTTCTACAGTTGGTTGATTTGTGTACCCACTATAGCCTATTCTAAAGGAACTTTGTTGCGAGAATTTGTATTGATAACTTGCTTGCGGCATCCAATTTACAAAACTTCTTTTATAACGAGCATCTGAATAAGCTTCATACTGATTAAAATTAACCGCACTTATTTTTGTACCCCAGTTTACTACTGTTTTCAGTTTTTTATAATTGAAGATTGCACCAGCTTGATTAATTAACTGATCTGCTTTAAAATCATTACTGTACTCTTCATCTAAAACGTCGTAATTACCAGGCGTAGATGCGTTAAAAGATTTTCTGTCGGATCTACTATTGTTAATATTTAAGCCATAATTTAATACTAAGGCTAGACTTTTAGTAAGTGGCTCATTATAGGTAATGTTTGTATTGAATACAACATTTTTACTATTAACGGTCTTAAATTGATCAGTAACTTCTGTTTTATATGATGCGCCTAGTGGATTAAAGAATTCGTTTTTAGCATATAAAAATCCCTCACTATCTTTTTCTGTAAATGATTGACTTACCCTAACGGAATAATTTCTACCTGCTTTTTTAAGCTTTTTGGTATAAAATGCAGAAACATTAAATGCCTTATCATTTCCGTTATTATCCACATTTCTATTGGATGTATTTATTAGACTATTATCTTCTCTTTTTGTTGATGAGATGAAATTATTTGTAGTTTCGTTATTTTTCAGACTACCATCGGCCATTATTTTTAAATTAGAAGTGGTATCTAAAGCAATTTGATACGTTGCATCTAACTTCTGTCTAAACATATAATTATCAGTAACCTTATTAGAATTACTATTGGTAATACTATCAGGTAAATTATTTTGAGTGATGGTATTGTTTGTGCCTGTAACACGTAATGAACCAATTTTATAATTTGTATTCAATGACTGCTTGTTTGTATCCCATTTAGTGTCGTAATGTGCGCCACCGTTGTGTGCCAATGGTATTCCTTCTCCATAATATCTTCCACCCCAAGAATCTAAATCATCTCCACCACCACCGCTTATCATCATTCCACCATCTATAAATTCAACATTATCGCTTCCGCCACCAAATTTCCCATTGTCTTCCCATCCTAAACCGGTTTTGCCAGTATTACTAGATGTGCCATATAATGAAAATTTTTGCTTCGCTTTAAATTTATTGAACATTACCTGCCCTTGGTATAAATCATTAGTCGCAATTCCAGCATCTACTTTTCCGAAATAACCACTTTTTTTATCTTCTTTAAGCTTGATGTTAAGTGTTGTTGTTTTTTGCCCATCATCTACACCAGTAAATGCAGCTTGATCACTTGATTTCTCAAAAAGCTGAACTTTATCTACCATATCAGCTCTTAAATTTTTTGTGACTAGAGTAGGGTCATCACCAAAAAATTCCTCACCATCTACCAAAACCTTTGATACTGTTTTTCCTTGAGCAGTAATCTTCCCGTCCTTGTCTACCTGCATTCCAGGAAATTTCTTTAATAAATCTTCAACTTTATCATTAGGTTGGATGGTATAACTTCCAGCATTAAATTCAGTGGTATCACCTTTGATTTTGATTGCTGCGGCTTGACCCTTAATAATTACTTCATTAAGCAATCTAGCCTTTGTTTTCATGTTGATCTGTTTAAAGTCTATTTCTTTTTTAGCAGAATCAAGTGTGAAATTGGAAACAAAATCAGCATAATCTGGATAAGTCAGCAAAAGGATAAAATTCCCCTTCTTCATTGAATTTATTGTAAATGAACCAGTCGCCGAAGCTCTAGTATATTTAAACAATGTAGAATCTTTAGCATTTAATATACTAATTGTTGCGTTGTGAAGTTTGCTATTGTTAGCAGTATCTGCAACAATTCCTTTAACTGAGTAAGAATTTTGCGCAAAAATTGCCGTACAAAAGCTTAAGGAAAGCAAGACGGCTAGGCTTATAAATTTCATTTGTGAAGTTTTGTTTGGTTGAGCCAAGATATAACTAAATCTTTAATACTAAAAATTTAGTTGAAGAATTTTAACATTAAATAACAATATTTAACATTTACTAAAAGCTTATATATCAATTGTATCTTTAAAGCACAGATAAGAATTATGAAACTACCATCTTTACAAACGCTCTGGCAAGGAACCAACCGAGTTTCCGCCCGATTTCCTTTACAATTTTTAATTGCTATTATTTCTACTGGAATATGGTGGTATTTAACAGGTTTAGATTATAAAGAACAGGGGCAAACGCATAATTTAGTTACAGCTTTAGCAGTTTGTAATTTAGCTTTAACGCTTTTATTGTCCACAGATTTGTTTTGCGAAGTTCACCACTATTCAATGCTTAAAAAATGGATAGTAAGAATTGTGGTACTTGCAATTTCAATAGGGTTATACTTTATGCTTAATCCATGGGCATATTTAATAGATGTATATCGCATATTTCTCTTAGCTTTTGCTTTCCATTTGCTAGTTGCCTTTGCGCCTTTTATTGGAAAATCAGACCTAAATGGCTTTTGGCAGTATAACAAAACACTCTTTCTTCGATTCTTAATAGCTGCATTTTATGCCGCTGTTTTATATTCAGGTTTAGCAATCGCTTTATTAGCAATAGATGGTTTGTTTGATGTAGATATTACATATAAAACTTATATGAAACTCTTTGCGGTGGTAAGTGCAGGATTTACTACCATTTTCTTTTTAGCTGGAGTGCCTGAAAATTTTGATGCATTAAACGAAGAACAATCTTATCCAAAGGGATTGAAAATTTTTACCCAATACGTTCTTATTCCTTTAATGACAATTTACTTAGGTATCCTTTTAGTGTATGAAGTAAAAATCATTCTGCAGTGGACTTTGCCAAAAGGTTTAGTTTCTACTTTAATTTTAGGTTATGCCGTATTTGGAATTTTATCGTTGCTTTTAATTTATCCAATAAAAGATAAAGAAGGCAATGGGTGGATGAGATTATTCTCTAAGTTCTTTTACCTAATGATGATTCCATTAATCGTACTTTTGTTGCTTGCAATTGGCAAACGTGTTTTTAGTTATGGCGTAACAGAATCTAGATATATTTTAATTGTTTTGGGCATATGGCTCACTGCAATTACCTCTTATTTCTTAATCAGTAAGAAACAAAATATTAAAATCATTCCGATTAGCCTTTGCATTTTAGCATTGTTGGCAACTTATGGACCACAAAGTGCATTTTCTATCTCAAAATATTCACAAGTATCGAGACTAAAAATGTTAATGAAAAGCACAAATAAGAAGGAAATTGAGGAACGATCGGAAGTAGTAAGATATTTAGTAGATAGACATGGACTAACTTCCTTACAAAGTTTTACTAATGCAGATTTAGAAACTATAGAGACTAAAATTAATGCTAAAGTAAAAACCAAAGGAGCGTATGATTATGAAATAAAAAATCAAAAAATTAATACCGCTTTTAGTTTATTAAAAGTTAAGGATGCGAGATATGAAGACGATAACCAGCAGGTTAACTTTATCAGTAAAGACAAAGGTGTAATATCAGTTACTGGTTATGATGCGGTTTTTTCATTTAATGAATATTCAGATTCTACAAAAGTTTTCGACGGAACTACTTTCAAATTGGAGCAGAATCCTGAAAAGAAAACAAGTGGAAACAACTATAGATTAACGGTGACAGTGGGCAAAGAAGACCCATTTGATTTTAATTTAAAAGCCACGGCAAATGAAGCTTACAATCAATATAAAACAGATAAACTTACAAAAGTCGATTACAATAATTATGAATATCCTTCAGATAAAATGGAGCTCATTCATCAAACAAAACGTTATACAATTAAACTTGTAGTGACTAATATGAATGGTTATTATAATAATGATAAAAAAGATTTCGACTGGTTTAATTTCCAAGGTTTCATCTTAATTAAAAAGAATTAGAAAAGATTATCACAACTGTGATTTAAAGAATAAAATGTTACAATCCTTAGAAGAACTAGAACCAGCCCAACTTGCAGCAAAGTTTATTAATTTAACTTCGAGACATATTTTTTTAACAGGTAAAGCCGGTACAGGGAAAACTACTTTTCTTCGAAACCTCATTTCCTTAACCCATAAAAAAGCTGTAATTGTTGCACCAACAGGTATCGCAGCAATTAATGCAGCGGGAGTAACTATTCATTCTCTTTTTCAATTACCGTTTGGTACTTTTTTGCCAAGAGTTGCGCCAACTACTACTGTTACAGCATATCAACATTATCATACGCCAAAATCTATTGTAAAGCATTTAAACATGAATGCAACTAAGCGGCGTATTTTGCTTGATTTAGAATTGTTAATTATTGACGAAGTAAGTATGCTACGGGCAGATTTATTGGATGCAATTGATATGGTCTTACGCTATATCCGTAAAAATAATTCGGCAAGTTTTGGTGGAGTACAAGTGTTGTTTATTGGCGATTTACATCAGTTGCCACCAGTAGTTAAAAATGATGAATGGAGTTTGTTAAGTTCATTTTATAAGAGCGCCTTCTTCTTTGATGCATTGGCACTTGAAAAGGATAAACCCGTTTACATAGAATTAGAGAAAATTTATCGCCAGGCGGATGAAACCTTTATTCATTTACTAAATAATCTGCGCAATAACCAGGTCACTGAACAAGATATCGCTCTGCTTAAAACCTATTATAAAGAGAATTATCAGCCTGAGCTTACGGATAATTATATTACACTGACTACACACAATAGTAAAGCAGATACATTAAATAAGAATAGCTTAAATAAGTTAGAAAGCAAGTCGTTTTTATATCCTGCTACTATTGAAAAAGAGTTTAGCGAAAGTGCTTATCCGGCAGAAAGAACTTTAGAATTAAAGGTTGGAGCGCAAGTAATGTTTATTAAGAATGATCCAACTGGCGAGCAGCGATTTTTTAATGGGAAAATAGCTGTGGTTACTAAATTAAGTACTGATTCTATTGAAGTACAAACTGATGATTCCAAGCAGAATTTAATCATAGAAAAATATACGTGGAAAAATATCAAATACATCGCAAACAAAGTAACTAACGAAATAGAAGAAGAAATTGCGGGAACATTTACGCAGTTTCCATTAAAATTAGCATGGGCAATTACGGTTCATAAAAGTCAGGGTTTAACGTTTGATAAAGCAATTATTGATATTGGGGATGCATTTGCGCCCGGACAAATATATGTAGCACTTTCACGTTTACGTTCATTAAATGGTTTAGTGCTTACTTCGTTAATTTCTGGCAGAGGAATTAGACAAGATCAAAACGTAACTTATTTTTCAAGAACAAAAGAGCAACAAGAAGATTTGGTTGTTCAGATTAAAAAGGAAAGCGATGCGTTTTTAAAACACTCCTTATTGCAAAGTTTCAATTTTACAGTACTTGATAACTATGTTTTTGAGCATGTTTTTAGTTACACAAAAGATGAAAAGCGATCTACAAAACAAACGCATTTAGCATGGGCAGTAAAACTGCAACAGGATTTAATTGCGCTAAAAGTAAATTCCGATAAGTTTTTAAAACAGATAGAACGATTATTTATTATCGGCAATGCCGAAAGCTTAAACTTACTTTTAGAAAGAACAGAAGCTGCGGTTAACTATTTCAATCCGCAATTAGAACAAATGAGTACTTCTATTTTCGAGTTAATAGAAATAGTTAAAACTGAAAAACAGACGAAAGAATATTTAGCTGAATTGTTAGCTATGGAAGCCATGTTTTACGAGCAATTTAAAAAAATACGTAAAGCAAAAGCGATGTTAGCTGCAACAAATAATGGTGTCGAATTAACCAAAGAAGAAGTATTGGCTTTGTATTCAAGTGCAAAAAGAGAGGAGCAGATTAAAACAGCGTACACCTTACCAAATAAAAAAGAATTTAACCCGACGGAAGAAGACGAATTTAGTAAGCCAAAGGTGATGCGAAAATCCAAAACGCAAGCAGTACCGAAAGAAGATACAAAAGAAATTACATTAGCTTTATTTAAAGAAGGCAAAACACTACCTGAAATAGCAAAAGAGCGTAAAGTAACACAAAGTACAATTGAAGGTCATTTGGCACATTTTGTAGCAAAACAAGAAGTAAAAGCAAGTGATCTTATTTCTAGTAAAAAACTGGCAGAAATTACAGATGCTATAGTAAAACTGAAATCAATACGAATGAATGATATTCGTGAACATTTAGGGAAATCTTACGCTTTTGGAGAAATTAAAATTGCTATAGCGGCTTATTTAGCAGAAGGGAATTAAAGGCCAAATTGTTGAAACATAAAAAATAGACCTATGATAATTGTACAAAATCCATTAATAACATATCGGGACTGGATAATTGAGAGCGACTTAGACTGGGCAGACACCATTGCTAGTAATTTTTTCGAAACATTTAAAACTATAGATGAAACTAAGAAACTTATGGATGTTCCGAAAGAAGTATATGATGCTAAATTAGACGCATTGCATGATTATTTTCTTTCAGAATCTCCAGAGGAAGATGGACTGACCATGCCTGAATTAGAGTGGAAGGAAAACATGGATGATTATGATAGTGAGAAAGAATTTATACCTGGAGAAAGCTTGAAAAAGCTTGTTAATTATATCAATAAATTCATTGAACTGGACGATTCTAGCTATTGTGCTAAAATAGCCGAACTGCTATTTCAAAATACTGATTATAGGCTTTCCAATGATACTACACCGATGGTATGTTTAGACGATTTCTATCGTAATAAGCAAATCAAAAGTTTGTTAGAAGGTGATATTGAAGCAGCAAAGGACGCAGAAAATGAGATGGACTTAGAAGCTGCAAGTGCTGCGGCTTTATTAGCTACTAAAAAATCTTGGAGCAAGTTAATTATTGAAGATTTTAACAGACAAGTAATTTATAATTTTGAAACGAGAAGGTTATTTGGTGACAGATTTGACATCTAATGATTTCAACTTGTATTGTGAACTGACAATAATTACAGCGTTAGGTTTCCCTCAAAAACCTGTTCTGCTGGGCCACATAAAAATACATTGGTAAATTTCGAGCCATCGTAATCAAAGTTGATTTGTAGTTTACCACCCAAAACTTCAATTGGAGTTTCAATATGCCCTGGTTGTTTTTGTTGAGACATCGCCATTGCCACAGCAGTAACGCCAGTACCACAGGCGTAAGTTTCATCTTCTACGCCACGTTCAAATGTGCGTACAAACAAATGATCACCCTTATTTTCGACAAAGTTTACATTAATGCCATTCAGTTTATACGTCTCATTATTACGAATATTTTTGCCTTCTGTAAATACATCTAGCTCTGCTAAATTTTTAACTTCTTGTATGTAATGAGGAGAGCCAGTGTTTAATACAAAAGCACTTCCATCTGTTTTAATGGTATCAACATCAATCATTTGCAACTCAACCCAATTGCCTTCTGCTGTAATTTTGGCATAATGCGGGCCATCGACTGCCAAAAAATTAGTTTCATTTTCAATAACACTTAAAAATTTGGCAAATGCTACAATACAACGACCGCCATTTCCGCACATGCTTCCTATGTTGCCATCTGAGTTGTAGTATACCATTTCAAAATCATAGTCTTTATGATTTGTCAAGAACATCAAACCATCGGCCCCAATACCAAAACGACGATCACAAAGTTGAGCAATGAGCTTATTATCAATGTTTTTTAATTCACTAACGCGATGATCAATTAAAATAAAATCGTTACCCGCACCCTGATATTTATAGAATTTTATATTCATTATTTCTTCATTTTAGCATCTAATATTTGTCTAAGTTTGATGTTAAATCCCTCATAGAATTTGATTTAACATTTTTTAACACAAAATTGGATGTGTTTGCTATACAAATATCGTTTATATGGTATTAAATTTGAGTAAATCATTCGTAAAAAAGAATAATAATTATATAATATAACAAATGAAGAAAATAGGATTAATAGTGTTGGCTGCATTTTTAGGAGGTGCAGTTGCAATTGGCGCTTATAAACTATTAGAGCGCAACAACGATAACTTTTCATTAACAGAAAAGCAGAATATGATGTTTGCCAATAATCCGATTAAAGTCGGATCATCTGGTGCAGTAGATTTTGTTCAAGCAGCTGCCGCAGTTTCTCCAGCAGTTGTTCATATTAAAACGACATATGGAAATAGTTCATCAGATGACAATGGTGGTGGCGGAATGGATGATATGTTGGAACAATTTTTTGGCAATGGCGGAAGAAGATTACGTGTACCTAGAGCTGCTTCAGGTTCAGGTGTAATTTTAACAGCTGATGGATACATTGTAACCAACAATCACGTAGTAGAAAATGCAGATAAAATTGAAGTTATCTTATCAAATAGACGTAAAGTAACAGCAAAAGTAATTGGTAGAGATCCAAATACAGATTTAGCATTAATTAAAGTTGATGTAAACGGTTTGCCGTTTGTGAAAATGGGAAATTCGGATAATGTACAAGTTGGTGAATGGGTATTAGCCGTAGGTTTTCCTTTAGATTTACAAACTACTGTTACTGCAGGTATTGTGAGCGCAAAAGCACGTAATATTGGTATTTTAAATAAAAATCAACAACCAACTCGTGAAGAGTACGAAGAATACCAAAGAACAGGTAAAATGCCTGAACGTCCAGCTAATAATTCTATTGAATCTTATATCCAAACAGATGCGGCAATTAACCCAGGAAATAGTGGTGGTGCATTGGTAAATGCAAATGGAGAGTTAGTAGGTATCAATTCGGCAATTGCTTCAGAAACTGGAAGAAATGAAGGTTATGGGTTTGCAATTCCTGTAAATTTAGCTAAAAAAATATTAGAAGATTTTAAAGAGTATGGCGTTGTAAAACGTGGTTATATCGGTGTAACTTTTCAATCATTAGATGCTGACGTTGCTGAGAAATTAAACGTTAAAGAAATCAACGGATTATATGTAAGCAGTGTACTTCCAGGTGGTGGTGCAGCATCTGCTGGAATAAAAGAAGGCGATATTATTAAAAAAGTAGAAGGTGTAGAAATTTATGACTCACCAGATTTACAAGAAAAAGTAGGTCGTATGCGCCCAGGTGATAAAATTGCGTTAACTGTTTTGAAAGCGGATGGATCTACTAAAAATGTAAGTGTAACTTTAAAACCAGAAAGCAACGTTACTTTAGCATCAAAAAATGTAGAAAGCAAAGCAACTGGAGCATCAATTAGCAAATTGGGAGCAAGTTTTGCACCAGCATCGCCAGCGCTAAAAGCTAAATTTGGTGTTAAAGACGGTGTTGTAGTGACTAATGTAGAGCAAGGAAAATTGTTTGATTATTGGGATGTAAGTAAGGGATTGTTAATTACAAAAGTAAACGGCAAGCCAGTAAATAGTGCGGCTGATATTGAAAAAGCATTGCCAACATCTCCAAATGGTAAAACAACTATTTCCGGGTTTAACGAAAACGGTGGTTCATATACAATTTCATTTAATTAAAATTAAGATACATGTAATAATAATGGGGAGTGGTGAATGCCACTCCCTTTTTTATTTGCTTTAATAATTAAATGAATATATTATATTCAGATTAATTATTTTGTGCACTACTATTATTCTCTTTTTGGGGGGATTTTAAAGTATTTACAACATCATTTAAGTTTGTAATATATGCAGGTTCTATTCCTAGTACATTCGCTATTTGAGCTAACCTCTCCTGGCTTATCAGAACTTCATTGCGTTCTATTTTACCGTAACTATTTACAGAAATGCCAATTAGCTTTGCCATTGCATTCTGCTTAAAATCAAACAGTATCCTTAATTTTCTAATGTTATCCCCTATGTTATTCATCCTATAGCGTTTATTCCTATAACAACTAATAATACTAGGGATGAATTATCTTTTGAGATTTACTAAAATAACATTTTTATTATTAATTTAATTTTTTTCAGGTTGATATTTTATCAACCCCAAAAATTTGGAAATACTCACAATGCCTAATACTTTAGTTTTCCCTAACCCAAAGAGATGGTTAGACTTTATAAATCTAAAATGAAAACTAAGATGAAAAAATTAGAATTACAGAGCTTTGGCGTTGTAGAATTGAACAACGATGAAATGAGAAAAACTGCTGGGGGTGGCTGCCCAGGAATTGAATGGTTAATGGGTTATAACGACATTATGGCTATTGAAGATACATACGAAAGAGAATCTGCACTTTCTGCGTGGATGAGTGTATGGGCTAATCCATAGTTAAATCATAATACCTAGCTATGATATAGCTAGGTATTAATTATTAAATATATTAAAGTCTTATGTGTAAATTCCTGTTTTTAATTCTATTAATTCCACAGTTGCTTCATGCCCAAAAATTGTCTTACATTATTAAAGGAAACTTTGATAAAGAACAAGAAAACAAATTTGTTTATTTATATACACAGAAAGTTGATGATAAACCAGAAGAATTATTAGTTCTTCCCATAATAGATAATCAGTTTTTGATAAAAGGAGATATAGATCGAAAGGGCCGTTCATTTAGTTCTGGTATTATTTTTTTAGGGAAAAACGACAAGATATCTCTCAAAGATTTCGATGATATGAAAATGGATCCTGAATTTTATATTAATGAGAAGATACTGTTTATATTAGAAGACAGTTTGCACATAGATTTCAAATCTCCATTAAATCAATCCATTGTACATGGTGGCAAGTTAAATGCAGAAAATGTTATTTTACAAAAGGAACTTAGAGAAGGTTCATATCTAAATTTTATAAATAACCATCTCGATTCTCCTTTCTCCATACTTTGCTTAAAGGCTATAGATTACGTTGCTAAATATTCAAATAAGCTATATGATATTGATATTGTAGCGTTATTTAATGGTTTATCTGAGAGAGTCAAGCAATCTTTTGAGGGTAAAGAATTTGCAAAAAAGTACATAAAATAGTACTCCTTTTTAAATAATCGATTCGTGTACCTCAAGTATTACTCATCAACCTTGATTTATGTCATTTTTAGCAGAAACTAATTTACAAAATACTTCATTAGTTCACTTGCATCAAATCCGGATTCATAGCCAACTAATTTACACTGCAACTTTACTTGCTGTAGTTTTTAGCATAGCTAGCTTACCATTTTTATATACAACAGTTAGTGTAAAAGGGCAAGGTTTAATGCAAAGTAATGTAGAAAAAACAGAGTTATTAGCACCCGCCAATGGGCGTTTATTTAGTGTAAATTTAAAAGACAACCAAAAGGTAAAAAAGGGAGCTACCTTGTTAGTTATAGATGCAGCTTTGCCAAACCAACAAAATGGTTTATTAAATGATCATGTTAAACAGTTACAACAACAATTGCAAGATGCAGAGAAACTGATAAGCGTAATTGATCAAGAACTGCCAACTGAAAATTTTCAATTGAAAACTGGTTTATACCAAGCAAGCTTACAACAATATCAAGAACAATTGAAAAATGCTACAAATACTACTCAGCAAGCAGAACGTATTTACAAACGTTACCAAATTTTATACAACAAAAAAGTAGTTACACAAGCAGAATACGAACAGTATAAGTTTAATTATGATCAAGCCCTTAGCGACGAGCAAATGGTGGGCAAGAAATATAAAAACCAATGGCAAACAGATGCCAACCAATACCGTAACGATTTAAGAGATTTGAAGAATCAAAAAGCACAATTAAACGAGCAAGAAAAACAATATATATTGAGAGCTACCATAACTGGCTCATTGCAAAACTTAACTGGTGTAGAAGCGGGCACCTATGTTTATGCCAACCAAAAATTAGGCGAAATTAGTCCAGATAGTGCTCTGTTGGCATTCTGCTATGTTAAACCTGCAGATATTGGTCTAATTAAAAATGGGCAAGAAGTTAGATGTCAAGTAGAAGCTTTTAATTACAATCAATGGGGCATGCTTTTAGGCAAGGTAATAGATATAAGCAATGACATTGTTATGCTAGAACAAACCCCTTATTTTAGAGTGAAGTGTAAACTCGATAAAAATTTTCTTCAGCTTAAAAATGGATATAAAGGCTACGTTAAAAAAGGAATGACATTTAATGCGAGTTTTACAATAGCTAAGCGCTCTTTTTATCAACTACTTTATGATAAGGTTGATGATTGGTTAAATCCAAGTGTATCTTAAAAACATCAATATAGGCCATCTCGCTTATCAATTAAATTTCAATTCATGTTAATAAAACAACGCGATATAACAGATTGCGGAGCAGCCTGTTTGGCCTCTATTGCAGCAAACTATAAGCTAAATCTTCCCGTTGCCAAAATTAGGCAATTAGCCAATACAGATAAAAAAGGAACAAATGTTTTAGGTTTAATAGAAGCAGCAAATAAACTGGGCTTTGAGGCAAAAGGTGTTAAAGGAACATTAGATAGTTTAAACAAAATTCCATTACCTGCTATTACTCATTTAGTTATTAAACAGCAATTACATCATTATGTTGTTATTTATAAAGTAACTAATACCTATATCCAATTAATGGATCCTGCAGATGGAAAAATGCACAAAAAAAATCTTACAGAATTTACTGCAGAGTGGACAGGCGTATTGGTGTTGCTACTACCAGGTGTTACATTTACCAAAGGGAATGAGAAAGTAAATGTAGAGCAACGTTTTTGGCAATTGTTAAAACCACATAAAAGCGTTGCAATACAAGCATTATTTGGTGCATTTGTTTATACCTTACTGGGTTTAAGCACTTCTATTTTTGTGCAAAAAATTACAGATTATGTTTTGGTAAATGGTAACAGAAGCCTACTCAATCTATTGAGTATAATCATGATTGGAATTTTGTTGCTACAACTTTTTATAGGAACCACCAAAACCATTTTCACTATGCGAACAGGGCAACAAATTGATGCCCGCTTGATATTGGGTTATTATAAACACCTTTTAAAACTACCCCAACACTTTTTTGATACCATGCGTGTTGGCGAAATTATTTCCAGAGTAAACGATGCGGTAAAAATAAGGGCTTTTATTAATGATGTTTCCATCAGCCTTGCTGTAAATGTGTTTATAGTAATTTTTGCATTTGCGCTAATGTTCACCTATTACTGGAAACTGGCTTTGTTAATGCTAACCGTTATTCCATTATACCTTATTATTTTTTTTATTACCAATAAGCTGAACAAAAAAATACAACGCAAGTTGATGGAAGAAAGCGCCGAACTTGAAGCACAATTGGTAGAAAGTTTAAATGCTGTAAGTACAATAAAAAGATTCGGGTTAGAGGAATATACGAATACCAAAACTGAAACACGATTTATCCAGCTCTTAAAAACGATTTATAAATCTGGCTTAAATTCAGTTTTTTCTGGAACATCAACAGAGTTGATAGCACAGATGTTAACAATTGTGTTGTTGTGGGTTGGCGCAGGTTATGTGTTGGACAATCAAATTACACCAGGAGAACTTTTCTCTTTTTATACGTTAATTGGATATTTTACTGGCCCGGCAGCTTCATTAATAGGAGCAAATAAAATAATACAAGATGCTGTAATTTCGGCAGATAGGCTTTTTGAGATTATGGATTTGGAAATTGAAAATGATACCAATAATATTGAACTAACGAAAGAGATTATTGGAGATATCAGATTCGAAAATGTAGGTTTTAGATATGGCACGAGAGTTAATGTTTTTGATGATTTGAACTTGAAAGTTGAAGCGGGAAAATTTACTGCAATAGTTGGTGAAAGTGGTTCGGGCAAAAGCACCTTAATGGCACTTTTGCAAAATATTTATCCTGTACAGAATGGCAATATTTTTATTGGTAAAAATGCTATCAAATATTTAAATAATGCCTCTTTAAGAACTTTGTTAAGTGTTGTGCCACAACAAATAGACCTTTTTGCTGGGAATGTAATAGACAATATTGCTATTGGCGATTACGAGCCAGATTTACAGCACATTATTCAAATTTGCACCCAGTTAGGTATTATAGAATTCATAGAGAGTTTGCCAGAAGGGTTTAAGACTTATTTAGGCGAAAATGGGACCTCGCTTTCGGGCGGTCAGCGGCAACGTATTGCTATAGCTAGAGCTTTATATCGCAATCCAGAAATTCTAATATTGGATGAAGCCACTTCTTCATTAGATTCTGCTTCTGAGCTTTATGTACAAAGTACTATTAAACTTTTATTGACTCAGCAAAAAACTATCATCATTATTGCACACCGCTTAAGTACAATAACAAAAGCTGATAAAATAATTGTACTACACAAAGGTAAAGTTGTGGAAGAAGGAAACCACAATGCATTGATTAATTCAAATGGCTATTATACTAAATTATGGAAGCAACAATTTGGATAATTTGTTTTAAACTTATAAGTCATTTTCAATCAAATGTCACTCCTTTTTTGTGCTTTAATAATTATAAATGAGAAGATTAGATCTGTTATAAACATCGAATTTTCACCTAATTTTTTTAGAACGTTTCTAAATAGCTTCTTTATTGGTTTTTTATGTCGAGCATTCCTATTTTAAATCATATTTTAAATACTTTTGCACTAACTGAATAAAAAATAAAAAGCTAATGGGTAGTATCGCAAATGCTTTTTCCTCATCAATAGGAAAAAAACTAATAATGGGTCTTACAGGCCTTTTTCTAATTTCTTTTTTAGTCGTACACTGTTTCCTGAATTCCTTTGTGTTTTTTGATAAATCTGGAGCATTGTTTAATGTTGGAGCTCATTTTATGGCCACTAATTGGATTATTAGGGCAATGGAAGTGGTGCTGATGTTAGGCTTATTACTTCACATATATCAAGGTTACAATCTTTACCTTCAAAATCAGGCAGCAAGACCAGTAAAATATGCCTATAATAACGGTAGTGCGAATAGCAAATGGTATTCTAGATCTATGGGTTTATTGGGGACATTGTTGTTGATGTTTTTAATTGTGCACTTATCTGATTTTTGGATAGTTTCACGTTTTACCGGTATCGATAAATTTAATGGACTTCCAGTACATGATCCAAGTGCAGGGGAGGATCTTTATAATGTAATGAAAGTGAAATTTGGTGAACCTTGGCGGGTAATTTTATACGTGTTGGCCATGATTTCATTAAGCTACCATTTAATGCATGGTTTTGCTTCAACGTTCCAAACTTTAGGCTGGAACCATAGAAAATATACACCAATTATCAAAGCGTTGGGATTTTGGTTCTCCATTTTAATCCCTTTACTTTTTGCATTAATGCCGATTGCGATTTATTTCGGCTGGGGCTTATAAATTAATTTTGAACGAATAAAGCTATATATAATGTCAGCAATAAATTCAAATATACCAGAAGGAGATGTAACCACTAAATGGACGAAATTCAAATCGTCTGTGGCTTTGGTTAATCCTTCAAATAAAAGAACTTTAGAAGTAATTGTAGTAGGTTCTGGCTTAGCTGGAGCATCTGCGGCAGCAACTTTGGCCGAAATGGGTTACAAAGTAAAATGCTTCTGTTTCCAAGATTCACCTCGTAGAGCACACTCAATTGCTGCTCAAGGGGGTATCAATGCCGCAAAAAATTATCAAAATGATGGCGATAGTACTTATCGTTTATTTTATGATACCATTAAAGGTGGTGATTATCGTTCTCGTGAAGCAAACGTTTATCGTTTAGCAGAAGTAAGTGCAAATATTATCGATCAATGTGTAGCTCAAGGAGTTCCTTTGGCTCGCGAGTATGGTGGATTGTTAGATAACCGTTCATTCGGTGGTACACAAGTTCAACGTACTTTTTATGCCGCTGGTCAAACTGGTCAACAGTTACTATTAGGCGCATATTCTGCGTTAGAGCGTCAAATTGGAATGGGTAAAGTAGAAATGTTTACTCGCCATGAAATGCTTGAAGTAGTTAAAATTGATGGAAAAGCTCGTGGTATCATTGCTCGTAATTTAATTACAGGCGAATTAGAACGTCATTTCGGTCATGCAGTGGTTTTAGGGACAGGTGGTTATGGAAACGTATTCTATTTGTCTACCAATGCAATGGGAAGTAATGTAACTGCAGCTTGGAAAGCAAATAAGCAAGGTGCGTTTTTTGCAAATCCTTGCTATACTCAAATTCACCCAACATGTATCCCAGTTTCTGGAGATCATCAATCTAAATTAACGCTAATGTCTGAATCGTTGCGTAACGATGGACGTATTTGGGTTCCAAAAATGAAAGATGATACACGTAAACCTCAAGATATTCCTGAAGAGGAAAGAGATTATTATTTAGAACGTCGTTACCCTGCTTTCGGTAACTTGGTGCCTCGTGATGTGGCTTCTCGTGCTGCAAAAGAGAGATGTGATGCAGGTTATGGCGTTGGTGCTTCTAAATTAGCTGTTTATTTAGATTTTAAAGCAAATACGGAGCGTTACGGTAGAATAGAAGCTTCAAAAACTGGTAATCACAATCCTGACAAAGAAACGTGTATGCGTTTAGGCTTAGAGGTGATTAAAGAAAAATATGGTAACCTATTCGATATGTACGCACAGATTACTGGTGAAAATCCTTACGAAACACCAATGCGTATTTATCCTGCGGTTCACTATACTATGGGCGGTTTATGGGTTGATTATAACTTAATGACAACAGTTCCAGGTTTGTACTGTACTGGTGAAGCGAACTTCTCAGATCACGGTGCAAATCGTTTAGGTGCATCAGCGTTAATGCAAGGTTTGGCAGATGGTTATTTCGTTCTTCCTTACACTATCGGTGCTTATTTATCGAAAGAGATTTCGGTTAAAGCAATCCCAACAGATCATCCAGCATTTGCTGAAGCAGAGGCAAAAGCAAAAGGAATTTTAGATACGTTAATTGGTATTAAAGGGACTAAATCTGTAGATCATTTCCACAAAAAATTAGGTTTAATTATGTGGGATAAATGTGGGATGGCTCGTAATGCTGAAGGTTTGAAATCAGCAATTGCTGAAATACAACAATTGAAAAAAGACTTTTGGAATGATGTTCGTGTTCCAGGGTCGGCTGATGAATATAATCCAGAATTAGAAAAAGCTGGACGCGTTGCCGATTTTATCGAATTGGGTGAATTGATGTGTATGGATGCGTTAAATCGTAACGAAAGTTGCGGTGGTCACTTCCGTGAAGAATATCAAACGGAAGAAGGAGAAGCATTACGTGACGATGAAAACTACGCATACGTAGCCGCTTGGGAAAACAAAGGTGATGGAAGTTTTGAACTTCATAAAGAAGAGTTGAAGTTTGAAAATATTAAAATAGCACAAAGAAGTTATAAATAGTAAAAAGTCGTGGTGCTTTCTACTTAAATCTCTATACAATGAGTACAGGAAATATGAACTTAACGCTAAAAGTTTGGCGTCAGAAAAACACAAAAGATAAAGGAAAAATGGTAGACTATAAAGTGTCTAATATTTCTCCAGATATGTCTTTTTTAGAGATGTTTGATGTTTTAAACGAAGATTTAATTACCAAAGGAGATGATCCTATTGTATTTGACCACGATTGTCGCGAAGGTATTTGCGGTATGTGTTCAATGTTTATCAATGGTCGTCCTCATGGACCAAAAGATGCAGTAACAACTTGTCAGTTGCACATGCGTTCTTTTAAAGATGGAGATACCATTGTGGTTGAACCTTGGAGAGCGAAAGCATTCCCAGTAATTAAAGATTTAACAGTAGATAGATCTGCATTTGATCGTGTAATTGCGGCAGGTGGATTTATTTCTGTAAATACAGGTAATGCACAAGATGCAAATGCCTTACCTATTCCAAAAGCACAAGCTGATGCCGCATTTGAAGCAGCGGCTTGTATTGGTTGTGGTGCTTGTGTGGCTACTTGTAAAAATGCATCAGCTATGCTATTTGTTTCTGCTAAGATTTCTCAATTGGCATTATTGCCACAAGGACAGCCAGAAAGATACAAACGTGTACAAAACATGGTAGCACAAATGGATGCTGAAGGGTTTGGTAACTGTACAAACATCGGTGCTTGCGAAGCAGAATGCCCTAAAGGAATTTCTTTAGAAAACATTGCTCGTATGAACAGAGATTACTATTCAGCTAAATTTGTAAGCGAAGAGGAAGGATAATTCAGTTCACAATTCACGGTTTTCAGTTGCAACTCGTTAACTGAGAACTGTTAACTGAAAATTGTTTTTGTTTTTATCCTATAAAATTACTAGATTTAAATGTCCGAGACACAGGAGATTTAATAAACGAAAAACCCCGACCATTAGGTTGGGGTTTTTTGTGGAGTATTATCAAATGGTATCTATTTATTTAGGTAATTTAAATTGAACTGGGATGTTGTACTTAACTTTTACCGGCTGACCATTTAATAGCCCTGGATTCCATTTTTTAGAGATTCTTAAAACTCTTACAGCTTCCTCGTCAAGCCCTGAACCAAGTTTTTGATCAACTTTAATATCATTTAAGGAACCATCTTTTTCTACAACAAAAGAAAGATACACAGTTCCTTCTGTTTTATTATCAATTGCAGTTTTTGGATACTTCATGTTTTCTCCCATAAACTTGTAAAAATTTGCAATTCCACCTGGGTATGAAGGAGGATTTTCCATAGATACAAAACTGTAAACTGTATTTTCGTTAACTGGTCCAGCAGAACCATCAAATGGCTTAGCTACTTTAGGATTAGGCTTTTTACCAGGAATGGAGAATTTAATTGGAATGTTGTATTTAACTCTAACAACTTTGCCATTCTGCATTCCAGGATTCCATCTTTTAGATAATTTTAAAACTCTAACCGCTTCTTCATCTGTTCCACCGCCTAGTTTACGATCAACTTTAATATCATTTAAAGAGCCATCTTTTTCAACAGTAAAGGAAACATAAACACTTCCTTGCACATTGTCATCTTTAGCTTGTTGAGGATATTTCATGTTATCTCCCAGAAACTTGTAAAAGTTTGCAATTCCACCTGGGTATGAAGGAGGATTTTCCATCGAAACGAAGTTATAAACCGTGTTGTCTTCTACTTGTGCTACAGCTTTATTTTGGCAAAAGCTTAGCAGTAACACCGCTATTAGCGATGAGAAAATTAATTTTTTCATATAATTTTAGTTTTTAGTTATGAGATTATTTGATTGTTTTCTTTGGTACGTAATCTTTTGTAGTGATAATAATTACTCCATTTTTTGCAGGTTGTCCGTATAGTGAAGTAGCAGATGCATCTTTTAAAATACTGATGGCTCGAATTTTATTTGGATCAACTCCTTTTATACCATCATATCCAATAATTTCATCATTTACAATAACCAAGGGACGATTAGCTTCATTAGCCAAAGCATTTTGGTTACGAACAATGAAGTTAGCATTAGAGCCATAACCAATTATTTTGACATCATTGTTTGGTACATAATCTTTAGTAGAAATAATAATTGCTCCATTTTTCGCTGGCTCCCCGTATTGAGATATAGCGGAAGCATCTTTTAAAATATTTATAGCTGCAATTTTATTTGGATCTATTGCATTCATAGAATTATATTCGATAACCTTACCATCCAATACAACTAACGGTGTCCCATCTGTTTTAGAGTTGCCTGTTATATTAATAGTAGAACTATAACCTATGATTTTTAGTGAATCAATTTTTCCTTTTATTGTACTAGTTTCTTGTGCATTGACTGACTGAAATGAACATAGCAAGCCCAGTACTACTGCATAAATTAACTTTTTCATATGTGATTTAATTTAGTTTTTGTTGATAAATGTTGTTGTTATTGAGTGTGCTTTTTGCTTTTTTGATGTAATCAGAAGAACGCCATTTTCGCCACTTTTACCATATTGAGCAACAGCATTACTTCCTTTTATAACACTGATCTCTGCAATAGTTTTCGGATCCAAATCTTTTATAGTACTAGATTCTTTTATTTCGCCATCTAAAATTACTAATGGAGGTGTTTTATCATTGTTATAGTTTTTAAAGAGGATAGTTGAATTCGCCTGTTGTTTTTCCGAAGCAAATGAAAACTTAATAGGGATATTGTATTTCACCCTAACTACTCTTCCATTTTGCATCCCTGGATTCCATCTTTTAGAAAGTTTCAAAACCCTTACCGCTTCTTCATCTGTACCGTAACCTAATTTTCGGTCTACTTTAATATCATTTAATGATCCATCTTTCTCTACTGTAAAAGAAACATATACAGTTCCTTGTATCTCATTGTCGCTAGCTAAGAGTGGATATTTTATGTTGTTTGCTAAAAATTTATAAAATGCACCAACTCCACCTGGATAATTTGGAGGGTTTTCCATCGCAACAAAATTGTAAACTTTGTCATCTATGGGTTCATCTTTAGCTATAAAGCCTGTAATCACCATGCTTTGCAAAACCTGATAACCTTCTGCGTTTGCTAAATATTCATTTTTAAATTGAGTATCTGCCCCCTCAAGTCTAAAAGTAACTTTTAAAGAGTAATTGCCATCTTTTTGAAAAAAGTCATCGTAGTTTGATATTTGCTGGATAACTTCTTCATCGCAACCACCACCTAATTCGTTTTGCACTACTAAATCCATTACTTTACCGCGACTAATTGCAAAGTTCACTACTAAATTCCCTTGTATTTTTTTCTTAACAGCTTCAGCAGGATATTTTATACCATCACCTAAAAATTTGTAAAAACTATTCCATGAACTTGCTTCTTCTTTTTCTAAATTATCTCCTTTAATGGGAGCAGAAATTAATGTGCTTTTTGTCACTAAATCTTGAACCTCGACTTGATCTAATTTAAGTGCTGGTGCTAAATTTACAACGCTTAATGGTGCTTTTATTGCTTGATTAACTACTGAGCTGGCATCATTTAAAGGAATTTGATCAGCTACCGCTAAAATTTGATTGTTTTTACGAATTGTGGCAGATGACAAAACAAGTGTTAACGCAAACAAAGGGACAAATAAACCATATTTTAAAATAGCAGTTTTTTTTGAGCGCTGTTTGTGCAGCATGAAAATTCTCTTTTTTATTAATGATTTAGTGAAAAAACCATTCGTTAATGTACCGGGTTGTACTCCAAAAGCTCGGCTCAATAATAAAAGAGCATAGGCTTCTTTATCGCCTTGAAACTTGGCAGCAGCCTCATCGGCTAAATATTCGTGTATATTCTTAATCGATTTTTTATAGAAATAAATAACAGGATTAAACCAAGTTATTATTGCTAAAATTTCAAAAAAGAGGACGTCAATGGTATGTAGTTGTTTTACATGAATATCTTCGTGTAAATCTACAGTGGCTCTTTCGGGTAAATTTTCTGCAACTGATTTTCGTTGAAAGAAAGAAAAAGCGTCGTTTGCATTAGCTCTACTAAATAACGTGTTAATTGCAAATAATTGATACACGAAATATAACAAGTAACTCAATACACCGATAATATAAATAATTACAATTAATCGTCCCCAATCGTATTGTTCTTGCGTTTGAGGTAAAATAGCATAATTATTTACAACGGTATTTATCTCGCTTACGCTGATGTATAATTTATCACTTACTACTTTTTCGCTAAATAACTCGAACCTTAAGAAAGGAATAGCTAAAGAGAATAGTCCTGATGAAACAAGGTATATCCGATTTAATACAAAATAGGTTTCCTTATCTAAAAGTAATTTATAAAAGCAATAAAATATAATCAAGTAAATGTTTACTTGTAAGAGATAATGCGCCCAACTCATTTTGGTTTGTTTTTAAATTTGTTGATCATTTTTAAAATCTCATCCACATCACTTAAATCCAATTTTT
>Ga0308157_10001600_pt1 | contig 44421 bp, 65 predicted proteins | sample PhyBR1_FD_201035 | JGI IMG/M metagenome (GOLD analysis project Ga0308157, IMG submission 201035) | Phyllosphere microbial communities from UC Gill Tract Community Farm, Albany, California, United States - DLSLB.R1 | ecosystem: Host-associated > Plants > Phyllosphere > Unclassified | place: USA... | reverse complement strand
GAGGGGGTGGAGACACGCGCCCAGGCCGATTTTCTCGTCGAGAGCCAGTGCGAGTGCCTGCAGGGCTACCTGTTCGGCCGGCCTGAGCCGCTGGCGGCGTGGGTGGAGCGGTTGATTAAGTAGTTGCTGCTGCCAGCGCTCCCGGCTCTGTTTGCTGCTCGGGCGCAGCACTCGCATAGGCCTGCATTGCCAGCGCATGCACCTCCCGCGCGGGGCGGTCCTTGAGCAGATGGTTACTCCACACCTGGCGCCAGATGCGGGCGCCGGGCAGGCTGTGGCGCAGGCCCAGCATGTGGCGGGCGATGTGGGGCCAGGGGGTGCCATGCAGCGCGGCTTCGCGCTCCATGTACTCGACCATGGCCAGTTCCACTGCCTCGCGGGTCAGGGGGCAGGGGGCGCCGCCGTAGTAAAGCTGGTCCCATCGGGCCAGCCACCAGGGGTTGTGATACGCCTCGCGGCCGATCATCACGCCGTCCAGGTGCTGCTCTTGCACCACGTCATCGGCGGTGATGCCGCCGTTGATGGCGATGGTGAACTGCGGAAACTCGGCCTTCAGGCGGTGCACCACCTCGTAGCGCAGGGGAGGGATGTCGCGGTTTTCCTTCGGGCTCAAGCCCTGCAGCCACGCGTTGCGCGCATGCACGATGAACACGATGCAGCCCGCCTCGGCCACGGTGCCGATGAAGTCGCGCACAAAGCCGTAGTCCTCCACCTTGTCGATGCCGATGCGGTGCTTGACGGTGACGGGCACGCTTACCACGTCCTTCATGGCCTTCACGCAGTCGGCCACCAGCTGGGGGGCCTTCATCAGGCTGGCGCCAAAGGCGCCGCGCTGTACGCGATCGCTGGGGCAGCCGCAGTTCAGGTTGATTTCGTCGTAACCCCATTCCTCACCCAGCCTGGCGGCCTGGGCCAGTTTGTCGGGCTCGTTGCCGCCCAGCTGCAGGGCCACGGGGTGCTCTTCGGCGTTGTAGCGCAGGTGGCGCTCGGTGCCGCCATACAGAATGCCGCCTGCGTTCACCATCTCGGTGTACAGCAGAGTCTGGCGGGTCAGCAGCCGGTGAAAGTAACGGCAGTGGCGGTCAGTCCAGTCCATCATGGGGGCGATGGACATGCGCCAGGGGCTGTATTGGTGCGGGTTTCCTTGCTGTGCAAGGCTTTGGGCGGTGTTCTCGGTCATTTCTGCGTTGTCTGGTTTTCCATCGTTTGGCCCCGTTTTTCCTGATTTTTTGGCTGGCGGTGCTACAGTGAGTGCTACAAATTTGGGCTTGTAGCACCGTACCTCATGGGCACTATCACTGCGCGCAAGCGCGCCGACGGCACGACCTCTTACACCGCGCAGATCCGCATCAAGCGGGATGGCAAGGTGATTCACAGCGAGGCGCAAACCTTCAGCCGCAAGGTGCTGGCTGAGGAGTGGAAGCGGCGCCGGGAGTCTGAGCTGGAGGCTGTGCGCGCCAGCGGAAAGCCCTTGGTCAAGGGGGTGACGCTGGAAACGTTGATCGGGGATTATGTCAGCGCGGCCAAAAACGTGACTACCTGGGGGCGTAGCAAGACGGCTGACGTGAACCGGCTGAAAGCCTCGGACATTGCCGCCAGGGATGCCACCAAGCTGACGGCGCAGGACTTTATGGAGCATGCCCGGCTGCGGCGGTCTGTGGATGGCGCGGGCCCGGCCACGGTGCTCAATGACTTGATCTGGCTGCGCCAGGTGCTCATGCATGCGGCCGTGGCGCGTGACCTACCGGGGCCGCTGGTGGCGCTGGACAGGGCGCGCGAAGAGCTGCTGCGCGTGCGGGTGGTGGCCAAGTCGCGGCAGCGGTCGCGCAGGCTGACGGCCGATGAGGAGGCCAAGCTGCTGGCCCATTTTGAGAGCCGCGATGCGCGGTCTGAGATCCCCATGGCCGACATCATGCGCTTTGCGCTGGCCACCACGCGGCGGCAGGAGGAGATTTGCACCCTGCGCTGGGCCGATGTGGACAAGGCCAACGGCGTGGCCTGGCTGGACGATGTGAAGCACCCCCGCCACAAAAAGGGCAACCGGCGCAGCTTTCGGCTGCTGGCGGCGGCGGTGGAGATCATTGAGCGCCAGCCCAAGGCGGCGGGCGAGGCGGCGGCGCTGGTGTTTCCGTTCAATTCAAAGTCGGTGAGTGCTGCATTCACCAGGGCATGCAAGCTGTTGGGCATCGAGGGCCTGCACTTTCACGACCTGCGGCATGAGGCTACCAGCAGGCTGTTTGAGCGGGGCTACTCAATACAGGAGGTGGCCCAGTTCACGTTGCATGAAAGCTGGGCCACCCTGAAGCGCTACACGCACCTGCGGCCTGAGAACGTGCCGGAGCGCTAGGGCGCGGTCTCGGCCTCGGCTGTCTTCATGCGCTCCCAGTCCTTGCGGGCCTGCTCCTTCACGGCGTCCAGGTGCTTGGCCAGCTCGTGTGCGTCCACCAGCCACGGGCTTTTTTGTGAGCCGATGCGGAAGGCGGGCACGGGCAGGCGCTGGCGGCCGGCGTACTCCTCGGCCTTCTTGGGGGCAAGCCCGAACAGGCTGGCGCACTTTTCCACGGGGATCTGGGCGGTGCCGTATTCAGCCATGAGGGCGAAAAAGGTGTTCATGCTGCTTGCTCCTCATCCGGCGGCGAAAACTCCCAGGCGCAGGGAATGGCGGGGCGGTCTGCGGCGCCCCACTGGCTGGCCAGCCAGCCCGCGCACAGCTTGGGGGTGCCGTCTGCGTAGTGGTTGACGTGGCAGGCGAAGGGCTTTTGCTCCAGCACGGCCTTGGTCACGTCTGCCATGGTTTGCAGGCAGCCGTTTGGCACGGTGCCCAGGCGGAAGGCGCAGGACTTGCAGCGTTCGTCGGGCTCGCCCTGGGCCACCAGGTGGGCGATGGTGGGCTCCACCAAGCGCACCCACTGGGCGCCGATGGCGCGGCCCTCGGGGGTGACGCGGCTGTGGTCTTTGGTGGGGTCGGTCACGGCGTGCTTCCTCCATGGGCTGCTACCCATTCGGGGTTCTGCGCCCGCCATTCCGCCCAGCTCGCGTCGGTCAGCTTGTGCTTGATCCAGTCGGGGTGGTCGGGCTTGAGTGGGTATGGTTGTTGCCCATCCGCGCAGGCGTCGCACTCGCTGCAGCCGCCGCCGTGCATGGGGCAGAGGTAGCGCCCGCAGCCGTCTTCCGGGAAGCCGCCGCCGCAGGCGTGGCCCATCCCCCGGTCGATTTGTTCGTTGCAGTCTGGGTGTTCGCAGATGGCGGGCACGCCGTAGCCTACGTCGCGCTTGAGATTATTGTCATAGCCGATTGAGTAGCCCATCACGCACCTCCTTGCTTGCGGGCTGCGTCGCGGCACGCTTCGTCAGCGGTATCGCCTTGGCCCTGCGCCAGCACCTTGCGGTCCGGGTTGACCACGGGAGGCATGCACAGGGGTTTGTCGGTGATCCAAGCCATCCAGCCGGTCGCGCGGTGGTAGCACAGCTCGAAGTAGGCCGACTCGTTCTGGTCAAGGACTGCGGCGTGCTCTGCAATCAGCGCTCGGATCGGGTCCGCATCCTCTAGCACGCTGTCTGCCGCCTGGGCGGGTGGGGTGGGCGCTGCGGCGGTGTCGTTGCTGTCAGTATCAACAAGTTCGCTGCACGCACATGCTGACGTTGCACTAGCAACGCATGGGCCTCCAACCTTGCACGGTCTGCCGAATGACCCCGCGCCTTGCCGCGCTGCCACCACTCCACCCGCTGGTGCCGTCACGCTGTCTGCCGGGGCGCGCGCTGCGCGGTCGGCGTTGGCGGCATCCCAGAAAGGTGCAAGCCAATGCCCGGCTGGCGGTGAGTTGGTGCCCTGCGCCCCAAATGCCAACGCTCCCGTAATTGCTTCGGCCACTCTTGCGCGAATGCCTTGGGCGTCAGCGTCGATTGAATATGTTGGCGCTGGCTGGCTGTCTGCCTGGGGCGTGGGGATGGCAAAGTCCACCTCGTCGCGCCAAAATAGCAGCCCATCCGCATCGGCGTGAGTTTCCTTCCCTATTAGGTCATTCCACTGCTGTACGGCAGGCTGGCTGTCTGCCTGGGGCGCGGTGCTGTCCTCGGCCACAACGACCGCGCCTCGCAGCACGCGACGCACAGTGCGCAAGCGCTCGGTATCCGGTTCGCCAATCAGATCGATGGCCTGATGGATTGCGCGCAATGCTGCCTCAAGCACCACAGTGTCGGCTGGCGCAGCCACGGGGGCGCTGTCTGCCTGGGGCGTGGGGGAGGGCTGGGGTGCGGCATTTACAAAGCGCTTTGCCCACGCCGTCAGGTGGTCTGCCCACCATGCACTGCTGCCAATGATCGTGTCATCAGGCATGTTGCGCAGCACCCAGTCGCGGAAGCCATGCTCATCAAACGCCGCAGCCGATGGGGCGGGCTGCTGTGCCTCTACCAGGGCGGCAGATTTTCGACCGCCATAGGTTGCGATGATGCCTTCGCGCACCATTCGTTCGAGCATTTTCTCGGCGTCATTCCAGCTGCACCGACACTTGCGCTGCACATAAGAAATGCTGGCCTTCTCTGCCGCAAATTCCATGGCAGCGGCATACAGCGCTTCTGGCGCCCCTTGTTGGTTTGTCATGATTGGTCACCTTCTCTCGGAATGTGCAGTTCTCGAATGCTGTCGGCTACGTAGGCCATTTCTCGCGCTCGACGCAGGGCATCGGCGATCAGCGCCTCGGCGTTGCGCTTGAGGTCGCGGATGACGTGGCGCTCGGGGTGGGTCAGGTCGATGCCGTTGTCCATGGAGCGCACGGCGGCCAGTGTTTCGACGGCTGCATCGGCAAGGCTTTGCTGTTGGCTCACGCTGCAGCCCTCCCATAAATCTCCGCCTCATGCCCAAAATTCGCCCGCACCAGCGCCTCGGCCTGGGGTGGGCTGACGCTGTTGCCGCACATGCGCACCTGGGCGGTGGCTGACAGGGGGATGCGGGGCACCTGCAGGGGGTGGGCGGCTTGCTTGCCGTCTTTGAACAGCAGGGCGGGGTTGGGGATTTCGTGGATCACGTATCCCTCGGGGAAGCCCTGGGCCTTGAAAAGCTCTTTGGGCTTGAGCATGCGCAGGGTGATGTCCACCAGCGCCCACCAGCTGCCCGCGTGCCACACCAGCACCATGTCGGCCGGGGTGGGGAAGTGCTCGGGCAGGTGGGTGTGCAGCAGCTCGGCGCACTGGCGGGCGCGGGCTCGGTGCTCTGGGGCCAGGCTGTCCGCGCTGACCTGCACCACCTGCACAAGCCCCATGCGGTCTTTGCTTGTGATGGTGGAAATGGGGGTGTTCAGTGAATGGGCGTTCTCGCCAACGCTGTAGTACTTGACGGCATAGGCGGTGATGAGCCGCTGCTGCGCGCCGCTGGATGTGATGGTGCTGGTGGGCGCATTCACCGGGCGGCCGTCGCCATCGTAGAAGCCGCCGTTGGCTTGCTCTAGGCAGGCGGTGACCAGGGCGCTGGGTGGGTTGCTGGCAGTGCAGGTGCCCAGGGGGATGCGCACGTCGCGCACGCCGTGGCTGAATCGCTTGGTGCCGCAGGCGCCTTCGCCGTGGCCCATGTCCACCAGGTGGGCGGCCACCATGGCTTGCTCGCCGCGGTGCGCGCCGGTGATGGTGCGCAGGGGTTCCGCTGGGCTGTGGCCGCTGCGCTCGCCGTGGTGGGTGAGGTGCGTGAGGTGCGCGGCCACCACGCCTTGCTTGACGCCCCCGGCCACCGCCGTGCCCAGCGGGCCGCGTATGTCTTGGGTGCGGGCGTCCTGGCCTGGGCGCTCGCCGTAGCCGATGGTGACCATGTGCGCGCCCACCAGCCCCTGGGTGATGCCAGTGCTGGGGCGCTTGGGCGTGCCGCCGGCGGTGATGGTGGCCAGGGGTTCGTCCAGCCCGGTGCCCACGGCGCCGGTGTTGAACTTGGTGATGTGGCTTGCCACCAGCGCGTGGTGTCCCCCCGTGGCCACGGTGGGCAGTGGGTGGGTAACTGCAGCACCTGCGTGGCCGGTGGTGTTGGTCATCACGGCTGCGGCGGTGTCGCCCACGATGTACGGGCTGGCCGTGGCCAGCACATGCCGCCACAGACCCTTTGCCACGCGGCGCTGGGTGTTGGTGGCCAGGGGCTTCTTGCGGTCGAAGATGCTGGCGGCGGGCAGGGTGAAGTCGATGCACTCTGCCGCCGTGCGGTGGGGTAGCAGCTTGCCTGCCAGCACGCGGCGGTCGGTGGGTGCGGCGTGGGTCTGCTCGGGCCAGATGATGGGCAGGCCGTCGCGCCGGGCGATGAGGAACAGGCGCTTGCGGATGGTGGGGGCGCCGTTGTCGCAGGCGCGCAGTTCTTTCCATTCCACCGCGTAGCCATGCGCGCGCAGCTGGCGCACAAAGCTGGCAAAGGTCTTGCCCTTGCGGGCGGGGTCGGGCCGGGCGGTGCCGTCGGCGCCCACCAGCAGCGGGCCCCAGGTCTGAAACTCTTCCACGTTCTCCAGCATCAGCACGCGCGGCTTGGTCAGCGCCACCCAGCGCATGCCTACCCAGGCCAGGCCCCGGATGTGCTTTGCCACGGGTGTGCCGCCCTTGGCTTTGCTGAAGTGCTTGCAGTCGGGCGACAGCCACACCAGGCCCACGGGCTGGTTGCCGGTGACGGCGATGGGGTCCACATCCCACACGCTTTCGCACAGGTGCTGGGTGTGCGGGTGGTTGATGGCGTGCATGGCCAGCGCCTCGGGGTCGTGGTTGATGGCGATGTCCACGGGGCGGCCAAAGGCGGCCTCCAGCCCGGTGCTGGTACCGCCGCCGCCGGCGAAGTTGTCGATGATCAGCTCACCGGGGAAGGCGAGGGGGAGGGTGAAGGCGTCGCGTTTCATGGGGTGGTCAGAACGGGAGGTCGTCGATTTGGGCCAGCTGATGCATGGTCCTGGTGCTCATCGGGACACCATGCAAATTGACGTGGGTGGCGAAGGTGACCGGGGTGGCGATGTGTGTGGCGGTGAACAGGACAAAGCAGCCACGCGGGTTGCGGCCAGCGAGGCGCAGCAGCTCGGCCTCGGCTTGCTCGCGACTGCCTTGGAGCACGGTGGGGCGCGACTCGGGCGGGATGCGTGCCGCAGTCTCGCCACCGTAGCCGTGCAGCCCTGGCCAGTTGCCTGCGTGCCAGTCGGCGACGTCAAGGATGAGGAAGGCTTCATCGCGGGTCATGCGGCTGACGCCTCTTGCAGCATCTTCCGGCGCACATGCACCATCTGCTCGGTGCTCCAGATCGCGGCCTTTTCGGCCAGGCCGAAGCGGTCCAGCTCGATGAGGCTGTCGAACACCGATGCGGCGGCGCGGGCGGTCAGCAGCTCGGCGGCGTTGAAGCCCACGCGGCCGGTGCGGGCGTGGCGCAGGGCGATGGCCTCATAGGTGTTGAGTTGGTCGTTGATGGCGGCCATGGCCTCGGGGGTGAACTCGGTGCCGTCTTCGGCCAGCAGGCGCATCAGCTGGGAGTAGGTGAAGCCGGTTTCCATCCAGTCCCACAGGTCGGCGCGGTCGGCGCTGCCGGAGGTAAAGCGGTCGATCAGGTCCCAGTGGATGAGCTGGGCATCCAGCCGCTGCTGGGGGCTGGTGCTGGTGCGCCAGAACTTGGGCATGGCCTTGGGTTGCGCCAGGGTGGCGCGCTTGGCAAGGCTGGCCAGGCGGTGTGCGGTTCTCATGGCTGGGGTACCTCTTCAATGCGTCCGTCAGGGAAGTGCAGGCGGTTGCCCACGCGGCTGGGCAGGTGGTGGGCGGTAAACCGGGAGTCGGGTAGGCCCGGGTTGCGGCCCAGCTCGGGGCAGCGGTAGTGGGGGCTGTTCAGAAACTCGCTGCGCTCGCGTGCTTCGCGATCCACGCGGGCGGCCTCGGCGCGGCGGCGGGCTGCGTTGGCGGCGCGGGTGGCGGCGCTTTTTTGCACCGGGGTGGGGTGGCGGGCCTCGTAGCTGCCGGGTTCGGGGGTGGGGTGGGTCATGGCAGCCTTCGGAACTCGATGGCCCACACCCAGGGGTTGGCGGCCCAGCTGTCGGGGCCGTTGATGGATTCCCATAGATCCTGATACGCGCCTTTGGCCGTGGCTAACTGCTTGAGGCCGCTCACTGGATGCGGGCCGCCCCAGTAGTAGCCGTTGTGGTTCTGGGTGCAGCCTTCGGCAATCGCATCTGCCTCGCTGATGTCCTGCAGGCGCTCCACGCGCACGGTGGTGACTTCCAGGGTGATACGACTGGCCCAGCGGGGCATGTGGATGCTGGGGCGCCAGCGGATATCGACCCGGGGGCCTGCGCCTTCGGATTCTTCGTGGCCAGCCCGAAAGAACACCTTCTTACCGTCAACGGCGTGTGCCTCGCGCACCCAAAGCCGGTCGCCGGGTTGGCCGTAGGGGCAGACAATCTCGCGGCCGTATGGCTCCACTGAATCGTCCAAAGGCACAAGCGGCGCGGGTGATCCGTCTCGCAATGTCACTCCGGGGCCGCCCACGAATTCGGTGGGCTGCGGCTTCATCGCCCGCCGCGTCTGCGTCTTGCAGCCATCCAGCAGCGCGCGGACCATGGGCCCGCTGAAAAGGATGGGGTGCTCTTTCATGTCGCTGCCCCTGGGGTGGTGCGCTCCGCGAGCCGGCTGCGCTGTTCGTAGGTCGGCAGATCGTCGCCATCGGACTCAAGTTCACTGTCGTAGGTAGCCATCGCCATGCAGCAAAGCGCGCACCAGCGATGCGTCATCAGCTCGCCATCGAATTTGCTTTCTTGCCTACGGATGCGCTCACCCTTCGCGATTGCCGTGCCACAGTGACTGCACGGGCCGGGTTTGCGTGCGATGACCATGCGGTTTGAAAACACCTTGTCGCCGGGTGTGCCAAAGTCGCCCTCGAAGGGGTCAAACTGCAATGTGAGGGTGTCGATGTTGTGGTCGGCGTTCATGCTGCAGCCCCTCCCGCCATGCCGCTGCACAGTGCCGTCAGTGCCCTGTACCGCTCCACAAACGCATCCCGGTGGTGCCGCCAGCTCATGGCCACGCGCACGGGGCTGCTCAGGTCCACGGCGTCCATGGGGCGCACCTCGGCGCCGGGGGTGTCCAGAGTGGCCCAAGGGGCATTGATGGCTGGGTCGTAGCGGGTGAGGTCGCGGCGCTCGATGGCCAGGGCGGTCAGGTCGGCGTGCTTGATGGCGTCGCGGTAGCCGGTGTAGGTGGCCTGCAGCCCGTAGTGCTTGCGCACCAGCAGGGCCAGCGGGTTCTCCAGAGACAGCCAGGCGGTGCCCAGCGTCCACTTGATGGGGCTGGCCACGTCGCCGCACAGGCATTCGTGCGCGTCGTGCATCAGGGCGGCGCGCTGGGCGGCAGGGCCCAGGCCCATGCCTGCCACGATGTCGCACACCAGCAGGCTGTGCTCGGCCACGCTGTAGGGGCGCACGGCGTGGCCGGTAAAGCGGTTGATCTGCGCCAGGCTGTGGGCGATGACCTCGATGCTGGGCATGGTGCCCAGCATGGCGGCGGGGCCGCCGATGGGTTGGTCGGCGCCGTGGGCGGTGATGATCCAGTGGGAGGGGGTCATTGCGCTGCGCCTTTCGGCAGCGCCAGCAGATACACGGCCTTGAAGTGCATCCCGGCCTCGCTGGCGAAGGGGTAGGGGCAGGAGTCGTTCAGGCTCTTGCCTTGTTGCGCGGCCTCGGTGGCCTGCCGTTCGATGATTGATTTGCTGACGATCATGTGACCCAAGCGGCTGTTGAATACGGTGAGGTTGCGGCTCATGCGGTAGCCGCCTCGGTAGTGGTGGGCGCGCTGGTTGCGCGGCGGGGTGCCAGCTGCAGGCGCACGACGTAGCCGCGCAGCTCGGGCAGGGGCGGGAAGGTCTGCGGGCCGGGGTGCACGCGCAGGCGCTCCAGCTCGGCGTGCAGGGGGGTGCCTGGGGTCAGGTCGGCTTTGTGGGCCGTCCAGAAGGCTTGCGCCTCGGGGCCGATCCAGCGCACGCGGTAGGCCTCTTTCTCGTCGCGGCCGTTGTGCGGGTTGCGGCCCATGTTGTCCACCAGCACCAGGTCCAGGCGAAAGGCGCCGCCGGGCTCTGCGCCGACGGTGGGGCGCTGTTTGCTCATGAACAGGGTGCCGGTGTGGTGCATGGTGGGCTCCGGGGTGGGTGTGGTGGCCGGTTACTTGCCGCGCGTGTAGGTGCCCTGCAGCACGGGCAGCTCGTCGCCCAGCTGCTGCTGCACCAGGCCCATCAGTTGCTGGCCCATTTCCTCGGTGTGCTGCTCCAGGTTCTGGATGCGCAGGTTCAGGCCCAGTTGGTCGCCGCCGGTGAGGATGCCCAGGCGCAGCACAAACGTGCGTTCGGGCAGGTCGGCGTAGGGCTGGCACGTCCAGTAGATGGTGGTGGGCGTGTTGGCGTTGCTGTCGGCCTGGATGCGTTCAAACGTGGTCTTTTGCACGCTGAGCTGTTCCACCTGGCTGTTGGCCTTGCGGGCGCTGTCGATGGTGATGTCGCGCAGCGCGGCCAGGGCCAGGCCGGGTGTTACTTCAGTGGCGGCGTGGAAATACTTGGCATTCACCAGCGGGCCCCAGTCCTCCAAAAACTCGACCAGGGCTTTCTGGCCCTGCTGGCGGCCATTGACCTGCGTGAGGGCGTCAAACGCGGCCATCTTGCGCAGGCTCAGGCGGGCGAGGTTGTCAGCGTGGCCGGGGGCGGCGGGGTCGCCCAGGTTGAGCACGGCGGTGGCGCGCATGGTGCTGGCATCCACAAACACGCTGGCGCCGTCCATGCTCTGTTTGGTGTATTCGGCAAAGCTGCGCACGCTGGCGGTTTCCATGGTGCCGCGCAGGCGGCGGCGCAGGGGTTGGTACTCTTCCAGGTCCACCACGTAGGCGCCGCCCTCGTCGCTGCGCAGCGCGGTAATGCCGTGCTCGGTCTGCATGGCGGCGGTGACGGCTGTGTGCGCGGCCAGAATGGCCTGGCCTTCTTCCAGTGCCTCGACAAAGGCGTCGGTGATGTTGATGGCTGGCTGTGTGCAGAACTGGCCCGGGATGGCTTCGAGGGTGCTGGCGGCGTTGTTGGTGCTGGTGGGTTCGGTCATGGGTGGTGCCCTTGGGTTGGTTGGTGGGGTTGGGGTGATGGCTGGCGGCTGTGTGGGCCGGTCAGTGCGTGGGCGGTGTCAGTGATGTGGGTGGCATGGCCGCCACGGGCGTGCCGGTGCGGTCGAACAGCGCGCCCTGCGTTTCGGGTACCAGCGACAGGCGGCCGTATTTGCCCACGTGCATCGCGGTCTTGCGGGTGCATTCCTCCATGGCGCGGCCGCCGTTGGTGGGGCGCAGGCTTTTGAGGCTGTGCTTGATCAGCACTTGGTGCGAGCCGGGGATGGGCTCCACATGAAAGTCCAGCGTGATGCGGCCTTTGCTCTGGTTGTCGATGACGGCGGCGGCCACGTCGCTGAGCGACACGCCAAACAGGCGCTCAAATTGGCCGGCGTCGATGTCGCCGAGAAAGTTGGCCACGTCGGTGTGGCGGTTCAGGTTGTCGTCGGGCATGGGGTGCTCCTGTGGGTGGGGGTGGCCTGGTTCAGGCGGCGGCCAGCGCGTCCTCGGTCCACCACGCTTCGGTGGCGCGGCCATCGCGGGCGCAGTAGCGCACGTAGTAGTTGTTGGAGCTGTTGGCGTACTCGGCGCGGCCGACTACTTGGCCCTCTTCGCCGCTGGCCTTGATGACTACTTTTTGACCGAGGCTGAATGCAAAGCTGTTCATGGTGTGTTCTCCTGTGGAGTGGGTTGGGAAAATCAAAATTGATAGCTACCAGCGCAAGCGCATCAAGCGCTATGGCCTGAAATCACTGCAAAACCGATGACCACGGCGATAACCATCACCCACAGCACAAAGCCGGTCAGCTCGGCACGGGTGGCTGGTGGTTCGTCGGCCACCTCGCAGGCCTGCGGCGTGGGGCACGCCTTGTGGCCCTGGCGGCAGGCGTTGGCGGCGCAGGCGCGGTAGGTGGGCACCGTGTGCGTGCCGGTGCGCGGGCGGGCGCGGCGGTCGGTGGCGGGGTGTGTGTTGGTCATTTCAGCCATCCCATCAGCACGGCGAAGGCCACGCCCAGAAAGAAGCCGGTCACCTTGCCTTGCCACCAGCCGGTGGTCCAGGCGGCGTCGGCGTTCTGGCTGCGCAGGGTGGGCAGCGTGGTGGGCTTGCGCAGGGGTTGCGGGCGGGTGGTCATGCCAGCACCGCCTGGGCCAGTGGCGCAGCCGTGGCCGCGTGCACGCCGTGCAGGTCCATGGCGTTGATGATGGCCATGCAGGCGCTTTCGGCCATGGCGATGTAGTGCAGGCCGGCGCAGTGGACGGCAAAGGGGCGCAGGGTGGGGCGGGTCATGCTGCACTCCCTGGCTGCGTCAGAATGGCCTTTTCACCATTGGAGACACCATGGGCGGCATCAACTTTCTCCCCGAGCCTTTCACTCTGCCTGACCGCCTCAATCCCAGCCTCAAGCACGATGTGGAGCTTGTCGAGAAGAGCGGCGATCTTTTTCTGCGAGTCTGGATTGGGGGTGTCGAGGCCGATATGGCGGTGGAGTGCCTCTTCACCAAGGCACAGGCGGAACAGTTCGCGCGCAGCGCGGAGAAGTTGGCGACCCGACTGGGCTTCTAGCGCCTGGGGGTGCATGCGGTCCACCGCCAGGGTCATGCCGGTGGTGATCCAGCCCGGGCCCTGCGGCGTGCGGTGTGTGGCAATGCGGGCAATGGCCTGCGTGCCGTCGATGTGGATGCAGTCCAGCAGGTCGCGGTCGGCCTCTGTCTCTGCGGTCAGCACGTAGCTGCCGTTGGGGTTGAGGGTGACGTTCATGCTGCACCGCCTTGCTGGCCTACCATGGCAGCCTTGCCAGCACTGGAGGCCATGCAATGCAGACCGGTACCGTTACCCACATCAGCCCGCGCAAGGGCATGTTCGTCCTGCAGTTGGGCGATGGGGGCGACTTCGTTGTTTTTGAGAACCTGTCCAGCACCGATATCGCGGTGGGCGACCAGATCGGCGGCCGACTCGATGCCCTGGGCGGCGAGCAGCTGCTGCACGTCGGCCATGGTGAGGTGTTTCACGCCTACGGGCAGAGCGGCCCAAGCAGCCTCAAGGCTTGTTTGCTCCTGATCGGATAGGTTGCTGGCGTCATTTGCGGCCATGCGCAGTGCGTTGCCGTTGATGATGTCTTCTGCGGCTGATGCCACGCCCTGCCAGAAGTGAAAACGGTCGAGTGCGCCATTGATGGCTGAGAACAGGATGCCGCGGCGTGCGCGGCGTAGCAGGGCTTGGGCTGCTGGGTCGGTGGTCTGCATCGTTCCTCCAGGGCGCCGGGGTGGCGTGTGGAGGAAATAGTAAAGCATTACTTTTCAAAAGTAAAGCATTGATTGCTTTTCTATGGCGGACCGCTCTGCCATCATTGGTGCGCAACCGGCCGCTATTGGAGCGATGCCTGCGCAAACCTTAGGAGGAACTATGAAAGAGGGGTTGTTGATGTTGGTGCTTGGCTTGGCTTCGTGTCTTGCACACGCTGGAGGGCAAGAAATCAGCGCAGTCAAGGCGGGCAACCGCACGCTGGATGTGGCCTTGGTTGGTTGCTCATATGGAGTGCGAGCTGATTTTATGGAAATGAGAAATGGGAAATCGATAGACCAAAATCGCGCCGCCGAATGCACAGCAATGGGAAAAGACCAAACCAAAACCTACTATGAAGAGGTTAAGGGAATGTTTAAAGGAAAGAAGCCGCCGCCAGAATTAATTGAATGGCGGCTTGAGTGGGCGGCTGCTTTCGACGCTGCAATGCCGATGCCGACAGATACAGAGCGCACCTACATGCAGAGGATTGGTGAGGCGAAGCAAAAAATTGATCGAGCCACCAACAAGCTGGAGATTGCTCTTGAGTGATGGGCCTCATCAACTCGAATAAGGTCTTGGAAATGGAATGATCACGCCGCCTCTACTAGGCGGCGTTTTTGTTTTCCTGACTTTTTACCTCTAGTGCATCTTTAATTTGCGATTTGATATAGCCCTCGATCATCCCGCGCTGATAATCGGAAAGGGAGTAATAATCGGCGGCCGTTATGGTTCGAAAGGGCCATTCAGAGACACGATAAGGAGCGAGCTCTTCGTTGATTTCATCCTTTGCGATGGATGCGCGATCAATTTCTGAATTGTTTGCATCCAGCCACCATGACAAAGGCTTGCCACTAATTTCGGACAACTTCGGCAAGTGCTTCTTATCAATCCGACCAGTCCGTAGCCAGCCCTGCACTGCCTGCTTGGTCACTCCGCACGCGTTCGCCACCATCACTTGGCTGAGCCGGGCCTCATGAAGGGCTGTGGCGAGTTTCTTGGCAAGACCTGCAGACGTTGAAAGCATTGCTTTATCGTAGGTGGGCACTGATTGACTGGGCAATGCTTTACCAAAGTCAATCAATGCTTTACTATGCGCAGCCATGGAAGCAGTTCGAATCGATGCTGTGCATCGCGCAATCAAGAGTGCAGGTAGCCAGCGCGCTCTCGCTGGCCTGCTCGGTGTTTCTTCTGCAGCAGTTGGGCAATGGCTTCGAAAGCGCGCAGATGGTGGCCGCGATGTTGCTGCCAAGCAGTGCGTGCGTATAGAGGGCATCACAGGTGGCGCCGTCACCCGCCGCGACCTGCGCCCCAACGACTGGCACGACATCTGGCCCGAGCACGAAGAGGCGGAGCGCCTGCGCGGCATCGTTGCCGAGCTGCTGGAGCGTTTGCGCAGGTATGAGCCGGACGCTGTTGATGCGTCTGCGCCAGCAGCTATCAATTCCGAAGCGCGCGAAGTCGTGCAGGAGGTGGCTTGATGTCACGGCTTCTGCTCCCTCAGCTTCAATGTCGCTTGCTCTCGGAGCGCTCCCAGCAAGCTCAGGCGCATTTCGTTCAGCAGGCGTGCGGCCCCTTCGTCGGTGGCGGTCACATCGCGCCGTGGCCCGAAGAACTGGCGGGCTTTGCTGGCCAGGCTGCTGGCGTTGCGGCTGATGTAGGGGTCGCTGTTGGCGGTCATCTCGCTGCACAGCTTTTCAATTTCTCTGAGGCGTTGCACGTCGCTCCCTGCAGCGGCGTATTTCAGCGTGGCCTCGATCTGGCTGCAGTTCGCAAGGACTTTTTCCAATGAATTCATATGCACATGCCCCCCATTGCGTGAGGGTGGTTGAGGTTGTTTTGGTGGACTGTGAGCGGGGTGAGGGCGACCGCAAGCGGCCTGTGCTTCAGGTCTGGGCCAAGGACGGTGTGCTGCTCGCGGAGCACGACCGGATTCACCGCGACCCCGAGTACGCGGCGTACTTTTTGCGCGATCACATCGATGCCACTTGGCTGGAGGTGATGGCGCAAGGGCAAGCCCCGGCGCCTGCCCAGCAAGCGCCAGCAGCTATCAATTCCGAAGCGCTCCACACGGGGCAGGAGGTGGCCCATGTCTGAGCCGCGCGTCAGCATGACGCTCTCCGTGGATACGAGTGCAGCGCAGGCTTTACTTGCCCAGCTTCTTGACGCTCCGCTGCAGGTCCGCCAGGGCGTTGTCCATCTTTTTGAGTCCAGTAGCGAGGCCCTTTGGTCCACCCGCATCGATCTGGATGCTGGTGCCGCAGCGGGAGCATTTGAGCACCGGGTTGTTCTTGAGCCGTCCCAGCGTCTCCTTGAACTTGTGGCCGCACTTGGCGCAGGAAATATCGACCTGATGGTTGTCGAGCAGTCCAGTCATGGGCATCCCTCTCGAAAGATGGTTTGAAGTGAGAAGCACATTGTCTTTCGATTGCGGGTGCCCGCCAAACGTCGCCGAAGCGCTGGTGTGTATTGCGCTGGGTGCTATCAATTTTCACTTTCACTAGGGGGTTCTGATGTCCACTGAAAGCGTTTCTGGTGCTGGCAATTTGCCGATCGATCCTTATTGCTGGCGGCATCTGCCCGTCAATTTGGGTCTGTGCGTCGCCTCCTGGGCCGCGTTGCTGGCATGGCTGCTGGGTGGCAGTGAGGGCGCGGGCAATCTGTTCGCGGTGTGGTCTTGGTTTGTGGCGGTTGTGTTCACCATCGTGGTGGCGGCCAAGCCCAAGCGCCTGACCCGTAGTGCGCCGGTGTTGCTGCGTTGGTTCTTCCGCCTGAGCGGCATTGCCCAGGTGGGCATGCTTGCTTGGTTCGGGTGCTGGTGGGTGTTTGCGCCCAGCCTCTGGGCGTTCGTGATGGCTACTGCAGAGCGTAGCTATGTGGAACGGCGCATTGCTGAGCAGGAGGTGGCCCATGTCTGACGATGAAAAAGCCGTAAGGCTCGAAACAGCCGCTGCCTTTGGCGGTCCGCTGATGCGTGCGCTTGGAATTGATCCTGGGACTGTCACAGGATTCAGGATCACCTGTATCGGTGGTGATTTCCCGACCGTGGAAGTGCACCGTTTGATTCGAGAGGGGGAGGGCGAAGTGGTGCAGGGGCTGATCGAGCAGTTCGAGTTGCGTCTCAAGTCGGAGGCGCCGCTGCCGAGGGCCGATCTTCCAACAGAAGTCGTTCCCCTGAGCTCTCTATGCGCAGTTCGGTTGCGTTCAGGCGCAGAACCTTCTGCGGGCCCAGCATGAGCAGTTCTTGCCGTGTTCCCCAGTCGCTCCAGGTGTTGTGCACGGTCCATAACCGGCCCTCTTCCAGTGTTTGCGTCACCAGCTGTTCCCGGCCCTGGTCGTCCACGCAACGCAGCACGTTGTTGCTGCGTCTTGTCTCCATTCTGTTCATGTACGCCCCCTCTGGCGTTGGTTGTGTGAGAGCTTCCATCGTATGCCAGGGCAGGGCGGGCCCCCATTTCTGTTTTGCCACCCCGCCGCGCCCACAGCCGCGCTGCCGGACCATTCCATTTCCATTCGCAGGTGCTGCGCGCGCAGGCCAGTGCGCGCAGCTTCGTGCGGTGGCGTGGCGGGGTGCTTTCTACGGGGGTCATTCGCACACCATGTCGGTAAGTGCCTCCAGGGCCCGCAGCGGCGCGGGCGGCACGCTGCCGGTGGCGCGCATGCGGCTGGCGGCGGTGTCCAGCCAGTGGCCCAGGTCTTCGATGGTGAGGGTGCCCTGTGCGTCCATCACAAACAGCATCTGCTGCACCAGCAGCTCCAGCGCCGCCACGCGGTCGGGCAGGGGGTGGGCGGCGGTGGGTGTTGGTGCTGCCGCTGAGCAGCTGGAGGTTTGATTCGTCATGAGAGCAACTGTCTCAATTCCGCGCGCCTTTGCCTATGGCGAAGGTGAGCCGGTACCGTCCACCCGGCCCGATGTGCTGGTGGCTGTGGGCGCCCTGCTGGAGGGGCGGCTGGAGCGGGTGGCCAAGAGCATTGGCATGTCGCCCAGCACGCTGCAAAAGAAGGTGAGCCTGTTCACTGACACGCACCACCTGTCGGTGAGTGAGCTGCAGATGATCCAGCACGCCACCGGCTGCATTGCGCCCACCGAGGTGCTGGCCGCTGCCGAGGGCTATGTGTGTGTGCGAGTCAACCCCGCCCAGGTGGGCAGCGTGGCCGAGTTCCTGGCCACGGGCGCGCAGATGTTTGGCGACCTGGCCAAGGCCATGCAGGAAGAGGCAGGCCACGACCGCCCGGTAACCCCCAACGGCCACAAGCGGGTGCAGCACCTGGTGCAGGAGTTGATGGGGCACATCAACGCGGGCAATGCGTTTGTGGCGGGGCGGGTGCCGAAGCGGGGTGATGTATGAATCTCAATATCAAGGTGACTGGCAGCGAGAAAATTCAGCAGGCGCTTCTGCGTCTGGCTGGTTCTGTCGCACGGCAGGAAATGGCTACTGGCTTGAATGTCGGAGCCAATTCCTACCTGAAACCCGCCATGCAGCAGGAGTTGTCATCCCGTGTGGATCGCGTCACACCATTTGTGCTCAACAGCGTTCGGCTGGTGCAGCGCGCGACGCCTGACAACCTCACCATTTCGGTCGGCCCCACCTATGGCAGCAAGCTGGGAACCAAGGGCGGCAAGGTGGGTGTGGACCCGCAACAGATATTGCAGGCCCTGGAGTTTGGCGGGGAGCGCCGCAACAAGCGCAGCGAAAACGCCTTGATGCGAGTGGGCATCCTGCCCAGGGGCATGCAGACCGCGATACCCGCCAAGCCTTTCCCCGGCAGCGACGATGGAAACGGAAACCTGCGCGGGCCGTTCTTGGTGCAGCTGATCGCGTACTTTCAGGCCTTCGGTGAGCAGGGCTACAAGTCCAACATGAAGGACAAGACCAAGCGTGCGCTGGAGCGTGGCAGCAAGAAGAGCATTGGCCGCCGCTACTTCGTGGCCTACGGCAAGTTGCGCGGCGGTGCCCGAATGACGCGCCGCGGTGAATACGACGAGCGCGCTTCCAACCTGGCCCCGGGCATCTGGGCTGTGGTTGGCAAGACAGGGGCCGACGTTCGCCCGGTGCTGATGTTCGTGCGGCGCGCCTCTTACAAGCCACAGATCGACATGAGCATGAAGTCTCGAATCGGGACCATCGAGCAGCAGTTCGGGTCGCTGATTCGTGCGCGTATTTACAAGGCGGCGGGGCTATGAGTGGGAGTCGGCTGATGTCTGATCAGAACAAAAACAATCAGGCCGCCGCCCGCTGGGTTGCGGCTACCGTGTGCCCGCTGACGTTGCAGGCTTCGCAGGCCCAGGCGGCGGTGCGCGATGTGGCGGGTAGCCGCTCTCGTGGCGGGCCGTTCAGTGGCGATGAGGGCGGGTGCCCTTTGAGCCCTGATGAGGTGCACATCCTGCGGCGTGAGCTGGGCGGGTTGGGTGCGGTGGGGGGTGTGCTGTGAATCACTACCCACATCACATCGGTGACTTCAACACAGCGACACGGCACCTGTCACGGCTGGAGCGTGCCATTTACCGTGACGCTCTCGATATGTACTACGACAGTGAGTCGCCGCTGGACGGCAGCGACTTCGACCGGCTGGCGAAACGGCTGCTGTGCCGTGACGCTGAAGAGATCGCAGCGCTGCAGTTTGTACTGGATGAGTTCTTTGAACAGCAGGATGGCGGGCTGTGGACGCATCACCGCTGCGACAGGGAGATTGCCAAGTTCAAGGCGGCGCAGGCTGACGCGGGCGTGGTGAAGTCCAATGAGAAACAGCGCCAAGTCCGCAGCCGTGCTGAGCGGTCTGCTATGTTTTCTGCACTGAAAGCGGCGGGTGTCGCGGTCAAGTGGAACAGCAGGATGGGTGATCTGCGGGCCTTGTGTGCGCAGCATGGCATTGCACTTCCCGGCGCCGATAGCGTCACGCCCAGTGTCACGGCGCCTGCCGTGACAGGCACGGTGACAGTGTCACAACGTCACGGCAGTGGCACGGCTACCCAGAACCAGAACCATAACCATATAAAACCCCCCAACCCCCCTGCAGGGGGGGCGGGTGCGGCGCACGAGGATTCTCCAGGCCCAGGGCCCGAGGGGCAGGGCGGGGGAGTGCAGGAGCAGCAGGGGGGGCATGTCGCCCAGGGTGTGGTGAGCATGCCATCGGCGGCGGCCATGACCACGGCCACGGCGCTGGGTGCGTTCTTCCCCGAGAAGCGGCGCACTCGCCTGGTCGAGGTGGCGCAGCTGGTGCAGTCGCTGCAGGCCGATGGCACGGTGACCAGCGCGGTGTTGCTGGCTGCGGCAGCGTCACAGGCCAGCGTGCTGTGCCGTGACGATGGCAAGGCCTGCCCGTCCATGCTGCGCTGGCTGCGCGAAAGCCGTTGGCTGGACACGGCGCTGGCGCCGTCGCAGGCCCAGACCATCCCTGCGAACTGGCGGGACACGCGCAGTGGTGTCGAGGCCATGGGCGTGCATGTGGGCATCGGCCCATGGGACAGCGACAAGTGGCGTCTGTTCGAGGCCTATGAGCGCGAGGTGGTCGCGGCTGTCGAGGCCCAGGCGCAGGGGGTGGCGGCGTGACGCGCGCCCGCCGACTGTGGCCGATGCGCAACACCCCCCGGGGTGTGTCCGGGTCCTCCCGGGAGGGGTCGAGTGCGGGTAATTCGAGCCGCCCTGTCGGACTGTTGCGGGTGGTCGCTAAGGGGGTTAAGTGAATATGGTGTATGGCTTTGATGCTCCATATTTGGTAGCGCATGGGGGTGCGAAGTGAAGGTTTTGCCAGTGCTCGACCAGGTGATTTCGCAGGCTGAGTTCGCCCAGATCGTCGGGGTGAGCGAAGCGCGTGTGTCGCAGATGGTGAGCGAGGGCGTGATCGCGCGCGGTGATACCGCTGCCGCGTGGCTGGTGGCCTACTGCGAGCGCCTGCGCGACCAGGCAGCGGGACGGCTGGGCGAAACCTACGGCCTCGACCTGGTGCAGGAGCGCGCCGCGCTCGCCCGCGAGCAGCGCGAAGGCCAGGCCATCAAAAACGCCGTCGCCCGCCGTGAGTTCGCCCCGGTGGGCCTGCTGGCCGATGTGCTGGGCCAGGCCTCCAGCGCCGTGGTGGACCGCTTCGACCAGCTGGAGGGCACGCTGCGCAAGGCCTGCCCCGATCTGCCCGATGAAGCCAAGACCGCCGTGCTGCAGGTGATTGCCTCCGCCCGCAATGAGTGGATCCGCTCCACCGAGCGGTTGGTGGCTGACAGCGTGGACGCCATGCTGGCCGAAGGCGATGGCGAGGATGAGTCGTACAGCGAGGGCATGCCCGCATGACCACCATGCCCGTGCTGCACGCCGAGACAGCCGCCGCCATCAAGGCGGCAGTGCGCATGGGCCTGGACAGCCTGCGGGCTGAGCTGCCACAGCGCCTTGGCGACTGGGCGCGCGACCACTTCAAGCTGGCGGGCGAGAGCAGCCACCAGAAGGGCGCCTGGGAGGCCTGGGCGTTCCAGGTGGGCATTCTCGATTTCATGAGCGATGACCGCATCGAGGATCTGGCGGTGCGCAAGGCCAAGCGCGTGGGCTACACCAAGATGGTCACCGCCTTCGTGGCCTACAACATCGCCCACCGACGCCGCAAGCAGGCTCTGTGGCAGCCGACCGATGATGACCGCGACAGCTACGTCAAAAGCGAAATCGACCCGCTCCTCGACCCCCTGACCGGCGTGCCCGCCATCAACAAGGCGCGCAAGCTCGGCCGCTCCACCGAGGAAACGATCAAGTTCAAGCCCTTCCGCGACAGCGTGCTGCACCTGCTGGGTGGCAAGGCCGCCCGGGCATACCGCCGCATCACCGTGGCCGTGGCCATCCTTGATGAATGGTCAGCCTTCGACCAGCAGATCGAGAAGTCCGGCGACCCAGGCGGCCTGGCCAAGGGGCGCCTGGAGGGCGCGCCATACCCCAAGTTCGTCGGCGGCAGCACCCCGCGCCTCAAAGGCCTGTGCCATGTCGAGCGCGCATGCGACAACGCCGAGGGCATGGTGCGCTTTCGCATCGACTGCCCACGCTGCGGCCTGGAGCACCCCCTGATCTGGGGCGGCAAGAACCTGGCCCACGGGTTCAAGTGGACGCGCGGCAAGCCCGAGACTGTGCACCACGTCTGTCCGCACTGCCGCGCATCTATCACCCAGGCCGACTACCTTGCTGGCGGTGTGCCGCTCTCGGGCGCTTGGGTGTGTGAGCGCACGGGCAAGCGCTACGGCACCGACCGCATCTGGCGCGACAGCAAGGGCATGCCCTGCAACCCGCCGCGCACCCTCGGTGTGCACGTGTGGACGGCCTACAGCCCGCAGCGCGCATGGTCCGACATCGTGGTCGAGTTCGAGAACGCCCTGAAAGCCCTGGAGGCGGGCGAAGTCGGCCCCATGCAGCTCTTCGTCAACGAAACCCTGGGCGAGACCTGGGAGCTGGCAGGCGAGCGCACTGACGAACACGCCCTGCAGGCCCGGGCAGAGCCCTACAAGCTCTGCACCGTGCCCAAGGGTGGCCTGTACCTCACCGCCGGCGTGGACGTGCAGCGCAACCGCTGGGAAATCACCGTGTACGCCTGGGGGCGCGGCATGGAGTCATGGGTGGTCGATGTGATCGACATCGATGGCAACCCCGCAGTGGATGATGAATGGGATGCCGTCACCCAGCACCTGCAGAAGCGGTATGTGCAGGAGTGGCACGGTGGCAGCCTCGGCATCAGCGCCACCAGCATTGACAGCTCAGACCAGACACAGGCAGTCTACAACTGGGTCAGCAAGGCCCAACACCTGCTGCCCAACCTGCGCGCCATCAAGGGCGATGACAACGTGCCAATCGTTGGTCCTAGCAGTTTGAAGGAAGTGAACTGGCGCGGGCGCAAGGTGCAGCGCGGTGTGAAGCTCTGGCGTGTGGGGGTTGATGAGGCCAAAGATCTGCTGTTGGGCCAGCTCGCCATCGAGAAGCCAGGCCCAGGTTACCTCCACTTCAGCGACGAGCTGCCGCGCGAGTTCTACGAACAGCTCACCGCAGAGCAGCGCATTCTGGCCAAGGTGCAGGGCCGTGACCAATACAAGTGGGTAAAGCGCCGTCCCCGCAATGAGCAGCTGGACAACCGCAACTACGCCTTGCACGCTGCCATGGGGCAGAACATGCACAAGTGGACCGATGCCCAGTGGTCCCGCCTGGAGGCTGCGGTGCAGCCGCCAGTGGACTTGTTCAGCCAGCCCGTGCAAATTGAGGCGAAAAGCGCTCCAAGCGCAGTAGCAAAAAGCGCTGACAGCTATCAAAACGATAGTGATCAACAGCCACCAGTCAAGCCAGCATCCCCCGCTCGACCAGCCCAACGCCGCCCAGTCGTCGCCTCCGACGAATGGAGCGCCCGCCTATGAACTGCATGCCCACTATGACGCACCACACCACCGCCCAGACCGAAGACGCCGCCATCCAGTTGGAGCACGACTTTGTGGAGATCATTCGCCAGCGCATCGGCCTCAACGAAACGCTGGCCACCATCCATGCGCAAGAGATCGTGCGCGGGCTGCGCGAGCGGCATGGCGGGCAAGAGCTGTGGATCCCTGCGCCCGACAAAAGCGAGCGCAACGCGGCCATCCTGCGCGACTTCAATGGCGTGAATGCCAAGGATGTGATGCAGCGCCACGGCATCAGCCGCGCGCACCTGTACCGCATCGTCGGCGGTGCCAGGCCCCGGGGCAGGAGTGGCAAGCCAGGGGCACCCAGCATCGGCGTCAGCAGCCCGGCGGCCCCAGTGGGTGGTGGCCACGGTGGCGAGGCGGCGCCCCTGAAATAGTCTCCTTTTCCCCCTGTAAATGAGACAGGCGGGCGCGTAGGCTGGCCCGCCATGAGCACAGCCACCGACATGTATGCGGCCTATCTGGCCGCCGAAACCGCCATTCTCTTGGGCAAGGATGTCAGCTTCCAGGGCCGCCGCGTCGCCATGGAAGATCTCGACTCCATCCGCAAAGGCCGCCAGGAGTGGGAGGCCAAGGCCCGCGCCGAGGCGCAGCCTGCTGGCCGCCGTGGCGGCCTTGGCGGTTACGCCGTGGCCAGCTTCAACGACTGCAACTGACCGCGCCCCGGAGCCTCCACCATGAACGCCTTCGACTTCTGGGTGTACCTCACCGACCCATCAGAGCGCCTGCGCCGTGCCCACGCCCGCAAGGTGCTCAACCGGTATGAGGCCACGGCCCCCAGCCCCTTCCGCAGCAAGCGCCGCAGCAACCGGGCGCCCAATGACATCGTGCAGCGTGACGCGGCCTCGCTCCGCGCCATCGCCCGAGACCTGGAGCGCAACCACGACATCTTCCGGGGGGCCCTGCGCGTGCTGGTCAACAGCACCATTGGTGCCTCTGGCATCGGTGTGGACCCCCAGCCGCGCCGTCTGGACGGCACCATCCACACCGCCTATGCGGAACAGCTGGCCGACGCCTACAAGCGCCACTGCGAAAAACCCGAGGTCACCCGCAAATTCAGCGACAGCATGGCCCAACGCATCATGGCCTACACCTGGTTTCGAGATGGTGAGGGCTTTGGTCAACAGGTGTACGGCGAAGTGCCTGGCCTCAAGCACTACACCGCAGTGCCTTACTCCATCGAGCTTTTTGAGCCCGACTTTGTGCCACTGGACTACAGCGACCCGGCCAACCGCATCAAACAGGGCATTCAGGCCAACGCCTGGGGGCAAGCGCTCAACTACTTCGTGTACAAGTCCGACCCGCGTGACAACATGGGCGCCAATTGGCTGTCGCCGCAAGATATCAAGGCCGTGCCTGCCGACCGGATGATGCACATCGCCACACTTGATCGCTTGCATCAGTTCCGGGGCGTTTCCGAGTTCGCCAGCGTGCTCACCCGCATCGAAGACCTCAAGGACTATGAAGAGTCCGAGCGCATCGCCGCCAAGATCGCCGCGTCCATGACGGCCTACGTCAAGCGCACCAGCCCTGAAGGTTTCGACCCAGCATCTATCCCAGATGACCGCAAGGACGAGCGCGGCAACATCCTTCCGCGCGACATTCGCATGTCGCCCGGCATGGTGTTTGATGACCTGCTGGTGGGCGAAGAAATCGGCATGGTCAAGTCTGACCGGCCCAACCCCAACCTGGTGGGCTGGCGTGCGGGCCAGCTCAAGGCGTTTGCAGCGGGCATCGGTGCGGGCTACTCCAGCGTCAGCCGCAACTACGACGGTACGTACAGCGCCCAGCGGCAGGAGTTGGTAGAGCAGTGGATGCACTATGCCGTCCTGGCCGATGAGTTCGTGTGCATGTGGAAGCAACCCGACTACAAGCGCTTCGTGCAGGTGGCTCACCTTTCGGGCGTGGTCAAGCGCCCATGGGATGTGCCAGAAGATCGCGCCGCCGATGCGCTGTACCTGGGCCAGTCCATGCCGTGGATTGACCCGCTCAAGGAAGTGATGGCGTGGGAGAAGCGTACCCAGGCAGGCTTCGCCAGCGAACAGCAGGCCATCCGCGCCGCCGGCGGCAACCCTCGCGACGTGCGCCAGCAAATTGTGGAGTGGCGCACCGCCAACGACAGCATGGGCCTGCAGTTCACCAGCGATGCGCGGTACATGAAGGGGGCAGGAGGAGACAGCAACGCTGCCCAGGTCGATGCGTCAAACCCGCCAGAACCCGCGCCGGGCAACGCTTCAGCCCAAAACTAGGCCCCTGAAAATTGTCTCATTTTCCCCCTGTAAATGAGACAGCCGAATCAAGACACTGACCTTATTCGAGACGTGCGCGCAGTGCGCACCAACCGACCGATTAAAGGCAGTGTCCATGACTCAAAACGCACCCACCTGGTACGCCATCCGCCGCCGCACAGCGCTTGCAGCGGCGGCCATGGGTGTCGCTGCAGCGGCTGAGATCTACATCTACGGCGACATTGGCGAAAGCTGGTGGGAAGAAACCGTCAGCGCCGCCCAGTTCGTCAAAGACCTGAACGCGCTGGAGGCCGAGGCCATCACCGTCCGCATCAACAGCATCGGCGGCAGCGTGCCTGATGGCCTGGCCATCTTTAACGCAATGCGTCGCCACCCAGCCACCATCACCACTGAGGTCGATGGCATGGCCTTTTCCATCGCCAGCCTGATCGCCATGGCAGGCGACAAGGTGCACATGGCTGACAACGCCATGCTGATGATCCATGCGCCCTGGACCTATGCCGCTGGCAACGCGGCCGAGCTGCGCGAGGTAGCCGACCAGCTCGACACCTGGGCCGCTGCCATGTCCACCAGCTACGCCGCCCGCACGGGCGACCAGCCCGCCATGCTGGCTCTGCTGACCGATGGCAAGGACCACTACTACACCGCAGCCGAGGCGCTGGACGCCAAGTTCATCGACGCCGTGACCGACCCCGTGCCCGTGGCCGCCAGCGCCGCGCGCGACCTGCCTTTGTCCCGTTTCCGCTCGCTGCCTGCATCGCTGCAGGCAGGGGGCACTCCCGCAGCAGCTGCTGCACCTTCCGCTGATGAGGATTCCATGACGAAATTCCGTTCCCACCTGCTGCTGGCCGCCGTCGGTGCTGCTGGCGCTGTTGCGGCCGGTGGCGGAAGCGCCACCCCTGCAGCCCCCGCAGCCCCTGCTGCAGCCGCCACCATGGTGCCTGACGCTGCTGCCATCCTGGCCGCAGACAAGGCCCGCCGTGAAGGCATTCGCGCTGCCTTCGAACCGCACCTGAGCGTCGATGGCGTGCAAGCCATCCTTCGCCAATGCGAAGACGATCACACCGTCACGCCCGAGGCTGCAGGCCTGCGCCTGCTGGCCCACGTGGGCAAGACTATGCAGCCTGCCGCCGGTGGCAACGTGCGCACGGTGGAAGACGAGCGCGACAAGTTCGTGGCCGCCGGTGTGCAGGCCGTACTGGCGCGCGGCAACATCGCGCTGGACAAGAGCGGCCCTGTGCGTGCCGAAGGTGCCAACCCTCTGCGCGGCCGCAAGCTGCTAGCCATTGCCGAGGCCTGCCTGGTGCGCGCTGGTGTGCGCACCGAAGGCATGGACCAGCGCGCCCTGGTGGCCGCAGCCTTCACCACCTCGCGCAGCGACTTCCCCATCCTGCTGGAGAACGTGCTGCACAAAACCCTGCAAGGTGCGTACACCCTGCAGGCTGACACCTGGACCCGCTTTTGCGCCCGCGGCTCGGTTGGCGACTTCCGTGAGCACAACCGCTACCGCGTGGGAAGCCTCTCCAATCTGGAGGATAAAAACGAGCTGGGCGAGTACCGCAACAAGGTGATCCCCGATGGTGAAAAGGGCACCATCAAGGCCGGTACCAAAGGCAACATCATCAACATCAGCCGCGAGATGATCATTGATGATGATCTGGGCGCATTTACTGGCCTGGCTTCCAGTCTAGGGCGTGCTGCCAAGCGAACCATCGAGGCGGGTGTGTATTCGTCGCTGCTGTCCAACAGCGGCCTGGGTCCGTTGCTGAATGACGGAAAAACGCTGTTCCACGCAGACCACGGCAACATCGCTGGCACCGCCGCCGCGCCCACCGTCACATCGTTTGAAGCGGCTCGCGTACTGATGCGTGCCCAGAAGGACGTGGGCGGTAATGACTTTCTGGAGATCTCGCCCGATGTGTGGCTGGGCCCGGACGGCATCGTGGGCCAGGCCAAGGTGGTCAACAACTCCACCTTCGACCCTGACGCCGCCAACAAGCTGCAGCGCGCCAACATCGCCGCCGGCATGGTGCGCGACATCGTGGGTTCGCCGCGTTTGTCTGGCACCCGCTGGTACCTCTTTGCCGACCCCGTGCAGGCGCCGGTGATGGAGGTGGCCTTCCTCGATGGCATCGACATGCCTTACATCGAAATGGAAGAAGCCTTCACCACGGATGGCGCCCGTTGGAAGGTACGCCTCGATTTCGGCGTGGCCGGTACCGACTATCGCGGTGCCGTCACCAACGCTGGCGCCTGATACGCCGCCAGCGCAGCAAGCCACACCCGGCCCGACCTCTTAACCCTGACCCAAGGAAACCATCATGGCAGGCAACTACCTCATGTCCGGCGATGTGCTGGACTACACGAACACCACGGGCGCGGCGCTGGCAAGCGGCGCCATGGTGCTCATCGGCACCAAAGTGGGTGTGGCGCTCGCCAACATCGCCAACGGCGCAACCGGCTCCGTCCGCGTCCGTGGCGTGTTCACGATTGCCAAGCTCAGTACAGACACGCCCGCACAGGGCGCTGCGCTGTACTGGGACAACACCAACAAGCGCCTGACCACCACCGCCAGCGGCAACACCCTGGCGGGCTATGCGGCCAAGGCTGCGGGCTCTGGCGCCACCACAGTCGAAGTCAGCATCAACGCCTGACTGGCAGCGCTGCGCCATGTCCCTCGCCCCCTTCGCGGCCCTCGAATCCCGCGTGAACAACGCGGTGTTCACCCGGCTCGCCAATGCCGAAGTGTCCATCGATGGCGGCAGCGCCATCGGCGGCATCTTTGACGATGGCTACGCCCTGGGCTCGGTGGGGCCATTGGGCATGAGCGGATCCCAGCCAGCGGTGGCAGTCCCGTCCGCCCAGGTGCCAGCGCAGCCCGTAGGCAAGGCCATCACCGTCAACGGTGTTGCCTACCTGGTGGCAGCGGTGGAGCCTGACGGTGTTGGGTCCACCCGCCTGCTGCTGGAGGCCGCATGACCACCCCCACCAAGTTCGCCCAGGTGCTCGGCGCCATGCAGGCAGCCCTGCAGGCCGCTGCGCCCGTGTCGCCCAACGTGTTTCGCGCCCGCGCCCGGGTGGTGCCGCAGCAGATGGCCACGGCCATCGTGGTGCGGCCAGCCCAGGCAGAGCGCGACGCATCGGTGGGGCAGGGCGCCATGGCGCTGTGGCTCACCGCTGTGGCGGTGGACTGCTACGCACGCGGCACCACCGCCAGCCCGGTGGATGTGGCGGTGGACGAGCTCATGGGCGCGGCCGTGCAACGGCTGATGCAAGACCCATCCCTCGGCGGCCTGGTGGGGTCCATCGACCCCCAGGGCGTGTCCTGGGATTTCGACGTGGACGGCGACCAAACCGCCTGCGCCACGGTGACTTTCTACGTGCGGCACGCCACGGCGGCTGCGACCTTCTTCTGATTCCCCCTACCAACGAGGTAACCCAAATGGCAAACCCCATCTTCTGGACCAACGTAGGCATCGACGTGCAAACCGCACTGGCCGCTGCCGTCACCATCACCGCCATCAGCAAGGCCTCCACGGGCGTCGCTACCTACAGCGGTGTCGTCAACCCCGCCAACGGCGACCACATCGTCATCACCGCCAACGGCATGAGCCAGGTGAATGACCGAATCGTCCGCATTGCCAACGTCAACACCACGGCCAAGACGTTCGAGCTGGAAGGCGAGGACACCACGCTGTACGACACCTTCGTCAACGGCAGCTACCAGATCGTCACCTTCGGTGCGTCCTTCAACAGCGTGCAGCAGATCAGCCCTAGCGGTGGCGACTACGAAAAGGCCGACATCACCACCATCCACGACCAGGTGCGCAAGCAGGTGCCCACCATTGCCGCGCCCCTCACGCTGGCCATGACCAACTTCTTCGACCTGACCGACCCTGGCTGGGTTGAATGCAACAAGGCCTACAAGTCCAAGACTAAGCGTGCCATCCGCCTGCGCTTTGGTGCCGGTGCAAAGATGCTCCTCACCGGCTACGTGGGCGCCGCAGGCGTGCCCACCGGTCAGGCCCAGGGCGTGGTGCAGACCCCTGTGACCATCGAGGCGCAAAACCTCCCCACCGTCTACGCGAGCTGATCGCCCGCGCCTTCCTGTGCATGCCGCGTGTCGGCATGCCTGCCAGTTCAGTGCGCGGCACACCAGGCCTTGGTCTGGTGGCCTGTCTTGCCCGAGCGGGCAGCCGCGCACCCCTTCACTCGGGCCTGATTCATCGGGTGCAACCATGTCCATTTCCATCATCGTAGACAGCAAGGTCAAGTTCCGCGTCAAGGGCAGTTTCCGCAACAGCGAGGGCATCGACAAGCCCTTCGACTTCGGTCTGCTGTGCAAGCGGCTCGATACCGACGAAATCGAAGCCCTGAAGACGCCAGACGGCACCTATGTGTATTCCGACTTCATGGCCTCCGTCATTGAAGACTGGTACGACGTGAAAGGCAAAGACAACCAGCCTGTGCCCTACGGCACCGACGCCTGGCTGGCCCTGTGCAAGACCCCTGGCGTATCGGCCCTGGCCTGGGGCAACTACATGCGCGAGAACGGCGCCAAGGAAAAAAACTAGCCCAGGTCGCCCGCCGGATCGCTGAGCACAACCATGCGCGCCACTCTGCCCAACAGCCACAGCAGCCGGGGCCAGACCCGACCAGCCCCATGGGTGGGCTGCTCTCGCAGCTGGCGGCCGTGGGTGCGTTTGACGCGCAGGGCGAGCCAGACCCCGGCGGCGACACCGTCTACCTCTGGCCCGAATGCGTGGACGCATGGGGCCACTGGCAGCAGCTGCAAACCCAGTGGCGCGCCGGCTTTGGTGGCGGCGCCACGGGCCTCGACTACAGCGGCGTGCGCGCCTACCTGGACGAACAAGGCATTGAGCCTGGCCCCGATCGGCGCGAGCTGTTCGCCTGCCTGCAGGCCTGCGAAGTCGCCTGCCTCGAAGCCTGGAGCGAGCTGCGCGCCAAAGACTAACCACCACCCTACCGGTAACGCTGCATGACAACCCCCCTTGGCATCACCCTCAGCCTCGACGGCGTCCAGCAGACTGAGGCGGGCCTGCGCCGCGTGGCTGGCGGGGTGGACGCCGTTGGAGTGTCCGCCAAGCAGACGGCCGCCGCATTGCGTGGCGTGCCGGCGCAGTTCACCGACATCGTCACCAGCCTGGCCAGCGGCCAGGCGCCGCTCACCGTGTTCCTGCAGCAGGGCGGCCAGCTCAAGGACATGTTCGGCGGCGCAGGCAATGCCGCCAAGGCGCTGGGCGGGTATGTGGTGGGGCTGGTCAACCCGTTCACTGTGGCTGCGGCTGCGGGTGTGGCTCTGGCACTGGCCTACAAGCAGGGCAGTGCAGAGGCTGATGCCTACGCCCGTTCCATCGCCCTCACGGGCAACGCTGCGGGCGTCACCACGTCACAGCTGCAAGGCATGGCAGAGCGCGTGTCGGCCGTGGTGGGCACCCAGTCCAAGGCAGCCGAAGTGGTAGCCCAACTGGTGGGCACCGGCAGCATCGCATCGCAAAACCTGGAGCAGTTCACCGCCACCGCCATCCGGCTGGAGCGCAATGCAGGCGTGGCTGTCAAAGACACGGTGAAAGAGTTTGCCGAGCTGGGCAAAGAGCCTGTGGAGGCAGCCAAAAAGCTCAACGAACGCTACAACTACCTCACGGCGGCGGTGTATGAGCAGATCAAGGCATTGCAAGACCAGGGCAAGGCCAGTGAAGCTGCCACGCTCTCGCAGCAGACCTATGACAAGGCAATGTCCAACGTGGCAACAACCACCGAGGGGCAGCTAGGAACGATCGAGCGCGCATGGAGGGCGGCTACTGACGCTGCGAAATCGTACTGGGATGCCGCTCTTAAGGTTGGGCGTCAATCCACGGTCGGGGACGAAATTGGTCGTGTTCGCATGCTTATTGCGAACAAGGAAACGGGCCTTGATTCGTATCGTGACACGCGCGCTGGGAAGATCGTCGCGGGCGAGATTGAGGCGCTGCGTCAGCAACTAAGCATCCTCCAGGAGCAGGAGCGCATGACCCGCCGGGGCGCTGAAGCCCAGGCAGAACGCGCCAAGGCTGAAAAGGCGGGCATCGAAGCGGCCGATGCGCTGCTCAAAACCCAGGACAAGGGCCTAACCAAGCAGCAGCAAATGAATGCTGCGCTGAAGGAATACCGCACGCAGCTTGAAGCGCTGCGCGCCGTCAACCCCAATTCTGAGCGCCTGGCGCCTGATGCTGTTGCCCGTGGCGAACGCGCCATCCGTGACCAGTACAAGCCCACGGGCTCAGGCGCTGCCTCTGGCGGAGAAAACGAAGTGGCCGCCCTGCGTGCCCAGGCCAATGAGGCCGAACGCTACCTGGAGCAGCTGCGCGCGCGCGGTGCCGAGGTGGAAAAGCTCACCGCTGGCGAACAGCGCGCCGCCAAGATCCGCGAAGAGCTGAAAACCAGCATCACAGGCACTGCCCGTGCCCAGAAAGAGCTTGCCCTTGTAGAGGCTGACCGCTTGGCAGCTGCTGAACGCGCCACAGTCACCGAGAAAGCTCGTCTCAAGACCATTGAAGAGTCCGAAGCCGCCTACCGCAAGTTTCTGGACTCCATTGTCAAGACAGGCGACGCCTACGGCACCCAGGCCGACCAGCAAGAGGCCGCCAACGCCAGCTTCGGCCGCAGCAAAACGGCTATCGAAGAGGCCGCGCTGGCACAGCAAAAGCTCTACCTTGCCAACGAAAAAGCTGCCGGCCCGTGGGACCCTGCGCGTATCTCTGCCATGGAATACGCCATCCAGCAGCAGGAGCGTTATGTGAACGCCCTGCGCGGCGGCGACGGCAAGGCCATCAATGCCCAGGCCGACGAACTGCTGCGCTCTGCCCAGGCCATGGCGGCCGTCTATGCCGACGAAGCCCAGCTGGCCGGGTTGTCTGCGCTGGAGCGGGCCAAAACCGTCGCGCTGCGCCAGGTCGAGCTGAAGTACGCCAAAGAACTGGCCGCCATCGACCGCTCCAGCGCCACTGAAGAGGAAAAGCAACGCGCCCGCGACACCGCCCGCCAGGCCCAAATGGTCGAAGGTCAGGCCGCAGTGTCCAAGGCGGTCGAAGAAGACTGGGCGCGCACCTCCAAAACCATCGGCGACACCCTGGCCGACTACATCATGGGCGGGGGCAAAAACGCCGCCCAATACCTGCAGCGGCTGTTCAGCACGCTGGTGCTGCAGCCCGTGGTGCAGTACGGCGCTGGCGCTCTCATGGGCGCCATTGGCATGGGGCCTGCATCGGGTGGCGGTGGTGGCGTCATGGGTGTGATCAACGGTGCCTCTGCCGCCAAAAACGCCTACAGCCTCTACCAGGGGGGTATGTCCGGCCTCACGGCGCCCGGCAGCGCGTACTACAACTTTGCCACCTCCAGCGTGGGCCAGAGCCTGGGCCTGAGCAACGCCGCCCCCATCATCGGCAACAACCCCAGCGCCTACATGCCCGCTGGCACGCAGCTCGCCAACCCCCTGTCGGGCGGCATGTCCAACCTGGCCGGGGCGGGGGTGGCTGCGGCCGTGGCGGCCCTTGCCCTCAATGCGCTCGGCGCCTTCCGCAGCGAGCGCAAGGTGGGCGGCGGCCTGTCGGGCACGCTGGGTGGCGGCACGTTGTCGCCGTGGGAGGAATGGCGCCAGGGCGGCACGCTGTTCGGCGGTCCCAGCTATGAAACCTTCAACCCCGTTGCAGAGCTGCAAGCCAAGCGCGCGCAGCTGGATGCCATGCAGCAGGCCGGGCTGGCCGACAGCTCGCAGGGCGCCGCGCTGCAAATGGTCGTCAACAAGCTGGAGGCTGAGTACGGCAGCGTGGCAGACGCCACTGCCAAGCAGTCCCAGGCCATCCAGACCGCTTACGACACCCTGCGCACCAGCGTGGGCGACATGGCCGACGTTCTGGGCCTGGGCTCCGAAGCCGTGCGCAAGTTCACCACCCAGCTCGGCGGGTCCGACAAGGGGCTGAACTTCGAAGGTCTGAACGGCGACCAGATTCAGGCCAAGATTGCCGAGGCCCTGGCCACCGCCAACAACGACCTGGCCATGCAGGTCATCGGCCAGTGGGAGTCCTTCACCAGCACCGTCACGCAGGTGCTGGGCCGCAACATCGGCGGCGAGGGCGAAAACAGCAACATGGTCTACGAGACCACCACCAGCATCTCCACTGGCGCCCGCTACGTCCAAAGCCAGTATGCCCGCGAGGGTGAAAAGGCCATCGACACCCTCACGCGTTTGGCCTCCAGCCTGGGCGCTGTGAATGCGGTGTTTGAGTCGCTGGGGCAGACGCTGTACGACGCCAGCCTGGCTGGTGGCGACATGGCCTCGCAACTGGTGGACCTTTTTGGCGGAATTGACCAGTTCACGGCAACCACCAGCGGGTACTTTGACGCCTACTACACCGACGCCGAGCGCGCGGCCCTTGCCACAGCATCGCTGGGCGAGGCTTTCGGAGAACTGGGCTACGCCCTTCCAGCCAACGCTGCCGCCCTGCGCAGCCTGGTGGAGTCTCAAGACCTCACCACGCAGGCGGGCCGCAAGGCATACGCTGCGCTCATGGGGCTGTCGGGCGGTCTTGCGCAGCTCAATCAGACGCTGGATGCCACCCGTAGCGCCACGCGCGGCGCCTTCGTATCCCTGGCTGGCAGCCTCGCCGACATGCGCAGCGGGGTGGACCAGGCCGACGCCCGCGTGGCCGCGTCCCGCATGTCCATCTGGGAAGGCTACAACGACGCCCAGCAAAAGGTCATCGACCTGGAAAAGCAGGCGGCCGACGCCACGCGCAGCTTTGCCCAATCGCTGCGCGGCTTTGTGTCCGACCTCACCACCGGCCCCAACAGTGGGCTTGGGCTGGATGCCCGCTACCAGATGCTGGGCCAGCAGTTCAGCACCACCGCATCCCGCGCGGGTGCTGGCGACCAGGGCGCACGCGATGCCCTCACCGGCGTGGCTGGCGCATACCTCGACGTGGCCCGCGCCAATGCCCGCACCAGCGTTGAATACGCCCGCGACGCTGCCCGCGTCAGCATCCAACTCAACAAGCTGGCGACGGCGGCAGAGTCCGACCCGCTGGTGCAGAAGTACGACGCGCAAAACCTCACCCTGCAGCAGCAGATTGCCGACGCGCAGATTGACGTGGTGAAGTACCTGGCCCTCATGGAGGCCACCGGCACCAGCACCGACCTGGGCATTCAGACCGTTGACAAGACCCTGGCCCAACTGCGCGACGAATACGTGGGGGCCACACAGGCGCAGGCAGCGGCCAATCTCAAGCTCGACGTGGCCCTGGCCGCACTCGATGCACTCGGCCTCACCGAGGACCTGGTGAACGCCATTGCGGCCAACCAGGCCAACAGCCTGTCTGCCGCGCTGAACATCACCGACGAAGCCCTGGCGTCCATCACCGGCGCCCTGGGCCTCACGCCCGAGAACGTTTCACAGATCGGCCAGCAGTTCGGCACGGAAGTCGCCTTGCTGGTGGGCCAGGCCGCGACGGACCTCGCAGCGGCCATCGGTGGCGCCCTGGCTTTCGACCCCGCCAAGTTCGACGCCCTGCGCACCATCGTCGGCTACGACACCAGCTCTCCCAATTTCGAGGCCCTGCACACCATCCTGGGCTTTGATCTGGAGTCCGACAAGTTCCGCAGCCTGCAGACCATCCTGGGCATGTCGTCCGAGGCATCCGCGCAGGTCGATGCACTCATGGCAGGCATTGGCTTTGCGCCAGACGCCGCAGGCCGTGCCGACGCGCTGGCCGGTGGCATTGGGTTCACCGGGGCCGCAGTGGGGCAGCTTGACCTGATCGCGGGCGGGCTGGGCATCTCGGATGCATTGGTGGAGAACGTCAAGCGCATCGCCGAGGGCGTTTCGTTTAGCGATGCGGCCCAACAGCAGCTCGGCCAGATTGCGCAGGGTGTTGGCTTTACCGACAGCGCGGCGGCCCAAGCGGCGCAGCTCACGGCGGGCTTGTCGTTTGCCGACGTTGCCCGTAAGCAGATCGCGCTGATCGCTGCAGGCGTGTCCTTCGCTGCCCCCGCGCAAGACCAGATCAACACCCTGGCCTCTGGCGTGTCCTTGTCGTCGGTGGCATCGGCACAAGTCAATGGCCTGCTCAACGGCCTGACCCTGAGCCCTGCAGCGGCAGAGCAAGTCAGCGGGCTGCTGGACGGCCTCAAGCTCTCCGCAGTGGACCGCGTGACCATCGAGCGCATGCTGGGTGGCATCGGCTTTGACCCCGACACATCCGCCGCACTGCAAGACGGGCTCGGTTTGCAGCAGGGCCTGCTACCCATGCTGGGCACGGCGCTGGGCCTGTCTGCCGAGGCGCAAAAGGCCATCGGCGTGCTGTCGAGCATGGGCACCATTGACCAGACCGTGCGCAACGCTTACGCCATGGTGGGCCGCAGCGGCATCGGCACCGATGTGAGCCAGATCGACCAGCAGGGCTACGACTTCTGGACAAAGAGCCTGGCCACTGGCGCCGTGAGCATGGCGGATTTCACGCAGCAGTTCCTGCTGTCCGCTGCCGGTGCGCCTGACGAAGCCCTGCGCGCCTATGTGGCGCCATATCTGCAGAAGCTCGGTGTAACCCAAACAGGTCCCCAGGCTAGTTTGGTTGTACCGGCTGCATACAACCCTGTAGCACTTGGCGCAGCTGCACCAAGTGCCAACAACGATGCTGTGGTGGCTGAGCTGCGGGCACTGAGGGCTGAACTCGCTACCCACAAGGCGGAGCTGGCTGCCATCCGCAACAGCAGCGGTCTCACCGCTAACGGCATGACCGGCATCGTCAACAAGCAAGTGACGCTCGTCACGGAGGTCGCATAGATGCAGGTCATCCTCCCTGTCACCCCCACGCTCATCAGCAGCACCGTGCCCGAGCCCGATACGGGCGAGTCCGTCTACAACGCGGGCACCACCTACGCACTGGGCGCGCAGGTCATCAGCACCAGCACGCACCGCATTTACGAAAGCCTGCAGGCCAGCAACACCGGCAACTCGCTCCCGGTTCCCCCGCTTGACCGCAACGACTGGTGGCTGGAAGTCGGTGTCACCAACCGCTGGGCCAGCCTCGATTCGGCGCGCAACACGCAGTCTGTCGGCACATCGCCCATGGTCATCACCGTGGCGCCAGGCGCTCGCATCAACTCCGTGGCGTGCATGGGCCTGGAGGCTGACGGCCTGCGCATCGAGATGATCAACGACGGCGTGGTGGTGTACGACAAGTCGTTCGACCTCAAGCTGCGCCGCGTGCGCGATGGCTACGAATACTGCTTCAAGCCATTCGGCCTTCAAGCCAGCGTGCTGCAATTCGACCTGCCCCCGTTCTTCGCCGCCCAGGTCCGCGTCACGCTAACCCGAGCCACCGGCTCCGTCAAGCTCGGGTCGCTGGTGGTGGGCAACTATGTGTACATGGGCAAGATCGTCCCCGGTGCCGAGAACGACGCACTCAACTTCTCCACCGTGGACCGCGACCTGTACGGCACGGCCACCCTGCGCCCACGCCGCACCCTGCCCACCACCAGCCAGACATGCCTGATCGAAAAGGCGTATGTCAACGACCTGCTGGACGCCCGCATCCGCCTGAACACCGTGCCCGCCGTGTGGTCCGGCCTGGATGACCAAGGCTCAAGCGACTGGTTTGAAGCCTTCCTGATCCTTGGCATCTACAAGGCGTTTTCCATCAACACCCAGTACAGCAGCACCCACGCACAGGTGTCCCTCAAATTGGAGGAAATCTAATGACCCCCGCACCAACCGTACCCAGCACGCTCAACCCCGAGAGCTTCGCGTCCGACATGGACGGCTTCCTCGCCTGGATGGCGATTTTCGCGGGCGAGATTTCTGTCGCTGGTACGGCCTTCGGCCAGGCCATCACAGGCACCAGCGTCACCAGTCTTGCCGTCGGCACTGGCAGCAAGACGCTAACCACCGGCACCGACAAGGGATTCATCCCCGGCATGGAGGTGGTGATTGCCTACACCACCACGCCCAGCAACCGCATGATCGGCACTGTCACCAGCTACGACGCCACGACGGGCGTGCTGGTGGTCAATGTCACCAGTGCGCAGGGCAGCGGAACCTACGTGGCGTGGGCCATCGGCCCAACGTCTATAGCGTCTTACGACGGCCAAACCTTCACCGACCTGCGCCTGGCCGGAAAGATCACCGAGACTCCCGTCGCCATGCCTGCGCTGGCGCTCAATCCATCGCTGGGCAGCAATCAAACCAAGACGCTGACCGGCAATGTGACCTTCACAGACTCGCTCGGCTCGGGTGAAAGCATGGTGCTGACCATCACGCCAGCGGGCTACACCATGATCTGGCCGACGATCAAATGGTGGTGGAGCCAGGTGCCAGAGTCGCCCGCAACCGGCGCCATCCGCGTGCAGCTCGACAAGCAAGGCAGTCAGCTCTATGGCCTGTACTGCGGGAAGGTGACCTGACATGCTGACGCTTGCACACCGCGCCATGCTGGGCGCAGCGTCGCGTCCCAAGCCGCCTGTCGGACTCGTCACGCTGGCGGGCGCCAGCACGTCAACTGACTACGGCAACGCGACCGTGCTCGACAGTTCGGGTAATCGAATTGTGGTCGGGTACAGCTCGTCGCCGCTGACCGGCTACGTGGCAAAGCTCGCCGCTGACGGATCGCTGCTGTGGCAGCGCAAGTTGTCGCTCGGCATTTCTTGTACGGTGAACAGTGCTGTAGTTGATGCGTCCGACAACATTTATGTGGTCGGGCTGGGCACTCCATCGGGCTCCATCAGTTCGGGTTACGTCGCAAAATACAACAGCAGCGGCACGTTGCTCTGGCAACGCAAACTCACCACCACCGTCAGCACCAACTTGACTTCGTGCGTTCTGGATGCGTCGGGCGACCTCTATGTGTTGGGCAAGATTTCCGCAGCCAAAGAGACCGCGCTGCTCGCAAAATACAGCGCAGGCGGCACGATCCAGTGGCAGCGAGTCGTATCGCACGCCACCAACAATCTGCAAGAACCTGCGGGCTTGAGCATTGACAGCTCTGGCAACTTGTATTTTGCGACGCACCAGGTCATCACGGCCAACTCGGACACATGGGGGCTTGTCGTCAAATGCGGGACAACCGGCAGCGTGTCGCAAGTCATCGCGCGCCGCATTGATGCTTACGGCAACTTGATGTACGGCGCCGCTGTGGACAGCAGCGGCAACATCTACGCGGCGGGGACAACGCGCACAGCCAGCGTCACCAAGCCCTATGTCGCCAAGTACAACAGCGGCGGCACGCTGCAGTGGATGCGCTACATGTCGGGCGACACAGCGCTGACGTTTCTTGCGGCCGTCACGCTGTCCAGCGATGGCGTGCATGTGTACGCATCTGGCACCAAGTACCTGTTCAAATTCTTGGCGTCTGACGGCTCCCTGGTGTGGCAGCGGTCGCTCACTGGCCCAGGGGTCGCGGCGGCTGGCTCTCGGCTGTCTCACGCGTCGGGATTTTTGTACGCGGCCAGCAGCTTGGCAAGTATGCCCAGCACCGCGCAAGACGCGCTCACTGCCAAGCTGCCCGATGACGGCAGCGGCACGGGCACATACGGCTCAGTCATCGTCTATGCCGAGTCCACGCTCACCAGCAATGTCGGCTCGCCCAGCAGCGCAACGCCCACGATCACCGACGCCGCAGGCACACACACCGAAGCCACTGGCGACATGACCGACGCCGCTGGCTCCCTGACCGTCACACCCTACCTCTGAGGCCCACCCCATGAGCAGCTACGCCTTCCGCGCCCGCCAGTCGGGCGAAATCCTGACCCCCGACCAACTGCGCCAGCGCGAGAGCCAGCGCGCCAGCTTTGGCGCCACCGTCACATCCGATGTGGCCGACGCCCTCGGCTACGACGTGCTGACCATCCTGGACCAGCCCGCATACGACGCCACAACGCACGAACTGGTGGCGGTAGACCCGCAGATCATCGGCGGCAAATGGGTGCAGGACTGGGTGGCGCAGCCCATCCCGGCGCCCGTCATTGCCCAGCGCTCGCAGGCCCTGCGCTCCGGGCTGGTCACGCAGATCGATGAGGCCGTGGCGGCAATCTATGGGCGCTTCACCCGCTTCGCCATTGAGTACCAGGAGCGCGAGGCCCAAGCCCAAGCATTCAAGGACGCGGGCTACACCGGCCCCGTGCCAGCCATGGTCGCCCAGTTCGCCACGCCCGCAGGCATGCAGGCCCAGGCGGCTACCGACCTGATCTTGTCCCAGGCCGCCAACCTGCGCGCCGCCCAGGCCGCGCTGTCGGCCCTGCGCATGCGCAAATATGAGGTGCTGCGCGCAGCGACCGACGCCCAAGCGCATACCGCTGCAGAGGCCATCTTGCAAGCAATCGCCGCAGTGGGCGCGCAGGTGTCGTAGCGATGCAGCTCGCGCTCTACAAAGGCAAGGGCCTGATCGGCAACGCGCTGGTGCGGTGGTGGACGCGATCACCCTACAGCCACTGCGAGCTCGTCATTGATGGCGCCTGGTACAGCAGCAGCTTGATGGACGGCGGGGTGCGCTCCAAACGCATCGCGCTGGACATAGCGCACTGGGATTTCATCGACCTGCCCGACCACCTGGCGCCGCGCGTGCTGGCGTATTTCGAGGCGACCAAGGGCCAGCGTTACAGCTGGCTGGACCTGCTGCGCAGCCAGGTCTTCAACAGCAACGCCGACGAACCGGGCGCTGCGTTCTGCAGCGATTGGATTGCCGCCGCGCTGGGCCTGCCCAATCCAACAACCTACAGCCCGCGCACGCTGGCGGATGTGGTGCGTTGGGCGCTGGCAGGCGGGTGGTGGGCAGCAACAACCACAACAACAACCGAGGGAGCCCATGCCTGAACCCACATCCACCTCCGGCCTGAGCCTGGCCGCCGTCTCCGTCGCGTTGCTGGGCCCGATGGCCGGGCCCTATGCGCTCATCGTGTTTGCCGCGCTGGCTGGCGCGCTGTGGCCTCTCAGCGCGTCAGAGACGATGACGCGAGCGGCAGGGTTCTGGCTGCTGCTGCGCTGCACGCTCACGGCGGTGGCGCTGACTACCGGCCTGTCGGCGCTGCTGCAGTCGCATCTGGCAATCCCTGCCACCGAGGCGCTGTCGCCCGTGGCATTCCTCATCGGTGCACTGGGCAACGGCTGGCGGCCTGTGTTTGATGCCCTGGGCACCGCGCTGGCGGCGCTCGCTGGGCGCCTGGACAAGGACAAGGGGCCCAAGCAATGAGCACTCTTCTGATCGCGCACGAAGTGGCCTGCGCGCTGCTGTTCTTCAGCGTGTTCTGCCGGCTGACAAAAACCCACCACGGCACGCTGCTGGGCATCCGGTTTGCGTTCTTCGTGCTGGGTGTCGTCGCCGCCACCGGCATGGCCTGGCCCATCCTGGGCTGGCCCCTGTCGTGGTTCGGCGTGCTGCTGGCCCTGGCCATCGTGCTGGTGCAGCTGGTCACATCCCACTATTGGGCGCAGGGTGCGCCCTGGCAGTTTGACCGCAAGGAGGGCTGACATGTCGCTGTTTCATGACCTCATCGACCGCGTGCTGTCCCATGAGGGTGGCTACGTCAACCACCCGAACGACCCTGGCGGCGAAACCAAATACGGCATCGCCAAGCGCAGCTATCCATCCGTGGACATCAAGTCTCTGACCCGGCAAGACGCTGTGGCCATCTATGAGCGTGACTTCTGGCGCCGCGTGCAGGGCGATAAGCTGCCGCGCGCGCTGGCATTCCAGGCACTGGATGCGGCGGTAAATCACGGCATCGGCAATGCCGTGCGCTGGCTGCAGCGTGCAGCTGGGGTTGCTGACGACGGGATCATCGGGCCCGCCACCCTGGCCGCTGTGGGTCGCGCAGATCCTGCTGACCTGGTGCTGCAGTTCAACGCCGAGCGCCTGGAGTTCTACGCCAAGCTGCAGACCTTCGACACCTTCGGCCGTGGCTGGGCGCGCCGCGTGGCGGGCAATCTGCGGTACGCCGCGCAGGACAACTGATGCTGCCGGGTCTCTACACCTACGCAGCCACCGCCCTGGTGGCCGCCGCCATCGCCGCCACCGGCGCCTGGCGCGTGCAGGAATGGCGCTGGGGCGCCAAAGAGGCGCAGCGCATGGAGATCGAGCGCCAGGCGGAAGAGGCCCGGCAGACCGATGCTAAGCAGCAGCGCCAATTCAACGACACCGCCAGCGGCCGCCACGCGGCCACGGTGGCCGCCCTATCCAACAAGCTGGGAGAAGCCCGTGCGCAAATCGCTACCCTGTCTGCTGATCGCCAGTGCCTTGACGCTCGCACTGTCGGCATGCTCAACAACCTCGGCACCGCCTCTTCGCTCGGGCTACGAACCCCTGCCAGCGAACCTGCAGGTGCGGCCGCAGCCATTGCCGCCCCTGAAACTGACCATACCCCTACCACCGGCTACGCCAGTGAGCGGGACACGGCAGAGTGGATAGCCATCTGCAAGACGCGCTACGGCGAGCTGGCCAGCCAGGTCAACCAGATCCTGGACATCGAGGCCCGCCGCCAGCAGGGGGCCAAATGATGGCAGTGCGCACGCATGCACACCACCAGGGCGCCCGCCCTGGCCCCGGCCGCAAGGCCGTCAAACAGTTGACCGAGCGCCTGCGGCGAGGGCAGCGCGAGCTGGCCAGGGAGATGCAGGAGCGGGCGTTGCGCGGGTGCTATCCAGTGCGGGATGACGGGGTGCCGCCACGCATTGACTAGCTATGCGTGCTTAGTTATCTGCCTATCTTTGGTTTCCGGAGATTATCGCAATCAACACCTTCGCCACTCTGTGGAATGCAAATAGTGAGAATGTTGCAAAAAATATCCAACCGATAGCATAGGATTTGCTTAGAGACGGCGACTTCTCTTCTAGAAGAAAGAAGCCTGCCATTCCGTAAATGCTGAACATCAAGCAGCCGTACAAAGCTTGCGTCAGATAACTGGCGAGCTCCTTGATATACCCGCTTGTTTTGAGCTTAGCGATAACAGAGTCACTTGGCAAGGCGGCAAGAATTGCTTTGGCAGTTGCTATGAAGCCTGTAAATATCGATCCCACGCTAATTGCTGCTCCTAAAAATTCCTTCTCATCTCTAGGAAAGTTGGGCGAAAAATAGTTCCATGCGACTGCTGCAGCAATCGCAAAAATTACTGGATAGAATTTTTCTGCCCACAAGGTCATATTATTGAGCTCCATCCGTTTCTAGCGCGGACCAAAGCGGAAAATCTAGAATCACGAGTATAGCGCAAATCTGATCCAAGAGTTAAATTGTCAATTTCTACTTCAATTTTTTCTTCTAATAAGTCAATTGATTCTACTGGTGTCCCTTGCATCGTTTGGCCTGTCACTGAAAGCTTTCCAACGGCGCCTTTGATGCCAAGTTGTTGAGTGACGTTATCGATGAACCTCTTTGTTTTATTAAGATTTAGTTGCGCTCCGCTCGCGCGGCCAGCAGATATAGTTAGTTCAATTGATTCGGCATCAAGTTCGTCTGATATTTGTAGCGCTTTCGATAAACTAGTACCGCCGTTTCGCATTTGGGCGGATATTTTTGGCGGGGTTATCTGTATTATTACTTTCTTTAAAATTCTTTTTCCATTGAATTTTGTCGCGGTGTTGTTGTCAACTCGGATTGTCAAGCTGTAATCGTGAGTGCAGCTAGGATCGAACGAGTTAAAATACGAACATATTGAGCTTGCTCGGGGGCCATGATGGTTGTATTGAATAATGAGCACCCGGTATTGTGCGTCATAGAGAACCGCAGTCTCTTCCCCGAAGCCTTCGTTTGGGCCAATGTTAAATCCAGTCATTGGTGCCAAAAGATTGGCTTTCCCTGGACCATTTTTGAGTCTGATGTTTGTGAAGTCCATTAGCCAATATGGTGTGCTATTGGCTGCTGAGTGGGGAGGTAGGCATTCTTCAAGGCGAATGTCAGTGTTCGCAATTTTCCGCATCCTCTGGGGTAGCGGTTGGTTCATTATTAAATTGAAAATCTGATCTATAGGGGGACTTGAATGGCGTCTAACGTCATACAAATGAACCGTCATGTTTCCCGACATGCTGACCTGCTGTAGTTGTTGCTGGTCGTATCTTAGTGAAGGACTTCCGCTCGTCATACTTTTTTGATGCGCGGATTGCGGTTCCGACACTTTCTGAGAGGCGTGACTGCTCTTTTGTGTCCTTGTGTCTGACTTCAGCAGAAGGCGACTGCAGCGTGACTGGCCTAAAACGGCGCCGGCGACTCCGCCACCTCCACCGGCCCAATCCCCCGATACAGCACCTCTCCCGTGTGCTTCACCGTCACAGTCCAGCGGTCTGGCTCCACCTGCTCCACCCGATAGGCCGCAGCCTCCAGCGGCAACACCCGCTCGTCGGGCATTCCGCCATACCAGGTCGGTGTGCGTAGCAGAGTGGGGTAAGGAATCAGGCCCTGACGTGGATCTTGTGCCATTGTTCGCTCACTGAGGGGTCTTTGCCGGTGCGCTCTTCCACCGGCAACTTTTTCATCCATTTCCGTGCATCGAACCTGGGCAGCGGTGGCGCTGCCGGGTCGAGGCACGGCCGCACCAGCCACAGCTGTTCGTGTTCGTAGGTGCGCCCGCTGCTGGAGTCCACGACATGCCCACGCAGCAAAAAGCCATCACCCACCACGTCCACAAACTCAGGCTCAAAAAGAAGCATCAGGGTGATGGGGTGTGACACCCATTCGCCTAGCAGATCCACGCGCCGCACAGTGCGCCTGGCCGCGCACTGATCGTGGGACATGTGACTCATGCGCAGCAGCCCTCGCGATGGCTCGGGCCATTCGTCGGGGCGCAGGCGTAGGCCTTTGGATCGGAGGGGGATGACTTCGCAGAACACTGTGTAAATATACAGCCTTTGCGGCTGGCGTTCACAGTGCTTTTTATGGTGATGCTGCGATGGTGCTACAGATGAAAATCAGAGCGGTGCAAGTAGATGATTTATATGTGATTTTCCCGCCTGTCTAACCAGTCCATCATGGGGGCGACGGACATGCGCCAAGGGCTCAGGGTGGTTTCCACGGGCAAACAGCGAAGGCGGGGAGGAAAGGTTCTGCAGCAGAGCGGCCCCTCTGGTTGGGGGCGCTGCGGGGCTGCAGGTGCGAGGCGAGGATTATCCCACTGGCTGCGCGAATGGTGCCGTCGGAGGGTTTTGAATCAAAACAGGTGCAGGCACTAGTGCTGATTGTGCTGGGTGCTATCAATAATGAAGCGCAAGGGCCGAGGTGTTTGGCCCAGCGGACGTCCTGTCAACGGTCACCACCCCATCCAACCGTCCTAACCCAGGTCCAGCAACCCGTATTTCCGCACGATCGCGGCCCGCTGGCGCGGGTCGATGTTGATGTGGGCGGCGTCGCGCCCCACCTGGGCCAGCAGGCGCGGGTCCATCACGCGGCGCCACAGG
>Ga0308157_10001599_pt1 | contig 44440 bp, 40 predicted proteins | sample PhyBR1_FD_201035 | JGI IMG/M metagenome (GOLD analysis project Ga0308157, IMG submission 201035) | Phyllosphere microbial communities from UC Gill Tract Community Farm, Albany, California, United States - DLSLB.R1 | ecosystem: Host-associated > Plants > Phyllosphere > Unclassified | place: USA... | reverse complement strand
TCTGGAAGCCGAAGGCGGGCAGCACCCGCCGCATCAGAACCGCCTCCATCAAGGCCGGCGACAGGAACTCGTCCTGCGACGGCTCCCACGCCTGACAATCGCGGTCGTCGGCGTGCCAGCGCAGCGCGGCGCTGCGGCATAGGGCGGCCAGATCGGCGTCATGGGCGTCGGCGTAGTCCAACGTCAGCCGCAGGGCGAAGGCGGTGTTGTAATGCGTTCCCGTCCGCACCGGATAGTCGGCCAGAGGCAGGAAGGCTTTGAACCGGTCGGCGAAGATCTGAGCCAGCGGGCGCAGGGTCTGGGCCCAGCGGCGGCCTTCGTCGCTGTCGTGCCGCTCAAGCTCGGCGGCCAGCATCAGCAGCCAGGCCCAGCCATAGGGGCGTTCAAAGCCTCGTGCTTCAGGGCGGGCCAGATAGGCGGCTTCACCGGCGACATTATCCGGCGTGAACAGGTCGTCGGCCAGCGCGCGGATGCGGGCCGCCTCGGCCATGTCGGGATGCAGGCGGTAGAGGGTGAACAGGGCGTGCATTCTGGCCGGGATGCGGGACGTGACATTCCACGACTTGCGCGGAACGGCTGTGACGCGCCTTGCGCTCGCCGGTTGCAGCGAAGCGGAGATCGCCACGATCACCGGGCATAGCTTGAAAGCGCGACGGCGGCCTCGCCGAATCCGCCATCCGCAAGCTCGAAGCGAGAACAAAAACGCCCAACTAGACGCCCAACTGCTCGTTAGGTGTCCAGACGATCATCTGGAAAAATGCTGTAAAATCAAAAAGACAACGATGGTGGGTGATGTAGGGTTCGAACCTACGACCCGCTGATTAAGAGTCAGCTGCTCTACCAACTGAGCTAATCACCCGTACCAAATCGTCTGGGCCGGTTCCTGCAAGGGCCGTGCCGGTCGCGTCTGTGTCGATGCGGGATCGATACGGAAGCAAGTGGGCGGAGATAGAGGCGAAAGCCTTCTGGCGCAAGGCGAATTTGCAACCGTTCCAGTTTGTCGCAGCACGGTTTAGGGTCCGCCTTGGAATCGGTCGTGCAGGGCGGCCTTGGGGGATATCGAACATGGCCTTCTGGAATCGTCGCCGCTCCATCGACGCCATGCTGGCGCCGCACGACGGTCCGGCGCTGAAAAAGACGCTGGGCTGGCCGCATCTGCTGGCGCTGGGCGTCGGGGCGATCGTCGGCACGGGGATTCTGACGCTGATCGGCGTCGGGGCCGGGCTGGCCGGACCGGCGGTGATGATCAGCTTCGTGCTGGCGGGACTGGTTTGCGCCTGCGCCGCCCTGGCCTATGCCGAGCTGTCGACCATGATGCCCGCGGCGGGCAGCGCCTACACCTATTCCTATGCGGTGCTGGGCGAACTGCTGGCGTGGATCGTCGGCTGGAGCCTGATCCTGGAGTATTCGCTGGTGGTGTCGGCGGTGGCGGTCGGCTGGTCGGGATATATGGTCGGTTTCCTGAACGGTCTGGACATCGGCGGGATGAGTTTCGCGGTGCCGGATGCGCTGGCGGCGGGGCCGCATGTGGCGGGCGGGCTGATCAATCTGCCGGCGGTTCTGATCATCGCCCTGGTCACGGGCCTGCTGCTTCTTGGCACGCGCGAAAGCGCCACGGTCAATGTGGTGCTGGTGATCATCAAGATCGCCGCCCTGATCGGCTTTGTCGTCATCGCTTTGCCCGCCTTCGATATGGCCCACTTCACGCCCTTCATGCCCAATGGGTTCGGTTCGCCGACGCTGCCGTTCATGGAGCAGATCACCGGCAAGCCCGTGGTGCAGACCGGGGTGATGGCGGCGGCGGCCATCATCTTCTTCGCCTTCTACGGCTTTGACGCCATTTCGACGGCGGCCGAGGAGACCAAGCGGCCCGAACGCGACCTGGCCATCGGCATCGTCGGCTCCATGGTGGTGTGCACGGCCCTGTATCTGATCGTGGCGGCGGCGGCGATCGGCGCCCGCCCGGTCGACAGCTTCGCCGCCAGCGCCGAGCCTCTGGCGCTGATCCTGCGCGAGATGGGCCAGCCGGGCGCGGCGCAATGGATGGCGGCGGCGGCTGTGATCGCCCTGCCGACCGTTCTTCTGGCCTTCCTGTTCGGCCAGAGCCGCATCTTCCTGGGCATGGCGCGCGACGGGCTTCTGCCGCGCAAGCTGGCCAAGGTGTCCTCGCGCGGCGTGCCGGCGGTGGTGACCGTCTTCACCGCCATCGTGGTGGGGATTCTGGCGGGGGTGATGCGTCTGGACGAACTGGCGTCTCTGGCCAATGCGGGCACGCTGGCGGCCTTCTGCGCCGTCGGGGTGTCGCTGATCGTGCTGCGTGTCCGCGACCCGAACCGACCGCGCGTGTTCCGGGCGCCGCTGTGGTGGCTGGTCGGCGGAATCACCATCATCGGCTGCATCGTCTTCTTCTTCAGCCTGAAGACCTCGACCCAGCTGTGGTTCCTGGCGTGGAACATCCTGGGCCTGGTGATCTACTTCGCCTGGTCGTCCAAGAACTCCCGCCTGGCCAAGGGTGAAGAGGTCGAGGGCTGATGGCCCTGCGCGACCTGACCGGCGCCGTGGATTTCTCGGTGCTGGAGGCGATGACCGATAGCGATGCCGGGATCATGGAGGAGGTGCTGGGCCTGTTCGTGCATCAGGCCGAGCTTTGGGCCCAGATGCTGGATGCGCGTCAGGACGGCTGGCGCGACGCGGTCCACACCCTGAGAGGGGCGGCGGGCGGTATCGGCGCGCATGTGGTGGCGGAAGCCTGTCTGGCCGTCGAGCGGATCGACGCCGCTGAGGCGCCGCCGCTGCTGGACCGGGTAAGGGATGCGCTGAATGCGGCGCTGGCCGATGTGGCGGCCTACCGGCATGCGCTGATGCTGGAGAGTCTGAAGGCGTGAGGCGGCGCTTCATCTCCTCCCCATGAAATGGGGAGGGTGCTCGGCGGCGATCAGCCGTCGAGACGGAGGGGCTTTGCACCGAGCGCTCGGACGCAGCCCCTCCACCGCTGCGCGGTCCTCCTCCCCACGTTGTGGGGGGAAAGGGAAAGGCTCAGACCCGCGTCTTGTCCCAGACGGCGAACTCATGGGCGATGCAGCGGTCGATGAGGGTGCGCCAGACGGGCTCGGCTATGTCGGCGGACAGGCCGGCGGGGGCGGCGGCGCTCAGGACCTTGGCCACGACATCCTCGATACGGGCGTCGTCGTGGACCACGTCGCGGCTGGGCTTGATGCGGGCGGCGGCGTGCATGTAGCGCTGGCGCTCGGCCAGCAGCGTCACCAGGGCGCGGTCCAGCGCATCGACGCCCTGGCGGACCTCGATCATGGTCTGGCAGACCTCGGGGGCGGTGCGGGGATCAAGGGCGATGTCGGTCGGGGCGTCCAATCAAAAATCTCCGCTCATCCCGGCGAAAGCCGGGACCCAGTGCTGTCCAGCATGACGCCGGTGTTTCAGGATAAGGGCTTGTGTTGTCCGTCCGAAATCCATCACCCAAAGGTCTGGGTCCCGGCTTTCGCCTGGATGAGCGGAATTTTGAAGGTCAGCCGACAAAGGCGCGCTCCAGAACATAGTCGGCGGGCTCGGCGTTCGAGCCCTCCTTCATGCCATAGGTCTCCAGCAGTTCGCCGGCTTCCTTGATCATGGCCATGGAGCCGCACAGCATGACGCGGTCGCTGTTGGGCGAGAAGCCGATGGGCAGCTGCAGATCCGCGAACAGGTCGCCGGACTTGATGCGGTCGGTGATCCGGCCCGGCGTCTCGAACCGCTCGCGCGTCACCGTGGGATAATAGGTCAGCTGCGCCTTGGCCTCGTCGCCGATCAGGGGATCGTCGTGGATCTCATGGGCGAAGAAGTCGCGGTAGGCCAGATCGGCGACATTGCGCACCGTGTGGCAGACGATGACCTGTTTGAAGCGGGAATAGGTGTCGGGATCGCGCGCCACCGACAGCCAGGGCGCCAGGCCCGTGCCCGTGCCGATCAGCCACAGACGCTCGCCGCCGGTCAGGGCGTCCAGAACCAGCGTCCCCGTCGGCTTCTTGCCCATCAGAACGGTGTCGCCGGCGACGATGTTCTGCAGCCGCGAGGTCAGGGGGCCGTCGGGCACCTTGATGGAGAAGAACTCCAGTTCCTCGTCCCAATGCGGGCTGGCGATGGAATAGGCGCGCAGCACAGGCTTTGCGCCATCAAGGCCCGGCAGGCCGATCATCACGAACTCGCCGGAGCGGAAGCGGAAATCCTCAGGCCGCCGGATGCGGAAGCTGAACAGCTGGTCGGTCCAGTGGCGCACCGACAGCACCTCCAGTTCATGGAAGGGGCTGGCCTTGACGGGGGGGGTGATGCGGGCAGCGTCGGTCATGTGCGGGGTCTGTTAGACGCTGACGGGCGGTTGCGAAAGGGATGCGGTGTCGCTGGCGGCGTCAGGCGTCGTCGGGTGCGTTATCTGGGGCGTCTTCGTGAGGGATGTAGGGGGGGCGGCGCAGGGCGACGGGGCGGCCCTCGACGGTCAGGTCGCCGTCCAGACGATCCACCCGCAGCAGGGCCATGGCGAGGTTGCCGGATTCTGCGCTTTCTGTGCTGCTGCGCACCTCGCCCGCGCGGCGTTCGCCGTTCAGCACCTCGGCGCCGAAGGCCGGGGGCGGGCCGTCGAAGGCCAGGGTCATCATGCGGTTCTTGATCGCGCCGCGCCGCTTCATGCGCGAGGCCGTCTCCTGACCGATGAAACAGCCCTTGTGGAAGTCGACGCCGTTCAGAAGGTCGAAATTGGCTTCGATCGGATAGGTCTTGTCGTCGGGCCAGTCGGCGGCGCCGGGCACGCCCAGGGCCATGCGGTGGGCGGTCCAGGCGGCTTCGTCGGCGTTGATCTCGCTCTGGTCGCCATAGCGGCGTCCGCCCAGACCGGGCAGGCGGGGGTCGCAGGCGAAGCCGGGCACGGGCGTCGCGCCGTCCGTATTCCAGGCGGCGAACACCGCGTCGGCGGGGATGGAGATGTCGACCGGCGTCCGCAGCCGATACATGGTCAGGCGTTGCAGCAGGGTCTCGCGCCGGTCCGCCGCCACGTCCAGCACGAGCGCCGTCTCCTCGCCCCAGACGAACAGGTCGAACAGCAGCCGGCCGGGCGGCGACAGCAGGGCGGCGAAGCGCAGTTCGCCGGGCTTCATATCCTCGACGCTCTGGGTCAGCAGATTGTTGAGAAAGGGCCGGGCGTCCGGCCCGGAGACCCGGATCAGGGCGCGGCTGTCGAGGCGGGCGATATGCGTCATGGCGTCTACATAGTGTCTTGCGCCGCAGATCGTAACGGCAGGCATGGTCGTCCACAGGGAAGTTGCGGCGCTCGACCGGCCGGACCCGCCTTGACAGGCTCATCCGCAAGAGAATCTCTGTAGGGTTCAACCATGTCGGGTCGTTTTCCCATCCTCTACATCGCCGAGGCGAACCCCGAAGACGCCGTGCTGTCGTCGGGCCTGCTGGCCTATCTGGTCGAAGCCATGCCGAACGCGGACTTCACCGTGGTCGGATCGCGGGCCAGCGCCCCCCTGTTCGCCGACACGCCGCGCCTGCGCAAACTGATCGTTCTGGAGAAGGAGACGCGGCTGGACTGGCTGGGTCTGTGGAACCAGGTGCGGAGCACGCGCTGGGGCCTGATCATCGACCTGCGCGGCTCGGCCCTGTCAGGCAAGCTGAAACGCCAGAAGAGGGCGGTGCGCGGCGCCGATGAACCCGGCCTGCACGCCGTCGAACAGGCCGCGCGGGTGCTGCACCTGGATGAGGTTCCCGCCCCCTGGCTGTTCGTGTCGGAAGAGACGCAGGCGGCCGCCGACGCCCTGATCCCGGCGGGATCGGACCCTCTTCTCGTCGTGGCGCCGGGCGTGGAGTGGATGGGCAAGCATTGGCCCGCCGAACGCTACGCGGTGGTCAGCGCGCCCCTGCTGGGGCCGGGCGGACCTCTGACGGGAGGGCGTCTGGCGGTGGTCGGTTCGGCCGAGGACCGCGACGACCTCAGCACCATTCGCCTGGCCGTGAACCGTGGCGTGATGATCCCGCTGGCGGGCAAGCTGACGCCGCTTCAGGCCGTGGCCGTGCTGCGCCGGGCGGCGCTTTACATCGGGCCGGATTCGCTGTGGACCCATCTGGCGACGGCGGCCGGTGCGCCGGTCGTGGCCCTGTTCGGCCCGTCGGAAGACGCCCAGCGCGGGCCGTGGGGCGGAGTCGTGGTGCGCGGGCCGCGCACGGTCGATGAGTTCCGCAAGATCGACCCCAGGCTGAACCAGGCCATCCAGCACATGAACGACCTGCCCGCCGACCGTGTGCTGAAGGCCGCGCGCAAGCTGCTGGCTGCACGAGCGGCGGCTGCCGACACCTGAGCGTGATTTTTCGTCGCGCCGGTCCCGGTCGCGGTGATTTGGGTCTATGCAGGACGCCTCTCCGCCCTCGCGCCCCGGATGCCGTCCCATGACCCAGACCTATGACCTGATCGTCCGCAACGGCGAGGTGGCCAATCACGCCGGGCGGGGCAAGGCCGACGTCGGCGTCATCGACGGCAAGATCGCCTTCATCGGAGACCTGTCCCACGCCTCGGCGGGCGAGGTGTTCGACGCGGCGGGGCTGACCGTCCTGCCGGGCGTCATCGACACCCAGGTCCACTTCCGCGAGCCAGGGCTGGAGTGGAAGGAAGATTTGGAGACCGGCAGCCGCGCGGCGGCGCTGGGCGGCGTCACCGCCGTGTTCGAGATGCCGAACACTGAGCCTTCGACCACAGACCCCGACGCCTTGGCCGACAAGCTGGCGCGGGCGCGCGACCGGATGTGGACCGACCACGCCTTCTACATCGGCGGCACGCATGACAACGCTCGCTTCCTGTCTGAGCTGGAGCGTCTGCCGGGCTGCTGCGGGGTCAAGGTCTTCATGGGCGCCTCGACCGGCACCCTTCTGGTCGCAGACGACGATGGGGTGCGCGAAGTGCTGTCGAACGTGCGCCGCCGCGCCACCTTCCACTCCGAGGACGAATACCGCCTGGTCGAGCGCCGCCCTCTGGCCCGTCCAGGCGACTGGACCAGCCACCCGGAGGTGCGCGATCCCGAGAGCGCCATCATGTCCACTCGCCGTCTGGTGCGTCTGGCGAGGGAGACCGGCGCGCGCATTCACGTTCTGCACGTCACCACGGCCGAGGAGATCGAATTCCTGGCCGATCACAAGGACGTGGCCACGGTCGAGGTCACGCCCCAACATCTGACGCTGGACGGCGACGAGGCTTATGAGCGGCTCAAGGGCCTGGCCCAGATGAACCCGCCGATCCGCAACAACTACCACATCGCCGGTCTGTGGCGCGGCGTGGAGCAGGGCGTCGCCGATGTGCTGGGCTCGGACCACGCGCCGCATACGCTGGAGGAGAAGGCCCGGCCCTATCCGGCTTCGCCGTCGGGCATGCCGGGGGTGCAGACCCTGGTGCCGGTCATGCTGACCCATGTGGCCAACGGACGTCTGACACTGGACCGCTTCATCGACCTGACCAGCCACGGCGCAAACCGGGTGTTCGGCATCGCCGGCAAGGGGCGGATGGCCGAAGGCTATGACGCCGACCTGACCATCGTCGATCTGAAGGCGCGCCATGTGCTGAAACATGAGGACATGGCCACCCGCTCGGGCTGGACCCCGTTCGACGGCTTTGAAGCCACAGGCAAGGCTGTCGCCACCATTGTGCGCGGCCGGGTGGTGATGAAGGACGGTGAACTGATCGGCGCGGCGCACGGCCGCCCCGTCCGCTTCCAGGAGACATTGGCCTGATGAAACTCGAAGAACAGATCGTCCTCGTCACCGGCGGCGCGCGGGGTGTCGGGGCAGCGGTGATCCGGGCTTTCGCCCGTGAAGGCGCCCGTGTCGTCATAAACTTCCGCGCCAGCGAGGACGCCGCCCGCGAACTGGTCGACGAGTTTCCCGAGCAAGCCGTCGCCCTCCGCGCCGACGTCACTGACCGCGAGGCCGTGATGGAAATGGTCGGTATGGCCCAGGACATCTTCGGCGCTCCGGTCACCACGGTGGTCAACAATGCGTTGGACTACAGCTTCAACGGCGACGCCCGCTCGCAGCTGACCGATATCGACTGGAGCGAGATCGAGAGCCAGTTCTCGACCGTGGTGCGCGGCGCCCTGAACGCCATTCAGGCCGTTGCGCCGGGCATGAGCGAGATCGGCTTCGGCCGCATCATCAACATCGGCACCAATCTGTTCCAGAATCCGGTGGTGCCCTATCACGACTACACCGCCGCCAAGGCCGCCCTGCTCAGCCTGACGCGCACGGCGGCGGCGGACTTGGGGCCGATGGGAATCACCGTCAACATGGTCTCGGGCGGACTTCTGCGCACCACGGACGCCAGTGCCGCGACGCCGGAAGCCGTGTTCGACCTGATCGCCGGCATGACCCCGCTGCGCGCGGTCACCACGCCCGCCGAGTTCGCTGACGCCATCCTGTTCTTCGCTTCGCCCTGGAGCCGGGCGGTGACAGGCCAGAATCTGGTGGTCGATGGCGGGCTGGTGCGGGACTGAACGCCTAAACCATTTTTTTGCTTCAGGTCGACTCGACCTGAATCCAAAAAATGGTCCAGATTCAAACTGGAGCGAAATCTGAGCCGAGTTGGACTGCGTCCGACTCAACCGATTTCGTTCTAGATCGAGAAGCTGACGCCGCAGCCGCAGTTGGAGGCGGCGTTCGGGTTGCGGATGACGAACTGGGCGCCCGCCAGGTCATCGACCCAGGCGATCTCGGAATTCTTGAGGAAGGGCAGGGAGATCGGGTCGATCAGGGCGGTCTGGCCGTCACGGGTGATGTGCAGGTCGTCGGCCTCGCCCATCTCGACCAGCTCCAGCCGATACTGGAAGCCCGAGCAGCCGCCGCCGTCGACGGCGACGCGCAGCAGGACCGGGCGGCCTTCGATTTCGGCCAGCTTGGCCAGCCGTTTGGCGGCGCTGTCGGACAGCGACAGGCCATGCCCGCCGACGGAGGGCGAGATTTCAAAGACGGGTGCGGATTGGACGGTGCTCACAGCCCTCTATATGAGGCGCGGATGAGCGACTGCAACGGTCGCCCTCATGAATGAGCCGCAGATCGTGTCCATTGACCGCGCGTCCCACCTGGCCCCCTGGGCTGAATATCCCGAACACAGCCGCGGGCGCCTGACGCCCGAGCCGGTCAGCCGCACGCGAAACGCCTATGCCCGCGACCGCGACCGCATCATCCACGCCACGGCGTTCCGGCGTCTGAAGGAGAAGACCCAGGTCTTTGTGGCCCATGAAGGCGATCACTACCGCACCCGTCTGACGCACAGTCTGGAGGTGGCGCAGGTGGCGCGCTCGCTGGCCCACGCCCTGCGTTTGGACACCGATCTGGCCGAGACCATCGCCCTGGCCCACGACCTGGGCCACCCGCCGTTCGGCCATGCGGGCGAGGATGAGCTGCAGGAGCAGATGGTCCGGTGGGGCGGGTTCGACCACAACGTCCAGACCTTCCGCGTCGTGACCAAGCTGGAGAGCCGCTATCCGGCCTTCGACGGGCTGAACCTCAGCTGGGAGACGGTCGAGGGGGTGGTCAAGCACAACGGCCCGGTGTCGCACCGGCTGGGCGAACCGGCGTGGAAGGCCATCGCCGACTACACCCACGATCACGGGCGGCCCGGCTGGGACCTGCGGCTGGACACCTTCGCCTCTCTGGAGGCGCAGGCGGCGGCCATCGCCGACGACATCGCCTATAACAACCATGACGTGGACGACGGGGTGCAGGCGGGGCTGTTCACCCTGGACGACCTGTCCGAAGTGCCGCTGATCGGCCCGGTGCTGCACGGGGTGAAACGCGACTGGCCGGGCATCGACGACCGGATGCTGAGGATCGAGGCCGTTCGGCGCATGATCGGGGCCATGATCGACGACGTCCTGACCGAGACGGAAAGCCGTCTCGAAGAGGCGGGCGTGCGTTCGACCGAGGACGTGCGGACCGCCCGGCGGACGCTGGTGGCCTTCTCCAACGGCATGCTGGCCGAGCTGGGCGTGCTGCGGAAGTTCCTGTTCGAGCGGATGTATCGCCACTATCGCGTCAACCGCACCCGCAGCCAGGCGCGGCGCACCCTGGGCGAGATGTTCGTGCTGTTCATGGCCGAGCCGGAGACCCTGCCGCCGGAATGGTCGGTGCGCGCGGTGGGCGCAGACGATCACAAACGGGCGCGGGCGGTGTGCGACTATATCGCCGGGATGACAGATCGTTACGCTATCGAAGAACACAAGAAGCTGTTCAGCCTCGACCTCGCGCTAGACTTGTGATTCGAAAGCCGCCTCCAGCAAGGTAGGATGGCTGTTCGATCCAGCGATTCGCCGTCAGGACCCCGAGGCCGCCATGTCCAACGAAGATCCCTACCGCCCGAACCAGGGCCGTGACCGCGGCGCCTATACGCCCCCGACCGACGACGACCTGCCGTTCGACCGCCAGGGCTATGATCCGCGCCGTCGCGGCGGCGGCGGGAATGGCGGCGGAGGCGGCGGCAAGTCCCCGCCCGTGACCCTGATCGTCAGCGCCCTGGTGCTGCTGGCCCTGATCATCGGCGTGGTCGTGCTCTACAACATGGGCGGGCTGCAGCCGTCCGAGGACGCCCCGCCCGCCGTCGGCGCCCCCGTCGGCGAGATGAAGACCCAGGCGCCCATCGACGCCCAGCCGGTCGATCCGGCCGCAGGCATCGACGTCTATGACGACGCCCCGCCGACCTCGACGGCCCCGACCTTCACCCCGCCGCCGGAAGAGGCCCAGCCGCGTCCCGAGCCGCGCCCGATCGAGGCCGCGCCGCCGGCTGTCCGTCCGGCCCCTGCGCCTGCGCCACGGCCTGTGACGCCGGCGCCGGCGCCGACGCCCGCGCCGCGCCCGTCCACGCCTGCGGTCGCCGCCGGCGGGTCGTCCGGCGTCCAGATCGGCGCCTTCTCCACCCCGGGTCTGGCCGAACAGGAATACAACGCCGTGGTCGGCCGCCATTCGCGCTTCACCCAGGGCGCGACCCGCCGGGTGCAGGAAGTCGATTCCAATGGGCGCACCCTCTACCGCACCACCGTCGGCGGCCTGAGCCGCGAACAGGCGACCGGCCTGTGCAACGCCATCAAGGCGGGCGGCGGCGACTGCATCGTCCGTTGAGCCGTCCGTGACCTCCGCCGCCATCTATGGCTGTTCCGGCCACCGGCTGACGGCGGAGGAGCGAACCTTCTTCGCCGAGACCCGGCCCTGGGGCTTCATCCTGTTCCGCCGCAATGTGGACAGCCCGGAACAGGTGCGGGCCCTGGTCGATGAACTGCGCGACAGCATCGGCGACCCCGGTTGTCCCGTCCTGATTGATCAGGAGGGCGGTCGGGTGCAGCGCATGGGCCCGCCGCACTGGCCCAAATATCCGCCGGGCGAAGCCTATCTGAAGGCGACCAATGACCCTCTGGCGGCCCGTGAACTGGTGCGGCTGGGCGCTCGTCTGATCGCCCATGATCTGAAGGCTGTGGGCATCAACGTCGATTGCGTGCCGGTGATCGACGTGCCGGTGCCGGGCGCCCACGACATCATCGGCGACCGCGCCTACGCCCGCGATCCGGCCACGGTCGCCCAGCTGGGCCGAGCCGCCGCCGAAGGCTTGCTGGCGGGCGGGGTCCTGCCGATCATCAAGCATATTCCGGGGCATGGCCGCGCCTTCTCCGACAGTCATCACGACCTGCCGGTGGTCGATGTCGACTTCGAGACGCTGGACGGCTGGGACTTCGCGCCGTTCAAGGCCCTGTCGGACATGCCTATGGCCATGACGGCCCACGTCGTCTTCGACGCCATCGACCGCAAACGCCCGGCCACGACTTCGAAGAAGGCCATCCGCATGATGCGCGAGCATCTGGGGTTCGGCGGTCTGATCATGTCGGACGACCTGTCGATGAAGGCCCTGTCCGGCACGCTGACCGACCGGGCCGTGGCGTCCTTGAAGGCGGGCTGCGACGTGGTCCTGCACTGCAACGGCGACCTGCAGGAGATGCGTCAGGTGGCCGAGGGGACCGGCAGACTGAAGGGCCGCGCGGCCAGACGCGCCGAGTCGGCGCTGGCGCGGATCGTGCGCGCGGTCGAACCGCTGGACGCAGGCGAGGCGAGGGTGCGGTTCGACGCCCTTCTGGCCGGACGGCTCGAGGCCGCCAAGGGGCCGGACGTGGGAGAGGCGCAAGCATGACGCTCTCAATTTCCTTACCCCCTTGCGGGGGAAGGTGGGCGGCGGAGCCGCTCGTATGGGGGGGCTGTTTCAGCCGCCGCGATAGACGAAGGGCAGCTATTCGGATTGGCCGGTGTTTCACCCCCCATCCGTCAGGCTTCGCCTGCCACCTTCCCCCGCAAGGGGGGAAGGAGAGGGCGAAGTGACCGACGCCTTCCAGCCCAATCTGGACTTCACCGCCGTCGAACAGGTCGAGGCAGGCGAGGCGTTCGTGGTCGATCTGGAGGGGTATGAAGGGCCGCTGCACGTTCTGCTGGCGCTGGCGCGGACGCAGAAGGTCGATCTGCTGAAGCTGTCGATCACAAAGCTGGCCGAACAGTATCTGGCCTTTGTGCATGAGGCGCGGCGGCGCAACTTCTCGCTGGCGGCGGACTATCTGGTGATGGCGTCCTGGCTGGCCTATCTGAAGTCGCGCCTGCTGCTGCCGCGCACCGACAAGGGCAAGGGCGAGGAGCCGCCCGCCGAGGAGATGGCTGCGGCTCTGGCGTTTCGCCTGCAAAAGCTGGAGGCCATGCGTCGGGCCGTCGAAGCCATCACCAGCCGGCCCCAGCTGAAGCGTGACGTCTTCACGCGCGGCGACCCAGAGGCCCTGGTCATCACGCCATCCGACCGCATCGACGCCAGCCTGTATGAGTTGATGGCCGCCTATGTAACCCAGCGGCGGCGCGAGGAATCGCGGCGCTACAACCCCGGTCAACGTGTCGAAGCCTTTGCGCTGGAGGCGGCGCGGGACTGGCTGCGCGACATCCTGCCCCGCATGGCGGAGTGGACGCCGCTGGAGAAGGTGGCGCCCGAGCGCACCGATGCTGACGGCCCGTCCCAGGCCAGCTTTACGGCCTCCACGCTGTCGGCCAGTCTGGAGCTGGTCAAGGAGGGGGCCATGGACGTGAAGCAGGCTGAGGCGTTTGCGGATCTGTATCTGAAACGGCGCGGGTCTGGGCAGCCGCTGGAGCTGACGCCGTGATCCAGTTCGCCCCTGACCACATGGAGATCGAGCGGCGGGTCGAGGCCCTGCTGTTCGCCGCCGCCGGTCCGCTGTCGGCCGCAGAGATCGCGCGTCGCCTGCCGGAAGGCGCAGACGTGGGCGGGGCCATATCGGCGCTGCGCGACCGCTATCAGGGGCGGGGCGTAGAGCTGGAATGCGTCGCCGACCGTTGGCGTTTCCGCACGGCGCCGGACCTGTCCTTCATGATGACGGAGGAGCGCGAGGAGCCGCGCCGTCTTTCGAAGGCCGCGCTCGAGACCCTGGCCATCATCGCCTACCACCAACCCTGCACCCGCGCCGAGATCGAGAGCGTGCGCGGCGTCTCCCTGTCCAAGGGCACGCTGGACCTGCTGCTGGAGATGGGGTTCGTCAAGTTGAAGGGACGCCGGCGCACGCCTGGGCGGCCCGTCACCTATGCCACGGCGGATCGGTTCCTGGAGCATTTCGGCCTGTCGAATCTGTATGACCTGCCCGGCGTTCAGGAGATGAAGGCTGCGGGGTTGCTGGATCTGTCCATTCCCGTCGGCTTTGAAGTGCCCGATCCGTCGCGCGCCTCGGATGACGATGATGCGCCGCTGCTGCCCGGTGAAGAGGAAGCGCCGGAGTTCGCCCAGGACTTTGTGGCCGAGGACAGCTGATTTCCTTCTCCCCCTGCGGGAGAAGGTGGCAGCCCGAAGGGCTGACGGATGAGGGGGCGCACCGTGTCGGACGATTGGCTTCAGGGACGCGCAAAAGACATGCGGCGTGACCCGGCATTGTACGAACGACGACTGTGGAAGCTGTTGCGAGATAGAAGGTTGGAAGACCTGAAGTTTCGCCGCCAGGTGGTGCTTGGGAGGTATGTCGTCGATTTTGTTTGCTTCCGACACCGACTGATCGTCGAAGCCGACGGGCCCCTGCACGAAGAGCGTATCGACCACGATGCAGCCCGAGATGCCTGGCTGACGACAGAAGGCTTTGTCGTGCTGCGGTTCACCAACCAACAGATTGAGTGCCAAAGCTGGGAGGTGGTCGCTGCGATCATTGCTGCCTCAAAGCGGAAGCTGACAAACGGATAGGCCGAGGCGACCCCTCATCCGACCCGCTGCGCGGGCCACCTTCTCCCGCAAGGGGAGAAGGATGACTTGCGCTGCTGTGCTCGTTTGCTAATCCGCTGGGATGATCGCTCGTCTTCGTCCCGTCCCGTTCAATCTCGGCCCCGTCCACTTTGTCGGCATAGGCGGCATCGGCATGAGCGGCATCGCCGAGATCATGCTGAAGATCGGCTACTCGGTTCAGGGCTCTGACGCCAAGGTCAGCGCCAACACCGAGCGGCTGGAGAAGCTGGGCGCGCGCATCTTCATCGGCCATGACGCGGCTCATGTCAGCGAAGGCGTGGCGGCTGTGGTCTATTCCACAGCGGTGAAGGCGACCAATCCCGAGATGGTGGCGGCCCGCGAGCGCCGCATTCCTCTGGTGCGCCGGGCCGAGATGCTGGCCGAGCTGATGCGGCTGCAGTTCTCGATCGGCGTCGGCGGCACTCACGGGAAGACGACGACGACCTCCATGGTCGCCTCCCTGCTGGATGCGGGCGGGCTGGATCCGACGGTGGTCAACGGCGGCATCATCAACGCCTATGGCACCAACGCCAAGGTCGGCGACGGCGACTGGATCGTGGTCGAGGCGGATGAGAGCGACGGCAGCTTCCTGAGGCTGAAGTGCACCGTGGCCATCATCACCAACATCGACCCGGAGCATCTGGACCACTACGGCGACTTCGATGCGGTGAAGCAGGCGTTCTGCGACTTCATCGAGGACATTCCCTTCTACGGCTTCGGCGTGGTCTGCCTGGACCACCCTGAGGTGCAGAAGCTGGTCTCGCGCATCGATAACCGGCGCCTGGTCACCTATGGGCTGAACCCCCAGGCCATGGTCCGGGCCGAGAATGTCGACATGGGGCCGGACGGCTGCCGCTTCGACGTGGTCATCCAGAACGGGGCCCAGATCGAGGGCGAGACCCGCATCGACGGCCTGCACCTGCCGATGGCGGGCTGGCACAATGTCTCCAATGCGCTGGCGGCCATCGCCGTGGCGCGCGAGCTGGACGTGTCGGACGAGGCGATCAAGGCGGGCCTGGCCGGCTTCGGCGGGGTCAAGCGGCGCTTCACCACCACGGGCGTGGTTGGCGGCGTGCGCATCGTCGACGACTATGGCCACCACCCGGTCGAGATCGCCGCCGTGCTGAAGGCCGCGCGGCAGGTGGCCCAGAACACCGAAGGCAACGGCCGCGTCATCGCCGTGGTCCAGCCGCACCGCTACACCCGCCTGCGCGACCTGATGGAGGACTTCTCCACCTGCTTCTCCGACGCTGACTCGGTGATCGTGGCCGACGTCTATCCGGCGGGAGAACAGCCGATCGACGGGGTGGACAAACACGCTCTGGTCGAAGGCGTCCGCCGCTTCGGCCACCGTCAGGTCCAGGCGCTGGAGAACGCCGCCGTCCTGCCGCGGGTGATCAAGGACGAAGCGAAGCCCGGCGATCTGGTCGTGCTGCTGGGCGCCGGTGACATCACCAGCTGGGCCTATGCCCTGCCGGCGCAACTGGAGGCGCTGGGATAAGGATGGAGTGCAGCATCTCTGATCTCTACGACGAGGTTCGACGCATCGCGAAATCGGCAGGACTGGCCAACTTTCCTCGTCCGGCTGATCGACGACAAGAAGACCGGGTGTGGCTGGAGAAGGATGTCGGCGAACAGTTTTCTTCCCACTATATGGAGCGGGGCCAAACATCCGTGCTCGTACGCGGGGACTATGAGACCGTGTTGTTCGAGGTGTTTCGGAGTCTCACTCAAACGAGGGCCTGCGAGATTGAGTTTAGGCAGCGGATTCAAGGCGAAGATAGCCGACGGCAATGGTACGCACTTCAGGGCGAGATGATGGCTGGCTTGAAAGAGGGCTGGGGGGAACGCATCAAAGTCTCTCAAGCCGAGATCCTTGCTCGACACCCTTTTATGGATAAGTAATGAGCTGGATTGCCTCTCTCCCCACCGTGCGCGGCAAGCTGCTGCGGGACGAACCTCTGGCGCCCTTCACCTGGCTGAGGGTGGGCGGAGCGGCGGATGTGCTGTTCATTCCGGCGGACGCCGAGGACCTGGCGGACTTCCTCAAAGGGCTGGACGCCGCCGTGCCGGTGACGGTGATCGGCGTCGGCTCCAATCTGATCGTGCGCGACGGCGGGGTCGAAGGGGTGGTGATCCGTCTGGCGGGGCGCGTCTTCGCCGGGATCACGACCGAGGATGAAACCATCACCGCCGGCGCCGGTGCGCTGGACGCCATGGTCGCCAAGGCGTCGGCGAAGGCGGGACTGGCCGGGCTGGAGTTTTATGCAGGCATTCCGGGCACCATCGGCGGCGCACTGACCATGAATGCGGGCTGCTATGGTTCGGAGACGAAGGACGTTCTGGTCTCGGCATGGGGGCTGAACCGCAAGGGTGAGCGGGTCGAGCTGGCGCTGGCCGACTTCGGCTACACCTATCGGCACTCGGAAGCGCCCGCCGACATCATCTGGATCGAGGCGGTCTATCGCGGGACGCCGGATGCGCCCGAAGCCGTCGCTGCGCGGATCAGCGAGATCACCAGCCGCCGCGAACAGACCCAGCCGATCAGAGAAAAGACCGGCGGTTCGACCTTCAAGAACCCCGAGGGGCATTCGTCGTGGAAGCTGGTTGATGACGCCGGCTGGCGCGGCAAGCTGCGGGCGGAACCTTCACCTCAGGGGGGCGGCGGGGCCAAGTTCAGCGAGTTGCACTCCAACTTCCTGATCAATCCGGGCGAGGCCACGGCGGCGGACCTGGAGGGTCTGGGCGAGGCGGTGCGGGCGGACGTGCTGAAGAAGACCGGGGTGCAGCTGGACTGGGAGGTCAAGCGCATCGGGCGGAAGGCGCCCTGACGTCCTTCTCCCCTTGAGGGAGAAGGTGGGCGGCGGAGCCGCTCGGATGAGGGGTATGGTTCGAATCGATAATCGTCAGAAGGCGAGCGTGAGGTTGGCTTACCCCTCATCCGGCCCTCCGGGCCACCTTCTCCCTCAAGGGGAGAAGGAAGAATTTTCATCTTTGAGTCGCGGGAACCCGGTATCGTTTCCAACCGGTTAACCGTATGCGGGCGATAGGTGTGGGTCCGCAGTCGGAATGGTCCATGCCCGCGTCCTTGTCATCGCTTCACGTCGCCGTCCTGATGGGCGGATTGTCGTCCGAGAGGGAGGTCTCCCTGTCGTCGGGCAAGGGCTGCGCGGACGCTCTGGAAGGCCAGGTCGCGCGGGTCAGCCGCGTCGACGCCGGGCGCGATCTGGCCCAGGTTCTGGCCGCCCTGAAACCCGATGTCGTCTTCAACGCCCTGCATGGCGATTGGGGCGAGGACGGCTGCGTCCAGGGCATTCTCGAGACGTTGCAGATCCCCTACACCCATTCCGGCGTGCTCTCGTCGGCGCTGGCCATGGACAAGGACAAGTCCAAAGCGGTGCTGCGCGCGGCGGGGGTGGTGGTGCCGGGCGGCGGCCTGTTCGACCGGCATGAGGTCGCCAGCCGCCACGTCATCGAGCCGCCCTATGTGGTCAAGCCGAACGCCGAGGGCTCCTCGGTCGGCGTCTATCTGATCCGCGACGGCGCCAACCGCCCGGCGGTCGAGGTCGGCGCGCCCGACTGGACCTATGGCGATCAGGTGATGGTCGAGCCTTACATTGCGGGCAAGGAACTGTGCGTCACCGTCATCGGCGAGGTGTCGCCGCGGGCCCTGACCGTCACCGACATCACCCCGACCAAGGGCTTCTATGACTATGAAGCCAAATATGCGCTAGGCGGCTCGCGCCATGTGCTGCCCGCCGTCCTGCCCGAGCATGTGTTTGAGGCGGCGCTGCGTGAGTCCGAACTGGCCCATGCGGCCCTGGGTTGTCGCGGAGTGACGCGCTCCGATTTCCGCTACGACGAGGACAAGGACCAACTGGTCCTGCTGGAGGTCAACACCCAGCCGGGCATGACGCCGACGTCGCTGGCGCCGGAACAGGCCGCCTTCATCGGCATGAGCTATCCCGACCTGGTGCGCTGGATGGTGGAGGACGCCTCATGCCGGCGGTAGTGCGCGGTGGGCGGCGTCAGAACGCCGGGCCGCCGAAAAAGCGTGGACCGGGCAAGGGGGGCGGGCGCCGCAACGCCCCCGCGACGCCGGGCAAGATGGCTGTTCTGGGCCGGATGGACCTGTCGCCGCGCGCGGTGATGATCGCCATCGCCGCCGGTGTGGTGGTGCTGGGCGGCGTGCTGGCCACCGGCGCGCGGGCCGAGCGCATCAGCACCTCCTTCTCCAACAGCCTGCACGGCGCGACCGCCTCCATGGGGTTGAAGCTGGCGCGCGTGGACATCGAGGGCGAGTCGCCCGAGGCCAACGCCGCCATCCGCCGCGCCATAAACCTCTACGCCGGACAGCCGATGACCGGCATCAATCTGGATGAGGTGCGCCAGCGGGTCGAAACCGTGGGCTGGGTCAAGTCGGCCCGGGTCGAACGGCTGCTGCCCGACCGTCTGGTCGTCAGCGTGGTCGAGCATGACCGCCTGGCCATCTGGCAGTCCGGCGGCCGCAATCTGGTGGTCGACAGCAAGGGCGAGGTCATCGAAGGCGCCGACGCAGGCCGCTATCCCAACCTGCCGCTGGTGGTGGGGGAGGGGGCCAATCAGGCCGCCGCCGACATCCTGCCCCTGATCGCCCAGCGCCCGCGCCTGCAAAGCCGGGTCGAGGCGCTGATCCGCGTGGATGAGCGGCGTTGGAACCTGTTGCTGAAGGATGGCGGCCTGATCCAGCTGCCGGCCACCGAACAGGAGGCGGCCCTGATCCGCCTCGACGCCCTGGATCAGCGCGAACGCCTGCTGGAACTGGGATTCGCCCGCATTGACCTGAGAAGCCCCGAGGAGTTCGCCGTGCGCCGCTCCGACGGCGGCGCGTGAACGAGAAGCAGTAGAAGCATGGCTGGACGGTCCGTGAAGAAACCCATGAACGCCAGGACGACGACGGGCCGCGCACCCGTTGTGGCCGCGCTGGATCTCGGCCAGTCCAAGGTCGCCTGCTTCATCATGAAACCCGAGGGCGTGCGTCACGCCGACCGCACCATCCGTGTCGCGGGCGCGGGCCACGTCCAGTCGCGCGGCGTGCACGGCGGCGGCATCGTCAACATGGACGAGGCGGCCCAAGCCATCGGCCATGCCGTCGAACGGGCCGAGAAGGCGGCGGGCTCGCCCGTCTCCGGCGTCGTGGTGACGACCGCCATCGGCCAGATGGCCAGCCATCGCGTGCAGGCCCGCGTCTCGCTGAGCTCCAACCCGATCGGGGATGCTGACCTGGCGCGCGCCATCGGCATGGCCCTGGCCCAGATTCGTCTGCCGAATCGCCGCCCGATCCATGTCCTGCCCATCATGTGGTCGGTGGACGGCGCGCGCGGCGTGCATGATCCGCGCTCGATGCGCGGGGCATCGCTGGGGCTGGATCTGCTGGTCGTTTCCATGGCCGAGAGCGCCTTCAACGGCCTGAGCCACTGTCTGGAGCTGGCACACCTCGATCTGCAAGGCGTGGCGGCGGCGCCGGTGGTGTCGTCGCTGGCGGCGCTGGAAGACGACGAGATGGACCTGGGCTGCGTCTGCATCGACATGGGCGCGGGCTCGACCACGGCGGCGGTCTGGGGCGGCCGCTCCCTGCTGCACATCGAATCGATCACGGTCGGCGGCGACCACGTCACCTCCGACATCGCGCGCGGCCTGTCGACGTCGCGGGCGGGGGCCGAACGCCTCAAGACCCTGCACGGCTCGGCCATGGCCAGCGCCAATGAGGACCGCGAAATGCTGGAGGCCCCGCCGCGCGGCGAGGACGGTTCCGGCGGCGTGGTCGTGGTGCCGCGCGCCATGCTGAAGACCGTCATCGCCCCGCGCGTCGAGGAAACGCTTGAGCTGTTGCGCGATCGGCTGAAGGCGGCGGGCGTGGGGCTGGAGCCTGGCGCCGGCATCGTCCTGACCGGCGGCGCCAGCCAGCTTAATGGTGTCCGCGAACTGGCCGTGCGGGTGTTCGACCGCCCTGTGCGCCTGGGCAAGCCGCAACGCGCGCCCCACCTGGCCGACGCCGCCTCCGGGCCCGCCTTCTGCTCGGCGGCGGGTGTTCTTCTGCGCGCCGCCTATGGTCCGCGCGAGGCGGTTTCAGCCCGCAAATTGATGTCCCGCCCGATCACGGCGGCGGATGCTCCGCGCATTCATCAGGGCGGAATAGTGGCGAGAATGGCGGGCTGGCTGCAGAAGAACCTCTGAGGCGGAGCCCGCCCTCAGGGACGAAGTGGGTTGCGTGACGGGACTGTGTCCAGATTGTAACATCGTTCGCCTTCATTCGCCCCCAAGCCGACACAATCCTTGCCGTGTGCGCCGATGCTGCTAGCGTGACCCTTGAAGGTGGGTCCATCGTGAGGTGGCCCCTCCATCTTTGCATCCATTATACGGTTGGGGCCCAACACAATGCTATTGAAGCGCAAGTACCTCTTCGGCTCGACGATCCTCGCGGGCGTCATGGCTGTCACGGCTCCGGCCCTGGCTCAGACCACTCAGCTGCCGGGCGTCACCGCCCAGGGCCAGCAGGACGGTGTGACGGAGCTTGGTGAGATCATCAGCACGGGTTCGCGCCTGCGTCGCGATCCGGCCAACGCTCCCACGCCGCTGATCCAGGTCACGCGCGACGAGCTGCTGGCGACCGGTCAGTCCACGGTCATCGACTATCTGGCCACCATCCCGGCCCTGTCGAACTCCGTCGTTCCGTCGGACACGACCGGTTCGAACCTGGCTGACGGCGGTCTGTCGCTGGCCAACCTGCGCTCGCTGGGTTCCGGCCGCACCCTGACCCTGATCGACGGTCGTCGTCAGGTCGGTTCGAACGGCGGTTCGCTGGCTGTCGACATCGACACCATCCCGCGTCTGCTGATCCAGAACGTTGAAATCATCACCGGCGGCGCTTCGTCGGTTTACGGCGCTGACGCCGTCTCGGGCGTGCTGAACTTCGTGCTGCGTCGCGACTTCGAAGGTCTGGAAGTCGACGCCAACTACGGCATGATCAACCAGGACGGCCAAGCCAACAAGCGCATCTCGGTCCTGGGCGGCATCAACCTGATGGACGACCGCCTGAACCTGTGGGCCTTCGGCGAATACGAAGATGTCGATGAAGTCCTGATGTCGGACATCGACTGGGTTCGCGCGTCCTGGGGCCTGGTGGCTGTTGACGGCGATCCGGCCAGTGGTTCGACCGCCGGTCGCCCTTCGGACGGCATCATCGACAACCAGCTGTTCGGCAATCTGATGACGCTGTCGCGTCCGCGTTGGGGGCAGACCACGCTCGCCAACACGCGCCCGGGCAGCATGCTGAGCGATCCGGATATCGGCGTTCAAAACTGCACCGGCTTCACGGCTTCGGCTTGCTTCGTCGCCAACCCCGGCAAGACCTGGATCTTCGAGGGTCCGAACGCCCGCGTCGCTGACTGGGGTCAGCGCATCGGTTTCGGCAACTCGCTGATCGGCGGTGATGGTGAATCCGCCGCCACCTTCAGCCAGTTCTCGCGCACACCGAAGTCGGTCTCGCAGCGTTATTCGGCGGGCCTGAACTTCGACATCACGCCGAATGTGCGTTTCTCGGCTGACATCAAATACGTCACGGAAGACACGGACGACACGGGCCAGCCCGTCTTCTATGACTTCTACATCAACAACATTCTGGGCGCGGGCGACATCGACAACGCCCTGAACGGCAACTCGTTCAATCTGAACCTCAACTCGACCGCCTATCTGCCGGCCAACCTGCGCGCCGCCATTCAGGCCAACACCGTCACCAACTATTCGAACCCGACGGTGAACCTGCCGGGTCAGCCGGCTGCCACGATCGCTGCGCCCTGGGCGCGTCACGTCCTCTTCGGACCTGACCGTTCGCAATCGAACAACCGCGAACTGATGCGCGCCACCGCCTCGCTTGAAGGCAACATGGATCAGTTCGCGTTCGTGAAGAACTTCAACTGGTCGCTGTCCTACGTCTACGGCGAAATGGACACCTACAACGTCGAACGCGGCACGGATGACCAGCGCGTCAACCTGTCGTCGGACGCCGTGGTCGACACCGCCGGCATCGTCAACGGCCGTCCGGGCGAAATCGTCTGTCGCTCGCACCTGGTGCGCGCTCAGGGCGGCGTCCTGGTCGACACCCTTCGCGGCGGTCTGCTGACCGACACGGCTCAAGGTACCGCAGCCCTGAACGAATGCGTGCCGTTGAACATCTTCGGTGCGGGCAACCAATCCCAGGCGGCTCTCGACTACATCTACGCCGAGATCACGCCGACGGAACGCAACGAACAAGAACAGGCCATCGCCTATGTTTCGGGTGAGCTGTTCGACCTCTGGGGCGCTGGTCCGGTTGGTCTGGCCCTGGGCGCCGAATACCGTCGTGAGTATTCGGAATCGCGCGGTCGTGACGCCGACACGGACGGCCGCATCCTGTTCCTGAACACCGGCATGGACATGGCCGGCGTCGAGTATGAATCGGAAGAGCTCTTCGCCGAACTGTCGATCCCGCTGTTCCGCGACAGCTGGCTGGGCAAATACGCCGAGCTGAGCGGTTCGTACCGTTACTTCGACTACACGACGGCTGGCACGGGCGACGTCTACGGCGTCAACTTCGTCTATCGTCCGATCCAGGACATCGCGTTCAAGACGAGCTTCAACACCTCGTTCCGCGCGCCGAACCTGGGCGAAAACTTCTCGCCCATCAGCCAGACGTTCGCCAACTCCTTCACGGACCCCTGCGCGACCTCGATCATTCAGGGCCTGCAATCGGCTTCCGATCCTGCGCTTTACGGCCAACGCATCGCCAACTGTACGGCGCTGGCGACGGCCAAGGGCCTGAGCTATGACTTCTCGGGCCTGAACACCCCGCTGGATCCGAACGATGACTATGCTCCGAACTATTCCTCGGGCATCGCCGGTTCGTCGCGCGGCAACACCAACCTGCGTCCCGAGCAATCGGAATCGCTGACCCTGTCGATGGTGATCGAGCCCCGGTTCTTCCCGAACCTGTCGCTGGTCCTGGACTACTATGAGATCAAGATCACTGATGCGATCGCGGTCCTCGGTGCAGCCAACATCGCCACCAACTGCGTCAACGGTCCTTCGCTGAACGCAGAGGCTTGCGCCCTGATCTTCCGTAACAACCCCGCTGCCGCCGGCGCCACCGCGCAGCAGCGTTCGGAAGCCTTCAAGGTCGGCGATCCCGGCAGCGCCATCGGCGGCTTCATCGAGCAGCCGTTCAACTATGCGTCGCTGCAGACCCGTGGTCTGGACTTCACCGGCCGTTACTCGCTGGATCTTGAAGAATCCTTCGGCCGCAACTGGGGTCGTCTGGACTACTCGATCCGCGGTCTGTGGCTGATCGAGCAGAAGCAGTTCCTGGACCAGGCCCGTCCTGATTTCGGAACGGAAATCGCTGGCAACCTGAACCTCCCGCGTGTTCGTTTCACCTCGTCGCTGACGTGGACCCCGAACTCGACCTGGTCGTTCAACTGGACCGCCGACTGGCAAACCGCCCAGGAAAGCCAGAGCCTGCGTGGCATCGTGAACAACCTGGATATCCGTCCGTACGACACCTACAACACGGGTGACTTCGCCCGTCACGACTTCTCGGTGCGCTACAATGTGACGGACCAGCTGACCCTGCGTGCAGGCGTGACCAACGCCTTCGACGCCGAGCAGCCCCGTTACCTGGGCACCACGCTGCTGGACAACTACGATCCGTACGGCACGCGCTTCAACATCGGCCTGAACTGGCGCCCCTGGTAATCTCAGGACGTCGGAATACGGAAAGGGCGGCTCGCAAGAGCCGCCCTTTTTCGTTCGTGAACCGACGATCCCCGGGAAAATGCAGCCAAGGTTAACGAAAACCATGGCGTGTGGTCCGACTCAGCCTATCCGGTAACCTTCCCTTAAGCAGTTCGGGCGTTTCCTTAACGTGCTCATAACCAAAGCGAATCGGCGGGGATTCGTGAGGATTGCTACGGGCAGGGTCGAACAGGTCGGATAACAAACATGTCTCTCTCGCTGGTGCGCCCGCAAAGCGCGGATCTGAAACCCCGGATCGTCGTCTTCGGCGTCGGCGGAGCAGGCGGAAACGCCGTCAACAACATGATTGATGCGGGTCTGGAGGGCGTCGAGTTCGTCGTCGCCAACACCGACGCCCAGCACCTGTCCTTCGCCAAGACCGACCGCCGCGTCCAACTGGGCGAGACGATCACCCAGGGGCTGGGCGCGGGCGCCCACCCTGAAGTCGGCATGAACGCCGCTGAGGAATCCGCCGAGGAAATCTACGGGCACCTGGAAGGCGCCCACATGGTCTTCATCACCGCCGGCATGGGCGGCGGCACCGGTACGGGCGCTGCGCCCGTCATCGCCAAATGCGCGCGCGACCGCGGCATTCTGACGGTCGGCGTCGTCACCAAGCCCTTCACCTTTGAGGGCCGTCACCGCATGCGTCTGGCCGATGCGGGCATCGCCGAGCTGCAACGCTATGTCGACACCCTGATCGTCATTCCGAACCAGAACCTGTTCCGCGTCGCCAATGAGCGCACGACCTTCGCCGACGCCTTCGGCATGGCCGACCAGGTGCTGCACTCGGGCGTGCGCTCGATCACCGACCTGATGATCCTGCCGGGCCTGATCAACCTCGACTTCGCCGACGTCCGCGCCGTCATGTCCGAAATGGGCAAGGCGATGATGGGCACGGGCGAGGCTTCGGGCGACGACCGCGCCCTGATGGCCGCCCAGAACGCCATCGCCAACCCCCTGCTGGACGAGACCAGCCTGAAGGGCGCCAAGGCCGTGCTGGTCAACATCACCGGCGGCATGGACATGACGCTGCTGGAAGTCGACGAAGCCGCCAACGCCATCGCGGGCGAAGTGGACGCCGACGCCAACATCATCTTCGGCGCCGCCTTCGATCCGGCGCTGGACGGGAAGATCCGCGTCTCGGTCGTGGCCACAGGCATGGACGAAGTGGCCGGCGTCATGGCCGCGCCGAACAGCACCTCGACGCCTTCCAGCTATGACCGCCGTCCGGCTGCGCCCTATGCGCCGCGCGCCGCCGAGCCTGTCCGCCAAGAGCCTGTGCGTCAGGAGCCGGTTCGCGCCGAGACCAACCGCTATGAAGCGGCGCCGGTCACGCCGACCTTCGAAGCGCCCCAACCTGCGCCGACGCCTGCGCCGGAACCCGTGCGCGAGCCGGTCATCCACGTCGCCGAAGAGCGCAAGCTGGATCCCATCGTCGATCCCTGGGTCGAGGAGTATGAGCACCGCCAACCCGCCGCCCAGGCGCCGATCGAACCGCAGGGCGACCTCTATCTGGACCGCGACCGTCAACAACCGGCGCCCCGCCGTGAAGAACCCGCTTACAACGACTATGACGACCGGGATCACCGCAAGAGCGGCTGGAGCCTGTTCGGTCGCGGCAAACGCCAGTCGCCGCCGCAGCAGAACTATCAGACCCAGATGCGGCCGCAGGGCTCCGCCCAGCCGGTTGAACCTGAACCCCAGGCGCCGCAGGACGATCTGGAGATACCGTCTTTTCTACGCCGCCTGGCCAACTAGGCAGAGGGCGTAAAGACTGACCAGCCGCCCCGGTTCGCGCCGGGGCGGTTTTTCGTGACTGTTCCATACCGAAACAATTCGAAACCGGACTTTGTTTTCGGACTGGTCGGCGGAGGCGTAAATCGGCGCCATGGCGGATCGTGCAGATCATGCACGCCGCGCCCTTGAGAGTGTTTCGTGAACCTGACCGCCGATCATCGCCAGAAGACGACCGTCGCCCCAGCGATCATCGCGGGCGTGGGCGTGCATACGGGCGACCGGGTGCGTCTGGCCGTGCGGCCGGCGCCGGAAGGGGCGGGCATCGTCTTCGTGCGCACCGACATCACCGACCGCGACAACCGCATCCCCGTCTCGGGCGAGGCCGTGGTCGATGCGCGGCTGAACACCATGATCGAGAACGCCGCCGGGGTGCGCCTGTCGACCATCGAACATCTGATGGCGGCCTTTGCGGCCATGGGCATCTCCAACGTCGTGGTCGAGGTCGATGGCCCCGAACTGCCGATCCTGGACGGATCGGCGCTGCAGTTCGTGCAGTTGCTGGACCGCGCGGGCATCCGCCGCCAGTCCGCGCCGCTGCGCGCCATTGAAATTCTTGAGCCGATCCGCGTGCAACAGGGCGACAAGAGCGCGGCGTTGCTGCCCTGCGACCGCTATGAGATGCGCTTCGAGATCGACTTCCCTACGGCGGTGATCGGCCATCAGGTCGTGGACTTCGTGGTGGATGAGGCGACCTTCCGTTCGGACATCATGGCCGCCCGCACCTTCGGCTTCGCTCATGAGGTCGAGGCCCTGCGTCAGGCCGGGCTGGCCCGTGGCGGTTCGCTGGAGAACGCCGTGGTCATCGACGGCGACCAGATCCTGAACCCCGGCGGGCTGCGGATGGAGCGTGAGTTCGTCAAGCACAAGGCGCTGGACGCCATCGGCGACCTGTATGTCCTCGGCGCGCCCCTGCTGGGCCGCTATGAGGGTGTGAAGGCGGGCCACGCGATCAACAACCTGCTGGTCCGCGAACTGCTGGCCAACCCGCAAGCCTGGCGCGAAGTGAACCCCGTGCCCGAAATGGCGATGGCGGGCTGATCCTTGATCCTTCTCCTAATGGGAGAAGGTGGCGGGGCGGAGCCCCGTCGGATGAGGGTCGGGTCTATGAGGCGGCGAAGCCGCCCGCTGATGATCGACCCTCACCCTTTCGCCTGACCGATCGCTACGCTCTCGGAGGCTCAAGCCCTCTCCCATCGGGAGAGGGTCAGGAGAGCGTGATCGCGCTCATCAACCTTCCGAAGTCCGGTTCTCCCGCTAGGTGCGCCCGGCGGTTGGAGAAGAACTGCGTCTCGTCCGCGCGGGTGTCGTGGCCGGTCCAGGCGGCGTCGGCGACGCCGGCTTGTTCAAGACGCCACAGGACGAAGGCGGGCAGGTCGAACTGGCGTTTGTCGGGCGCGGCGCCCGGGGCGAAGAAGCGGCCCGCGCCGGGGTCGTGGTGTTCGAACCGTTCCTGATAGTCGGCGCCGACTTCGTAGGAGGCTTGCGCGATGCAGGGGCCGACGACGGCGACCATGCGGCGGGGGTCGGCGCCGAGCGCCTGCATGGCGACGACGGTGGAGTGGATGATCCCGCCCAGAGCGCCCTTCCAGCCCGCATGGGCCGCGCCGACGACGCCTGCTGAGGCGTCGGCGAACAGGACGGGGGCGCAGTCGGCGGTCAGGACGGCGCAGACCGGGCCGCGCACGCCCGCGACCACGGCGTCGCCTTCGGGGCGTTCGCCCTTCCAGCCCGCCTCGGCCACGCGGGCGACGGCGGAATGGATCTGATAGCAGGCGGCCAGATCGTCGGCGGTTCCGCCCAGATGGGCGGCGATGCGCTGGCGGTTCTCGGCCACGGCGACCGGATCATCGGAGGAGCCGACGCCGGTGTTCAGGCTGTCATGCAGGCCCATTGAGACGCCGCCCTGGCGCGTGAAGAAGCCGTGGCGGACGCCAGCGGCGTCGAGCAGGGGGTGGGTGATCGGCTGCAGCACAGGCTCAGTCCTCGAACCCCGGAACGACCAGGGTGTGTGGAGAGAAGATCGCGCAAGCCTTGAACAAGGTTCCCATCTGATCGTCGCCGATCAGGCGTTCGACCTGGCGATCGATGACCGGGGCGGCGTCCGGGCGGCCGGATTTCAGCCGTTCGGCGCGGTGTTCTATGCCCAGCAGCGTCAGGAATTCGCCCTGTTCCAGACAGCCGGTGACGTCGGCGCCGGCGCGGACGGCGGCGTCCTGAACGGACGGGAAGTCGGCCCATTGGGTCAGGTCGGTCTCGCCGGGGCGGTCCAGCGGATCGACCTTCTGGTGGCGGCGCAGCCCCTGAAGGGTGTCGCCGGCCTCGGGGCGAGCGCGGCCGTAGTCGATCAGCAGGGCTGCGCCCGAGGCGGCCTTGACCAGGGCGGCCAGGTCACGGCCGAAACCGGCCTGCTGGTCCGAAATCTCGACGGTCTGGCCGGGTTCAACCTCGAAGTCGGGGCGGGTGAAGCCGCCGGTGATGGCGGTCAGGCCGAACATCAGCTCGCCCTCATCGGTGACGCCGATGCGCCGCTCGGCCCAGCCGCCTTCGGTCTTCACGAACTGGCGGGCGGGCAGGCAGTCCAGCACTTCGTTGGCGATGAGGATGACCGGAGCGTCGGTCTCGATCTTGTCGAGGGAGGAGACCCAGCGGGGATGGATGTCGCTGTCGGCCAGGGCGCGGGCCTGAAGAGCGCGCAGAGGGGCGCTGGGCTCGATCAGGATCAGATCGACCGCCTGGAGGAAGTCGGGGGCCAGACGGGCGGCGCGCAGGGCGTCGGTCATCAGGGCGCCGTCGCCGGGCCCGACCTCGACCAGACGCAGCCGCTCGGGCGCGCCCAGCCGCTCCCACAGCTCGACCGCCCACAGGCCGATCAGTTCGCCGAACATCTGGCTGATCATCGGCGCGGTGATGAAGTCGCCGGTCGCGCCGAGAGCGGGACGGGTGGCGTAGTAGCCGTCCTGGGGGTCGTGCAGGCAACGGGTGACATAGTCGGCCACCGTCATCGGCCCGGTCAGGGCGATCTCGCGCGCCAGCCTTTCCTTCAGGCTCATGACGTCAGCGGCGGACGGTTGCGGGCGCGCCAGATCAGCCAGACGCCGATGACCATCATCGGGATCGACAGGATCATGCCCATGGTCAGGCCAAGCGGCAGATGCTCCAGACCGGCGTCGGGCTGGCGCACATTCTCCAGCGAGGCGCGGATCAGGCCGTAACCGAACAGGAAGATGCCGGTGACATAGCCGGGCTTGGCCAGCAGTTTCAGCTTGTGGACCGCAAACAGCAGGACGCCGAACAGGACGATGCCTTCCAGACCGGCTTCGTAGAGCTGGCTGGGGTGGCGCGGCACGTCGCCAGCGGGGCAGAAACCATACATCTGTTCGATGCGGGCGTTGCAGAACTTGACGGCCCAGGGGACCGTGGTCTCACGGCCCCACAGTTCGCCGTTGATGAAGTTGGCCAGACGGCCGAAGCCCAGGCCGATTGGCACCACGGGCGCGACCAGATCGCCCAGGCTGAGCAGGCGGATGTGGTTCTTCATCGCAAAGCCGACGATGGCCAGGGAGACGCCGATCAGGCCGCCGTGGAAGGACATGCCGCCGTCCCACAGCCGGAACAGGGCCAGCCGCTCGCCCCAGTCAGCGCCGGTGAACAGGTCGCCATACAGGTGGGGCTGGTAGAAGAGGGCGTAGCCGAAGCGTCCGCCCAAGATGATGCCGAGCGTGATCCACAACACCAGGTCGTCGACCTGAACCGTCGTCGCAGGCGGCTTTCCGGGCGACCACAGATGGTCGGCGCGGGCCAGGCGGTTGGCGTACCACCAGCCCAGAACGATGCCGGCGACATAGGCCAGGGCGTACCAGCGGATATCCAGAGGGCCGATGCTGAACCAGACCGGATCGAATTCGGGAAAGGGCACGCGGCCTCCTGAAAGCGGCAATTGACGCAAGGTCTAGCAAGCCCGCCGCGCGGCGTCCTTCAAATTTCGCCGCCGATGGGCCATAGGCCGCAGGCCATCAAGGTTTCGTTTACCATAACGGGGCGACCATCCATCAACGCTCAGGGCAAGTCTGAGTCGGAGAGTGCCATGCAGACGCGTAATCCCATCCTCGACGAATTCGCCAAACTGACCACGGGCGCCATGGGCCTGGCCCAGGCGGCTGGCGAGGAGGCCAAGACCGCATGGCGCGCCCAGACCGACCGCATGGTCGCCGAAATGGACCTGGTGCGCCGCGACGAGTTCGACGCGCTGAAAGCCGAGATCGCCGCCCTGCGGGCCGAAATCGCCACCCTGAAGGCGGCGAAGAAGCCTCAGAAGGGAACGTCCACAGCGTCGGTTCCCCCTCAGGACGCAGGCGGTTGAGCCGAATCTGCGAACCCGCCTACGGTCGCTGCATGGGGCGTGAGTCGCGCCCGGAGAGTATTTGATGGACGCCGTCAGGCCCGAAGAAGTCGACGTTCCCCACGATCCGCTGGACGTGGTCGAGCACGTCCTGGTGGCCGAGAACCTGCCGTTCGACCGCACCGACGAAGGCGATGTCGCCTTCGCGCTGGCTGGCGACTGGAAGGATTATGAGCTGTGGTTCGCCTGGCGTCCCGAAGGGGACTGCCTGCAACTGTGCTGCGCGCTTGACCTGCAGGCGTCGAAGTCGCGCCGCGCCGCCGCCTATGAACTGGTCGGCCTGATCAACCAGCGCACCTGGCTGGGTCATTTCGAAGTCTGGGCCGAGGACGGCGAGATCGTCTTCCGTCATTCGCTGGCCTTGCCGCTGGGCGAACGCCCGACGCTGGCTCAGGCGGCGTCGATGATCGATGCGGCGGTCGAGGCGGCGGACCGCTACTATCCCGCCTTCGACTTCATGATCCGCGGCAACAAGAAGCCTCAGGACGCCATCGCTTCCTGCCTGTTCGAGACCGTCGGCACCGCGTGACGGCATGAGCGGCGCGTTTCAGTCTGGGCAGTCCGGGCCTGTCATCCTGCTGGGGTGCGGGCGTCTGGGGTCGGCCATTCTGGAAGGGTGGCTGGCGACCGGAGCGGTGGACGCCAAAGACCTGATCATCCTGACGCCCAGCGAAAAGCCCGCCGCAGAGACGGCGCGGGCCAAGGGCGCGCGGATCAATCCTGATTCAGCCGTTCTGGCCGAGGCGCGAACGCTGGTGCTGGCGGTCAAGCCGGCGGTGTGGCGCGAGGCGCTGACGCCGCTGCTGGCGCATCTGCATCCTGACCTGGTCGCGGTCTCGGTCATGGCGGGCGTTGAGGCGGCGGGGATCGAAGCGCTGAGCGCCCGGCCCGTGGCGCGGGTCATGCCTACGACGGCGGTGGCCCAGGCCAAGGGCGTCGCCGCTCTGTGGTCGAACGCGCCTGAAGCCCGAGAAAGAGCGCGAAGCCTGTTCGGCGCGATCGCCGACGTGGTCGATCTGGAGGCGGAAGCGCTGATGGATGCGGCGACGGCGGTGGCGGGATCGGCGCCCGCCTTCATCTACGCCTTCACCCAGGCCCTGGCGCGGCAGGGCGAGGCGCGCGGGTTGTCGGCTCAGGCGGCGCTGCGTCTGGCCTCTGGGGCCTTGCGCTCGGCAGGGGCGGGGGCGGATACGGGTGCAAGCCTGGATGATCTGATCGGCCGCATCGCCTCACCCGGCGGCACGACCCGCGCGGGTCTGGAGGCCATGGCCGAAGACGGCGGCCTGGACCGTGCAGCCGAAGCCGCGGTCAAGGCCGCCATGGATCGAGCGGCTCAGCTCAACGGCTGACGTAGCGGCCGCGCACCAGATTGGTCGCCAGCCGCTGATAGGCGGTCTCTGCATCCTGCCAGGTGGCGTAGCCCCGGACATCCTGCAGATTGTTGCTGTACCAGTCATAGCGGACAGGCTGCACTTGGCCGTCGGCCAGAGTGATCTGACCCTCGATGGTCGCGCCGCCGATCGAGATGCTGCGGATGCCGTCCAAACCAGGCCGGTCCACCATCTGCTGCATGGTCGGGCGGTTGGGTTTGAGCTCGGTCAGGACCAGATCGACGCGGGCGCCGTCCAGAGCGCCGCGACGTTCCAGTTCGGTCTGCACGACGCGGGCCAGGCGGGTCGCCTGGTCGTTGACGTCGCGCACTCCGATCTTGTCGGTGTCCTGTTGCAGGTCGCCGCCGACGGTGACGTTGACCGTGGGCGCTTGGGCCAGGGCCGGGCTGGCGGCCGCGACCGCGAGGGCGGCGGCGAGGGGGGCGAAAAAGGCGATCTTACGCATGGTGAAACACTCTCCAATGATCCCTGTCGCCTTGAAGATGGACCCTACGGCTCCGCTTCGCCAGAGGCTGCGGCGAAATGTGATGAGAGGCGGGGTCAACCCGGCAGGCGCAAGACCGCCTTCAGCCCGCCCATGTCGCTGCGGTCCAGGGTGATGTCGCCGCCGTGGCCGCGCACGACGTCGCGGGCGATGGCCAGGCCCAGGCCGACGCCCTTGCGGTTCTGATTGCGTGAAGCGTCGAGGCGCGAGAAGGGGCGGAAGGCTTCTTCGTGCAGATCGTCGGGTATGCCCGGGCCGTCGTCCTCGATCGCAATCTCCACCCCGCCCGAGGGCAGGGCGCGCGCAGTCAGGCGGACGTGTTCGCCATGGGCGGCGGCGTTGGAGGCGAGGTTGGACAAGGCGCGCCTGAACGCCATCAGGCGCAAGCTGGCCGTCAGGCCCTCGGGAGCGTCCACCTGAACATCTGCGCCGGCGCGGCGGGCGTCATCCCCGGCGGTGGTCAGCAGGTCCGCGATCGAGACGGTCTGAGGCGCTTCGCCGGCCTCGCCGCGCGCGAAGGCCAGGTATTCGTCGATCATATGCTCCATCTCGTCCAGATCGCCGCTCATGGCCGCTTGGCGCTTGAAGGGCGGGGCCAGCGCCAGTTCCAGACGCAGCCGGGTCAGGGGGGTGCGCAGGTCGTGGCTGACGGAGGCGAGCAGGGCGGTGCGCTGTTCGATATGGCGCTGGATGCGTTCGCGCATGGCCAGGAAGGCGGTGGCGGCGGCGCGGACCTCACGCGCGCCGTTGGGCCGGAACCGCTCGCGGCTCTCGCCACGGCCAAAGGCTTCGGCGGCGTCGGCCAGACGCTCGATGGAGCGCACCTGGTTGCGGATGAAGAGGATGGCGACGGCCAGCAGCAGGACGGTGGCGATCATCAACCACAGGACGAAGATATGCGCCTGAGTGGCCACGGCGCGCTCGCGCGGGGCGATGATACGCAGCACGCCCTGCGGCTGCTGCACGCGGATGTCGACATAGGCGGGGTAGCGGGTGGTGTCGAACCAGACCGGCTGGTCGACGCGGCTTTGCAACGCCTTGCCCAGAGCGCGGTCCACGACGCCCAGCGGTCCTCGCCGCGCCTCGGCGGGCAGGACGGCGCCGTCCTGAAGGGCGATGGACAGGGACATGGAGCGTTGCGCCCGGTCGGCGATGATCTCCAGATTCTGGGGCGTGGGGTCGTCGGCGTAGCTTTCCACCGCCCAGGCCACATCGCCCGCCAGCCCGTCGGACAGGCGCGCCGTCACCGTCTGCCAGTGCATGTCGAAGAAGGCCCAGGTCACCGCCGCCTGCATGATCAGAACGGGCAGGACGATGATCAGCAGCGACCGCCCCCAAAGCGAGGTCGGCAGTCGGCGCTTCATGAAGCGCGCCCATACGTTGAAGCGCGGCAGCTTCATCGGCGGATCAGTCCGGGGCCAGCATGTAGCCGACGCCGCGCACGGTCTGGAGGTAGCGCGGGTTCTTCGGATCGGCCTCAAGCTTGCGGCGCAGGCGGGTGACCTGAACGTCCACGGCGCGGCCGGTGATGTCGGCGGTGTCGGGCGACAGGCTCATGCGTTCGACCGGGGCGTGGGCGTGGATGGCCAGGGTCTTGAGCAATTGCGCCTCGGCCTCGGTCAGGCGTTGGGGCTTGCCGTCGCGGAATAACTCCAGCCGCTCCATGTCGAACATGGCCGTGCCCAGCTTGATCTCGCGCGGGGTCAGGGGCTTGCCGCCGGTGCGGCGCAGGATGGCGTCCACCCGCAGCGCCAGCTCGCGCGGGTCGAAGGGTTTGGACATATAGTCGTCGGCGCCGCGCGACAGGCCCTCGATCCGGTCGTCGGGATCGCCCTTGGCGGTCAGCAGCATGACCGGGGTGCTGGAGGTCTCGGCCTTGGCGCGGATCCAGCTGGTCAGGTCGAAGCCGTTCTCGCCCGGCATCATGACATCGAGGATGACCAGATCGAACTCGATCAGTTCGACCAGCCGCTTGGCCGCCGCCGCGTGGGCCGCGCCGGTGACGCGATAGCCTTCACGCGCCAGGAACTCCTTGAGCAGTTCACGGATGCGGTCGTCGTCGTCCACGACCAGCAGATGCCGCCCCGCGCCGGAGCCGGCGACCGGGCCCGAACGGCCCGCCGAACGCAGGTCTGTCATGAGCGGCGCCCCAAATGCATGCATGAGGCGTTGACCTGAATGATTCGGAGGTTTCTAAACCGGGAACCAATGTAGGAGACGTTATCCAATGGCCTTCGTTCCTTTCGACGATCGTGACGGCTGGATCTGGATGGACGGGCATTTCGTGCCCTGGAGGGACGCGAAAACGCACGTTCTGACCCATGCCTTGCACTATGGCTCGTCGGTATTCGAGGGTGAGCGTATGTATGGCGGCGAAATCTTCAAGCTGACCCCGCATAGCGAACGCCTGAAACGTTCTGCAAACCTGCTGGATTTCGACCTTCCGTACAGCGTGGCCGAGATCGACGCCGCCTGCAAGGAAACCTGCGCCAAGATGGGGCTGGAAGACTGTTATGTGCGCCCGGTCGCCTATCTGGGGTCCGAACAGGTCAGCGTCACGGCGCTGAACAGCAAGGCCCATGTGGCCATCGCCGTCTGGGACTGGCCCTCCTATTTCGATCCCGAGACCAAGGCCAAGGGCATCCGGCTGGAGTGGGCCAAATGGCGCCGTCCCGACCCGGCCACGGCGCCGACGACGGCCAAGGCGGCGGGCCTCTACATGATCTGCACCATGTCCAAGACGGCGGCGGAGAAGCGCGGTTTCTCGGACGCCATGATGCTGGACTGGCGCGGCTATGTCGCGGAGGCGACGGGCGCCAACGTCTTCTTCGTGCAGGACGGGGTGCTGCATACGCCTGACGTCACCGCCATCCTGGACGGCATCACCCGCCAGACAGTGATCGAACTGGCCAAGGCCAAGGGCATCGAGGTCATTGTCCGCCACATACGCCCGGAAGAGCTGTCGACCTTCAGTGAGTGCTTCCTGACGGGCACAGCCGCCGAGGTCACGCCGGTGCAGTCCATCGGCGACTACCGCTTCACGCCCGGCGCGTTGAGCCTGGGCCTGATGGAGGACTACGGGCGGTTGGTGCGCGGACAGCTGTAGTAGCCGGGTTCCCGCTGATTGGCGGCTTGCCAAGCCGCTGCTGCTGGCGTTGATGGATAAGGGATCGGCGGGGAGCCGGTCGGGGATGAAACGCACATGTTCAGCCTGCTGAACCTTCAAAGCCTGCTGGGGCTGGTCGTCATTGTGGCCGCCTGTTGGGGCCTGTCAGAGAACCGGCGCGCCTTTCCGTGGCGGCTGGCGCTGGGGGCGGTGGCGGTGCAGGCGGTGCTGGTGCTGGCCCTGTTCAACCCGGCTTCGCACGGTGTGCTGAACGCGGTGAACAGCGCCGTCGACGGTCTGGCCAAGGCGACGCTGACCGGGACGCAGTTCGTGTTCGGCTATCTGGCGGGCGGCGATCAGCCCTATCCTGTTCAGAACGACCGCGCCCTGTTCACCTTCGCCTTCCAGGTGCTGCCGCTGATTCTGGTGATTTCGGCGCTGTCGGCGCTGCTGTGGCACTGGAAGATATTGAAGTGGATCACCCACGGCTTCGGCTTCCTGTTCCAGCGGACCATGGGGCTGGGCGGCGCTTCGGCGCTGGCGGTGGCGGCCAACATCTTCCTGGGCATGATCGAAAGCCCCATCGTCATCCGCGCCTATCTGGACAAGCTGACGCGGTCCGAGCTGTTCCTGATGATGGTGGTCGGCCTGGCCACCGTCGCCGGTTCGACCATGGTGGCCTATGCGACCATCCTTGCGCCGGTGCTGCCCAATGCGGCGGGCCATGTGCTGGTGGCGTCCATCGTCTCGGCGCCGGCAGGGGTGCTGCTGGCCCGCATCATCGTCCCGGAAAAGCCCGGCGAGGGCGGGGCCAAGGCCGACTATGACTCGGCCCTGAAATACGACAGTTCCATCGACGCCATCGTCAAGGGCACGTCGGACGGCCTGATGGTGGTGCTGAACATCTCGGCGGTGCTGATCGTGTTCGTGGCGCTGGTGGCCCTGGTCAACATCATGGTCGGCGGGTTCAGCCTGTTCGGCGCGCCGGTGTCGGTCGAGCGGCTGCTGGGCTGGGTCTTCATGCCGGTGGCCTGGCTGACGGGCGTGGAGTGGTCGCAGGCGGGCAAGGCGGGCTGGCTGCTGGGCGTGAAACTGACCCAGACGGAGTTCAAAGCCTTCATCGAACTGGGTCAGGTGCCCGCCGAGGTGATGAACCAGCGCACCCGCATGCTGATGACCTATGCCCTGTGCGGTTTCGCCAACATCGGCTCGGTCGGCATCACGGTGACGGGACTGTCGGTGCTGATGCCCGAACGGCGAGAGGAGGTTCTGGGTCTGGTGTGGAAGGGGCTGTTCGCCGGTTTCCTGGCCACATTGATGACGGCGGCGGTCGTGGGGGCGATGCCCGGGGCGATATTTGGCTGACAAGGCGTGAAACGGGGCGTGTGACGCACGGTTCGTGTTGCATCGCAGCGTGAGGCGCTGTTGGATGTGCGGGCGCGCCTGACCGGGCGCCCCAACACCGGATAAATCATGCCTGCCGCCGCCTCCACCTACATCAGCACGCGCGGACGCGCCCCCGCCGTCGACTTCACCGAGGCGCTGCTGCGCGGCGTGGCGCCGGACGGCGGCCTGTATGTGCCCAGCCTGTGGCCCGCCTTGGCGCCTGAGGCGATGACGGCGCCGACGGGGCGTGAGACGGCCGAGGCCGTGCTGCGACCCTTCATCGGCGAGGCCCTGCCGCAACAGGCGCTGACGGACGCCACCTGGCGGCTGAAGGACAGCTTCCTGGATCCGGCGGTGACGCCTCTGGTCGAGATCGCGCCCGGCCTGCACATTCTGGAGCTGTTCCACGGCCCCACGGCGGCGTTCAAGGACTACGCCATGCAGATGGTGGCGGTTCTGGCCGAGGCTGCGCTGAAGCAGAACGGGCAGAAGCTGCTGCTGATCACCGCGACCAGCGGCGACACGGGCGCGGCGGCGGTGCGGGCCTTCGCCAATGTCGAGGGGGTGGAGCTGGTGGTGCTGCACCCGCTGGACCGCGTCTCGCCCATCCAGCGGCTGCAGATGACCACTACGGCTGCGGACAATGTGCGCAATCTGGCGGTGCGCGGCGATTTCGATGATTGCCAGCGCCTGGTCAAGGCGCTGCTGGCCGACGAGGGGCTGCGCGAGGGGCGTCGGTTCAGCTCGGTCAACTCGATCAACTGGGCGCGTCTGGCGGGCCAGATTCCCTATTACGTCACGGCGGCGAGGGCGCTGGGCGATGCGGCGGCGCGGGCCACCTATGTGGTGCCGACGGGCAATTTCGGCGACGCCTTCGCCGGCTGGGCGGCCCAGCGGATGGGCCTGCCGATGGATGGCCTGGTCGCCGCCACCAACCGCAACGACGCCCTGGTGCGGGCGCTGGACACGGGCGTCTATGAGCGCACCATGGCGGTCGGCACGGCCAGCGTCAGCATGGATGTCCAGGCGCCATCGAACTTTGAACGTCTGGTCTATGAAGCTTCGGGCCGTGACTCTGATCTGACGCGCGGCCTGTTTGAGGAATTCGCCCGCGACGGCCGGGTCAGCCTGCCTGACGAGCTTCTGGGCGCCCTGCGCCGCGAGGTCTCGGCGGTGTCGGTCAGCGAGGCGGAGACCGCCGCCGAGATCGCCCGCACCTGGCGCGACACGGGCCGGGTCATCTGTCCGCACACGGCGGTGGCCCTGAACGCCGCGCGGCGTCTGGACCGGAGGCGTGGGCCGGTGGTGGCCCTGTCGACCGCGCATCCGGCGAAATTCCCTGAGGCTGTGAAGGCGGCCATCGGCGTCGAGCCGGAACAGCCTCAGCAGTTGCGCGGGCTGGACCGGCTGGAAGAGCGGTTCGAGGTGGTGGATGCGACGGCGGCTTCGGTCAGGGCGGCGATCGGGTGATCAAGCGGCCACAGCCGCCCGCGTCCACCAGTCCAGCCGCTTGACGAACGGCGTCGGATCCTTGGGCGTGACCAGGGCGGACGGGTCGTGGAACAGCCAGTCATGCAGCCGCGTCAGGGTGAAGCGCACCGCCGCCACGGCGCCCAGATCGGGCAGGGCCGCGCGCTCGGCGGGGCTGAGGGGTCGCACCGCCTCATAGCCGGACTGGAAGGCGGCCAGGGCTGCAGGCCGGGCGGCGCCGTCTGCGTCGAAGCCCCAGGCCGACAGGGCGATGGCCAGATCATAGGCCGGAGCGTCGGTGCAGGCGTAGTAGAAGTCGATGACGCCGCTGACCGCATCGCCGTCGAACAGGACATTGTCGGGGAAGTAGTCGGCGTGGATGGCGCCTTGCGGCAAGGCGCGGCCCGGATCGACCTCGACCCAGGGGGCGCAGCGCTCCAGCAGGACGCGGTGGGGGCCTTCAACGGCCTTGGCGCAGGCGTCGAACAGGGTGCGGCGGGCGGCGGGGCCGACCGGATTGGCGCATTGGCCCTTGAAGTCGGCGCCGGCCAGATGCAGACGGGCCAGCATGGCGCCCGCTTCGCTCAGATCGGCGGATGAGGGGGCACGCTTCCAGCCGCCATCCAGCCATTCCAGCAGGGCGGCGGGACGGGCGTTGAGACGGCCCAGATTGGCGCCGTCGGCGTCGCGCAGCGTCCGCGCCGTCGGCAGGCCCTGCGCCGCCAGATGGTCGGTCAGGTCCAGGCAGAAGGGCAGGGAGGCGGTCTCCGTTCTTTCCTCGAACAGGGTCAGGACATAGCGTCCGGCGTCGGTCTCCACCCGATAGTTGGTGTTCTGTATGCCCTCGGCGATCGGGGTCAGGCGACGAAGCGCGCCCGCCCCGAAGCGGCGAATGAAGGGCTCGGCCTGGGCCTCATCGACGGGGGTGAAGACGGCCATGGCTCAGGCCGCCGCGGCGCGTTGCACGGCGCGGAGCGCCGCCAGTTCCGACAGGTCGGCCAGCAGGCTTTCGGCCGTGGCCCAGCGCCCGGCGCCGCGGCCCTTGCAGCGTGTGATCGATCCGTTCTGACCGACGACCTTCAAGGCGTTGCCTTCCTTCTTCAGCGTGGCGAACAGCGGGTCCATGGTTCCGCCTTCCAGACGCACCTCGGCGACCAGTCTGCCCTCTTCCAGGCGGCAGCGACAGAGCTGGCGGGCGCCGGGAACCGCCGACCGTTCGGCGCTGAGCACGTCGCGGGGGATGTCGATCTCGTCGGGCATGACGCCGAAGGCTTCGAAGGCCAGCAGCCGGACCTTGGCGGCGGCGTCCAGTCCCTCCAGATCGGACGACGGGTCTTCCTCGGCGAAACCGGCGACCCGGGCTTCGGACAGGGCGCGGTCGAAACCGGCGCCGGCGCCGATCCGCTCCAGCATGAAGTTGACTGTGCCGTTCAGCACCGCCTCGAAGGCGACGAGAGGGCTGTTGGCGCGGGCCGCGCGCAAGGTCTCGATCATGGGCACGCCGCCGCCGACCGAGGCAGACCACAACAGGCGCGCGTCGTGCGTTTGAGCCAGAGCCAGCAAGCCCGCCGGATCGCGGCTGATCGCCTGTTTGTTGGCGCTGGCGACATCGACGCCGCGTTCCAGCGCGGCGCGGATCAGGGCGTGTCCGGCCTCGGCTTCGGACAGGGCCTCCAGCACGATGTGCGGTTTTCGGTCCAGCAGGCTGGCGGCGTCGGAGACCAGAAGGGCCTTCAGCGCCTCGGAATCGACGCCGGGGACGTCGCGCGGCTTGGCCGAGTCGCGCACCAGAACGCCGACGACATCGACGCGGCTGTCGTCCAGCAGGCGCGACAAGGCGCCGCCGCCGACCACGCCGCAGCCGGCCACGGCCACGCGCAGCCTCTGATGCGCCAGCGGCAGGCGCGGCGGAAGACTGTCGGCGCCGATGACGGTGCGGTGGCCGTCGGCGTGGTTGCGGACCTCGATGTTGAGGCGGCGGGCGCGAGCCATGTCCAGGGCGTCGGGCTGGACCACGCCGCCGCCCAGCGCCTTGGCCTCGGCCCAGCTGGCCTGATCGTAGCGGCGGGCGTCGGGATTCTGATTGGGGTCGCTGTCGTAGAGGCCGTCCACGTCCTTGATCAGCTGGACGCTGTCCAGACCCAGTTCCGCCGCCAGGAACAGGGCCGTCAGGTCCGAGCCGCCCCGGCCCAGCAGCACCACCCGGTCGTCGGGCGACAGGGCGCCGAAGCCTGGCACCACCACCACCTCATGCCGGTCCAGCGCGCGGTCCAGGGCGCTGCGTTTCAGGGCGACGGGATGGGCGTGCTCGCTGGGGCCCTCGGCGACGATGCCGACTTCGCGCACCGTCAGGGTGGCGGCGTCCAGACCGATGCGGTCGCAGGCCAGAGCCGTCAGCGCCGCCGACCGTTCCTCGCCCTGGGCCACATAGGCGGGCAGCAGGGGGTTGTCGTGGGCCAGACCCAGGGCGCGGGCCTCGGACAACAGGCGGTCGGTCTCGCCCTCGAAAGCCGAGACGACAGCGACGACGCGGCGCCCCTGGCGCACCTGGGCGTAGATGTCGGAGGCGACCGAGGGCGCGTCGGCGGGATTGCGCAGCACCGAACTGCCGAACTTCATCACCACCACGGGGGCGGGCGCAGGCGCGGGGGCGACGTCGGCGTCTTGTTTTTCGGGGCGTTCGAGGACGGCGAGAGGGGACATGACAGAGGCTTTCGAAGGGAGGCGGGGTGATGAGGAGGCGGAAAAGAAAAACCCCGCCGGGGGTCCGGGCGGGGTTGGGTTTGGGCGTGTCCTGAAATCCGGTGCGCGCTTAACCTGTCCCCGCCGAAGGCGTGGTGGTGACGGTGGTACCGGTCGAAATGACGCGCATGTCCGCGCCGCCGCAGGGTGCGGTGGTCGGCGAGACAAGAAGGGCGGTCAGGTGGATCACGGAGATCACTCGATTAGGTGCGGTGCACAAGTTGCAGGAGAAAGGCGGCGTTCGTCAAGCGATATGGAAAGAATTTTGCGTGACGCCGCCGATGGTGCGGCCGCGTGAGGTCATATCATGCCCAATGCATCTGAACACGATGGGCGGCGGCCCAGTGGATGGCCTTCAGACCGTCGATGACCGCCTCGCCCGCCGCGCGGGTGCCCAGGTTTCCGCCCAGGTCGGCGGTGACGGCGCCGGCCGAGACGACGGCGGCGACGCCGGCCTCGATGGAGTTGGCCTCGTCCTCCAGCCCCAGGCTGTGGCGCAGCAGCAGGGCGGCGGACAGGATGGTGCCGACCGGGTTGGCCTTGTCCTGGCCGGCGATGTCCGGCGCCGAGCCGTGGATGGGCTCGAACAGGCCAGGTCCGCCTGATCCCAGCGACGCCGAGGGCAGCAGGCCGATGGAGCCGCCCAGCACCGAAATCTCGTCCGACAGGATGTCGCCGAACATGTTCTCGGTCAGGATGACGTCGTAGTCGCGCGGCTTGCGGATCAGGTGCATGGCCATGGAATCGACCAGGGCGTGCTCCAGTTCGATGCGGGGGAATTCCTCTGCGTGGATGCGGGTGACGACCTCGCGCCACAGGCGGCTGGTCTCCATGACATTGGCCTTGTCGACCGAAGTGACCTTGCCTCGCCGCTGCTGGGCGGTCTGGAAGGCGGCGCGGGTGACACGTTCGATCTCCTCGACGGAGTATTCGCACAGGTCCGTGGCGCGGTCGGCGGTGCGGGTCTTTTCGCCGAAATAGACGCCGCCGGTCAGTTCGCGGAAGACGATCAGATCGACGCCCTCGACGATTTCCTTCTTCAGCGGCGACAGGTGGGCCAGCACCGGCGAGACCTGCAGCGGGCGCAGGTTGGCGAACAGGCCCAGTTCCTTGCGCAGACCCAGCAGGCCTTCTTCGGGGCGACGCGCGCCGCCGTCCCACTTGGGCCCGCCGACCGCGCCCAGCAGCACGGCGTCCGAGGCCTTGCAGGCGTCGATGGTGGCCTGAGGCAGGGGATCGCCGCCGTCGTCGATGCCCGCGCCGCCGATCAGATGCTCATGAAACTTGAAGGTGTGGCCGTAGAAGTCGCCGATGACGCGCAGAACATCGACGGCGGCGGCGGTCACTTCGGGGCCGACGCCGTCACCGGGCAGGACGACGATGTCGTAGGTCTTGGCTTGGGGCATCAAACAGTCTCCGGCCGACGGGCGGCTTCATAGGATTCAATGGCGGGCAGGCGGGCTTGCAGCCAGCCGAGGGGATCGACGCCGTCCAGCAGGCACTGGCGGGCGAAGCTTTCGACCTTGAAGACGACGGGGGCGGCGGCGCCCCGACGGATCTCTCGCGCCTCCAGATCGATGGTCACGGGCTGGTCGGGATAGGCGGCCAGATCGTCCCAGACCGCTTGATCGACCTCGATGGGCAGCAGGCCGTTCTTCAGGGCGTTGGAGGTGAAGATGTCGGCGATGCTGGTCGCGATGACCGCACGGAAGCCGTAGTCAAACAGGGCCCAGGGCGCATGTTCGCGAGAGGAACCGCAGGCGAAGTTGGGCCCGGCCAGCAGGATGCGCCGCTCGGTCGGGTCGATGCGGTTCAGCACCGCCTCCGGCTTGGGCGAGCCGTCGTCCTCATAGCGCCAGTCGTGGAAGGCGGCCTTGCCCAGACCTTCGCGCGTGGTGGTGGTCAGGAAGCGCGCGGGGATGATCTGGTCGGTGTCGATGTTGGCCTGGCTGAGCACCACGGCCTGTGAGGTCAGGATCTTGAAGGGTTCAGACATTGGTGGTTGCCCCTATCGGTTGGCGCGCGGCGCCGCCCTGCTTGAGGGGCGTTTGGCCCCCTATCGATTCCGATGCTGTGCGATCCCGCTCGTGTGGCGAGTGCCCCAGGTATGCGCGGGGGTCGGTCAGATAGCCGGTGACGGCGCTGGCGGCGGCGGTGGCGGGGCTGGCCAGGATGGTGCGGGCGCCCTTGCCCTGACGGCCTTCGAAATTGCGGTTGGAGGTCGAGACCGCCAACTGGCCCGGCGCGACGAAATCGCCGTTCATGGCGATGCACATGGAGCAGCCGGGGATGCGCCATTCTGCGCCCGCATCGATGAAGACGCGGTCCAGACCTTCGGCCTCGGCGTCGCGGCGCACGGCCTCGGAGCCGGGGACGACCAGCATGCGCACGCCGGGGCGGACCTTGCGGCCGCGCAGGACGTCGGCGGCGGCGCGCAGGTCGGGCAGGCGGCCGTTGGTGCAGGAGCCGATGAAAACCACATCGACCGGATGGGCCGTCGTCGCCTCGCCGGGTGTGAAGCCCATATAGGCCAAGGCCTTTTCGTCGGAGGCGTTGCGCGGCGACGGGGCCGGGGCGCCGATGGGGGCGCCCGCGTCGGGCGTGGTGCCCCAGGTGGCCATGGGGCGGATGGCGGCGCCGTCGATCTCGATCTCGGCGTCGAACACGGCGCCGGCGTCGGTCTTCAGCGTCAGCCAGTCGGCGGCGGCGCGGGCGAAGGCGACGCCCTTGGGCGTGTGGCGGCGGCCTTGCAGCCAAGCCACGGTGAAGGCGTCTGGCGCGATCATGCCGGCGCGGGCGCCCGCCTCGATCGACATGTTGCACAGGGTCATCCGCCCTTCCATGTCCAGCGAACGGACGGCGTCGCCTGCGTATTCGATGACGAAGCCGCTGCCGCCGCCGAAGCCCAGGCGGGCGATGACGGCCAGGGCGACATCCTTGCCCGAGACGCCGGGCTGCAGCCGTCCGTTGACCGTGACGCGCATGGCTTTCGGCTTGGTCTGCAACAGGCATTGGGTGGCCAGCACATGGCCGACCTCGGAGGTGCCGATGCCGAAGGCCAGAGCCCCGAAGGCGCCGTGGGTGGCGGTGTGGCTGTCGCCGCAGACGACGGTCATGCCTGGCTGGGTCAGGCCCAGCTCAGGCCCCATGACGTGGACGACGCCGCGATCATCGCTGTCCCAGCCCGACAGGTCGATGCCGTGACGGGCGCAGTTGGCCTCCAGCGTCTCCACCTGGGCGCGGGCGGCGTCGGTGAAATAGGGGCGCTGGCCGTCGGCGCCTGCGGGCAGGGTCGGGGTGGAGTGGTCCAGGGTGGCGAAGGTGCGGTCGGGACGGCGCACGGGAAGGCCGCGCGCGGCGATCTCGCTGAACGCCTGAGGGCTGGTGACTTCGTGGACCAGGTGCAGGTCGATGTAGAGGACGGCGGGCGTGTCGGCGGTCTGGGGCGAGACGATGTGCCGGTCCCAGACCTTGTCGAACAGGGTCTTAGACATGGAATCCTCCCCCACCGGGGGAGGGGGACCGCGAAGCGGTG
>Ga0308157_10001598_pt1 | contig 44456 bp, 48 predicted proteins | sample PhyBR1_FD_201035 | JGI IMG/M metagenome (GOLD analysis project Ga0308157, IMG submission 201035) | Phyllosphere microbial communities from UC Gill Tract Community Farm, Albany, California, United States - DLSLB.R1 | ecosystem: Host-associated > Plants > Phyllosphere > Unclassified | place: USA... | reverse complement strand
ATTCTTCTCTTCCGTATGATGCTGGAGTTCTTTTTGTTTGTGCTACTGCGTCATTAGTTAATAATGCAGTAAATAATCCGATTGCTAATAATAAATTTTTCATGATTTTAAATTTTTATAAATTTTTGATTTGTTTTATTTTGATGTTACAAAGTTGTTTCAAATTGGAAAGAGTATCAATGGATGTTTTTCTCTTTGAATTGCACTTTTTCCCTTTGTTGAAATTACCCTTTGATGAATTCTAAAATGTCTTTGTTAATAGTTTCAGCTTCAGTGGTTGGCATACCGTGAGAGAAGCCAGGATAGATGATCAGTTTTCCGTTTTGTAAAAGTTCATTGGCTTTTACAGCAGTAGTTTCATAAGGAACAATTTGGTCATCGTCACCGTGAAGCACTAACACCGGAACTTCAATACTTTTAAGGTCTTCAGTGAAATCAGTTTCAGAGAATACTTTGATACAGTCATAATGTGCTTTGATTCCGCCCATCATTCCTTGTCTCCACCAGTTGTCCTGAATTCCTTTTTTTACATCTGCTCCTTCGCGGTTGTAACCATAAAAAGGAACTGTGATGTCGTGATAAAACTGTTGTCTGTTGTGCAACGTATTGTATCGGATATCGTCGAAAACTGCTAAAGGCACACCGTTTGGATTTTTCTCGTCAGCGATCATGTATGGAGTGATGGCGCTAATTAAAACCACTTTTGAAACTCGGCCTTTTCCGTATTGAGCTGCATATCGTAAAGCTTCTCCACCACCTGTTGAATGTCCTACGTGGATAGCATCTTTTAAGTTCAGGAATTCTGTTAATTCTGCCACATCAGCTGCGTAAGTGTCCATATCGTTTCCGGTGAATGTTTGAGTAGATCTTCCGTGTCCGCGTCTGTCGTGAGCGATTACTCTGTAGCCTTGGTTTAAGAAAAACATCATTTGTGCATCCCAATCATCTGATGATAATGGCCACCCGTGGTGGAAGAAAATTGGTTGTCCTGCTCCTAAATCTTTGAAATAAATTTGTGTTCCGTCTTTTACTGTGAATGTGTTCATGATTTTATTTTTTAAATGTTCTTGTTATTTGATATTGCAAAGTTGTTCTAAATTGGTAAGCGTTACAATGGATGGTTTTCTCTTTGAATTGTACTTTTTTCCCTTTTGATGATTTGTTGGGTTATTTTAAATGCGCTCTGAGAAACCAAGCCATTTTTTCGTGGTCTTGCAATAAGCCAGTTATGAAGTCACTAGACCCAAAATCGGCGTAGTCATTTGCAAAAGGTTCTATAAGTTTTCTGAGGGAAAGAATGATCGTTTCGTGATCGGATAGAAGTTCCTGAATCAAATCAGTACTAGTATTTTTAGAATCGTTCGATTCGGATAATTGCGTTAATTCTAAAAATGATTTTAATGTAGCTGGAGCCGAAAACCCTAATGTTCTGATGCGTTCGGCAACACTATCAACCAATTCGTCCAATTGGGTTGCCTGTTCTTCGAAGAATCGGTGTTTTTCGTTAAAATCGGCTCCTTCTACATTCCAATGTGCATTTTTTGTTTTTGTAAAAAGCACAAATTCATCTGCTAAAATTTTTGATAATTCATTGACAACTGACTGTCTATTATTTTCTGTAATTCCAATATTTGTTTTCATTGTTTGTTGTTCTTTTAATTTGATATTGCAAAGTTGCGCTATATCCGAACGGACAACAATGGACGGTTTTCTACTTGAATTGTACTTTTTTCCCTTTTATTAAAAAAGAATAAATCGTGACATTTTTTTAGATGAATTTATTTGTTAAAATTTAATTTCAGAAATAAAAAAATAGGATCTCGCAATCCTATTTCTAATAAATTCTAAAACTGTTTCCTAAAAGATAAAGGTGAAATTCCAGTGTTTTTGGTAAAGAAACGAACAAAATAAGCATCGTCTTCGTAATTCAAACTGTAGGCTATTTCCTTTACTGAAAGTTCTGTATGAGCGAGAAGGCGCTTGCTTTCGAGGATAATTCGGTTTTTGATAATATCGTTTGGAGTTTCTTTACTGAGCAGGCCAATTTTTTTGCTGAGATTTTTTGGAGTTAAAAATAACATTTCAGCATAGTCTGCAACAGTATGATGTGTTTTGTAATGTTGCTCTACCAATTTGCTGAACTTTCTAAGGAAATTGATATCGGATTGTTGTTCCTCTTCGTCCAATTCATGTTGTTGTTTCCAAATTCTGGTTGCTTTTACAATGATCAGTTTTAATAAGGTCCGCAACATTTCTTCGGTATTGGCATCCTCATTTTTCATTTCCGATTGGATTTCTTCAATAATCCTTTTGATTTCCGTCGATTGGCTGTCATTCAATTTGACAAATGGAACTTCAAAAACGTTATTGTACAATATTCCGTCGCAAGCCACTTCCTGATCATGGAGTTCAATACAATAGAAATCTCTGTTAAAATGCAATAACGATTCTCCTCTTGTTTCGTTACCATTTGGTTTGATAACCACATTTGGATTGATAAACAGCAAAGAATCCGTTTCAATTTCAAACTCTTGGAAATCTATTTGAACTTTACTGTCTTTAGGCAAAAACAAAATTTTAATGTGATTTCCAATTTTAACCAGTGTTTCTTCTTCAATATTCTGATCTGCGAAGTTTAGATTACCAAATTGTTTGTATGAAAACTCTTTTAGCATATTATTAGTTAATTAAGATATAGTTTGTTAATTATACAAATGAAACGTTTTTTTTGGAACCAAACAAGAGATTTTCATAAGAAATAGCTGTAAGCTAAGCTATAACGATTTCGATACAGACTTATATTATATAGCGAGTATATTTAAATCTAAATTTGAGTTTGCTAACAACTTAATCAAGAACAAAACATTAATCCTTATTGTTTACAAACAGTTTTATATTTTAAAATTTCACTAAATTTATAATATGAAAATAGCACTCGTCCAATCCTCTTTATTTTGGGAAAACCCAACTGCCAACCGAAGCCATTTCGAAGAAAAAATCAATGCTCTTGATGGAGAAATTGATTTAGTTGTACTTCCGGAAATGTTTACTACGGGCTTTACAATGGAACCCAAAACTGTCGCAGAAGCAATGCAAGGCGAAACGGTTTTGTGGCTACAGTCTTTGGCAAAAGCCAAAAACATTGCCATTACAGGAAGTTTAGTTATCAAAGAAAACGAAATTTTCTATAACCGATTACTGTTCGTTTTTCCATCTGGCGAAATACAATTTTATGACAAAAGACACTTGTTTACGCTCGCTGGCGAAGATCAGATATACAAAGCCGGCAACGAAAAATTAATTATTGAATACAAAGGCTGGAAAATTTGCCCTTTGATTTGTTATGATTTGCGCTTCCCGGTTTTTGCCCGAAATGTCGAAGAATATGATGTTTTAATTTATGTTGCTAATTGGCCAAAATCAAGAATTCAGGCTTGGGATGCTTTACTTAAAGCACGCGCTATCGAAAACATGAGCTACACAATTGGCGTGAACAGAATCGGCCAAGACGATTATAAATTGGAATACGACGGACATTCACAAGTTGTTGATTTCTTGGGAAATTATATTTTAGAACCAATAGAAACCAGAGGTGTTTTTATTGTCGAATTAAATAAAGAGACTTTACTTTTGGCTAGAAAAAAATTCAATTTTCTAAACGATCAGGATTCTTTTGTACTAAAATGAGTTCTTTTTCTTTTTTTCGTTTTCCTTAGGCTTTTTCTTTTTGGCTTCAGGAGTGTACGGAATACTCAAATCGAATGTTTCCTGCCAGTCAAAATTAGCATGGAGATTTATTAGTTTTGAAAAATAAACCACTTCTTCAGCCTGTCTTTTTTCAAGATAACTTCCAGTATCCCATTCCTTATTTTTATTGTCATCGTATATGGCACGAATACCGTATGTTGATGGTTCTAGCAGATTAAATTCAACTTGAGTTTTTCCCTCAGTATATTCAGTTGCTTTTATAACAGCACCATTTTCATCAGTCAACTCGATGATGACAGGAAAACGATTTACATTCTTTAAAGTGAGGATTATATTTCCATAATCAGAAAGATTTCCGGTACTACTTTTAAAGGATAAAGTGTCATTCGTTTTTTCAAAGAAATCGGTAACTGCACCTGGCATCATTTTAAAATTATATTTTTGAGTTTCTTCAATTTTAAAATCAACATATAAATGTTGTAAATACTCATCGTATGCAGTTGTAAAAGGAACAGCAACCGAGTCTTTATTAATTAAAACCATCTTGGTTTTGTCAAATTTTACCAAAGGAGTATTGGATACTAACGCAAATCGTTCTCTAAAATTCAGAGAGCCAGGCTGAAGAGGTTTGATACTCAAGGTGTCCACTTTTTGTTTTTTAATTTTAAAAGTAAAATCTTTTACGTATTTATCTTTTTCAATATGTAACGAAAGGGAATCAACTTTCATAGGTTTAATCCATACTTGCAAAGAGTCTTTTTTATCCATTTTCGTAACTATCGATGGAATGATCTCATCTTTATTTTTCAGCGTAAGTTTGGGCAATTCGCCTTTACTTTTTGCATTGCCTTCATAACCTACAATAAATCGGTTTCCAGAGGCTTGACTAGGCTTAAAGGCTTTAAAAGGAAGTTCTTCTTTGAATAATTCTAACTCAAAAACCGTATCATTAGGAATCGTTAGAACTTGCTTATTGAATCCAATTCTGTCCGACTTTGGATTGAACAAATTGTTTTTGTTATTGTCTTTCATGGCAACCAAAAAATACTTTCCAGCCTTTAAATTCTCCAGACGAAACGTTTTCAAACTATCTAAAGTATTGGTAATGTATCGAGGGGCTTCTTTGTAAATGGTCGAATCGTTAAATTTTTCATTCGCTTCGTAAAGCATAATCGAAACAAAAGAAGCCACTTCTTTCTCGTGAGCATCTTTTACTCTCCCACCCAAAGCCAATGAATCAATAAAATCGCCTGTCGAGAATACATATTTAAATTGATTATACGGATTTCCTTCGTTGTTATCAGCAATACTTTGTCCAAAATTTAGACTGTATGTAGTATTGGGTTGCAACGTATCATTTATCGTAATCGTAATAACTTTTGTGGGAGTTGTTGGAAGTACAAGCAACTCGTTTTTCATCGGAGGCGAAACAATCAATTGTTTATTAAGATCTTTAATCTTGACATTTTCGTCAAAAGTAAGTTTGATTTTTTTCGCTGTAAACTTAGTCGAATAATTCTCCGGGTAACTAGATTTCAATGTTGGAGCAATGGTATCTTTCAAACCACCCGTAATGGAGCCTCTTTTGGCACAACTCATAAAAAAAATTAAGAGCAAAAAAGGAATATATTTAAAATGTTTTTTGAACATAATCAGCTAAAATTTGATTCTACAAAATAACAATTATATTTACTGTAATCGAAATAATTTTAGCAATTATTAGGAGCTGATTCCTGCTGTCCGCTATATCTCTTGTGGCGAACCCCGCCACAAGAGGATGCCGCTACCATCAGGGCTAGGGCATCAGAAGTCAAAAACAGCCATGAATGACACTAATTGACACTGATTTAAATTCGTGAAATTCATTATACGAATTGTTTTAAGGCAAAGATTTGTGAAAATTTGTGGAATTTGTGGCAAAAAAAACATTTCTATTATTTGTTTCCAAATGGTAGGTTTCCATCAGGGCTAGGGCATCAGAAGACGGAAACACTCTTTTAAGTGCCCATTTCTCATACGAATTCATTAAATTTGCACCCTAAATAGAATTTCAATGAGCAATATTAGAATTACCAAACAATTTAATTTTGAAACAGGTCACGCTTTGTACGGTTATGATGGAAAGTGTAAAAATGTGCATGGCCATAGTTATAAATTATCCGTTACCGTGATTGGAAAACCAATTACCGATCGTTCGAATGTAAAGTTTGGTATGGTCATTGATTTTTCAGACCTAAAAAAAATTGTCAAAGAAGAAATCGTAGATCAATTCGATCATGCTACTGTTTTCAATGAAACAACACCTCATATTGAGTTGGCAAACGAATTGAAAAGCAGAGGACATCACGTAATATTGGTAGATTATCAGCCAACCAGCGAAAATATGGTTGTCGATTTTTCTAAAAGAATCATCCGCAGATTGCCTCAAAATATTCACCTTTTTTCTCTGAAACTTCAAGAAACAGAATCCTCATTTGCGGAGTGGTTTGCCAGCGATAATCAATAATCTAAACTTAGTTCATGCAATTTTCAAATAACAAAAAAATCTATTTCGCTTCCGATCAGCACTTTGGAGCACCTACTCCAGAATTGAGTTTTCCAAGAGAACAAAAATTTGTTGCTTGGCTTGATGAAGTTAAAAAAGATGCCGAAGCAATATTTTTGTTAGGAGATTTATTTGATTTTTGGTTCGAATATAAAACTGTTGTTCCCAAAGGTTTTGTTCGTATTTTAGGCAAGCTAGCCGAAATTCGTGACAGTGGAATTCCAATTTATTTCTTCGTAGGAAATCACGATTTGTGGATGAATGATTATTTTGAAAAAGAACTAAATATCCCTGTTTACCACGACAATAAAGAGTTTATTTTCAATGGAAAAACCTTCCTTATTGGTCATGGCGACGGCAAAGGACCAGGAGATAAAGGGTACAAACGAATGAAAAAAGTATTTACCAACCCGTTTTCTAAATGGTTGTACCGTTGGCTTCATCCAGATATCGGAATGAAATTGGCACAATATCTTTCTGTTAAAAACAAATTGATTTCTGGTTCTGAAGATGTGAAGTTTTTAGGAGATGATAATGAATGGCTAATCCTTTATTCTAAAAGGAAATTAGAAACGAAACATTATAATTACTTGGTTTTTGGGCATCGTCATTTGCCAATGATTAAGTCTGTAGGTGAGAATTCAGAATATGTGAATCTAGGCGACTGGATTACTTATTTTACCTACGGTGTTTTTGACGGTGAAACTTTTGAATTAAAGAAATTCGAGTAAACTTTAGTTTTTGATTAATTTATATCGTTCAATGCTTTGAGGAGAAATTTGCGACAGTTTGTATTTTTTAAACAACTGATCAAAATATAGTTTTGATTTTTTAAAGTTTTTGTTTTCGTAATAATAATTCCCAAGAGATTCAAATATTTCAGCAGATTCATAGCCTTTTTCAATAATTCGTTCATAGGTCTTTTGAACATCAACCATTACGTATTTTTGTTTTTTTACAGTGTCGAACTGGACAGTTTGTGATTTAGCACTAAAAGAAACTAAAAAGAGAAAAGTGTAGCAAAAAACGTAAAGTAAATTAAAATTTGAGGGGCTATTTTTTTTATCCATAGTTTTTATTACAGAAATTGAGTGCCAAAATAGTTAAAATAAACGAGTTATCGTTTTTTTTAGTTGTTTTTTTTGCGTTAAGCAAAAAGAAATGTCAAATATTTTAAAAAAAATAAAATAATAGAATAAAATCAATTTCGGGATTGGGAAGCGTGGGACTTTATGGGATTTTTTTTTGAGCTAAAGAAATTCTAATAATTTTTACCCTTTTGTTTTTCTAAAAAACAAAAGAGATATGAAGTAGATTCCAATAGAAATAGGAACTGCAGTGCATAACCAACCTCCAAGGCCGCATAATATTTCAAACGAAAGCTGGCTTAATGTTTGTAAAAAGCTATTTTGAAAAGAATTGATGATTTCTTCAACAGTATGATGACTCGATGGAACCGAAAAGATAAATTCTCCTACTCGTATAAAAGGAATTATCAATAAAACTTGAATAGGCCACATCAAATAACTAATTGCTATCATAATGGGTAAGTTCAGTTTTCTTTTTATAGATAGAAAAGTCAGCAGAAAAGTGCTTACTCCCAAAATCGGAATTATCGAAAACAACCCCGATACAATAATGCTTTCGCTTAATTGCAAGGGGCTTAATCCTTGTTTAAAAAGAGCAGTAATTTTATTTTTTAAGGATTTCCTTTTCATTTTAATTCAATAGAGAATTATTTATGATTTTCGTGTTCTTCCAAATCTTTTTGCAAATCCAGTTTTCTAAATCCAGGTAATGAGAATCCTGTAAAAATAACTACTAAAAGGGTCATACTTCCACCAAAAACAACCGCAGTAGCAGCACCCATTAGTTTGGCAGTCAATCCACTTTCAAAAGCCCCCAGCTCATTAGAAGATCCAACAAATATCGAGTTTACCGCTGATACTCTACCTCTCATATGATCGGGCGTTTTGAGTTGTAAAATGGTTTGGCGTATCACTACCGAAATTCCGTCTGTAACGCCACTCATAAACAAAGCAAAAACAGACAACCAAAACCAAGTCGATAGCCCAAAAACAATAATGCAAACACCAAATCCAAAAATAGCAGTTAATAATTTGATACCCGCATTTTTATAAAAAGGAATATGTGCAGATGCAAACATTGTTAGCAAAGCACCTACAGCTGGTGCGGCACGTAAAATTCCAAAACCTTCAGGACCTACTTTTAGAATATCTTGAGCAAAAATTGGTAATAAAGCAACAGCTCCTCCAAAAAGCACAGCTACCATATCAAGTGTCAAGGCTCCTAAAATAGATTTATTAGTAAAAACAAATTTTAAGCCTTCTTTCAAACTTTCTACAATTGGCTCTCCAATTTTTGGGTTCAAAATAGGTTTAGTTGAAATTTGCGTCAAAGTCAATAAGGCTAAAATAGAACAGGCAAAAATGGCACACATAGACCAATGCACCCCAATCCAATTTATTGAAAATCCAGCTACAGCTGGTCCTACAACTGAACCAATTTGCCAAACAGAACTACTCCAAGTTGCTGCATTCGGATAGACTTTTTTAGGAACAATTAAAGCTAAAAGTGAAAATATAGTTGGTCCAAGAAATGCACGAACCAAACCTCCTAAAAAGACCAGGAAATAAATGGAATATAAAACCGTATCGGTTGACCAATCGTTAACCATTTTCGGCCAGGTCAATAAAAACAAGCCAAAACTAATGATCGAAAATCCAAAAATACATTTTAGGAGCATTCCTTTTTTTTCTTTTTGATCAACGATATGACCAGCAAACAAAGCCATTCCAACGGCAGGAATCACTTCCATCAATCCAATTATCCCTAGCGAAAGGGCGCTTTTGGTTAGGCTATATACTTCCCATTCTATGATAATAAATTGCATTGACCAGGCAAAAACCATGGCAAATCGCAATAACAAAAACATATTAAACTCTTTATAACGCAAGGCTGCGTATGGATCATTTTTTTTCTTAGTCATCATTTTTTACTTAATATCTTTCAATCGCAATTGAACGGAAGTTTTTCCATTCCATTCATTTTCATCTATACAATACACCGCTTCAAACGGTTTGTTGTTTGTTGTTAATTCTATTTTATTTCCCAATCCAAAACCAATGGCTGTTATGCCTTCGGAATTATTTTGACGCATAAAAAGTTTCAAATGTTCGCCCTCGGATCCTAGTCTTTGGGCATAACCTGTGTCTTTTATGTTTTGGGTCAAAAAAACTGGGGTCATATTTTGTGGGCCAAAAGGTTCAAATTGTTTCAAAATTCGAGTCAATTTTGGAGAAATATCAGTGAAATTGATTTCCGCATCAATTGATATTTCGGGAACCAGCATTTCAGGCTGAATGGTTTCCTGAACTACTTTTTCGAAAGCCTCTTTAAAAGCCAAATAATTTTCTGCTGCCAAAGTCATTCCAGCAGCATACATGTGTCCCCCAAATTGTTCAAGATGTTCCGAACAGGCTTCGAGGGCATTATAGACATCAAAACCTTTTACAGAACGTGCCGAAGCAGCATATTTGTCACCACTTTTGGTAAAAACCAAAGTAGGACGGTAATACGTTTCAATCAATCGGGAAGCTACAATTCCAATTACGCCTTTGTGCCAATCTTCTTGAAAAACAACCGTTGTGAAGTTTTTTTCTTCCTGATTTTTGGCTATTTGCTGAAGCGCTTCTTTGGTAATGAGTTTGTCTAGATCCTTTCTTTCCGAATTATAAGATTCAATTTCTGAGGCAAATTGTTGTGCTTGTTCTAAATTAAATTCGGTTAATAATTCTACCGCATGATTTCCGTGTTTGATGCGTCCTGCAGCATTAATTCGGGGAGCAATTATAAAAACGACATCGGTAATGTCTAAGGTTTTCTTTTTGAGTTGATGTACCAAGGCTTGAATTCCAGGTCTGGGATTAGCATTGATAACTTGCAAACCAAAATAAGCCAATACTCTATTTTCTCCAGTCATTGGAACAATATCCGCGGCGATGGCCGTAGCTACCAAGTCCAAATAAGGAGCTAAATCTTCAATCGTTTGATCGTTGTTTTTACCTAATGCCTGAATCAATTTAAAACCAATTCCACAGCCACATAGCTCATCATACGGATACTGACAATCATTTCGTTTAGGATCTAAAACCGCTACCGCTTCTGGCAGAAATTCTCCGGGTCTATGATGGTCGCAAATAATAAAATCAATGTTTCTGGCTTTTGCGTAAGCGACATGATCGATAGATTTGATACCACAATCCAAGGCAATAATTAGAGAAAAACCATTGTCATCAGCAAAATCAATCCCTTTGAAAGAAATTCCATATCCCTCGTCATAACGATCCGGAATATAGGTAGCAACGTTAGGATAGTAGGTTTTCAAATAAGAGGAGACCAAAGAAACCGCTGTTGTCCCATCTACATCATAATCACCAAAAACAAGAATGTTTTCATTGTTTTTAATGGCCAATTCAATTCGATTAACCGCCTTATCCATATCTTTCATTAAATATGGATCGTGTAAATCATCTAAAGTGGGACGGAAAAATTGTTTGGCCTGTTCAAAAGTTTCGATGCCTCGTTGGACAAGAAGTGTTGCTACAAATTCCTCTATATTCAAGGCTTGAGCTAAATGTTTTATTTTTTCTTCTGCAGGTTTTGGCTTAAGTGTCCAACGCATTATTTTGGTTTTAGAATGTTGATTTTAGATTATAGAAATGTTTTGCCAATTTGCTATCGATCGGGTCAAAAATCGTTTAATCAAAAATTATTTCAATTTCAAAGCTTCTCCTTCAAATTGAATTCCATCCCATCCTAGTTTTATAAAATTACGGATGTTTTGGTGGTTCGTTCCTTCTGGATCTCCCAAAACTTCTTCGAAATAATAAGCTCCAAAGCAAGCTAAGGTTTCAGCTTGTGATAAGTTTTGCAATTTTGCGAAAGCAAATAATTTGCAAGAACCAGAGTTTTGCCCTGCTTCATTATGCTGTGTTCCATTATCAAAAGTTGTTGGAGTAAAATCATAATTTTCTTCAATTACAGCGATTGTTTCTGGAAATGTAATTGTGTTTGGTGTTTGTTTTAGTTTGTCTAAAAAGGCAGTAATTGTCATGTTTATTTATTGAAATTTATTTTTTTGCCACAGATTAAAATCCTTCTAATCCTTTAATCTGTAGCAAATATTATTTTTATTCTTCTTCTTTTTGAAATTTATTTTTCTTGGCTTCTTTTACAATTTGTTTCCCTGCAACGGTTACCACAATTTCACCACGTGGAGCTGTTTTTTCAAAATGAGTTAATACTTCGCGTGCTGTTCCTCGAACATTTTCTTCATGCAGTTTTGATAATTCTCTGGAAACGCAAATTTGTCGGTCTTCACCAAAATAGGTAATAAATTCAGCCAATGTTTTGACTAATTTATGTGGCGAAACATACAGAATCATCGTACGGGTTTCTTCGGCTAATTCCAAATATCTGGTTTGTCTTCCCTTTTTTTCAGGCAAAAATCCTTCGAAAACAAATTTATCATTCGGTAATCCGCTATTGACTAAAGCAGGAACAAAAGCCGTTGCGCCAGGCAAGCATTCTACCGCAATTCCGTTTTCGATACATGAACGGGTTAGTAAAAAACCAGGATCTGAAATCGCTGGAGTTCCTGCATCCGAGATCAAAGCAATGGTTTCTCCAGCTTTCAATCTGGAGATTAAATTCTCGGTTGTTTTGTGCTCATTGTGCATGTGATGGCTGTACATATGCGTGCCAATCTCAAAATGCTTGAGCAATTTTCCGCTTGTTCTGGTGTCTTCGGCTAGAATTAAATCTACTTCTTTAAGGATCCTAATGGCTCGAAAAGTCATATCTTCGAGATTGCCAATAGGAGTAGGGACTATATATAATTTTGACATTTTTATTGCTTAAAGAGTATGTTTAATGAATAGTATTTGAATCGCAAAAAGTTTATAATTATCACGCATTAGAAAAATATTAAACACATAGAAACATAGATTTACTACATGTTGAAAGGTTTGATAGAAGTTAAAACTTTTCACATAGCTATGTTTTCTATTAAAAATGAAATGCCTTTTAAGCATAACCAAAATCTATGTTTCTATGTGTTTAAAAAAATTACTTTTGCTAATTTGCGTTAAAATGACAAGAATTTCTTCTCGATGATTTCCATAAAACGGTGTTCGTAATCTTCTTTTCCTTCCCAATTATTGTAATCTGGTTTTACCATTTCGTCGATAAAAACTTTTGTTTCCAAAAAGGTATCAAAAGTGATCAATTGACTCAACACACGATTGTAATCTTCATTGCTTCCACCAAATAAATGCTTAACAAATGCGATTCGGTCGTTTAAACCAATAGTGATTTCTTTTGCCAATCTATCATTCAAAGTAATTGATTTAGGTTCTTCTTTTTCAAATGTAGTTTGAGAAGCAGATGGAATTGTTTCTTTTTGAGGCTCAAATGAAGAAGTAACATTGATTTCAAGTTCCTTCTTTTTATCCGCTGGACTCACTTTTACAAATTGCGGATCGGCATATTTGCCACCAAGAAGATCATCAAAAGAAATTTGAACAGCTTCTTTTTTCTTTGAAGTTTCAGGTATTGTTGGTTCTATTGCTTCGATAATTGGTTCAAAAGCTATTTTTTCAGAAACTACCTCAGGTTCGTCGATTGTAACTATAGTTTCCGTTTCTTCAGAGGCGATAACTTCAACTTCTGATTCTTCTTCAACGTTTGGTTCTTCAATAATTTCAGCAACTTCTATTGTCGCTTCAGGTTCAGATACCTCTTCAATTGTCGGAAGTTCTTCGGCCGATGTTGATTTGTTTTCTATTATTTCAACTACAGGAGTGATTTCTTCTGTAATGGGTATTTCAATAGTTTTTTGAAATTCTGGAACGGCTATAGTTTCAAAAAACTCTTTCATTTTTTCAACCACTTCCGCTTGACCAATTGTTGGTTTTGCCTCTCCAAAATGTTCTTCAATAAATCGTAAAACAGCTAGTTTTTCATATAATTTTTGAGTTTCAAAATAAAGCTGATTGATATCGGATTTATTTTTAAGTTGTAAAATTCTATGAGCAATGCTGATTAAATCGGCTTCTAGTTTTTTTTGCATAACTTTTGAAATTATAATGAATACGTGGCTTTATATAAAATTATTTTTTATTTGTAATATATGGAGAGGGTTATATTTCTTTTTCAATTTTGTTGATGAAATAAGACCTCTCAAATTTCCGAATTGATAAAAATTATCTACTTTTGAAACGAGGTAAAACAGAAGTTTACCCGATCGATTTATTACAGTTACAAAGTAATAAAAACTATTCATCTTTTAAGGTAGAAAAATACAAAATGTTTCTCGAAAACACAGTAAATCATAAAGAGCAATTTGGGTGGATTGAAGTAATTTGCGGATCCATGTTTTCGGGCAAAACCGAAGAACTGATTCGTAGGCTAAAACGAGCGCAATTTGCCAAACAAAGGGTTGAGATTTTTAAACCCGCAATTGATACCCGTTATCATGAAGAAATGGTGGTTTCTCACGACAGTAATGAAATTCGGTCAACACCTGTTCCTGCCGCGGCTAATATTTCTATTTTGGCACAGGGCTGCGATGTAGTTGGAATTGACGAAGCACAATTTTTTGATGACGAAATTGTTACCGTATGTAATGATCTTGCCAATCAGGGAATCCGTGTAATTGTTGCCGGTTTGGATATGGATTTTAAAGGGAATCCTTTTGGACCTATGCCAGCACTTATGGCGACTGCGGAATATGTGACCAAAGTGCATGCAGTATGTACCAGAACTGGAAATTTGGCTCATTACAGTTTTAGAAAAACCGATAATGATAAATTGGTAATGCTTGGTGAAACCGAGGAATACGAGCCTTTGAGCCGTGCTGCTTATTTCCACGCTATGCGAAAAGACGAAGAACAGAAATAAAAGAATAAACCCTTTCAGAATTTAATAATTTGAAAGGGTTAGTTTATATTTTTAAAACGAAATTTTATCTAAATTAAAATAGCTTTAGTTGAGATTGATGATTTTAACTTTTAAATTTAATTTCGTTGCTATTTATTGTTTTTTCATCCTTTTAAAATCCTCGATATACAAACCTTTTGCAGTATTTGTAGGGTTGAATGCAGTAAGGTTATCAATTTTTAAAGACAAAGGGAGGTCAGTGGTTTTTGCTGTAGTCCGCATAGTTTGTCCCGTAATTAATTCGAGGGCTTTCTTTAAACAAGGATCTTTTACGTTTCCAAATTCAACCAGATTTAAGAAAGTGCTATAAGGATTAATTTCGTAATCAGGTGTAATTTTAGCTGGATTAGCATCTTTATCTTTGTTATAATATGAAAAGGTAATGGGCTGTAATTGCCATTTGTGTGTGGTGTTTCGATTGGCATAGGACGTATAATCATAAGCAGGAGAATCGTATAGTGTGTTAGAGCCTACAAATTTGCCAACTGTTTGTTCACCTATTGTTACTACACTAATGTATTTTTTTAGGCATTGTATGGTAAGCTCACTCGCAGAAGCAGTTTCGAAACTTACCAAAACATATATTTTTGTCAAAGCGAGGCTGTTTATACTTTCTTCTGTTTGAAAAGTTGGGTTATTATCAACTAAGTTATAAATTTTTACTTTTTCGGAAAGATTTTCATAGCCATCTTCACTATTGTGTTTATCATTGAAATCTAAATAAACATAAGGGTTATTGGTAAAACTACCGTTAATCATTTGCGCCAAAGCAACTGCCGTTTCTAATGAGCCACCTCCATTGTATCTTAAATCTAAAACCAATTCGTTAATTCCATCCGATTTCATTTTAGCGAAAGCCAAATTGAGTTCATCATTATAATCTGATTTGAAACCATTATAAACCAGATAACCAATGTTCTTTTCTCCATATACTTTCTTTTCGTAATAAGCAATTGGGTTTTCGTCAATTTCGGCTTTGGTTACAGTTACAGTTCCTGCTTTATCAGTAGTTACCATGCCATTGGTTGTAAATTGCACGCTTGCTGCCAAAGTAATTGTGATTTGTGGGTTTTCTAGTTGGTCATAATTGCTTGAAGTAAGCTGGCTTCCATTTATTTTTGTAATAACGTCGCCTCTTTTCAATCCCGCCAAAGCTGCAGGCGAACCTGGAACAATATAATTAATCAAGGCTACCATATTTACGCTAGACGCATCTTTAGGGTAAATTCCATAACTAAAACCGCCACTTTTTTCGACTTCTGCAATTTTTGAAGCATGCACTATTTCATTACTATTTTCAATCCAAGAAAATCTATCAATAGTTCCTCTTTGATATAAGAGTGAATAAAAAAGCGCATCGGGAGTTTTTCCGTTAATAAAATTGTTATATGCTGTGGTAGAAGTGATTTTGCTGTCGGACAAATCGGCAACGTTGGGTTGCCAGTAATACCAAGAATTCATAGCTTTCCAAACAAAATTGTTAATCTCGTCTGGCTTGGTAGGTGTTGTGGTTTCATTAGAATCAGAATCAGAATCCTTGTTACAAGCTGTAAAGGTAAATCCTAGAAGTAATGTTATAATAATATATTTTAATTTCATTGTTTTTTCAATGTTTAATTGAGTTAGATTTGCAGGTATAAAACTCTAAAAGTATGAAAAATAATATTCCAAAAACCTTGTTTTTATTGTTTTCTTTCGGAATTCTTTTTCTTTTTTCTTGTTCCAGACAACTTTTAGATATTGAAAACCAAACGTATGAAAGTTATAACAGGAATAATGAGAGAGGATATATAGTTCGTTTTAAATTAAATGATACTGCTGTTATTCCTAAATCGGTTGTGATTAACGGTATTGTTCAGAATATATATGAAACAAACAAAATAGGAGATACTTACACAGTAAATGTGATTGCACAAACTACCATAATTCATAATTATCAAGTAAAATTAGATAAAAAAGAAAATGGAATTTATTTTGAGAAAAATTCCATTATAGTTTTTCAACCTGTAAAATTTAAGTTAATCACCGATTAATTCTCTTTTTTAATGAAGATCAAAAGGAGAAAAAAATCTAAAATTCTGGTAATGATTTCAGAGGGATTTCTAACTTTAATAAAACTCTAAAATAAGGACTATTCCATTGCTATTTTTTTTAACTTTGATGTAAAATGGACTACAATGGACTTACATACCCAAAAAATAACGGATTCAATTAACGGTAGAGTTATTAAACATAATGATTTATTAGCTGAGATTAAAAAATGGTGTTAAAAAACTACTAAGCATATCACCTTAATTATTTAATTTTCTACTTTTTCAAATCCAAATGAATTTATCCTTAAAAAAAATCATTTCAACTCTGGATGCTAAAACAACTAATATTCAGGATACGCTTGAAATTGACACTATTTCCATAGACAGCCGTTCTTTGCAAAACAATGAGAAAACACTTTTTTTTGCATTGGTCGGAATCAATAACGACGCCCATAAATACATAAATGATTTAATTGGCAAAGGAGTTCGCCATTTTGTAGTGACTCATATTCCCGAAGGTCTTGAAGGAAAAGCCAATTTTTTGATTGTCCAAAATACTTTAGAAGCTTTACAGAAGATTGCAGCTTATTATCGAAGCCTTTTTTCGTTTCCAATAATTGGAGTGACAGGAAGCAACGGGAAAACCATCGTAAAGGAATGGCTTAATTTCCTGTTAAGTCCTGATTATAATGTTATCCGAAGCCCTAAAAGTTATAATTCTCAAGTTGGCGTTCCGTTGTCGGTGCTTGCGATTAATGAACAGCATAATTTGGGTATTTTTGAAGCTGGAATTTCGACCGTTTCTGAAATGGAGAAATTGCAAAAAATCATTCAGCCAACCATTGGAATCCTTACGAATATTGGTTCTGCACATGATGAAGGCTTTGAAAATTTAGAATCAAAAATTAAAGAGAAAATGCTACTTTTCAGTAAGTCGGAAGTAGTTATTTATCAAAAAAATAATTGGGTAGAACAATCCATTCTTCCGCAAACAAAAGCTTTTTCATGGTCTTTTGAAGATGAAACTGCGACTGTTTTTATTTCCAAAAAAGAGCATACTCACGAACATTCACTTATTGAGTATAGATATAAAGAAAATGTTTCGACTTTACAGATTCCTTTTGTGGACGATGCTTCAATAGAGAATGTGGTTTCGTGTCTTTTGGTTTTGCTGTATTTGGAATACGATGCCAAGACGATTCAAAACCGAATCGAATTATTGTATCCAATTGAAATGCGTTTGAAAGTAAAAACAGGAATCAATAATTGCAGTCTGATTGATGACAGTTATAGTTCTGATTTTCAGTCGTTGAAAATTGCTTTGGATTTTTTAGAGAATCAAAAACAGCATCAGAAAAAAACCGTAATTCTTTCGGATATTTTTCAAAGCGGATTATCCAATGAAGTATTATATTCTAAAGTGTCAGAATTGATTATTTCAAATAAAATCGGTCGTTTTATCGGAATTGGAGAAACAATTTCCACTTTGAAAAATAAGCTTCCAAAAGCGATTTTTTATAAAGATACCAATGAGTTTTTGGTTGATTTAGAATCCTTGTCTTTTGAAAATGAAACTATTTTAATTAAAGGAGCGAGGTCTTTTCAATTTGAAGAAATAGTATCAGCATTGGCAGAGAAAACGCATGAAACGATGTTGGAGATTAATCTGAATGCGATTAGTCACAATTTTAATTTCTTTAAAGCCAAACTAAATCCTCAAACCAAAATGATGGCAATGGTAAAAGCCTTTGGTTATGGAAGCGGTGGTTTTGAAATTGCCAAATTATTAGAGCATCACAAAGTAGATTATTTAGGTGTGGCTTTCGCCGATGAGGGAATTTCGTTAAAATCAATGGGAATCAATTTGCCAATTATGGTTTTGAATCCCGAAAGCACTAGTTTTCCGGCTATTATTCAGCATCAATTGGAACCTGAGATTTACAGTTTAAAAGGGTTAAACGCCTTTTTGAAAATTGCCGAGCAAAAGAAATTAAAAGACTTTCCAATTCATATCAAACTTGATACAGGAATGCATCGTTTGGGATTTGAAGCCAATACAATTGAGGCTTTGATTAGCACTTTAAAAGGAAATCAAACCGTTAAAGTCAAAAGTGTTTTATCACATTTGGCGACAAGCGATGATATGCAACATAAAGATTTTGTTCAGTACCAAATTGATTTGTTCGAAAAATTATCTTCGCAGTTAATTAAGGAGTTACAAATTACTCCCATTCGTCATATTTTGAATACTTCGGGAATTAGTAATTTTCCACAGGCGCAATATGATATGGTTCGTTTAGGAATAGGTCTTTACGGCGTTTCCAATGATCCGGAAGAGCAAAAATATCTTGAAAATGTTGGTACATTAAAATCGATTATTTCTCAAATCAGAACGATTCAATCCGGCGAAAGCGTGGGTTACGGCAGACGATTTATTGCCAATAGAGAATCGAGAATCGCTACCATCCCAATTGGTTATGCGGATGGAATTTCCAGACATTGGGGAAATGGTGTTGGTTTTGTTACCATTAAAAATAAAAAAGCAAGCGTTCTCGGAAGCGTTTGCATGGACATGTTGATGGTTGATGTCACCGAAATTGACTGTCGCGAAGGAGATTCGGTGGTTATTTTTGGCGAAAGCCCAACCGTAACGTATATGGCGGAACAGTTGAAAACAATTCCTTATGAAATTCTAACCAGTATTTCACAAAGAGTAAAACGTGTTTTTTATCGTGAATAGGAAAAAAATTAATACATTAGTAGTGACTAATCATTTAAAATCTTAATTATGGGAATGTTTTCAGAGTTTAAAGCCTTTGCGATGAAAGGCAATGTAGTTGATCTTGCAATCGGGGTTATCATTGGTGGTGCTTTTGGCAAAATCATAAGTTCATTAATTGAAGACGTAATTACACCACTTTTGTTGAAACCTGCATTATCAGCGGCTAATTTGTCAAAAATAGAAGAACTGACGATTTTTGGTGGCGTAAAATACGGGATGTTTCTTTCGGCAGTTATCAACTTTGTCATTATTGCTTTTGTATTATTTATGATTATCAAAGGAATTAATGCTACAAAAAAGAAAGAAGAAGCAGCGCCAGCAGCACCAACTGGGCCTACACAAGAAGAATTACTTATCCAAATTAGAGATTTATTGAAAAAATAGTTTTTTAGGGGTTCATAAGTCACTAAGTTTATGAATAAAAAATTAAAATTTAGCCACTTAGCATTTCAGAAACTCAGCAACTTTAAAAGAACCGCTACACTAATATATTCTAACCAAACCACTCTATAAACGGGTGGTTTTTTTATTTTGTTTAATCTATAACAATTTGTTAATTTTTGTTAACTCCCTTGTTATCTTTTTTAGTTTACTTACTTTTGTCCTTCAAAATAGAAATAAAATTAAAAATATATAGAATGAGAGTAGCAGTTGTAGGTGCAACCGGGATGGTTGGTGAAATAATGTTGAAAGTTTTGGCAGAGAGAAATTTTCCGGTAACCGAATTAATTCCAGTAGCTTCTGAAAAATCAGTTGGAAAAGAAATTGAATTTCAAGGAAAAAAATACAAAGTAGTAGGTTTACAAACTGCTGTTGACTTAAAAGCAGATATCGCTTTGTTCTCAGCTGGAGGTGGAACTTCATTAGAATGGGCTCCAAAATTTGCTGAAGCTGGAACTACAGTTATTGATAATTCATCAGCTTGGAGAATGGATCCAACTAAAAAATTGGTTGTTCCAGAAATCAATGCAGACCAATTGACAAAAGAAGATAAAATCATTGCTAATCCAAACTGTTCGACTATCCAAATGGTATTGGCTTTGGCTCCATTACACAAAAAATACAATGTAAAACGTGTGATTGTTTCTACTTACCAATCGATCACAGGAACTGGTGTAAAAGCGGTTCAACAATTCGAAAATGAAGTAGCTGGAATCGAAGGTGACATGGTTTACAAATACAAAATCAACAGAAACTGTATTCCACAATGTGACGTTTTTGAAGATAACGGATACACAAAAGAAGAGATGAAATTGGTTAAAGAAACCAAAAAAATCTTAAGTGATGACAGTATCAAAGTTACGGCTACTGCTGTTCGTGTACCAGTTGTTGGAGGACATAGTGAGGCTGTAAACGTTGAGTTCACTAATGATTTTGATGTAAATGAAGTAAGAACTATTTTGAGCCAAACAGATGGTATTGTAGTTCAGGATAATTTAGATACTTTCACTTACCCAATGCCAAGATATGCTGAAGGTAAAAACGAAGTTTTCGTTGGTAGAATTCGTCGTGACGAAAGCCAGGACAAAACATTAAACATGTGGATTGTTGCTGATAACTTGAGAAAAGGAGCGGCAACAAATACTATTCAAATTGCAGAATACTTAATTGCTGCAAAATTGGTTTAATCTAAATTTCAAGCATAAAATATTTTAAAAGGCTGTCTAAAATGGACAGCCTTTTCTATTTTTATTATTATAAATTTTATATCATATTCAGATAGGCTTACAGAATTGTAGATATGTACTGTAATGCATCTCTATAACGTAGTAATTCAACCCAATGATTTGTTAAATTCGCGTTTCGTTTTTTAACTTATTCCCTACTTCAAACGAATAAACTTTCCCTATTTTTGTCCAAACTCAAATCAATTTTATAATGAAAAAAACACTATTTCTGATGGCTGTATCAACTTCATTGGTTACTCTGGGACAAAACTCAAAAAGAACTCCAATAAACTATCCTGTAACGGCTAAAGGTGAAACTGTTGACGTTTATTTCGACACCAAAGTAAGCGATCCTTATCGTTGGTTAGAAGATGATAGATCAACAGAAACTGCTGCCTGGGTCAAAGAACAAAACAAAGTTACCTATGATTATTTGTCTAAAATTCCTTTCAGAGATGCTTTAAAAGCAAGGATGGAGAAGCTTTGGAATTATGAGAAAATAACTGCTCCATCTAAGGAAGGAAACTTTATTTATTATTATAAAAATAATGGATTACAAAATCAATCGGTTTTATATCGAAAAGACAGCAAAGGAAAAGAAGAAGTTTTTCTCGATCCCAATACGTTCTCAAAATTAGGAACTTCATCATTGGGAGGTGTTAATTTTTCTAAAGATGGTTCTAAAGTGGCCTATTCCATTTCTGAAGGAGGAAGCGACTGGCGAAAAGTAGTTTTGATGGATGTTAATAGTTTAAAGATTCTTGAAGATACTTTAGTGGATGTTAAGTTTAGCGGAATCTCCTGGAAAGGAAACGAAGGATTTTATTATTCCAGTTATGATAAACCAAAAGGGAGCGAACTTTCGGCAAAGACCGATCAGCATAAATTGTATTATCATAAATTAGGAACGCCTCAAAAAGAGGATCAGGTTATTTTTGGATTAGATCAAAAACGCCGTTATATTAGCGGAAGTGTTACCGAAGACAATCATTTCCTGGTGATCGAGGCGGCCAATTCTACTTATGGAAACGAATTGTATATTCAGGACTTAACTAAGCCGAATAGTCCAATTGTAATGATTGTAGATAACTTTAAAAGCGACAATCACATCATTGAAAATAAAGGAGGAAAACTATTTATAGACACCGATTGGAATGCTCCTAATAAGCGTATTGTAAGTGTTGATGTCAACAATCCAAAACCAGAAAACTGGAAAGATGTCATTTCTGAAACCGAAAATGTTTTGAATATTTCTACCGGTGGCGGATATTTCTTTGCTAATTATTTAAAAGATGCCGTTTCTATTGTAAAGCAATATGATTACGAAGGCAAATTGGTACGTGAAATTAAGTTGCCAGGATTAGGAACAGCAGCTGGATTTGACGGCAAAAAAGAAGAATCAACATTGTATTATTCATTTACCAATTACATTACACCGGGAACTATTTTCTCTTTTGATGCTAAGACTGGAAAATCGGCGGTTTATAACAAACCAAAAGTAGATTTCAAAAGCGAGGATTATGTTTCTACCCAAGTGTTTTATACTTCCAAAGACGGAACTAAAATTCCAATGATTATCACTCACAAAAAAGGAATAAAACTAAACGGTAAAAACCCAACGATGCTGTATGGTTACGGCGGATTTAATATTAGTTTGACACCAAGTTTTAGTGTAGCCAATGCTGTTTGGATGGAAAATGGCGGAATTTACGCAGTAGCCAATTTGCGTGGAGGAGGAGAATACGGTAAAAAATGGCACAATGCCGGAACCAAAATGCAAAAACAAAACGTCTTTGATGATTTCATCGCTGCAGGCGAATATTTAATTGCCCAAAAATATACATCATCTGATTTTCTAGCCATTTCAGGAAGATCTAACGGTGGTTTATTGGTAGGAGCTACGATGACACAGCGTCCCGATTTAATGAAAGTTGCCTTGCCGGGTGTGGGCGTTATGGACATGCTGCGTTACCATACTTTTACAGCAGGTGCGGGTTGGGCTTTCGATTATGGAACTTCGGCAGATAATAAAGAAATGTTTGAATACATCAAAGGATATTCGCCAGTTGCCAATGTAAAATCCGGGGTAAAATATCCTGCAACATTGGTTACTACCGGGGATCACGATGACAGAGTTGTTCCAGCGCACAGTTTTAAATTCGCTTCCGAATTGCAGGCCAAACAAACAGGAGACAATCCGGTTTTAATCCGTATCGACATTAATGCGGGTCATGGAGCCGGAAAATCGTTGGCGGCCACCATTCAGGAATTCTGCGACATGCAGGCATTTACATTGTATAACATGGGATTTACAGCATTACCAAAATCATAAAACCCACATAATTGAACTACAATAAGGAGCTTTATCCTGCTGTACGTTTCAAGCTTTTTCATAAAATGGCATTTTTCTAAGGACAAAAAGGAGCTTCCGCTGGTCGCTCTTTTTATCCAGGAAAAATGCCATTTTATTTCAAAAGGCTTTCCACTTCCATCAGGGCTAGGGCATTCGGTTTTATAAGAAGAAATGAAGATTTTTAAAATTATTTGGCAGGCATTAGACACAAAAAGAACATCAAATACTAAAATAAGCTTCTGTTTTCCTACCTTTTGAAGAATCACAGTCTGCGAAATCGATAGAAATAAGCAACTTTTATTTTAAAAAAAATAATTATCTAAAGTGCTAAATATCATGTTTTTTAAAACGTATATTCTTTAAATTTGGGAGTAAAAAATCCCCTCAATTTTATGGAAATAGAAAGCAAGCCCAATAAATACGAACTAGGAGAGATGCTTCTGGAAATAGGCTCTTTGTTAATGGTAGCCGGAGCCAATACTGAGCGCGTCAAGGTTACCATCAGTAGAATTGCCTCAGCCTTTGAATGCACCTCAGATCTAATGATCACTAATCATGCTTTAATGATTACTGTAAGATACAAAGATGAAAATAAAACATTCACCAGTGTCAAATGGGTACCCAACATGCACCTCAATTTCAATCTCATCTCCGATATTAGTACCATGAGCTGGAAAATTGTCGAAGAAAAATGGTCTGTAGAACGCATTAATAATGAAATAAAGTTATTGGACCGACACACATTGTATCCAAGATTTTTAGTGTTGTTTTTGGTTTCTTTGGCTGGAGCCGCTTTCTGTAGATTATCGGGAGGTGTATTAGCCGAAATGATTCTTTGCTTTTTAGGGACTTTCTTAGGTCTTTTTGTGAGGCAGGAAACTGTAAAACTCAAGTTCAATTTTTATTTGTGCATTTTCTTTGCAGCACTTACTTCTTCTTTTCTAATTGCGTGTTATTCTTACTTTAATCCTGATAAAAATTTTATACATGCATTATCTACCAGTGTTTTATTTCTAATTCCCGGCGTGCCAATGATCAATTCGTTTTCGGATTTAATAGACGGAAATATTTTAAACGGAACCACCCGAGGCGTAAATGTTTTAGTGATAGCTTTCGCTATTGCATTGGGATTGATGGTTTCATTATTAATTTTTAATTTACAATAAAATGGATTTAGCATTATTAGAAAAAGGAATATGGTTAGGTCTGGCAGGTATTGGTTTTGCAGTATTGTTCAATGTGCCTCGTCGTACTTTGGGAGTTATTTACATTATGTCTGCTCTTGGCGGAATGCTAAAATTTTATATGCTGTCTCTTGACTTTGGACTTGTTTTTGCAGCCTTATGTGGTTCAAGTCTTATTGGTTTTTGCAGTGTATTGGCAGCTCATTATCGCAAAGCTCCTCCAATGACATTTGCACTTCCGTCTTTAATTCCGATGATACCGGGGTTGTTTGCCTACAAAGCTATGGTCGGCGTTATGAAACTAACAGCAGAGAAGGATACAGCTATTTATCCAAAACTCTTTTTTGAAACGGTAAACAATGGGCTTTCAGCTTTGTTTATCATTTTGGCTTTGTCAGCAGGAGTTGCAATTCCACTGTTAATTGCTCGAAAAGAAACCGTCAAAAGAATTAAAACTGATATAGCCTTACTATCTGAGTCAGACAATTTGGAGCAAGAAAATTAAAAAAATATTTTTATACTAAAAACGCCATCGAAAGATTGGCGTTTTTTTTTGGTTTTAAATCTAATGAATGTTAATCTTGATTGAATAAATCTAAATAATCTTTAAAAACATACAATTTATTCCGTTGGGCTCCTGATATTTCCTTTATAACATCAAGCCGTTCTAAATCTGCCAAAAGCTTATAAGCAGTGACAGATGATTTTTGCAATAGCTCTTCTACTTTTGATACTTCTATGATAGGTTGGGTATAGAGATAATCGACTACTTTGCGTGCATCAATATTACGATTACCTAATGATTTTAGTTTTTCTTCTAGACTTTTTTGCAATTGCAAAATACCATCGAAAGTAGTTACTCCTTTTTTCGCAGTTTCAATAATTCCAGTTAAGAAAAATTTTAACCATTGGTTAATATCATTGTGGGTTCGAGTACGCATTAAGTTGTCATAATAAAGCATTCTGTTTTTTTCAAAAAAATCAGAAAGATATAATATGGGTTGTTTTAAAATTCCTTTACTTACTAAATATATAGTTATAAGTAATCTGCCTACTCTGCCATTTCCATCCAGAAAAGGATGAATTGTTTCGAACTGATAATGTATAATTGCAATTTTTATTAAATCTGGTAAAGGCGATATTTCGTCGTTTGCAAATATTTCCAAATCAGAAATTAACTCATTAATGCTAGAATAAACTGGTGGTATAAAAGTTGCGTCACTAATACTTGCACCACCGATCCAGTTTTGACTGCTTCGATATTCACCAGGCAATTTGTGTTCACCTCTTACACCTTGTAAAAGTATTTTATGGGTTTGTTTGATAAGTCGGGATGAAAAAGGAAGTTGGTTTAAAAGTTTTACCGCTTCGTTCATTGCGCTTATATAGTTTTGAACTTCTTCCCAATCGGCTCTTTTTTCAGAAGAAATTTCATCTTTATTTAGAAAAACTTCTTCCATATTGGTTTGAGTACCTTCAATTTTTGAAGATTGAGTAGCTTCTTTAGCAATATGCATCCTGATAAACAAATCGATGTTTACGTATTCTGAATACATATCTAATCTTCCTAAATGTCTATCTGCTTTACTTAGCAGCCGAATAACTTCCATATCATTTAGTATCCAATTTTTATTAATGATATTGGGTTGAAAACTTTTGTAATATCCTTGATTAACATATTTTCCAGAGATGAATGTTTCCATTTAGATAATTTTAAAACTTAAACAAATATATTCTTATTTAAGAAAATAAGCAAAAAACTTAAATAAGCTTTTTGTTAATTAAGTAAACAGGTAAAAAACTTAAATAAGAAATAAGTAGATTAAGGGACTAGATAAAAAACTTAATTAATAAATTGATCTATTTTAAAAGTCTTTGTAAAAACGCCAGTCGAAAGATTGGCGTTTTTTTTTGGGCTGAAAACAAGTTGAAAACTAATCTTGAATGATGACAATTGTAAGCAGGTCAATTGTCATCACGAAACTATTTTTATAAACTATGAATATTAAAGAAAAATTCGGATTTAAAGTCAAAGAACTAAGAGAACAAAAAGGTTTCTCTATTGAGTTTTTGGCAAATATTTCAAATGTAGACAGAACTTATATTTCTGACATTGAAAAGGGAAAAAGAAATGTTTCCATTGAAATTATGGAAAAGATAATACTTGCATTGGATAATGATTTTGCCACTTTTTTTAACGAATTAAATTTTAGGAAATGAAAATGAAAGAGCAAATATCTATTGAAGAATTTGATGGGAAAAAGTTTAAAATTCGAACTCTTGAAGAAGAAGATAACAAAAAAGCTGTAGTGACACATTATCTTCATAATTATCGTAATGGAGTGAAAAAACATTATGAGAAAGAAGCTAAAATTTATTTAAAAGAGATTGTTGAATACAAAAATCAAAAAGAAAATTTAGGTATAGTTTCTGATGTAGCTTTGCAACAATTATTATTTGAAGTTGAAAATGTTCCTTTTCCAACTCCAGAAAATTATACCTTCAAATTTATTGATTTGTTTGCAGGAATTGGAGGATTCAGAATAGCAATGCAAAATTTGGGAGGAAAATGTGTATATACTAGTGAATGGAATGTAGATTCGCAAAAAACATATCGGACTAATTTTGGAGAAGTTCCATTTGGAGATATAACTTTAAAAAGTACTAAGAATTATATTCCCGACGATTTTCAAGTTTTGTGTGCTGGTTTTCCTTGCCAAGCTTTTTCTATTGCAGGAAATAGAAAAGGTTTTCAAGACACTAGAGGAACATTGTTTTTTGATTTAGAAAAAATTATTGAAATTAAAAGACCTAAAGTTGTTTTTCTTGAAAATGTAAAAAATTTAGTTTCCCATGATAAAGGAAAAACATTTAAAGTAATTTTAGAAATATTAGAAGAAAAACTTGGTTATAAAGCTTACACTAAAATATTAAATTCTGCTACTCATGCAAACGTTCCACAAAATAGAGAGCGAATTTTTATTGTTGCTTTTGATAAAGAAGAAGTCCCAAATCATGGAAATTTTAAATTTCCAGATCCAATTCCTCTGACAAGAACTATTCATGATATTTTAGAAAAAGGAAAACAGGCGGATAATTTATATTATAAAAAAGATCATAAATATTATCCAGAATTAGAAAAAACCATTACTTCAAAAGAGACCATTTATCAATGGAGGCGTGTTTATGTGAGGGAAAATAAAAGTCAAGTCTGTCCAACACTAACCGCAAATATGGGTACAGGAGGCCACAACGTACCTCTAATTATGGATGATTACGGGTTTAGAAAATTAACTCCGAAAGAATGTTTTGCTTTTCAAGGTTATCCAATGGATAAGTATATCTTACCAAACATTGCAAATAGCAAGCTTTATATGCAGGCAGGAAATTCAGTAACAACTACTTTGATCGAGAGAATTGCAAAAAATATCATGGAAGTAATATAAAAATAAAATTATGTTTCTAAAGAATCAGCCCAAGGATAATATAGAAGAATATTACAATTTGCTAAGAATTGTTGGTGGATTGTCAAATCTTTTCTCCGACAGTAATGTTCCATATTTATACTATAGAGCTGCTGAAAATATTTTTTGTAAAGCTTTTGAGGCAGACAATTTGTCAAGATCTGATTGTTCAGCAGATGCATCAAAAAACTCAATGGGAATTGGCTTAAAAACATTTTTAAATAATAATGGCAGTACACTTCAAAAGGTAGCTGAATTTAATAAAGATCGAAATGAATATCATGATCTTTTGAAAAGCCCAAAAGATTTTATTCATTACATTTCGACTTTAAGGAATAAAAGACTTGAGTCTACAAAAGTTATTCATTCAATTGATAATTTAATTTATCATTGTGTAACTCGCAATTCGGATAAATTTTTAATTTTCGAAGAAGAAATGAGCTTTATTAATTTAGAGACAATTAATGATGTTAAGCTTAAGCCAAATTCAATTTCTTTCAATGATAAAATACATGAATATAATTTTAATATAAGTAAAAGTACATTATTTAAAAGATTTACAACTAAGAATCCTTTAGAATTAAAAGTTGATATTTTAAATGATCCTTACCAAACTTTAAGAAGAATTTTTGATAACTATAAACTTGATTTTGCTAAAAATAATGAAGAAAAAGAATGTGTTATACTTCCTTTATTTTCAACAAAATATGATGATGTAGCCGAAAGAAGTGGATTAAATCAATGGAATGCAGATGGACGAGCTAGACACCATGATGAGGTTTACATTCCTGTGCCGGCATTCATTCATCATAGGTTTCCATATTTTTTCCCACTTAATGAAAAAGGTATTCATTTTAATCTTCATTTACCAAATGGGAAAGTGCTTGTAGCAAGTATGTGTCAAAAATATGTGACAAATATTGGAGGAAAAATTGTCAATAAAGGAAAAGGGTTGATGAGTAACCCAAACAAAGATCTAGGGGAGTGGATATTAAGAGATATTTTGAAAGTAACTGAAGGCACAAAGATTACATATAAAATGCTGGAAGAAATTGGAATTGATTCAGTTGAAGTTAGAAAGATTGATGATGATAATTATGAAATTGATTTCAAAAAAGTAAATTCATATTATGATTTTATTGATTCTTTAAATGAGTAATTTGGTATAGAAATCACAAAAATTTTTTTAGATAATTTGTAATTCGTTAACTGGAATGATTATTAAATTTACATAATTAATAATTATTAAAAATGGACTGCTTTACTCCAGAACAACGTTCCAAGAACATGAGTGCCATAAAAAGCACAGCAACCAAAGCTGAAATTATTTTAGCAAAAGCTTTGTGGAGTTTAGGATATAGATATCGAAAAAACAATAAAACTGTTTTTGGCAAACCTGATTTAACCTTCAAAAAACTTAAAATTGCCATTTTCGTAGATTCCGAATTTTTTCATGGAAAAGACTGGGAAATCAGAAAGAAACCGCAAACTAATTCCGAATATTGGATTAAAAAAATTGAACGAAATATGCAGAGAGATATTGAAGTCAATACATATTTAGAATCTCACAACTGGAAAGTAATCCGTTTTTGGAGTCGGGAAATAGAAAAGAAGCTGGAAGATTGTATTATTATAATCCAACAGGAAATTGCTTTGATGCACAATAAAGGATAAATTTTTAATTTTCGACAGCTTACATGTTCAAATTTAAAAACTTTTTTTTCTTTCATAATCTTTTACTAAAACGGGACTGTTTCAGAGAATAATCTTTAACTTTGAGATATAGCCAAAAAAGCTACTAATAATTAGAATGTAAAAACGAGCAAAAAGGCTATTGGTTTGATAAAATCAAAGACGTATTGTGAGTTTTGTACATGACCTCTAACAAATAAATTTTACAAATATGAAAGTACAAATTAACACAGACAAGAATGTAGAAGGAAGTGATAGATTAGAATCTTATTTTTCAGGTGAAATCCAAAAAAGTTTAGCTCGATTTGATGATAAAGTGACGCGTATAGAAGTACATTTTGGAGATGAAAATAGTGCTAAATCTGTTGGTGTACACGATAAGCGTTGTCTGATTGAAGCCAGACCAGCCAATATGCAGCCTATTGCAGTTACCGAGCATGCTGATTCTATCGAAAAAGCTTTTCACGGTGCTTTGGATAAAATAAAGAAAGTATTAAAAACTACATTTGATAAGCAGAAAGCGCATTAAATAAGAGTCATATAAATAAAAATGAGGCTGTCCTACGAAAGGGCAGCCTCATTTTTTTGTAGCAATATTTTTTCTAGAATTGAAAAGCAGCTCCGATTTGATAAACTTGATTTTTTCCCGAAAGCGTTGGATTATCGAAAGCGTCGTCTAAACCAGTAATATATCTGGCGTTAATTGATAATCCAAAAGGTAGATTAAGAGAAGTACCAAAAGCCCAAGTAGTCACATAACTGTTAGGATCTCCATAATCAACATTGTCGTTAACCAGGAATCCAAATTGTGGCCCTGTTTCAAAACTTAATAGTTTTAAAGCATAAATTTTTGCTAAGACAGGCACAGTAAGATAGTCAAGTTTTACATCATTAACATCAGTAGAAAAACCTTCTTGGGAGTATTGAATCTCAGGCTGAACAAATAATAAATTTTTGACTAATGGAATTTCTTTGTAAACCCCAACATAAAGTCCCGTCAAGGTTGAAGAGTCAAAATCTGCGTTGATATCTGAAATATTAGCACCCGCTCTAATTCCAAATTTTTGTGCCGAAACTGAGTTAGATAATAACAGTATAAAAGCACTTAATAATAAAAATTTTAATGATTTCATATTTTTTTTCGTTTTAGATTAATACCCTATAGTAGGATAATTGATTCAAAATTACTACAAATTTTTAGATCTAAGATAAAAAATGGTTTTAAAGATTAAAGAAACAACTATTTAAAATTTAATTTAAAAACCATTTAATTACTTGACAATAAATGTAGACAAACGTTAAAGTTTTTAATATATAACGGTGCTTTTTGTAATATATTATGCTAACTTTGGAATGAAGGGAAGCTTCTTATAGCTCCCAATTCCTTTATTTCAGCCTATGGAACAGCATTATTATTTTGTTCCCAAAAACTAAATTACTAGATATGAATGAAATTTTGCAAACCTTGAAAAAATTTTTTAAAACCGGAATATTTAAAAAAATTAAAATTTTCCTGATTTCTTTATTGGCACTACTTCTAATACTTTTTATTGGTTTACGAATTTATTTTGAGCAAAATAAAGACAGTATAATGACTCAAATCAATCAAAAGATTAATGAAAATATTAAGGGACATGCTAGTATTGGCGATGTTGGATATAAGTTTTTAATTGGCTTTCCTAACTTCACTGTGGTTTTAAAGAAAGTAGAACTTCAAGATAGTTTATATGCTGTTCACAAAAGAAGTGTGCTCAAAGCTGGAGAAATTGAAGTGCGATTGAACGTCTTGGGATTATTACACAAAAAAGTAGAAATCGACAAAGTGGTTTTGATCGATACCAAAATTGATTTGTTTAAGGATAAAAACGGAGTTTCTAATTCGAATATTTTTAAGCCAAAGCCAAAATCAAATGAACCCAAATCTAAAACAGATACCGAAATCAATGAAATAGATTTTAAAAATGTGGTTTTTATTTCTCAAAATTTACAGAGAAATAAACTGTTTCATTTTGAAATAGCTTCTTTAAAAAGTAAAATAGAATATACCGATGATGGCTTGAAAACTGATTTACATCTTGATGTTACCGCCAAAAGTATGGCTTTTAATACGCTTAGAGGTAGCTTTATAAAAGACAAAAGAATAAAAGGAAAACTAGAAGTTCAATTTTCTAAAGCTAAAAACAAAATTGAAGTTCTAACAGAAGGATTAGGAATTGGAGATGATGATTTTGATATCAAAGCCAGTTTTGGATTGGATAAAGAACATCCAATAATGAACATTAATATCAATACAAAAATTTTGTGGTTGGATGCTGCTCGTTTGTTAGACAATCATCTTTATGGAATTTTGAGTCATTTTAATCTAAAGAAACCTTTAGAAGCAAATTGTAGTATTATAGGGGATATGAATGCCGAAGGCGATCCTGAAATTGTAGTTGTTGGAAAAATAAAAGACAATGTCTTGGTTTCTGCCGAAGGGGAAACTACAGATTGTAGTTTTATTGGAAAATACACCAATAATTTTAAAAAAGGATTAGGGCATGTAGATGCCAATTCGGCGGTTATCGTTAAAGATTTTAAAGGTGTTTATGAAGGAATCCCAATTGAAATTCCAAATGCGGCTATTAATAATTTAGAGAAACCATTAGCTACGGGAAGTTTACATTCTAAATTTGATGTTCAGAAATTAGGAAATATTTTTGGGGATGATTTTGTTAGATTCAATGGAGGTATAGCCAATGTTGATTTGAAATTTAATGTTGATATAGTGGCTCTTCGTATTTCAAAACCCCATTTTACTGGGAAAGTAAATATTGAAAAAGCGAATATGTTATTCAAAGCCAAAAATCTAACTTTTCAAACCAATGTCCTTCTTGATTTTACAGAAGAAGCCTTGTTTATTCGAAATATTAAATACCAAAGTGAAAAAAACATTGTGTATTTGGATGGGAAAATTGATAATTTTCTGAATCTATATTATGATCAGCCTGAAAAAATGGTTGCTGTTTTGAATATCAAAAGCCCTTACATGGATGTCAAGAAATTTATGGGTGTTTTAGCGTATAAAGAAAAAGATGTTGAGGTAAAAAAGACACCTTCTAAAAAAGTAGATACTAAAAAAAGAATTGCTCTTGTCCAAAAATGTCAGGTTGTTTTAAATTTGAATCTTGACAAAATGGTGTATTCTAACTTGACCGCCAAAAACGCAAAAATCAATATAATTCTCAATAACAGACGCGTTTTTGTCAAGCAGGGTGTAATTGAAACTTGTGGAGGGAAAATTACATTTGGCTCTCAATTAATCCCTGAAGGAAATGTGTTTAATGTAAAAACAAATGTAAATATAGCTTCTGTAGATATCCCTCAGTTTTTAACATCTTTTAAAAACTTTGGAATCACATCATTTCAGCCAAAAAACATAAAAGGAAATCTTTCGGCTAAGGCTGATTTGTCTATAAAAATGACTCAAAATGGAGATTTGGTAGATGAATCTGCCAAAGGGAATCTTCATTACGAAATTAAAAAAGGATCGCTGACTGATTTTAAACCCATTATGAAAGTCGGGAAATATGCTTTTCCTAATCGGGATGTAAAAAATATTGTTTTTAATGATTTATCTGGACAGTTGAGCATCAACGGAAGTTTGGTTGATATTGATTATTTTAAAGTGAGTTCGAATGTATTGAATTTTGATGTCGAAGGTATTTATTCATTCAAAAAAGGAACAAAATTAGGATTGGTTATTCCGCTTAGAAATCCTGAGGATGATTTTAAAATAAAAGATAAAAAGGAGCGGGAAGCAAAACGTTATAAAGGAATAGTTGTTCGTTTGTTGGTTGTGGATGGAAAGAACGGAGAAATGAAAATAAAATTAGGAAGTTTAAAAGATAAAGATAAAGGATGAAAGTAATTTTTTTGAGTTTATTAGTATTGACTTTGGTTAGTTTCGATGGTTTACAAGTAAATGAAACTGATGAAAAAATAGAAGTGAACAGAATGTTAGACGCTTGGCACAAAGCAGCGGCTGAGGCTAATTTCAATACCTATTTTGGAATGATGACCGAAGATGCTATTTTTATTGGAACAGATCCAACTGAGAATTGGAATTTGAAAGATTTTAAAGCATACGCAAAGCCTCATTTTGATAAAGGGAAAGCTTGGAATTTTAAAGCGATTGAACGTCATATTTATTTTGATAAATCAGGAAAACTGGCATGGTTTGATGAATTATTGAATACCCAAATGAAAATTTGCCGAGGCTCTGGAGTTGTTGTAAAAGTCGGTAAAGAATGGAAAATAAAACATTATGTTTTGTCTATGACAATCCCAAATGATAATGTTGGTGAGGTTGTTAAAGTCATTGCGCCATTAGAAGATAAATTGCTTCAAAAAACACTTTCTAAATGATAATTTTTGATTTTTTGGGCACTTAAGCTTCCGTTCTTATATAATTCCTTAATTTTGCCGAAATAGAAATAATATCGTGGGAAGTAAAAATAAATTAAAAAGGTTCAAAGAAAACGAAACATTCAATAATGTTTTTCAACCAACAAGAGAGGAAGTAGTTGGGGATTTATTCCCGCTAAGAGGAAAGTGGAATTCGGATTTCTTTAAAAATGATAATCCATTAGTACTTGAATTGGGTTGTGGTAAAGGAGAATATTCTGTTGGTTTGGCCGAAAAATATCCCAATAAAAACTTTGTCGGAATTGATATCAAAGGAGCTCGTTTTTGGCGCGGTGCAAAAACTGCCGTTGAAACAGGCTTGCATAACGTGGCTTTTATTAGAACTCAAATCGAGTTAATCAATCATGTTTTTGCCGAAAATGAAGTGGATGAAATCTGGATTACTTTTCCAGATCCTCAAATAAAATACAAAAGAACAAAACATAGAATGACCAATTCGGAATTTCTACAATTGTATAAAAAAATCCTCAAAAAAGACGGTGTCGTTAACCTAAAAACCGATAGTGAATTCATGCATGGATACACACTAGGATTGTTGCACGGAGAAGGACATGAAGTTTTATATGCGAATCATAATGTGTATGTAAACGAAGGAAGTCCTGAGGAAGTTACTGCTTTTCAGACATTTTACGAAAAACAGTATTTAGAAATAAACAAAGCAATTACGTATATTCGTTTCAAAATAAAATAGTATTTAAATTACTTTTTTATTTTATTCGAAATGATCAAAAGCAAAAGATGGCATTAATATTCCCTTTTTTTCTTGGATTTATTGTTGCAGCCATTGGTATTACACCTCCGGGTTTAATCAATATGACAGCTGCAAAAGTAAGCTTGAAGGACGGTAAAACGGAAGCCATTTTTTTTGCTGTTGGTGCCACTATAATTGTTTTTTTTCAAACGTTATTAGCAGTATTATTTGCTAAATTTATTAATACTCACCCAGAAGTTATTAATAGACTTCGTGAAATTGGGTTGTTTATTTTTATAGCTTTAACCATTTATTTTTTTTGGAAAGCTAAAAAACCAAAACTTCCCAAAGGGGAAATAAAAGTACGAAGTAAGACCAATCGATTCTTTCTAGGAATGTTACTGTCAACTTTGAATTTGTTTCCGATTCCTTACTATGTTTTTGTGTCCATTTCACTTTCTGCGTATGGGTATTTTTCTTTTCTGGAAACTTTCATTTATGTTTTTGTTACTGGCGTTGTAACAGGTTCTTTTTTAGTTTTTTATCTTTATATTGTTTATTTCAAAAAAAGGGAAGCCAAATCTTCCTTCTTGATGAATAACGGGAATTACATTATTGGAACCATTACAGGACTCGTTTCAGTATTTACGCTTTTTAAACTGATTAAAGAATTTCTGGGATGAAAAATAAGGAAACAACTAACGATAATTTTTTTGAAAGAGTGTATGTTGTTGTTAGGCAAATTCCGTACGGTAAAGTCACTTCTTATGGTGCAATCGCCAAAGTTTTAGGAGCAGCAAGATCTGCAAGAATGGTCGGTTGGGCGATGAATGCGGCTCATGGCATAGAAGATGTCCCAGCCCATCGAGTAGTAAATAGAAAAGGATTGCTTACAGGAAAACACCATTTTGACGGAACCAATCTAATGCAACAATTACTAGAAAGTGAAGGGATTGTTGTAATAGATAATCAAATTGTCAATTTTGAGAATGTTTTTTGGGAACCCGAAATGATTTAACAATACTCACACTGTTTGGAGTTATAGTTGTTATATGTGTTACTATCAATAAATCCAATCCAAATCCTTTAGAATAAGAACTTAATCCGTTATCTTTGCAATCTAAAATTAGTTTAAATAAAAACGCGTTTTTGTAAAATCGCAAATTGATAGAGGATTAAAAATGAAATTAGATAAAAAAGACATTCTAAAAGCATTAGAAACAATTACTATTGCTGGAGAAGGTAAAAATATGGTCGAAAGTGGAGCTGTTACAAATGTAGTTACTTTTGGTGATGAAGTAGTAGTTGATTTGTTGTTGCACACACCAGCAATGCATATCAAGAAAAGAGCTGAAGACGATATTAAAAAAACGATACATGATTTGGTTTCGGCAGATGCCAAAATTAAAGTAAATATAAAAGTTGAAGCAGCTGCGGCTGAAAATCCAAACCAAATCAAAGGAAAAGCAATTCCGGGTATAAAAAATATCATTGCTGTAGCTTCTGGAAAAGGTGGTGTTGGAAAATCTACTGTTACAGCAAATTTGGGAGTAACCTTGTCAAAAATGGGTTTTGCAGTTGGAGTTTTAGATGCAGATATTTATGGACCTTCTATGCCAATAATGTTTGATGTAGAAAATGAAAAACCGATCTCAGTTGAGGTAAATGGAAAATCAAAAATGAAACCGGTAGAAAGTTATGGTATAAAAATGCTTTCTATTGGATTTTTTACTTCACCAAGTCAAGCTGTGATTTGGAGAGGACCAATGGCTTCCAAAGCTTTAAATCAAATGATTTTTGATGCAGATTGGGGGGAATTGGATTTTATGTTAATTGACTTACCTCCTGGAACTGGAGATATTCATCTTTCGATCATGCAGTCATTACCTGTAACTGGTGCTGTTGTGGTAAGTACGCCTCAAGCTGTTGCATTGGCCGATGCTAAGAAAGGAGTTTCTATGTTCATGTCAGAAGCAATAAATGTTCCAGTTTTGGGAATAGTAGAGAACATGGCTTATTTTACACCAGAAGAATTGCCTGGCAATAAATATTATATTTTTGGTAAAGAAGGAGCAAAAGATTTAGCAGAAGATTTGAAAGTAGCTTTCTTAGGAGAAGTGCCAATTGTTCAGTCTATTCGTGAAGCAGGTGATTATGGTCGCCCTGCAGCGTTGCAAACAGGTTCTGTTATTGAAAATGTTTTTGACGAAATTACCCGTAATGTTGTAAGTGAAGTTGTGAATAGAAACGAAAATTTGGAACCTACAGAAGCAATTAAGATTACAACAATGGCTGGATGTTCTGCTGTTAAGAAATAATTTTAAAAACTTTGATAGCCAGCTATCCACTATACAATAAATTGAAATTGCAATCAAAGATTTTATTGAATTGATGAATGCGACAATACATAATGACTTATGAAAACAGAAGAATTAACAAATAATGTTTTGAAAGCGCTGGATGAAATCAGACCTTTTCTGAATTCAGATGGTGGCGACATAAAACTTGTTTCAATTGATGAGGGGAAACATGTAAAAGTACGTCTCGAAGGAGCTTGTACAAGTTGCAGTGTAAACCAAATGACTTTGAGAGCTGGAGTTGAAACTACTATTAAAAAGTATGCTCCTCAAATAGAAACAGTTATCAATGTTTTATAAAGAAATTGTAAGCAAGAGTAACGCTTAATCGTGTTTAGAAAACTAGAGTAAGTTGCTTGTTAAAATGCAATAAAAATAGTTTTTCAGAATATTATAATTAATGAATTGCCAATAAAGCAGTTGTTTTTTATATATAATAAAAAAAACAATATGAATAATTCAAGTTTATTTTTAATGTTTTTTTTAATTTAAATTTACATTTGTAACATTAACCTACAAATATAAAATTATGAAAAAACTCTATTTTTTGCTTATTTTATTTTTATGCCTTTGTAAATCGTATGGTCAATTACCGATTCAAGAGGCATACGTTTCCAAAACTTATGTTACTGTTGATGAGGAATGGAAGGAAATAAATTTCAGTGCTATGGTTGATATATTTTCCAACAGAACTGGATTGTTAAAAATATCTAATGCAGAATTTTTAACAGAACTTAGTGGTGGTAAGGCTATTATGTTGCCAAATAGTGCGTATGTAACCGCAGAACTTACTTCACAGACGTTAATCAAAAGCAAAACCGATAAAAAAGGTTTAGAGAATTTGACTTACGAAGGGAAGCTAGTGTTTAAAACACGAGATGGAAGTTATGCGCCCAATGTGGTAGTTGTTTTCATTATCAATCAGGCAGATATTATTGGTTTAAAAATATTGAATAAAGAGAATCATAAAGAAATGGCGGTTAACCTTGAAATAAAAGGGTGAAACAATTTGGTCTGTTTCTTTTTTAATAATAATTAGTACAATAAAAATTAGATGGACGTTTTAATTAAAATTAAAGATCGAGAAGGAGTAGTTCATGATTTACAAGCGCCTACAGATATGGCGATGAACATAATGGAACTTTGTAAAGCTTATGAGCTTCCTGTTGAAGGAACTTGTGGTGGAATGGCAATGTGTGCTTCTTGTCAATGTTATGTTCTTAATGAGGTTGAATTACCGGAAATGGGTGATGACGAAGAAGCTATGTTATCTGAAGCATTCTATGTAAAATCAAATAGCCGATTGGGTTGTCAAATTCCTATTACCGAAAGTCTTGATGGTTTAGAGTTAGAATTAGCTCCTGAAAATTAATCTTATAATTTTAATAATGTTTTTTGTTTTTTAGAAAGGTATAATTAATGATAAAAATAAAGCTTCTTGGAAATAAGAAGCTTTATTTTTTATACTGATTTTTAGTCTTTCCTATTTGAAAGCTGAAATCCCGGTTACATCCATTCCAGTGATTAATAAATGGATATCGTGTGTTCCTTCATATGTAATAACTGATTCCAAATTCATCATGTGGCGCATGATAGAGTATTCACCAGTAATCCCCATTCCACCAAGTATTTGTCTGGCTTCACGAGCAATATTCAAAGCCATATTTACATTATTTCTTTTAGCCATAGAAATTTGGGCAGTGGTTGCTCTTCCTTCATTTCTTAAAACTCCAAGTCTCCAGGTAAGTAATTGTGCTTTGGTAATTTCGGTTATCATTTCGGCCAATTTTTTTTGTTGTAATTGTGTTCCAGCTATAGGCTTGTCAAACTGAATTCTTTCTTTCGCATAGCGTAAAGCAGTATCGTAGCAATCCATCGCAGCACCAATCGCTCCCCAAGCAATTCCATAACGAGCAGAATCCAAACAACCAAGAGGTGCTCCCAATCCTGATTTACCAGTTAAAAGATTTTCTTTAGGAATTTTTACATTATCAAAAATCAGTTCTCCTGTAGATGATGCGCGTAGTGACCATTTATTGTGGGTTTCTGGAGTGGTGAAACCTTGCATGCCGCGTTCTACAATTAATCCATAGATTCTGCCTTCTTCATTTTTGGCCCAAACAACAGCAATATCTGCAAACGGAGCATTTGATATCCACATCTTGGCACCATTCAAAAGATAATGATCGCCCATGTCTTTAAAGTTGGTAATCATGCTTCCAGGATCGGAACCGTGATTTGGTTCTGTCAGACCAAAACAACCGATTAATTCTCCAGTAGCAAGTTTTGGTAAATACTTCATTCTTTGCTCTTCGTTTCCGTATTTCCAGATAGGATACATTACTAATGAAGATTGGACTGAAGATGTAGATCGAACACCTGAATCACCACGTTCAATTTCCTGCATGATTAAACCGTATGAAATTTGGTCGAGTCCTGCTCCTCCATATTCTACAGGAATATAGGGGCCAAAGCCACCTATTTCTGCCAGCCCTTTTATGAGTTGTTTTGGGAATTCAGATTTTTGAGCATATTCTTCTATTATAGGCGAAACCTCTCGTTTGACCCAAGCACGAGCAGAATCGCGCACAAGTTTGTGTTCCTCACTCAATAAGTCATCTAGATTGTAATAATCTGGGGCTTGAAATAAATCGGGTCTCATAATGCAGTTTTTAGTAATACAAAACTACATAAAGAAATATAACAAAACTAATCCTTAATGTTGTAAAAACAAATTAGGTATAATTTTATTACTATATTTAATGAGATGACTTTAATTGTTTTAAAATTATAGCCAATTACTTTACCAGATCCACCATTCTATTTTGGCACCTAAATATTGCCCCCACCTTTTGGAGCCACTTTGTGCGAGATATGGAGAGTAGAGATTGTTAGAAGCAAATGCATTATAATGAGCAACACTATAAACCAATCTGAATTGAGGTCTTTCCCAAACGTTTCTTACTGAAGTCGGAACAATTGTTGGGACAATAGAAAATTTGGTCATTTGAGCAAAATCTTGTGTGCCGTCTTTTCTCCAAGTCAAATCAAGTTCATGTAATAAGTGCAACCAGTTTTTTATATACAAAGTTCCTCTAGCACCAAAAGCGATATCTTGTTTTCGATTAAACAGCATTTGTTTGCCTAGGTAATCAGGTGTTTTATTGAGGCTATCACTTGCTCCTCTGCTTTTGGTGTAAAGAGCGTACCCGTTTAGAGAGTATCTTTTATTGAAATTTATTAAAAAAGTTTCAGTAAGAGCCCAAGAATAAGCTTTTTTGAAGCTATTTGTTTCTAGATTTGGTCCTCCATAAGTGACGTAGGTTCGGCTACTACCCCCATCGCCACCATTAGCAATTCCAGCACCGTAACGGATGCTTAGTGCATTAAAAGAACCTGGGATTTTTGTTGAGATATCTTTGTAGTATTTAGCTCCAAGAACATAACCATGATCAGCAGGATAATTATATATGGTGTCTATGTTTTGTGCTGTTCCTGAAGGGAGTCGCTGAAATTCCCCAAGAAATTTGACATAGCCTTTATTAACTTTCATCGAGTGTTCTAAAATAGTAACATATCTGTTTCGTAACCCTAGAGTAGGTGTACCATTCACAATATTAAGATAAAAGTTTGGTGGTAATGTGGATGTAGTATCAATAGAGCCAGTAAAAATGACAGAAAGTTGTGTGTTTTTAAATTTTACACCAGCACCTTGACCTGAATGATCATCAAAATAAAAATGATCAATAATATGAATATCATCGTTACGGAATAGCCTTGCACCTGCCCAAATGCTCCAGTCGCTGCCCATTATGTTGTTAGCTTCAGCATATAATTCGGGTAAAGAGGTGGTGATTCCTCCTATTGATTTGTTGGAAACATTACCGATTAACTGACCTTGAGTGGTGTAAAAAGCAAAACGCGCTTGTACATTGATTTTGGTTTTTTCTTTATCTGCTATAACAGGATCAAAGTGCATTGCAGTTGCTAATTCAAAATAATCATTTTCTTCAAAACGTCCTCCAATTGACCCCATTCCATTTAAATTCAAAGGTAGCGGAAAATCGGTGTGAGTTGTTCCAAGACTATATGCTATTCCTGCTCGCCCATAACTACCAATCGAAAATTTTTTGTTGGAAATAGTAGGAATTTGGGCTAATATATTTAATGATAATAAAAGAAAAAGAAAGGGAATGAAGGTTAAATTTTTTTTCATAGTGTCATTTTTGAAGGTCAGTTTAATTAACCTTAGCAATTACTTTTATATTAAGTTGTTGATTTTAATCTGTGAAAAGTCATTGAATCTTTTAAGCAGGATTCAAATTTAATGTTTTTTATGAAAATTTTAAGATTTAAAGCAGCTAATTATGAAAATGTAGAGATTTTTGAAATATTGAAAATATTTTCAAAAATTGATCAGCATTAAAATTTTATTAATAATAAAAAGGACCCCTTTTTGTTTATATAGTATAATTTGCTGAAAATAACAGATTACATTTTTAAATAAAAATCTTTTGTTAGCTCTATATATTCCGGAGTGTAGATGTGTCTAGCTGTTTCGATGATTAGTTCATCTGTAGAAAAATTGAAAATTTCATTTCGGCTAAAAGCCAATAAGCTACGTTTGGTTTCGCTTGTTGGGGTTCCTTTTACTCGAGTAATTTTTAAAGGGTATAATTCGTATTCCTTGGCAAGTGTCAAGAAATTTTCTTCTTCTTTGAAAGGAATTATTACGGAAAAAATTCCGTTTTCAGAAAGTAATAAATCAGCTGCTTCAATCAAATCTTCAAAGGGCATAGCGTCTTGAAAACGTGCCAAGTCGCGCTGTTCGTCATTTGATTTGTAATCTTCGCTATAAAAAGGAGGATTGGAAACAATTAAATCATATTCGTCTTCTGGTTCTTCTACAAATTCGTCTAAACCAGCGTGAAAACAAAACAGTCTGTCGTTCCAAGGTGAATTTTCAAAATTATCTGTGGCTTGTTCGTAAGCCGCTTCATCAATTTCTAAAGCATCAATTTGTTCCGCAGCACTTCTCTGCGCAAGCATTAATGCAATGATTCCAGTTCCAGTTCCAATGTCTAAAATACTAAAAGGATTATTTTGAATTGGAGTCCAAGCACCTAATAAAACTCCATCAGTACCGACTTTCATCGCACAACGATTCTGCTCTATAACGAATTTTTTGAATGAAAACATAATTTAGTGCTATTAAAGAATATAAAGATTCCAATGTTTAAATTCCAAATTCCAAAGAGGATAAAAGGAATGTTATTGTTTTATTTAGTGGTTTTATTTATAATTACCGAAAGTATCTTTCTTAATTCTTCAACTTCAAATAGCAAAGTTTCTGAAATTTCTTTTAATTCGGGATTCAATTCTTGTATTAATCGAAGCCAATATTTAGATTCTTTAGCCTCTTTTCTAGCTATTTTTAAGCGAAAAGACAAATCTTTTTCACCTAGTTTTTCATTTGCTTCAATGTAATTTGCTCCGATTGAACCTGAAGATCGTACTAGTTGTTTTCCGTCTTCAATATTTGAAATAGTTTTTGGTAGCTTATGAATATAAAATCTGCACTCTTTAGCAAATAAAAAAGTTCGTTCTTCTAAATCATAAAGTTTCTCCATCTTTTCTTTTTTTAATTCTAGAGTTGAATAAAGTTTAATTCAATTATTGGAATTTGGAATTTTAAAATTTGGAATTTCTTTTAAAGGTACATTTCAATCAGACCTTCTGGTAAATCCATGATGATTTTTTTATTTTCTCGGTCAATTTTAACCAAGAAATGATCAATCATAGGAATTAGAATTTCAGCATCTCCTTTGAGAACTTCAAAAAGAGGCTGAGCAGTGGTGTCGTTGATGGATTGGATTTCGCCAACATAACCAAGACGTTTGTCTTCTACTTCAAAACCAATAACTTCATGAAAGTAGAATTTGTTACCGGTAAGTTTTGGTAACATTTTTAAAGGAAGATATAAGTCGTTACCTAATAAAGCATCGGCTTCATCTTCTGTGTTTATATCTTCAAAATGAATACGAAGAAAATCGTTTTTGTGAAGTGAGCTATTTTCAATAAAAAAAGGAACCAAGTGTTTGTTGCATTCAACAAACACTGATTCCAAGTTTTCGTATAACTCAGGTTCGTCAGTATCTAAATAAGCTAAGACTTCCCCTTTGAAACTAAATTTTTTGGCGATTTTACCCAAATAGAAACAATCCTCTTTACGCATTTTCGCCTACTAAATTATGCTTCAGTTGTTTCGTTACTTTCTTCTGCAGCAGGAGCTTCTTCAGCTTCAGCAACAACTTCTTCTTCAACAGCAGGAGTTGCAGCAGCAATAGCATCAGCTTCAGCTTGAGCAGCATCAGCAATACGTTTTGCATTTACAGCTTGTTCTGCTTTCAAAGCTTTTGCTTTAGCATCAGCTTGCGCTTTAGATAAACCGTCTTTTTTAGCGTCAACTTTACCAGCTTTAGCTTCTAACCAAGCTGCTAATTTAGCATCTGCTTGTTCTTGAGTCAAAGCACCTTTACGAACTCCTCCATCAAGGTGGTGTTTCAATAAAGCTCCTTTGTAAGAAAGAATAGCTTTGGCTGTATCAGTAGGTTGAGCACCATTGTGCAACCATTTTACTGCGCTATCCAAGTTTAATTCGATAGTTGCAGGGTTTGTGTTTGGATTGTAAGTACCAATTTTTTCTAGGTATTTACCATCTCTTTTTGAGCGAGCATCAGCTGCTACAACCCAGTAAAACGGTTTTTGTTTTTTACCGTGTCTTTGTAATCTAATTTTTACTGACATAATCGTATGATTAAATTTTGAGGTACTCGACCTCGATTAATTAAGGGTGCAAAGATACATTTTTTATTGAAACAATTTAAAAAGTTTATTGTTTTATTGATTAATAGATTGTTAGCGATGTTTTTATTCTATTTTGAGTAGATTTTGAAATGGATAATAATATAAATACAGGTTTATTAGTGTTAAATTTGGAAGATAACAATGATAGGGAAACAGTGAGTTTTCATAAATTATCTGATAATTAAGCTAATTCATAGTTGTTTAGAAAAAAAATAGAGTACATTTGTTTCATTATTATAAATAAGTACATATGAACATTTTTGTGGGAAGCCTTCCATTCAGTATTGAGGAAGCAGATTTAAGAGAGTCTTTTGAGGCTTACGGAGCAGTTGACTCTGTAAAAATTATCACTGATAAATTTACTGGAAGAAGTAAAGGATTTGGTTTTGTTGAAATGCCAAATGACAGTGAGGCTCAAAAAGCTATCGACGAATTGAACGGAGCAACTGTTCAAGGACGTGCTATCGTTGTTAACAAATCTGAACCAAAACCAGAAGGCGAAAGAAGAAGTTTTAACAACAACCGTGGAGGTGATTCTCGCGGAGGTTATGGAAACAACCGTGGTGGAGATAACCGTGGTGGTGGAGACAGAGGAAGATATTAATATTTTTTTCAATCATATAT
>Ga0308157_10001596_pt1 | contig 44516 bp, 36 predicted proteins | sample PhyBR1_FD_201035 | JGI IMG/M metagenome (GOLD analysis project Ga0308157, IMG submission 201035) | Phyllosphere microbial communities from UC Gill Tract Community Farm, Albany, California, United States - DLSLB.R1 | ecosystem: Host-associated > Plants > Phyllosphere > Unclassified | place: USA... | reverse complement strand
CGACCAGCTCTTTTCAGCGCAGCCTTTGATTGTATACCGAGTTTTTGCTCGCTTTTCTCAAAGGTCCCAACTTTTTGCAAAGTCTGCTTCGGTCTACCCAAACCGCTGAAAGCACCACCTGAGGCAGTACCTTCAACCGACCGACTCCTGAAGAACAGAGGTCTTGGTAGCGAAGCCCTCGACTATAGCACTACTTTTGAGGGGTGGCAGGGAAAACCCGATGAATTTGCGCTTTGCCTGTTTCACCCTGCCGCTCGCCATGGATCCACCAAGAAAAAAAGAGGGCTTGCGCCCTCTTCTTGCTTGCCAGGTTCTGGCCCGACGCGCGTCACACGCGCCACTTCTCCAGCAGCTTGGCGGGGCTCAGGCTGTCATAGCCTTCGAAGGGCTGGTGAATCCAGGGGTTGGTCGGCAGGAATTCCACCGAGTAGTCGGGGGTAAAGGTGGACATGGCCTTGGTCCAGATGACGGCACTGCGCAGCTCGGTAATAGGTGCGTAGTTGGTCTTGAGCATGTCGATCACGGCATGCAGGGTGTGGCCCGAATCGGCCAGGTCGTCCACCAGCAGCACTTTGCCGGCGATCTCGCCCTTGGGGGTGGTGATGAAACGGGCGATGTCGAGGTGGCCCTGCACCGTACCGGCTTCGGCGCGGTAGGAGCTGGTGGACATGATGGCCAGGGGCTTGTCGAAGATGCGGCTGAGAATGTCGCCGGGGCGCAGGCCACCGCGTGCCAGGCACAGAATGGTGTCGAACTCCCAGTTCGACTGGTGCACCTTGAGCGCCAGCTTTTCGATCAGGCTGTGGTACTCGTCATAACTGACATACAGGTGTTTGCCGTCTTCGGTCAACATGGGCGGGGCTCCTGGGGTGATGGCTTGTAGACAAGAGGATCACACGGCAGCAGCGCCAGAGCAACCCCTCATCGCGATATAGAGGGAATACGAAAATGCGTTCTACCGTGCAGCCCACGGGCTGCGCGGCACCACTGCCCTGGCCTCGCATCGGCCAGGGCAGCGGCAAGGGGGATCAGTCGGCCACGTAGGGGTGGCGCATCATGATGGTGTGGTCGCGGTCCGGGCTGGTGGAAATGACGTCGACCGGTACACCGGTCACTTCAGCAATGCGCTCCAGGTAGCGGCGGGCTGCTTCGGGCAGCTTGGCGTATTCGGTCACGCCCACGGTGGTGTCGCTCCAGCCGGGCAGGGTTTCGTAGATGGGCGTGCAGCGTGCGATGTCTTCCGCGCCCATGGGCAGCAGGTCGATCTTCTCGCCGTCGAGTTCGTAGCCGGTGCACAACAGCAACTCGGTCAGGCCGTCGAGCACGTCGAGCTTGGTGATGCACAGACCGGACAGGCCATTGACCTGGGCACTGCGCTTGAGCAGCGCGGCATCGAACCAGCCGCAGCGGCGGCTGCGGCCCGTGGTTACGCCTTTTTCGGCGCCGATAGTGCTCATGTGGTAGCCGGGCGTGCCAGGCACTTCCCAATCGAGCTCGGTGGGGAACGGGCCACCACCCACGCGGGTGCAGTAGGCCTTGGTAATGCCCAGGATGTAGTGCAGCATGCCGGGGCCCACGCCCGAGCCGGCGGCGGCGTTGCCGGCAACGCAGTTGCTGGAGGTCACATACGGGTAGGTGCCGTGGTCCACGTCGAGCAGCGTGCCCTGCGCGCCTTCGAACAGCAGGTTGGCGCCGGCCTTGTTGGCTTCGTTCAGCTCGCGCGAGACGTCGGCCATCATGGGCTTGAGCAGCTCGGCGTGGCGCATGGCTTCGGCGTACACCACGTCGAATTGCACCTTGCCATCCTGGATATAGGGCTTCAGGGCGTCACCGAAAACGAATTGAGCCGAGCCCAGGTAGGTGGTCAGCACATGGTTGTGCAGGTCCAGCAGCTCGCGCAGCTTGGCGGCGAAGCGCTCGGGGTACTTCAGGTCCTGCACGCGCAGCGCGCGGCGGGCGATCTTGTCTTCGTAGGCGGGGCCAATGCCGCGACCGGTGGTGCCGATCTTCTCGGTACCGCCCTGCTCGCGCGCGGCTTCACGCGCCACGTCGATGGCAGCGTGAAAGGGCAGTATCAGCGGGCAGGCCTCGCTGATGCGCAGGCGCGAGCGCACTTCCACACCGGCCTTTTCCAGGCCTTCGATTTCCTCGAAGAGCTTGGCGGCCGACAGCACCACGCCGTTGCCGATGTAGCACTTGACGCCGGGGCGCATGATGCCGCTGGGGATCAGGTGCAGTGCGGTCTTCACGCCATTGATGACCAGCGTATGGCCGGCATTGTGGCCACCCTGGAACCGGACCACGCCTTGCGCGCTCTCGGTGAGCCAGTCGACCAGCTTGCCCTTGCCTTCGTCACCCCATTGGGTTCCGACCACCACTACGTTGCGACCTTTGGTTGCTTTCATCTCAGACCCAATTTTCAATTGCAATTAACTCAAACAGCCTGCACGACCCACTGGCCCGCAATCTGCACCAGCTCTCGGTCACAGTGGAACTCATCGACTTCGCTCCCGTGCCCAGGCAGAACACATACCACCGTCTCGCCTTGGCGGCGCAGCTCGGCAATGGCGGCGTTCACGTCGCTCGCCTCGCCCCAGGGCGCGCGGATGGCGGCCTTCAGGGCGCGCGGGGACACCACGCTCACCAGTTGCTTGATGTCCAGGCTGAAGCCGGCCGCAGGCCGGTTGCGGCCGAACACGGCACCCACTTCGTCATAGCGGCCGCCACGCACCAGCGCATCGCTGGCACCCTTGCCATAGATGGCAAAGCGGGTGCCGCTGTAGTACGCATAGCCACGCAGGTCGGCCAGGTCGAAGGTGACCACGGCGCCGTCCAGCCGCGAGGCCAGCCAGCGCAGGTGCGACAGCACTTCAGCCACGCCGGCGATGTGCTTCAAGGCCTTGTCGGCCTCGGCCAGCACGGACTCGTCACCATACAGCTGCAGCAGCGCCAGCAGCCCCTGGCGCGATGCCGCAGGGAAATCACGGGTCAGCGTTGCCAGTTCGCTCGCGTCCTTGGCCGCCAGAGCGGCATGGATGCGGCTGAGCAACGGCGCATCCACCGCCACACCGGCCAGCAGGCTGCGCACGATGCGCACGTCGGCCAGGTCGATGGTGGTGTCGCGCACCTCAGCCACGCGCAGGCATTCACGCGCCAGTTGCAGGGCTTCGAGGTCGGCCTCCAGCCCGGCATGGCCGTAGATCTCGGCGCCGAACTGCAGCGGCTCGCGCGTGGCATGGGGGCGGTCGGGGCGAGTGTGCAGCACGGGGCCGCAGTAGCACAGCCGCGTCACGCCCTTGCGGTTGAGCAGGTGGGCATCAATGCGCGCCACCTGGGGCGTGGTGTCCGCACGCAGCCCCATGGAGCGGCCCGACAACTGGTCCACCAGCTTGAAGGTCTGGAGGTCCAGCGCCTCGCCGGTACCGGTCAGCAGGGATTCCAGGTGTTCCAGCAGCGGCGGCATGACCAGCTCATAGCCATAGCAGCGCGCCGTGTCGAGCAGCCCGCGACGCAATTCTTCGATGTGCCGCGCTTCGGACGGCAAGACATCGGCAATGTGATCCGGCAGGACCCAAGCAGACATGAGAAAAGGGGAGGCTGTTAAAACCGTGATTCTACCGGCACCGGCCAAGGCCCCTCCAACGGGGACCGACCAACAAGGCCATCAAGCGCGCGAAACACATGGAGTCACCCCGTCCCTCAGGAGGTAGCGCGGCCCAAAAAAAACGGCAGCCCTGCAATGCAGAGGCTGCCGCTGTGCGCCTGGCGCCGCTTTTTTACTTGCGCGGGGCTGCAGGCTGCGCCGCAGAAGCAGTGCCGCCGCGGAAGGCCTTGAAGAACTCCGACGACGAGGGATCGACCACCATCACGTCGCTCTTCTTGTTGAAGCTCGATTTGTAGGCTTCAAGGCTGCGGTAGAACTGCGCAAACTGCGGGTCGCGGCCAAAGGCCTCGGCGTAAATGCGAGCGGCTTCGGCATCGCCCTCGCCCTTGATCTTCTGGGCATCGCGGTAGGCGTTGGCAATGGCGATCTCGCGCTGGCGGTCCGCATCGGCGCGGATTTTTTCGCCTTCGGCCGCACCGGTGGAGCGCAGCTCGTTGGCCACGCGCTTGCGCTCGGCCTCCATGCGGCGGTAGACCGACTCGGTGATGGCCTCCACATAGTCAACGCGCGTGATGCGCACGTCCACCACGTCCACGCCCCAGGGCTTGGCGCCGCGCACGGTTTCCAGCACTTCACGCTTCACATCGGCCATCAGCGCTTCGCGCTTGAGCGAGAGCAGCTCCTTCACGGTGCGCTTGTTGATCTCTTCCTGGAAGGCATTGCGTACCACGCGGTTGAGCTGCATGGCACCGGCGCTTTCATCCAGACCGACGTTGCGGATGTACTGGGTGGGCTCGGAGATGCGCCAGCGCACATACCAGTCGATCACCACGCGCTGCTTTTCTGCCGTGAGCATGGGTTCCGTATCGGGGCTGTCCAGCGTGAGCAGACGCTTGTCGATGTAGGTCACGTTCTGGAACGGCGGCGGCAGCTTGAAGTTCAGGCCCGGCTCGGTGATCACTTCCTTGATCTGCCCGAGCGCGTAGAGCACGCCGAACTGGCGCTGGTCCACCACGAAGAGCATGGAGCTCATGAGTGCAAGCACCACCAGGAGGGTGGATGCGATAAATCCGACTCTGTTCACGAGCTGCTCCTAGCGGGATTCACGTTCGCGTGTGCGACTGCTGTCACGCGCTCGGGGGTCATTCGAAAAAGGGATCGCAGGCGCAGCCGGGACCACCGTGGTGGCCGCAGCGCTGGCGGGCGGCGCATCCAGGGCGCCTGGCGTGCCGGTGGCCACGCTCTGCATGATCTTGTCCAGCGGCAGGTACAGCAGGTTGGAGCCCTGGCGGGAATCCACCAGCACCTTGGTCACGTTGCCGTAGATCTGCTGCATGCTCTCGATGTACATGCGGTCACGGGTGACCTGGGGCGCCTTCTGGTACTCGGCCAGCACCGACGAGAAGCGCTGCGCATCGCCCTGCGCCTGGGCCACGATGCGGGCCTTGTAGGCAGCCGCCTCTTCATTGAGGCGCGATGCGGAACCCACGGCACGCGGGATCACGTCGTTGGCATAGGCCTGGGCATCGTTCTTGGCGCGTTCGCGCTCCTGGCCGGCCTTGAGCACATCGTCGAAGGACGCCTGCACCTGCTCGGGCGGGCGCACACCGCCCTGCTGCAGGTTGATGCCCACCACTTCGACACCCACCTTGTAGCGGTCCAGGATGGTCTGCATCAGCGTGCGCACGCGCGGCGCGATCTGGTCGCGCTCTTCGGCCAGGGCCGTGTCCATGCGCATCTTGCCCACCACTTCGCGCACCGCCGTTTCAGCGGCCTGGATCACGGCGTCCGAGGGGTTCTTGCTCTCGAACAGCCAGGCGCGCGCATCGCTCAGGCGGTACTGCACGGCGAACTTGATCTCGACGATGTTCTCGTCTTCGGTGAGCATGGCCGACTCGCGCAGGCCCGTGCTCTTGATGATGTTGTCGCGGCCCACGTCGGCCGAGCGGATCTGCGTCACGAACACCAGCTCATGGCGCTCGATCGGGTACGGCAGGCGCCAGTTGAAGCCCGCACCCACCGTGCTCTTGTACTTGCCGAACTGGGTGATGACGGCCTGCTGGCCTTCCTGCACGATGAAGAAGCCCGTGCCCATCCAGATCACGAAGACGATGCCGGCGATCAGGCCCACGCCCACACCCGCGCTCTTCATGTCGGGCGGCTGGAAGCCGCCGTTGCCAGCGCCCCCCGTGCCCCGGCCACCGCCGCCGCCCTTGCCGCCAAACAGGCCGCCGAGCTTGCGGTTGAGGTCACGCCACAGTTCATCCAGATCCGGTGGCTGGCCATTGCCCTGGCCCTTGTTGTTCTCGCGCCCGCGATTGCCTGCAGGGGGCGGCGCCGGCGGGCGCTCGTCCGGGCGTGCGCCGTCGTCCGGCTTGTCTTCGCCACGGCCCCAGCGGGGATCGTTCAGATTGAACATGCCCCGGATACGTTCTGGCAGCGAAGCCCAGCGTAGGGTGCGATTTTGGAAATTCATGCGCAAAGTCTCTGGTTCTCTGGTGGCATCGATCAAAACGGCATTGTGCCCAATCACTCCTCTTGGGCCGGCAATGGGGCAGCATCAGCTGGGGTCATGTCCTCCTGCGCCGCCAACACCCGTGCGGACAGCACACGGCGAAGGGAGTCCAGGCCCTGGCCGGAGCGTGCGCTCACGAACAGGCGGGGCACCATCTGCCCCTCCACTTCGTACTGGTCTTCCAGCAGCGCGGGCTGCTGTTCGGCGTCGAGCGCATCGAGCTTGTTGAACACCAGCAGTTGCGGAATGTCGGCCGCGCCAATCTCGTGCAGCACGCGCTGCACCTGGTCCATCTGCTCGGGAAAGTTGGGGTTGGAGGCATCCACCACATGCAGCAGCAGATCGGCATCCACCGCCTCCTGCAGCGTGGCCTGGAAGGCATCTACCAGGCCGTGTGGCAGGTCGCGGATGAAGCCCACCGTGTCGGACAGCGACACCGAACGCCCCGCATCGCCCAGGTAGAGCTGGCGCGTGGTGGTATCGAGCGTGGCAAACAGCTGGTCGGCCGCGTACGCGCGGGCCTTGACCAGCGCATTGAACAGCGTGGACTTGCCGGCGTTGGTATAGCCCACCAGCGAGATGGTGAAGGTGTCGCGCCGGTCGCGCTGGCGGCGCTGGGTCGAGCGCTGACGCTTGACCTTGACGAGCCGCTCGCGCGTGCGCTTGATGGCCTCGCCGATCATGCGGCGGTCGAGCTCGATCTGCTTTTCGCCCGGACCGCCGCGCGCACCGATGCCGCCGGTCTGGCGCTCCAGGTGCGACCAGCGGCGCACAAGGCGCGTGCTCAGGTACTGCAGCCGGGCCAGTTCCACCTGCAACTTGCCCTCATGGCTGCGGGCCCGCTGCGCAAAGATTTCGAGGATCAGGAAGGTGCGGTCAGAGACCGGCAGCTCCAGGTTGCGCTCCAGGTTGCGCTGCTGCGCAGGGCTGAGCGACTGGTCGAACAGCACCTCCACCGCACCGTGCATCTGGGCCAGGGTGCGGATTTCATCGGCCTTGCCGCTGCCCACGAACAGGGCGGCATCGGGTGCCTTGCGCTTGCAGGTCAGGCGCGCCACGGGGTTGAGCCCCGCAGTTTGCGCAAGCAAACCCAGTTCTTCGAGCTCGCCATCGAAATGGGGAAGACCGAAATCCACCCCCACCAGCAACACCGAGGCACCACCCGCGTCAGAAGATGCGGGGGTACTCAAAGCGGATGGCCTCCGCCCATGACCATCTGACCCAGAATTGAATGCTGAACTGGATGCCGCAACTCAGGTGCCGGCGCCGTCTGCATCAGGGGTTTCGGCCGTCGAGAAATTGACTGCACGACCGGGCACGATGGTGGAGATCGCATGCTTGTAGACCATCTGCGTCACGGTATTGCGCAGCAACACCACATACTGGTCGAACGATTCGATTTGCCCTTGCAGCTTGATACCGTTCACCAGGTAGATGGAAACAGGTACATGCTCCCTACGCAGTGCGTTCAGGAAAGGATCTTGCAAAAGTTGGCCTTTATTGCTCACGATATTCTCCGTGTTCAAAGATGTTGTTGTAAACCACCACCTTACCACAGCAAAGTGGGACTTTTGCCGCCTGGTGACATGGCCTTTCGCCAACCCGGCCTTTCTGCACGCCGAACCGAGGTTCTCACCAGGGAATACCGGGGGTGAATATGCGGCGACAGAAACAGATAGTTACTTCTGCGCGCCATTCACCAAACCAGGGCGTTGCAATAACCATGCTGCAATGCAGCATATGCCATGGCCAAGAAGGAGCCGTGCGGCAGCCCTCCCCCCGGGGTCAGCCCTCGTCCTTGTCCGCGTAGGGGTTGTGCGAGGTCTTGACCTCGATGCGCAGCGGCGTGCCCACCAGGTCGAATTCCTTGCGAAAGCGCCCTTCCAGGAAGCGCTTGTAGGCCTCGGTCACATGCTCCAGCGAGTTGCCGTGGATCACGATCACCGGCGGGTTCATGCCGCCCTGGTGCGCGTAGCGCAGCTTGGGGCGGAACATGCCCGCGCGCTTGGGCGCCTGGAACTGCACCGCCTCCAGCAGCAGGCGGGTGAGTACGGGGGTGGACATCTTGCAGGTGGCCGCCTTGTGCGCCTGCACGATGGAGGTCCACAGCGGGCCCAGGCCCTGGCGCTTCTTGGCCGAGATGAAGTGCATCGAGGCGAACTTCAGGAACGACAGGCGGGTTTCGATGGAGCGCTCCAGCAGCGTGCGCTGGTATTCATCCACGGCATCCCACTTGTTCACGGCCAGCACCACGGCGCGGCCGCTCTCCAGAATGTAGCCGGCAATGTGCGCGTCCTGGTCGGTCACGCCCTGCGTGGCATCGAGCAGCAGCAGCACCACGTTGGCCGACTCGATGGCCTGCAGCGTCTTGACCACCGAGAACTTCTCGATCGCCTCGAAGACCTTGCCCTTGCGGCGCAGGCCTGCCGTGTCCACCAGCTCGAAGCGCTGGCCGTTGCGCTCGAAAGGCACGGTGATCGCATCGCGCGTGGTGCCCGGCATGTCGAACGCGACCAGGCGCTCTTCGCCCAGCCAGGTGTTGATCAGGGTGGACTTGCCCACATTGGGGCGGCCCGCCACGGCAAGCTTGATGACGCTCTTGTCGCCTGCGGCATCGGCCTCGTCAGGGTCGGGCAGGTTCAGCGGCTCGAGCGCAATCTCCACAAGGCTTCGGATGCCCTGGCCGTGCGCGGCCGACACCGGGAACACCTCGCCCAGACCCAGTTCATAGAACTCGGCCAGCTGCACGCCCTCGACCATGCCTTCGGCCTTGTTGGCCACCAGCACGCAGGGCTTGGACAGCCGGCGCAGGTAGTTGGCGATGTCATGGTCCTGCGCCGAGACACCGGCGCGCGCATCCACGACGAAGACGACCACGTCGGCCTCAGCCACGGCCTGCTGCGTCTGCTTGGCCATCTCGCGGTAGATGCCGGTGGAGGCATCGGGCTCGAAGCCCCCGGTATCGATGACGATGTACTCGTGCTTGCCCTGCTTGCCATTGCCGTAGTGGCGGTCACGCGTGAGCCCGGCGAAGTCCGCCACGATCGCGTCGCGGGTCTTCGTCAGGCGGTTGAACAGCGTGGATTTACCGACATTCGGCCGCCCCACGAGGGCGATAACTGGCTTCATTGAATACGACCTATCAGTTTTCCATTGCGCTATGCGCTATCCGCAACCCATGAGCCGCACGCTGCCAAAGCCAGCGGACGCCATGGAACGGGCTTGGCCCGGCCATTGGCGTCGTTCCCCTTGAGAGGGAAGGCGCGAAGCGACTCAGGGGGTGCTTCATCTCATTCCGGGCGGAAGCCGAATACTCCGCCATTGCGGGTGACCACCACCAGGGTGTCTGCCGCAGCCACCGGCGCTGCGGCAATGCCGGAGCCGTCGGTGGTCATGCGATTGAGGGGCGCACCGTCGGTGCGCGAGAGCAGGTGCACCAGGCCCGTGTCGTCGCCCACCACCACCGAGCGGCCCAGCAGCAGCGGCGTGGTCAGCTTGCGGTGCTTGAGGCGGTCCGAGCCCCACAGGCGCGTGCCGTCATTGCGGTTCCAGGCCACCAGCGAGCCATTGCTCTCGGTGCCGAAGATCGCATCCTTGTCACCGTCGATGCCCTCGGCGCCGGCGGCGCGCTGGGTCCAGGCGACGTTGCCGCGCACCGTGTTCACGCAGCCCACGGCCGACTGGAAGGCACGGGCGCACACCGATTCGCCGACGCGGCTGCTGCGCCCCACCAGCTCCACCAAGCGCTCCACGTCGTTGGTGCCGCGCGAGCTGGCCAGCGGGGCCTCCCAGCGGGCACTGCCGTTGTCGGGGTTCAGGCCCACCAGGCGGCCGGACAGGCCCACCACCAGGGTATCGCCCACCGCCAGCAGCACGCCATCCTGGCGCAGCACCAGGGGCTCGCCCGGGCGCTGCTGGGTCCACAGGCGCTTGCCGGTGGCGGCGTCGAAAGCGATCACGGTGCGGTCAGCCGCCAGCACGAACACACGGCCACCCGCCACCAGCGGCGCGGTGAAGACCTGCGAGGCCATGGGCTGGCGCCAGCGCTCACGGCCGGACTCGACGGCGATCAGCGCATTGCTGCGTGCCACCACGGCCGCCAGCTTGCCATCGCTGCCGACACCGGCCGACAGCGGCTCGGCCAGGGCCAGGCGCCAGATGTCGCCGCCCGTGCGGGCATCGATGGCAGCCACCGTGCCGTCGGCCGAGGCCAGGGTCACCGTGGTGCCATTGACGCGCACGTCCAGCGACAGGCCCGCCACCGCCCCGACCTTGCTGGTCCACGCCTGGCGCACGCCCAGCACGGGCACATTGGCACCGAGGTCGGCAGGCACAGGCTTGGGGGCACCCCAGAACGAGCCGCCGGGCATCACCGAACAGCCGGCCAGCGCAGCCGCCAGGGCCAGCAGCGCCAGGCCACGGACCGGACGAAGGTGGGTGCGGATCAGGGTCTGCGCGCTCATTTGGCAGCCTCTGCCGTCTTGGCGGCCGCCAAGGTCTCGGCGGCAGGGTTAGCGCCCAGCGTGTTGAGCTTGACTTCGACCAGGCGGCGGTATTCCACGTCTTCGTTCATGGCCTTGTAGGCCTTGGTGTACTGGGCCAAGGCCTCGGTGCGCTTGTCCTGCAGCATCAGGATGTCGCCACGGTGGTCTGCCGCCACGCCTTCGAACGCGGCAGGCAGCGAGCCCGAGAGCTGGGCCAGCGCTTCGTCGTATTTCTTCTGCTCGGTCAGCACGGAGGCCAGGCGCAGCCTGGCCAGCGCCTTGAAACCATCGTCGCCGGCATGTTCGGCCACCCAGGCGAGCGCTTCGCGCGCGCCATCGGGCTTGCCCGCTTCCATGAGGTTGCGGGCCACGGTGAAGCCCGCCTGGGCCGCCTGGGGCGTGCCCGCGTAGCCGGCCTTGAGGTCGCCGAAGGCCCGTTCCAGGCGTTCCTGGTCCTTGGCACGGCTGGCCACGTCGACCGCATCGAACAGCGCCGCCGCCTTCGTGGCCTGGCTGCTCTGCCAGTACTGGTAACCGTTCCATGCCGCCAGCGAACCGCAGACCACGATCAGCACGCAGCTGATCAAGGTACCCCAGTTGTTCCAGAAGTGCTTGAGCTGGTCGAGTTGTTCCTGCTCTTCGAGGTCTAAATGATTTGCCATGGAGGTAGGTAAGAATTAACGGTTGGATTGTAGGGTGGCGGCCCAATCGGCCACATTGGCGATGGTTTGCTCCACCTGGGCGCCGGCGCCATCGCGCAGGGACTTGACGCCCACCACGCCGCGCGCAAGCTCCTCGTCGCCAAACACCAAAGCATACTGCGCGCCGCTGCCATCGGCTTTCTTGAACTGGGACTTCATGCTGCCCATGCCCTCGCCCGCCGTGGGCGCGCCGTGCATCTGCACCTCTATGCCCTGGGCACGCAGTTGTTCCAGCACCCGGCTGGCCACCGGCAGCGCCGCACGGCTGGGGATGATGGCATAGACATCCGGCACCAGCGCCGGCACCTGGGCACCCTGCTCCTTGACCAGCTCCAGCACGCGCTCCACACCCAGGGCCCAGCCCACGGCCGGGGCCGGCTTGCCGCCGATCTGCTCGATCAGGTAGTCGTAGCGCCCACCGCCGCAGATGGTGCCCTGCGAGCCCAATTGCTCGGTGATGAACTCGAACACCGTGAGGTTGTAGTAGTCCATGCCGCGCACCAGGCGCGGGTTGACCGTCCAGGCCACGCCATTGGCGTCCAGGATGGCCTTGACCGCGTCGAAGTGCGCCAGCGACTCGGCGCCCAGGAAGTCGATGAGCCGGGGCGCGGCATTCACCAGCGCCTGCATGGCCGGGTTCTTGGTATCCAGGATGCGCAGCGGGTTGGCGTGCAGGCGGCGGCGCGCCTCCTCGTCCAGCTGGTCGGCGTTCTGCTCGAAATAGGCGATCAGCGCCGCACGGTGCGCCTTGCGCTCCTCGGGCTGGCCCAGGCTGTTGAGCTCCAGGCGCACGTTGGTCAACCCGATCTCCTTCCACAGCGCGTTGGCCAGCAGGATCAGCTCGGCATCCACCTCGGGCCCGCCAAAGCCCAGGGCCTCGGCACCGATCTGGTGGAACTGGCGGTAGCGACCGCGCTGGGGGCGCTCGTGGCGGAACATGGGGCCCATGTAGTACAGGCGCTTGCCGCCTTCGTAGAGCATGTTGTGCTCGACCACCGCACGCACCACGCCGGCCGTGGCCTCGGGGCGCAGGGTCAGGCGCTCGCCGTTCAAGCGGTCTTCGAAGGAGTACATCTCCTTCTCGACAATGTCGGTCACCTCGCCCAGGCCGCGCACGAACAGCGGCGTGGGCTCGACGATGGGCGTGCGCATGTTGCGGTAGGCATAGCGCGCCATCAGACTGCGCACCTTCTCCTCCAGCCACTCCCAGCGTGCAGAGTCGGGCGGCAGGATGTCATTCATGCCCTTGACCGCCACCAGTTTCTCGGGCTTGGCGGCGGCGGCAGATACGTCTTTACTCACGGCAATGGTTTCCAGTTGAATAGGGGTACGGGAGGCGGCTCCGGGGAGGCGCCTCGCTGGGCCGTTCGGGCCCGCAGGGTGCGATTGTCGCAGGGGCGTCGGCCGCCGCCGGGTCAGGCGAGCGCGCTGTCAGGCGCACCCACCGCCGGGGCAGCCACCGGATGGGAGCCGCCGAAGCGCTTTTCAATGTAGTTTTCCACCAGCTGGTGGAACTCGGCGGCGATGTTCTCGCCGCGCAGGGTCAGGGCCTTCTCGCCATCGATGAACACCGGGGCGGCCGGGGCTTCACCGGTACCGGGCAGGCTGATGCCGATGTCGGCATGCTTGCTCTCGCCGGGGCCGTTGACGATGCAACCCATGACCGCTACCTTGAGCTTTTCCACGCCCGGGTACTTCACGCGCCACACAGGCATCTGCGCGCGCAGGTAGTCGTCGATCTGCTTGGCCAGGTCCTGGAAGGTGGTGCTGGTCGTGCGGCCACAGCCGGGGCAGGCAGTCACGCTGGGCACAAAGATGCGCAAGCCCAGCGACTGCAGGATCTCGGAGGCCACCACCACTTCCTGGGTGCGGGCCTCGCCGGGCTGCGGGGTCAGGGACACGCGGATGGTGTCGCCAATGCCTTCCTGCAGCAGGATGGAGAGCGCCGTGGCCGACGCCACCGTGCCCTTGGTGCCCATGCCGGCCTCGGTCAGGCCCAGGTGCAGCGCGTAGTCGCAGCGCTGGGCCAGGGCCCGGTACACGGAAATCAGGTCCTGCACACCGCTGACCTTGCACGAGAGGATGATCTGGTCGCCGTTCAGGCCCATTTCTTCCGCACGGCGGGCGGATTCGATGGCCGAGGTGATCAGCGCCTCGTACATCACCTGGCGCGCCTCCCAGGGCCGGGCGCGGCGGCTGTTGGTGTCCATCAGCTCGGCCAGCAGCTCCTGGTCCAGGCTGCCCCAGTTCACGCCGATGCGCACCGCCTTGTCCCAGCGGATGGCGGCCTCGATCATCTGGCCGAACTGGCGGTCGCGCTTGTCGCCCTTGCCCACGTTGCCGGGGTTGATGCGGTACTTGGACAGCGCCTGCGCGCAGTCCGGGTAGTCGGTCAGCAGGCGGTGGCCGTTGAAGTGGAAATCCCCCACCAGCGGCACGGTCTCACCCATGCGGTCGAGCTGCTCGCGAATGTAGGGCACCGCCTGCGCCGCCTCGGGCGTGTTGACGGTGATGCGCACGAACTCGGAGCCGGCCTGCGCCAGCTCCTTGACCTGGATGGCGGTGCCGATGGCATCCACCGTGTCGGTATTCGTCATGGACTGCACGCGCACCGGCGCATCACCCCCGACCGTGACCACGCGCGAGCCCCAGACCACACGAGCCTGGCGGGAGCGCCGAGGGGCGGGCTGGGCAATGGCAATCGGGGCCAGATCGATCAGGGACTTGTCCACTTATTTCACCTCAAAGCGCGCAACGTTGTCGCGCGAAACGGTGGTCAGCGCGAATGGCTTGCCACGCACAAACACATCGGTCACATCGGCCCGGCCAATCACCACCGCCAGAGGGAGCGTGCCCGAAACGGCCACCGACTCCCCTACTGCCAGATTCTTCTGCAGCGCAATGGTTCCGCCAGCATCGCGCACCTGCACCCACGAGGCGCCGCGCGCACTCAGGGTCAGCACGCTGGAGGCCGAGGCAGCCGCAGCCGCTTCGGGAGTCGATGCCGCCACGGCCGGGGTGGCCGCACTGGCTGCCACCGCAGCCGAAGGGCTTGCCGCAGGCACAGGGGCCGCAGGCGTCGCAGCAGGCGCGGCCACCACAGCCGCAGCGGGTGGGGGCACAGCGGCCGGGCCGGAGGCCGCAGCCACGGGGGCTTGCGGCTCCTGGGCAGCCACGGGTGGAGACGCCGGCGTCTCCTCCCCCGCACTGCCGCCGAACGGATTGCGGTCGGCAGGGACAAACATGATGGCCAGGGCACCCGCCAGCAAGGCCAGCACCACCACGGCGATGGCCCAGGACTTTTTGCCGCCCGAGGACGCTGGAGCGAAGGAGCCATTGCCCGCACTGGAGCTGCTGCCCTTGACCGGCGCGTTGATCCCCGCATTGCCCGCCACCAAGCGCGGGCTCTTGCTTTGCGGCAGCAGCGCCAGAATGGGCGCCGGGTCGATCTTGAGGGTGCGGCACACGCTCGATGCCAGGGCCCGCACGAACACCGTATCGGGCAGCACCGCGAAATTGTCGGACTCCAGGGCTTCCAGCTTGGCCACCGGCACCTTCAGGGCCACGGCCAGCGCCGCAATGTGCAGGCCCGCCTCCATGCGCGCTTCGCGCAGCAAGGTACCGGCCGTCCGCCCTCCAGCCATCTCTTGTGCCTCTGCGTGCACCGAAACCCCTGTCACCGAATCACTCATTGAAAGCCCCACGCTGATAGGCACCCGTCTCACGCGCTTCCGGGAAACGCCTGCGCAATTGATCACCCAGCTGGCGCATGGCCACCGTGTCGCCCAGGCCGCGCTCGACCTTGATGCCCAGCCACAGCGTTTCCGCATTCGAGAAATCGCTGTTGTTCAGGCGGCGGATGTAGAACTGCGCCCGCGTGAGCTCATTGCGGCGCATCAGCAGCGACGACAGGTGGTAGCCCACCACCGGGTTGGCAGCATCGAGCTCATAGGCCTTGAGCAGCGACTGCTCGGCCTCGGCCACCTGGCCGGCTTCCATCTGGCACAGGCCGCGCGCCATCAGTGTCTTGCTGCGCGCGGTATAGGCCGGGTTGGCGAGGGCCGTCACGAAGCTCTGGTCGGCCTCGGCATACTTGCGCTGCTGGCAATGCAGCCAGCCCAGGTTGTGCAGCAGATTCGGATCGTTGCTGCGCAGGCCGAGCGCGCGACGAAAGCTCTCTTCGGCCTGGCCGAACTCGTTGAGCCGCAGGTAGATCAGGCCGCGCAGGTTGAAGGCGTCGGAATAGGTGGGGTCGGCGACCAGGGCCTGCTTGACCTCGTCCAGCGCCACGGTGGTCTGCCCGTTCTCGAAGTAGTTGGTCGCCAGCTCCAGGCGGATGCGCGCGCGGCGGCGCGCCTCGGGCTCATCGGACTGGGTGAAGACAGCACCGCCGGGCTCGCCGGCCGAGGGGCCACTGCCGCCGCTCGCACAGCCCGAGAGCCCTGCCACGCCAGCCACCACCCCACAGGCCAGGAGCGCACAGCGGCCCATGCGCTGCCAGCGTTCAACCAATCCCACCATGTAGAGCCTCCTTCAAGTTCGTTGTGTCATGTCACCAGTTTGAGCGCGATTGTGCGCTGTTTGGCCATGCGTTCCGCCGCTTTTGTGCGATCTTTGACGTCACCGGCCAATTGACCACAAGCGGCGTCGATATCGTCGCCGCGCGTCTTGCGCACCGTGGTCACGATGCCCGCGTCGCTCAGCAGTTTGCCAAAGGCCAGCACCTGCGCCTGTGACGAACGCAAAAGGCCCGACGCCGGGAACGGGTTGAAGGGGATCAGGTTGAACTTGCAGCGCACGCCCGCGCCGCGTGCGGGCTTGACCAGGTCGATCAGTTGCTGCGCATGCTCGAGCTGGTCGTTGACCCCGTCCAGCATGCAGTATTCGAAGGTGATGAAGTCGCGCGGCGCGTGTTCGAGGTAGCGGTTGCACGCGGCCAGCAGCTCTTCGATCGGGTATTTGCGGTTCAGTGGAACCAGGTTGTCGCGCAGCGGATCGTTGGGCGCATGCAACGAAACGGCCAGGGCCACAGGGCAATCCTGAGCCAGCCGGTCGATCATGGGCACCACGCCCGAGGTGGACACCGTCACGCGGCGGCGCGACAGGCCGTAGGCATGGTCGTCCAGCATCACGCGCAGCGCCGGCACCAGGGCCGAGTAGTTCTGCAAGGGCTCGCCCATGCCCATCATCACCACGTTGGAGATGATGCGCTCCGTCTTGCCCAGGCGCGCACGCAGCGCATGCTCGGCAAACCACAGCTGGGCCACGATCTCACCGGTGGTGAGGTTGCGGCTGAAGCCCTGATGGCCGGTGGAGCAGAACCGGCATCCCACGGCGCAACCGGCCTGGGAGGAAATGCACAGCGTGCCGCGGTCGTCCTCGGGGATGAACACCGCCTCGACCGCATTGCCGCCGCCCACGTCGAACAGCCACTTGACGGTGCCGTCGGCCGAGACATGCTCGGAGATGACCGGCAGCGCCTGCACATGCGCGCAGCCCTTGAGCTTGTCGCGAAGGGCCTTGGCCAGATCGCTCATGGCATCAAAATCGCGCGCGCCGCGCTGGTGGATCCAGCGGAACAGCTGGGTCGCGCGAAAGCGCTTTTCCCCGAGCTTTTCGCAGAAGGCAGCCAACCCGTCGAGATCGAACTCCAGCAGGTTGGTGGTCTTGGCCAGGGTCGCTGTCGCTGCCGCAGGCGCGGCAACCACAGCGGTGGCGGTTTCAGTCGTGGTCATAGCGGCATCCCTTCGGGTAACCGCTCGCAGTCGTCCCCATGGTGCGGCCGCCCCACCGGGGTGGGCTCAAGCATGGGGACCACCATCTCAGCGGGTGTAAATGTTCAGGCCGGGGAAGAAGAAGGCGATTTCGACAGCAGCCGTTTCGGCAGCGTCGGAACCGTGCACGGCGTTGGCGTCGATGCTGTCGGCGAAGTCAGCGCGGATGGTGCCGGCTTCTGCCTTCTTGGGGTCGGTGGCGCCCATCAGTTCGCGGTTCTTCAGGATGGCGTTCTCGCCTTCCAGGGCCTGGATCATCACCGGGCCGGAGATCATGAAATCGACCAGGTCCTTGAAGAAGGGACGTGCCTTGTGCACGCCGTAGAACTGCTCGGCTTCCAGGCGCGACAGGTGCACCATGCGGGCAGCCACGACCTTCAGGCCGGCAGCTTCGAAACGGGCGTAGATCTGGCCGATCACGTTCTTGGCGACTGCGTCAGGCTTGATGATGGAGAGAGTGCGTTCGATTGCCATGGTGTTTTTCCTGATTGGATTGATATAAACGATGCGGATTCTTTTGCCCAGCGGACAAAACCCTCGATTCTAACCGTGCGCCGGGTAACCCCTGTGAATCAGCGGCCACGGCCACGGCGCGGGCCGCCACCACCGCCGCCACCGGGGGCGCGCTGGGCCTGGCGGTGGCGCGAGAGGCTGTCGGTGCCGATGTAGCCGACCGAGGTCTTCATCGGATCGGGCTGGGCCGAGCCGCCACGCGCGCGGTCGGCATTGTTGTTGCCACCACCATTGCCACCCCGAGCGCCCTGGCCACCACCACCGCCGCCATCGCGGCGGGGCTTCTGGCCGCGCGGGCCGTTGGCACCGGAGCCCGGAGGCTGATCGCGGCGGCTGCCGTCGCCGCGCGGGCCGCCACGGCGGATATTGCCGCGCTTGTTGCCTGCGGGGGCAGCTTCGCCCGGCGCGGCATCGCCACGGTCCTCCAACGGGTCGCGCCCGGCGCCTGCGGCCTTCACCAGTGCGCGGATGTCGCTTTCGTCCAGCTCCAGGAACGCACCGCGCTTGAGGCCGCGCGGCAGCACCATGGCGCCATAGCGAATGCGGATCAGCCGGCTGACCGCATGGCCCACCGACTCCAGCATGCGCCGCACTTCGCGGTTGCGGCCTTCGGAAATGGTGACGCGGTACCAGCAGTTGGCACCTTCGCCGCCACCGTCCTCGATGGAGCCGAAGGCGGCCATGCCGTCGTCCAGGCGTACGCCCTCGATCAGCTTGGCTTTTTCTTCATTGCTCAGGGCGCCGAGCACGCGCACGGCGTACTCACGCTCCAGGCCAAAACGCGGGTGCATGAGCTTGTTGGCCAGCTCGCCCGAGCTGGTGAACAGCAGCAGGCCTTCGGTGTTCAGGTCCAGCCGGCCCACGGACTGCCACTTGCCCTGCTGCAGGCGCGGCAGCTTGCGGAACACGGTGGGCCGGTTCTGCGGGTCGTCGTGCGACACCACTTCACCCACGGGCTTGTGGTAGGCGATGACACGTGCCGGTGGCGGGTCGATGCGGTAGCGGATGGGCTTGCCATTGACCTTGACCTGGTCGCCGAACTGGATGCGCTGGCCGATGTGGGCCGGCTCACCATTGACCGAGATGCGGCCCTCCAGGATGAGCTGCTCCATCTCCAGCCGCGAACCCAGGCCGGCCTGCGCCAGCACCTTGTGCAGCTTGGGTGTCTCCACTTGGGGCAGCAGCACGCGCTTGAGGGGCACCTCCTCGCCGGACTCCTCGTCCGCATCGAACTGGCCAGACACCACGTCCTCGAACTGGTAGCCCTGCACGCCGTGTTGCGGCCTGGGTCCCTTGGGCCCCTGACCTTGGTGGTTCTGCCCTTTGCCATGGCTTTCCTTGCGGCCCTCCCGGCGCTCCTGCGCATCGCCGCGCGCTGCGGCGGGGGCGTCGCCATAGATGCGCGCGCCGGGCGCACGGTCGACCAATACCACGGCCGGCACGGGCGCCCTGTCCACTGCGTCGCCATCGACCGCTGCGGGAGCATCCAGGGCAGCCGCAGGCTCTGCAGGCGCCACGGCCGGGGGCGGCACGTCCTGCACGGCCAGCTGCGGCGTGGAATGCGCCACCTCGGCGCCATCGGCAACATCGGCAACATCGGCAGCCACGCGGGGCTGGCGCGGCTTGCGGGGCTTTTTCACCGCAGGCTCGCTACCGGCATCCAGTGCCGACGATGCCTCGGCGGGCGCCACGGGCGCCTGCACGGCGGCGGCTTCATCGGCCTGCACCACCGCCTTCTTGCGCGGCGCGCGGCGCAGCTTGGCGGGCGGCGTGGCCGCCTCGGGCGGTTGCTCGGTGCCGGGGGCGTCGGGCAATGCGTCGGGTGTCGTCGAATCGTTCATGGAAGCTTTCCCTGGATGCCACGGCGGGCATCGTCATCGTCATCGCGCAGCTCTTCATCGCTCTGCGCGCTCTTGTTCAAATCATCCGCAGCGGGTGCGGGGTCTGCCGGGCCGGTCCCGCCCGTCGTGTCTTCTTCACCGCTGCCGGCCAGCAACTGGCTGTCCGGCTCCAGCCGGGCGGGTGCCTCTTGCGCCGCACCGTCGGCCGGCACATCGGGCACCGCAGCCTCGCCTTCAAGCTGGCCATCCAGGTCCAGCAGGTTCTGCTGCGCCTGCGTGCCACCCTCGCCGGCATGCCCACCGTCTTCGACGGATGGCACGGGGGCGGCGGCTTCACCGCCCTCCCCGCCTTGCGGCGCAGCCTGGGCACCGGGTTCCTCACCCACAGCCTCCCCGGCAGCACCCTCTTCTTCCTCTGACCCGATCACGCCCTGCGCTGCAGCGGCCATGGCCTCCAGCACGTTGGCATGGCCCGAGGCATCCTCCAGCATGGGCAACTGGTCCAGCGAGGCCAGGCCCAGATCGTCGAGGAACTGGCGCGTGGTGGCAAACAGCGAAGGCCGCCCCACCGTCTCGCGGTGGCCGATCACCTCGACCCAGCCACGGTCTTCGAGCTGCTTGATGATCAGGCTGTTGACCGTCACCCCGCGGATGTCCTCGATGTCGCCGCGCGTCACCGGCTGGCGGTAGGCAATGATGGCCAGCGTCTCCAGCACGGCACGCGTGTACTTGGGCGGCTTCTCGGGGTGCAGCCGGTCCAGGTATTCGCGCATTTCGGGGCGGCTTTGCAGGCGCCACCCGGTGGCCACCTGCACCAGCTCCACCCCGCTCTGGGACCAGTCGCGCTGCAGGTCGAGCAGCAGCAGCTTGAGCGTGTCCGTACCCAGGGCGTCGTTGAACAGCACCCGCATTTCGCGCAGCGGCACGGGCTGCTGCGCGCAAATCAGGGCAGTCTCAAGGACCCGTTTGGCATCCACCGTGTTCATGGTTCAGCGATTCCGGGAAAAAAGGCGGCACGTGTCGTGACAAGGGGCCACACCAACAGCAGGGATCCATCAAAGGGGCGCATATTGCGCGGCCGCTGGCGCGACGCGGGGGCCCGGCGGGATTCCGTCTTCGGGTTCAGGGCGTGGTGTTCACGCCCCAGGGCCGGTCAGGCCTGGAAACACAGATACCTGCGTTTCGCTATGCGCCATTGTAACGCAGGCCCCAAAAAGACAGTGCATCGCGCATATCCAGGGGCAGCGGTGCATGCAACTCCAGCGGCTGGCCCGTGACCGGATGGGTGAACGCCAGGCGAAAGGCATGCAGCGCCTGGCGCTGCAGCGCGCCCACAGGGACGCCGCCATAGAGCACATCGGCCACCAGCGGGTGGCCGATGGAGGCCATGTGCACGCGGATCTGGTGCGTGCGGCCGGTGTGCAGCGTGCACTCCACCCAGCAGCCTTGGTCCGCGCCCTCCAGCAGGCGAAAATCCGTGCGCGCCGGCTTGCCCGCATGGCTGGCAAGGTCGACCACGGCCATGCGCAGGCGGTTGCGCGGGTCGCGGCCGATGGGCTGCGTCACCGTGCGGCGGGCATTGCCTGCCCAGGGCTTGTGCGCCAGCGCCAGGTACTGGCGGTGCACGGTGCGCGCGGCGATCATGGCCACCAGCGCGTCCATGGTGGCGCGCTCGCGCGCCACCACCATCAGGCCGCTGGTGTCCTTGTCCAGCCGGTGCACGATGCCCGCGCGCGGCACCAGCAGCGCCTTGGGGTCGCGCGCCAGCAGGCCGTTGAGCAAGGTGCCGCTCCAGTTGCCGGGGGCCGGATGCACCACCAGGCCGGTAGGCTTGTTCACCACCAGCAGGTGCTCGTCCTCGTAGACCACGTCGATGTCCATCGCCTCGGGCCGAAAGGCCTGGCTCTGCTGCGTGGGGCGCATCTCCAGGGTCAGGCCGTCGCCCGCCTTGACCTTGAGCGATGCCTTGGTGGCCGGGCTGCCGTTCAGGCGCACCAGCCCCTGGGCCAGCAGTTGCTGCAGGTAGCTGCGGGACAGCTCGGGCACCAGCTCGGCCAGCGCCCGGTCCAGGCGGGCCGCATGCTGAGCCGTGCCCACCTGCATCTGGCGCAACTCGGCATCGGCACCGCCCGCTTCCTCGCTCGCCCACTCCTCGCCGGCCCCCTCCTCGTCCGGCCCGGGCAGGCCGGGCTCGGTGCCGGGGTGCGCGGGCGCCACCACGGCGCTCAACGCGCCGACAGGTAGCGTGCGGGGTCCACCGGCTTGCCCTGGCGGCGGATCTCGAAGTGCAGCTTCACGCGGTCGGCGTCGGTGCTGCCCATCTCGGCGATCTTCTGGCCCTTGCGCACGGACTGGTCTTCCTTGACCAGCAGCGTCTGGTTGTGCGCATAAGCCGTGAGGAAGGTGTTGTTGTGCTTGAGGATCACCAGATTGCCATAGCCCCGCAGGCCGGCACCCGAATACACCACGCGGCCATCCGCAGCGGCCAGCACCGGGTCACCGGCCTTGCCGGAGATGTCGTAGCCCTTGTTGCGGGCCTCGTCGAAGCCCGCCAGCAGCGAGCCCGATGCGGGCCAGATGAAGTTCAGGTCGTCCTCACCCGCGCTCGGTGCCGGTGCGGCAGCCACGGCTGGCGCAGGCGTGACAGGCTTGGCGCCGCTGGCGGTGGATGCGGGCGGCAGCGGGGTCGCCGTCGGGGTCGATGGGGTGATGGTCGTGGACGTCACCGGGCGGGTGACCACACCGGTATCGGCGGCAATCACAGGCGGCGGGGTCGCGCCGGGTGCGACGACGCGCAGCACCTGGCCGACCTCGATCAGGTCGGGGTTCGTCAGGTTGTTCCAGCGGGCAATGTCCTTCCAGCCCTGGCCGTTTTCCAGGCCGATGCGGATCAGGGTGTCACCGGGCTTGACGGTGTAGTAGCCGGGCTTTCCGGCATTCTCTGCCCCCGGCAGGGGTTTGATGGGCGCGGCCACCACCCCGGGCTGCGGCGATCCGTTCGTGGTGGTCATGGCACCGGCATAGGTTCCCCGGTCCTCCACAGGGGCCTTGGTCATCCGTGTTCCACAGCCCACCAACAGCAACGCCACGGTAAACCCTGCAACAAGACCACGCGATACCAACATAAGCATTTTCCCTTCAGGCAATCCCCGATTTTAGAGGGACAAAGTGAACCGGCTCGAGCACGCTTTGTTTCAACCCGTGTGGGGTCTTGTCAATTACCAGCAACATCTGCTGCCCACCGGCCACCGCCATGGGCGCCACCAGCCTTCCGCCCATCGCCAACTGGTCGCACCATTCCTGCGGTACGGCGTCGCCTCCGGCTGCGGCGATGATGGCCGCATAGGGGGCGCCCTTGGCGTAGCCGAGCATGCCGTCGCCCAGCATCAGGTGCACATTGGCCAGGCGAAACGGGCGCAGGTTGTCGCGCGCCTTGTCGTGCAGGCCGCGCAGGCGCTCGATGGTGTAGACCTCGCGCGCCAGCAGGCCCAGCACGGCCGCCTGGTAGCCACAGCCGGTGCCAATCTCCAGCACGCGGCCCAACCCGGCGGGTCGGGCACTCTCGGCCGAGAGCAGCAGCTCGCACATGCGCGCCACCACACTGGGTTTGGAAATCGTCTGCCCCAGGCCGATCGGCAGGCTGGTGTCTTCGTACGCCTGGTTGACCAGGCCGCTGTCCACGAAGCGGTGGCGCTCCACCGTCGCCAGGGCCTGCAGCACAGCCGGCGAGGTGATGCCCCCGGCCGCGAGCTTTTGCACCATGCGGTTGCGCACGGCCGCCGAATCGAGGCCCACGCCCACCGCCGTAGCAGCCGGAGCCCGCTGGCCCAGCCCGGCCCCGGCGCCCTTGGATGCGCCAGCGCCCGCCCCTGCGGGGCGTGGTGCGGGTGCTCCGCTGCCCGGGAGCCTGGCGGGAAATCCGGGACGCCGCTGCATCACATGCCCGCCGCGAGCTTCGAGGCGGTCTGCGCCCAGTAGCCCAGGTTGTCGTGGTCCGTGAGGTCTACCTTCAAGGGGGTGATGGCCACATGCCCCTGCGCCGTGGCATGGAAATCGGTGCCCTCGGCATCGTCCTTGGCCGCGCCCGCGTTGCCGATCCAGTACATGGCCTCGCCGCGCGGGCTTTCCTGCACGATCACGCGCTCGGCCGCATGCCGGCGCCCCAGGCGGCACAGCTTGATGGGCTTGAGCGCCGCCAGCGGCATATTGGGAATGTTCACGTTGAGCAGCCAGGGTACTTCGGTCACCAGGCTCTGCGCCAGCATCTGCTCCACGATCTCGCGCGCCTTGGCGGCGGCCGCCTCGATCTCGCCCCATCCCTTGTCCACCTGCGAGAAGGCAATGGCCGGCACGCCGAAGAGATAGCCCTCCATGGCGGCACCCACGGTGCCCGAGTAGATGGTGTCGTCGCCCATGTTGGCGCCGTTGTTGATGCCCGAGACCACCAGGTCGGGCCGGTAGCCGAGCAAGCCCGTGAGGGCGATGTGCACGCAATCCGCCGGCGTGCCGTTCACATAGCGAAAGCCGTTGGCCGCCTTGGTCACGGTCAGCGGCGAATGCAGGGTCAGCGCGTTCGACTTGGCACTGTTGTTGTGCTCGGGCGCGACCACTTCCACCTCCACGCCCGCCAGCGTCTTGAGCGCGCCATGCAGCGCCACGATGCCAGGGGCCTGGAAGCCGTCGTCGTTGGAAATCAGGATCTTCATGGAGTGTGGTCGGGGTTTGCCGTGGATTGTAGGACGCGACCGACACGGGTGCCCCCGTCGCTCGGGGGACATCGCACGGCCAGACGCCGCGCCTATCATCCGGCGCATCACTGACAGGAGACTTTTTCCATGCACGCTTGGCTTTGCACCAACCCCACCGGCGTCGAGGCCCTGGCCTGGACGGAACTGCCCACGCCCACGCCCAAGGCGGGTGAGGTGCTGATCGAGATCAAGGCCGCCAGCCTGAACTTCCCCGATCTGCTGATCGTGCAGAACAAGTACCAGATGAAGCCGCCACTGCCCTTCGTGCCCGGCTCGGAGTACGCGGGCGTGGTGCAGGCCGTGGGCGAAGGCGTCACCCACCTGCAGGTGGGCCAGAACGTGGCCTGCCTGTCGGGCACCGGGGGCTTTGGCACCCACACGATTGCACCGGCCGCCCTGTGCATGCCGCTGCCGCCGGGCTTCTCGCATGTGGATGCTGCTGCCTTCATCATGATCTACGCCACTTCCTACCATGCGCTGGTGGACCGGGCGCAGCTCAAGGCAGGCGAAACCGTGCTGGTGCTGGGCGCCGCAGGCGGCGTGGGCACCTCGGCCATCCAGATCGCCAAGGCCATGGGGGCGCGCGTGATCGCCGCCGCCTCCAGCGACGAGAAATGCGCGCTGTGCACCTCCATTGGCGCCGACGCCACCATCAACTACAGCAAGGAGAACCTGCGCGAGGCAATCAAGGCGCTGACCGATGGCAAGGGCCCCGATGTGATCTACGACCCCGTGGGCGGCGATTTCGCCGAGCCGGCGTTCCGCTCCATCGCCTGGCGCGGGCGCTACCTGGTGGTGGGCTTTGCCTCGGGCCCGATCCCGGCGCTGCCGTTCAACCTGGCGCTGCTCAAGGGCGCCTCCATCGTCGGCGTGTTCTGGGGCGACTTCGCCAAGCGCGAGCCCAAGGCCAATGCCGCCATGATGGGCGAGCTGGCGCAGTGGTATGCCAAGGGCCAGATCAAGCCCGTGATCGACCGCACCATGCCCATGGCCGAGCTGCCCGCCGCCTACGCCCACATGGGCTCGCGCGGGGTGATGGGCAAGTTGGTCATGGTCAACTGAGCGGCACCGAAAACAGACGCCATGGCGGCGTCTGTAACGGAAAGCATGGCGCTGTGTCAAACTCGCGGTTCAACGCAGCCCCTGTTACTGGTGCACGCCCATGGCCGACCGTCAACCCTACGAAATCGCACGCGAAACGCTCAAGCAGTTGGCGGCCCGCCGACTGGCGCCCACACCGGACAACTACCTGTCCATCTACGATGAAATCGCAGGTGCGCGCAGTGCTGCGCCATTTCCTGACGCACAGCTGGCCAGCATTCTGCGGCTGATTCCCGCCCAGACCCCGGCGCAAAAGCGCCTGCTCGGCCAGTTCGAGAAAGCCGTCACCAACAAGGACTGGAGCGGCCTGCAGAGCGTGCTCGTCGGCTATGCCAACCTGGGCCTGAGCCCTGCCGCCGCCGCGCCTGTCGAGGTGGCCAGCCCCGCCCCCGTCAGCGTCCTGCCGCAGGACCTGGCCGAACTGCTGGCCCGCCTGATCGACAACCTCCTGCCAGCGCTGGGCGAAGACGATGCGCGTGTGCACGACATGGCCGGGCAGCTCACCACGTTCCTGCGCGAGCCCTCGCCGCTGATCCCCACGCTGATGCTGATGCTGGGCAACTTCACCTACCGGCTGTCGTTTGCCACTGAGGACCAGGCTGCCATCCGCGCAGGGCTGCTGGAACTGCTGCACATGGTGTTCGAGAACATCGCCGTGCTCAGCGCCGACGACCGATGGCTGCAAGGCCAGGCCGAGGCGCTGATGACGGCGTCCACCCCGCCGCTCACGCTGCGCCGGCTCGACGATGTGCAACTGCGCCTGAAGGACGTGATCTTCAAACAGACCGAGGCCAAGGCGCGCACCATGGAAGCCCAGGAGCAGATGAAGGAGCTTCTGGCCACCTTCATCGAGCGCCTGGCACTGATCACTGCGTCCAGCACCACCTACCAGGGCACCATGGAGCGCTGCGCCGACCTGATCGGCAAGGCCGCCAGCCTGCAGGAGATCGCGCCGGTGCTGGAGGAGGTGATGACCGCCACGCGCAGCATGGCCCTGGACACCAAGCTCACCCGCACCGAGCTGCTGGACCTGCGCGAGCGCACCGAGGCCAAGCACGCCGAGGTCACCAAGCTGCAGCAGGAGCTCGACCGCGCCAGCGCCCAGGCGCGGCATGATCCGCTCACCGGCACCCTCAACCGCAAGGGCCTGGACGAGGCCATGGAGCGCGAGATCGCCCGTGCCCGCCGCATGGGTGCGCCGCTGTGCTTTGCGCTGCTGGACATCGACAACTTCAAGCTCATCAACGACCGCCTGGGCCACAGCGTGGGCGACGCTGCCCTGGTGCACCTGGCGAAGGTCACGCGCGAGGTGATGCGCCCGCAGGACCTGCTGGCCCGCTACGGCGGCGAAGAGTTCGTGCTGCTGCTGCCCGACACGGCGGTGGAGGCCGGCGTAGCCGCGATGACGCGCCTGCAGCGCGAGCTGACCACGCGCTTCTTCCTGCAGGGCAGCGAAAAGATCCTGATCACCTTCAGCGCAGGCGTGGCGCAATTGCATGACTCGGAAACCAGCTTCGACGCCATCAAGCGCGCCGACCAGAGCATGTACCTGGCCAAGCGCTCGGGCAAGAACCGCGTGATGGCGGCATGAGCCCCCGCCGGTGACGCCGCAGCAACGCCGCTCGTTCCTGCTGCTGGCGGCCCATGGCGCGGCCGCCACCACCCTGCCCCGCTGGGCCTGGGGCCAGCCGCAGCGCCAGCAGAGCAACCTCTTTGCGCTGGGCGTGGCCAGCGGCGACCCCAGCGCCGGCGGTGTGGTGCTCTGGACCCGCCTTGTCACTGCGGAGCCCGGCCAGGCCAGCACGCCCCTCACCGTACACTGGGAACTGGCCGACGACGAGGGCTTCCAGCGCATCGTCCAGCGCGGCCAGGCCACGGCCCTGCCGGGCCTGGGCCACAGTGTGCATGTGGAGCTGGCCGGCCTGGCGCCGGGCCGCTGGTACCACTACCGCTTCATGCATGGCGACGCCGTGAGCGCTACCGGCCGCACGCGCACCGCGCCGGCGGCCGATGCCCTGCCCGAACGCCTGCGCGTGGCCTTTGCCTCGTGCCAGCGCTGGGAGCATGGCCACTACGCGGCCTGGCGCCATGTGCGCGCGGATGCGCCCGACCTGGTGCTGTTTCTGGGCGACTACATCTACGAGTACGCCAGCCCGCGCGACAGCACAGGCCTGGCCCGCGTGCACGGCCTGCGCCTGGCCACCACCCTGGCCGACTACCGCGACCGCTACGCGCTGCACAGGAGCGACCCGGCCCTGCAGGCCGCCCACGCCGCCTGCCCCTGGCTGGTGACCTGGGACGACCACGAGGTGCAGAACGACTACGCAGGCAGCACAGGCAAGGGCGAGCCCGAAGCCTTCCTGGCCCAGCGCAGCGCCGCCTGGCAGGCGTTCTACGAGAACATGCCCCTGCGCGCCGCCAGCCTGGTGCAGCGCGACACCACCGCCCTGCAGCTGTGCCGGCGCCTGGCCTGGGGGCGGCTGGCACAGCTGCATATGCTCGATGCGCGCCAGTACCGCAGCGTGCAGGCCTGCCGCACCGCCAGTGCCAGCGGTGCCGGCGCGGTGCGCCCCAGGGACTGCGCCGAACTGGCCGAACCCGCCCGCAGCTTTCTGGGCACCGCCCAGGAGCAGTGGCTGGATGCGGGCCTGGCGGCCGACGCAAAGGACGGCCGCACCCGCTGGAGCGTGATCGCCCAGCAAACCCTGTTCTCGCCGCGCCACTACCCCTCGGGCGTGGTTTCCACCGACAGCTGGGACGGCTACCCCGCCGCGCGCGCCCGCCTGCTGCAGTCCATCGCGCAGCATGCCCCACGCAACACCGTGCTGCTGGGCGGCGACATCCACCAGAACTATGTCTGCCGCGTGCTGGCCGATGCGGCGCGACCCGATGCCCCGGTGATCGCCAGCGAGTTCTGCGGCACCTCGATCAGCTCGCGCTCTGGCACCACGCAAGAGAAGGTGGACGCCGTGGTGCGCAACAGCCCGCACGTGCTGCTGGCCCGCTGCGAGCAGCGCGGCTATGGGCTGGCCGACATCACACCCACTCGCTGGACCACCACCTTGCGCGTGCTGGACGACCCGTTGCGCGAGGACAGCGGGGCCCGCACGCTGGCGCGCTTTGTCGTTGAAGACAGGCGCGCAGGGCCTGTTGCCGCCTGATCAATCGCTACCAAACCAATAGCAATATAGCCCCTGGTGGTGGACCTCCTGCGTGGATACGGGTTCAATCCTTGCCTCTGCCAGCAACACCCTGCGCTTGTAGCAGCCTGGAAAAAGGGAGCTCTGCGACCGTGCCTGCGATTTACCATGGTTCTTATCCCAGCCCCCTTGGAGACAAGCCATGCGCAAGACACCCACCCTGACCCTGCTGGCCCTGGCCGCACTGCTGGCCGGCTGTGCCAGCGCACCCCGGTTCGAGTACACCGTGCCCGCCCAGCCCGAAGGCTCCTCGGGCTACACCGACAAGCCAGGCTGGGCCACCGAGAAGTTCGCCGTGGCCGCCGCCAACCCGCTGGCCACCGATGCCGGCTACCAGATCCTCAAGGCCGGCGGCTCGGCCATGGATGCGGCGATTGCCGTGCAGATGGTGCTCACGCTGGTGGAGCCGCAATCGAGCGGCATCGGCGGGGGCGCCTTCCTGCTGCACAGCGCAGGCGCCAAGGTGGAGGCCTATGACGGCCGCGAGACCGCGCCGGCCGGGGCCGACGAAAAGCTCTTTTTCGGCGCGGACGGCAAGCCCGTGCCGTTCTACGACGGCGTGGTGGGTGGCCGCTCGGTCGGCACACCGGGCACCGTGCGCATGCTGGAGATGGCGCACAAGGAGCACGGCAAGCTGCCCTGGGCCACGCTGTTCCAGCCCGCCATCACCCTGGCCGAAGGCGGCTTCAAGGTCAGCGCGCGCTTGAACACGCTGGCTGCGGCCGATGCCCACCTCAAGAAGGACCCGGTGGCCGCCGCCTACTTCTACAAGCCCGATGGCGATGCGCGCGACGTGGGCTTCAACCTGCGCAACCCCGAGCTGGGTGCCGTGCTGCGCCGCATCGCGGCCGAGGGCAGCAAGGCCCTGCACGAGGGCGAGATCGCCCAGGCCATCGTGGACAAGGTGCAAAAGCACCCCACCAACCCCGGCAGGCTGAGCATGGCCGACCTGGCCGGCTACCAGCCCAAGAAGCGCGAGCCCCTGTGCCACGACTACCAGGTGGCGAGCAAAAGCTACCGCATGTGCGGCTTTCCGCCACCCAGCTCGGGCGCCATCGCCATCGCGCAGATCCTGGGCATCCTCAGGAACACCGATGCCGCCGCCATGCCGCTCGAAGATGGCCTGCCCACGGCCGACTGGCTGCACCTGTACACCGACGCTGCGCGCCTGGCCTTTGCCGACCGCGCCCTGTACGTGGCCGACCCCGACTTCGTGCAGCCGCCCGCCGGTAACTGGGCCAGCCTGATCGCGCCGGCCTACCTGGCCGAGCGCGCCAAGCTCATCGGCACGCAAAGCCTCAAGCTCGCCCAGCCCGGCAAGCCCGGCGCCGTGGCCACCAGCTACGCGCCCATGCCCGAGCAGCCCGAGTACGGCACCAGCCACATCAGCATCGTCGATGCCTTCGGCAATGCGGTGGCGATGACGACGACCATCGAGGACCAGTTCGGCGCGCGGCAAATGGTCAAGGGCTTTTTGCTGAACAACGAGCTCACCGATTTCAGCTTTGCGCCGGCCGACGCACAGGGCCAGCCGATCGCCAACCGCGTACAGCCGGGCAAGCGGCCGCGCTCGTCGATGTCGCCCACCCTGGTGTTCGACAAGGCCACGGGCGAGTTGCTGGTGAGTGGCGGCAGCCCGGGTGGGGCGGCCATCATCCACTACACGGCCAAGACCTTGTACGGGGTGTTCAACTGGGGACTGATGCCACAGCAGGCGATCAACCTGCCCAATTTCGGGTCGATGAACGGGCCTTCGCTGCTGGAGGAGCAGCGGTTCCCTTCGCTTACCGTGGAGACCTTGCGGGCGCGGGGGGCCGAGGTGCGGGAGATGAACATGACCAGTGGGTTGCAGGCCATTGCGCGGGGGCATGCGCATGGGAAGATGCTGTGGTTTGGGGGGGCGGATCCGCGGCGGGAGGGGGTGGTGATGGGGGACTGAGCTGGCTCTTCATGCATCGTCGGTCCAGTCCGTTGGAGTCGTGCGGTTTGCCTGGTTGAAGAGCGGAGGCCGGGATGTGCGCCCGGCGGCGCACCCACCTTCTTTTGCGTCGCCAAAAGAAGGTGGGCCAAGAAAAGGCGACCCCCAGTCTGCGTCCCCCGTTCGCCCTGTCGGGCGAACGGGGGCAACCTGCGATGCTCGGTCCTGGGGTGTGCCGCAGAACTCGCTGCGTTCTTCGAACTCCGCTCAAACAGCTGCGGCAATTCAGATGACGAAGCGTGTGTGTCCTTCGGCACACACGCCCACCCCAGCTCCTGCGCTTCCCGGCGCAGCCAGAAGGGGTGGGGAGCGGGTACCACACGGCTGCTGCTGCGCAGTTGCGCCTGGGGTCGGGGACGCGCGAGGTGCGCGCTGCCGACGGACGGCGCAGCCGCCCTGGCGAGCCGAGCGCAGCGAAGGACCACAGGCCGAGCGAAGCAATGGCCCGTATGGAGCCCGCTCCCACCCCCTTCTGACCGTGCCGAGAAGCGCAGGGCCTGGGGTGAGCGCGTGCCGAAGGACACGCGCATCGTTATCTGGCTCGCCGAAGCTGTTTGACCGGAGCTGCCTCGCAGAGGCAGCGCAGGGAGTTCTTCGGCGTCACCCCAGGACCGAGCATCGCAGGCTGCCCCACTCGCCCACCGGGCGAGTGGGGACACGGGCAGCGGGGTCGCCTTTCTTTTGGGTACTTTTCTTTGGCGAAGCAAAGAACAAGTACCTCGGCCGCCGGGCCGAGACCCGGCCTCCGCCCTCAGCCAAGGCAAGCCGTCAAAACAGAGCGCACAAGCAAAGCCAGGAAATTACTGCTCCGCAATCACATCCACGAAGACCAGGGGCTCGGTGCCCGTGTTCGCGAGCCCGTGCGATTCGTTCTTGCGCACGATGGTCACGTCGCCAGCCTTCACCGCAATGTCCTTGCCATCCTTGTCCTTGAAGGTGCCTCGGCCCGAGATGATGATGTAGGTGTCCTCATTCGTGGTGTGCTTGTGGTAGCCAATGGAGTCGCCAGGCTTGAGGGTAAGCCAGCTGATTTCCTTGATCGCCTGGTCCTTCAGGGCCTTGTCGCGCGTGAAGGCGTATTCACCCATCAAGGTGCCCTTCCCGCCACCGGCAGCCTCCTTGTTGACCTTGATGAGCTCCTCCTTGGTGAACACGTCAGCCAGGGCCGGTGTGGCAGCGAAGGACAGGGCCATGGCTGCGCACGCAGCCCATGCAGAAATTGCTTTTGTCATATGTCTCCAGTGTTGTTGTCGCGGCAGCGCATGGCGCACTGCCGGTGGAGATATTAGGGCCGACTGCCCAGCCTGCGCGCAGGTTGTCAGGAATCTGAAGGCCCCGTCATCCCACCAGCCTGCGCAGCGCCGATGCCAGCATCGCCACGCCCGATAGCGTGAGCATGCCCAGCACGATCTGGCGAAAGCGCGCCTCGCTGATGCCGTGGTACAGCCGCGCCCCCAGCAGCACGGGCACCAGCATGGCCGGCAGCGCCACGGCCAGGTAGGGCAGCATGGGCGCGGTGACCATGCCCGTGGCCAGGTAGGCCGCCATGGTCACGAGAAGCATGGCCAGGTTGAAGTTCTGGATCACAGCGCGCTGGGCATCCTTGTCCCAGCCGCGCAGCGTGCACCAAAGCGTGGGCAGCACGCCGGTGAAGCCGCCGATGCCGCCCATCACCCCGCCCGCCATGCCGACCACCGCATCGGCCAGCCGGCCGCCGCGCGTCAGGCGCGGCAACTGTTTGGCCATCAGCATGGCCGGGCACCACAGCACCAGCAGCACGCCCAGCACGAGCTTGAAGGCGTCCATGTCCAGCAGCGGCAGCAGCGCCACGCCGATGGGGATGCCCGCCAGCCCACCGAGCACGAAGGGCATCAGGCGCAGCTTGTCGAAGCCCCGGCGCACCGAGAACGCCGCGAGCACCTGGCCCGTGAGCGAGCCAGCGACCACCAGCACGGCGGCCAGGCGCGGCTCCAGCGTCCAGGCCCAGAGCGACATCGCCGTCAGGCCAAAGCCGAAGCCCGAGAGCCCCTGCACAAAGCCTGCGGCGACTGCGCCCAGGGCCACCACGATGAATACCGAATCCATTGCCTCTCCCTTGTTGTACGGTGCCTGCCCGTCCAGCACCTGCATCGAATTGTGGTCGGTTCGTATAAGCAAACCATCAGCAATTACTATTCACCCATGCGATTTTCCGCATATCCTATTCACCATGCCATCCCATGACACCAATGCCGCCCAGGCCCTGCAGGCCCGCCTGGCCTCGCGCCTGAAGATGCGACACCTGGTGCTGCTGCAGCAGATCGAAACGCACGGCACGCTGACCCGCGTGGCGCACCACATGGCCACCAGCCAGCCGGCCATCACGCATGCGCTGGCCGAAATCGAGTCGATCTTCGATGCGCCGCTGTTCGAACGCTCAGCGCGCGGCATGGTGCCCACCGCGCTCGGCACCCTGGCGCTGGCCCGTGCGCGCGCCATGCTGCAGGACCTCACCCACTGGGCGCTGGACATCGAAGCCGCCAGCGCTGGCCGCGCCGCGCATCTGCAGATCGGCGTGATCCCCTTCGTGCCCGGTCGCCTGCTGGCCGCCGCCATCGGCCAGACGCGGCCGCGCGGGCTGCGCGCCACCGTCAGCATCCACGAGGGCACCAGCGACCACCTGCTGCAGCGCCTGCGCGCGCACGAACTCGACTGCGTGATCGGCCGCGCCTCCGCAGTGCTCGACATGGATGGACTGGTGCACGAGGTGCTCTACCACCAGGAGCCCCGCCTGATTGCCCACCGCCGCCTGTCGGCGCGGCTGGCGCGGCGCCCGCTGTCATGGCCCGAGCTGGCCGAACTCGACTGGGTGCTGGGCGCACGCCAGACCCCCATGCGCGAGCAGATCACCGACTTCTTCCTGCGTGCCGGTGTAGCCCCGCCGCAGGCCTATGTGGAGAGCCTGTCGTCCAAGGTGATCGGCGAGCTGATCGCGGCCAGCGAGCGCGCCGTCTCCATCGTGCCGGCCGACATCGCGCAGGAGCTGGTGCGCATTGCCGGCGTGGCGATCGTGCCGCACCGCTTCGGCTGGACGCTGCCGCCCATCACGCTGTTCCAGCGCTCCCAGGGCGCGCAGTATGCGGAGGTGGCGTTGCTGGCACAGGCATTGCGCGATGCGGCGGCCGGGTTTGCAGCAGAGCAGGCCTGACCTGGGGCAGGCGCCAGCGCGGTAGACCGGGGGTTCGAGTCCGATCACGCCGTGAAAAACAAGCCCTCTTGCGAGCGCTTGTTTTCAGCGCGTCAGAACGCCGCCGTGAGCGGGTTCGGGCCGATACGCCCCTCGGCCTGGTCCAGCTGGGCGATGGCCGCCATGTCCTGTGCATCCAGCGCAAAGTCGAAGACATCGGCATTTTCGGCAATGCGGCCGGGGTTGACCGACTTCGGGATCACAACGTTGCCCACCTCAATGTGCCAGCGCAAGACGACCTGGGCCGGCGTTTTGCCATGCCTGGCGGCAATGGCCTTAATGCCCGCATCCTCCAGCAACTGGCCCTGGCCCAGCGGGCTCCAGGCCTGCGTGGCGATGCCATTTGCAGCGTGGTATTCACGCAGCCGGCGCTGTTGAAAGCGCGGGTGCAGCTCGATCTGGTTGAGCACCGGTTTGGCACCGGTCTCCTGCACAAGTCGGTCGATGTGCTCGGGCTCGAAGTTGGAGACGCCGATGGAGCGCACCCGCCCTTCGGACTGCAGGCGCACAAAGGCGCGCCAGGTGTCCACGTACAGATCGCGCGAAGGGTTCGGCCAGTGGATCAGGTACAGGTCGAGCACGTCGAGGCCCAGCAGCTGCATGCTGGCATCGAAGGCACGCAGCGTGGAATCGAGGCCCTGCTCGGCGTTCCACAGCTTGGTGGTGATGAAGACCTCTTCGCGCGCCACGCCGCTGGCACGCAGGCCCTCGCCCACGCCCGCCTCGTTGCCATAGATGGCAGCCGTGTCGATATGCCGGTAGCCTGCGGCCAATGCCGCCTTCACGGCCTGTGCGGTGGCATCGGCCGGGGTGCGCCACACGCCCAGGCCGAGCTGGGGGATGGAGCGGCCATCGTGAAGTGCGAGGGAAGGATGCTGCTGGGTCATTCAGGGTTCCTGAGGGTCTTATTCATGTCAAAGGCCGCCGCGAGGCGCTTGGAGTAGCCATCTTCTCACGCATGGTGCAAGTCCTGCTGGGGACAAATCAACCGGTCGCCCAAAGCCAGCCGAGGCCGATTGCATCCATATGCAACTGCCCCAAAACCGGGATCCCCAGCGTGAAAGCACCGCGCCACCCGGCAACGGCCCAAAACGCCTCTTTCAAAGATACGTTTGCACACGTTTTGCAATTAATTAACGCAAATTAACCGCTGCGGCCACGCCACAGCGGTAGCCGGTGAAATGGTCTTCATGCCTATGATTTGCCCACAACGAACGCACACGGATGCGGGGTGGGAGAAGCATGGAACACACGATGAAAAAGGGCGTGCACCACGGTGCGCGCTGGGGAGCCCTGGGCGCATTGGCGCTGGGCCTGGCCGCCTGCGGTGGAGGCAGCACGGACAGCAGCGGCAGTGGGCAGGAGGCTTCACAGGCTTCGTCCAACGTGGTCTACGTCCAGCACAAGTCTGCCTACGAAGCAACGGCTGCAGCGCCCAGCCAGCCGGGCGTGGCCATCAAGCCCGTGACCGCGACCTCATCGGCGGTGGAAAACCCCGGCATGGCGGCCACGGCCGCCATCGACGGCAACCTCGGTAGCCGCTGGGGCAGCACCTTCGTGGACGATGCCTGGATCCAGTTCGACTTTGGCGCCAAGGTCGACGTGGGCTACATGAAGCTGGTCTGGGAGCGCTCCTACGGCAAAGAATACGCGCTGCAGGTTTCGCAGGACGGAAGCACCTGGACGCAGATCCGCTACGTCACCAACGGCAAGGGCGGCACCGAGGAGTTCCTGAACCTGGGCATGAGCGCGCGCTACATCCGCCTGCAGGGCGTGGCGCGGGCCGGCGGCTACGGCTACTCGCTGTTCGAGGTGGAGTTCAAGACACCGGGCACCGACAACACCCAGGGCGTGGGCGCGACCTCGGCCTGGCGCTACCCGGCCAACGGCCAGGGGCTGGCGCCATTGCCCTCCGCACCCGAGGCCGCCGAGCTGACACAGTTCCGCCTGGCCGACGGCACGCTGGTGACGCGCTTCGGCGCACGCGCGCTGGGCCGCCATGGCCGCGAGCGGGGTGAAGAGTGGAACGAGATCGGCTTTGGCCCCAACGACACGGTGGACCCTGTCACGGGTGCGCCCGTGGACAAGGGCCCCGGCGCGCACTTGACCTTCGTGACCCAGTATTTCCAGAACCGCACCTGGGGCATGGAGATCCTCGACAACAGCCGCGTGGCGGGCGTGACCAAGCCAACGCTGGTGGTCAACCGCTACACCACGGTGGACTTCTTGCCGGGCGACACGGCGTTCTTTCGCGCGTTCGACCGGCCCGGCGTCACCGGCTACGGCTGGATGAACCCGGGCGAGCTGGTGGACCGCAACGTCAAGGTCTGCGCACCCACGCCCTACCCGGCCAATGGCCGCCTGGCCAGCCCCGACGGCATCAACGGCCCCTGCACCCTGCGCATCAAGGACTACCCGGGCCACGGCGGCCTGGGCGCCGATGGCCTGCCCAACGGCACCAACGTGCCCTCGCGCGCACTGGTGGCCGGGGACGCCATCGAGGTCTCTCCCGCGATGTTCAGCACGCGCGAATCCATGTCCTCCAAGGGCGACAACGGCGGCATCCGCTACTACTCGGCCGAGTGGCTGTACGTGGTGGGTACGGGCCTCGTGCCCTGGTATGGCGTGCAGCCCCGGCTGAACTCGGCGCCGCTGCCGGCGATCACGCTCTCGGGCGGCACCGGCTCGGTCTCGTACAACTACTCGGACAACGGCGCCTCGATGTTCCAGCAGCCGTTCAACAACGTGGGCATGCAGAACATGCAGCGCTTCGTCGAGGGGCGCCGGCTGATCCACACCAGCTTCGACACCGGTGCCCACAGCGAGCCGGGCAACGACCCGTACATGCCCGCCGCCAAGCTGCAGGGCACGCACTTCAACCAGTCGGCCTGCGTGGCCTGCCACGTCAACAACGGCCGCAGCCCCGCCCCCATGCAGGTCAACCAGCGCCTGGACAGCATGTCGCTGCAGACCGCCAGCCTGGGCGATGCCGGCCAGCAGCAACCGCACCCGCGCTACGGCAGCGTGCTGCAGATGAACGCCCGCGCCGCCACCGGCGAAGCGCAGGACTGGGGCAACAGCGTGCGCGTGGCCAAATTCGAGACGCGCAATGTGCGCCTGGCCGATGGCAGCGTGGTGGAGCTGCGCAAGCCCGTGCTCGGCTTCGACGGCCCGGTGCCCGCCGTGCACTCGCTGCGCGCCGCGCCCCCCATGATCGGCATGGGCCTGCTCGAAGCCGTGCCCGAGGCCGACATCCTGGCCCGCGCACGCACCGTGCCGGATGCCGATGGCGTGAAGGGCATGCCCAACTATGTGTACGACCCCGAGAGCGGCGTGGTGCGCCTGGGCCGCTTCGGCTGGAAGGCATCCAAGGCCACCCTGCGCCAGCAGGCCTCCACGGCGCTGCTGCAGGACATGTCGGTCACGTCCACCGTCTACCCCTCGCGCGACTGCAACTACGGCCCCACCGCCTGTGCATCGGGCGTGCGCAAGCCCGGCATCACCGAGGCCGACCTAGCCTCGATCTCCAACTACCTGGCCCTGGTGGCCGTGCCGGCCCAGCGCAGCCAGGCCAGCGGCTTCCCCAAGGGCGTGGCACCGCTGGACGAGCACCGCGTGAACCCGCAGCAGGTCACCCTGGGCGCCAAACTGTTCGACACCCTGCGCTGCGTGGCCTGCCACACGGCCGAGATGAAGACCGGCTCGGGCCACCTGTTTGCAGAACTGCGCGACCAGACCATCCGCCCCTACACCGATCTGCTGCTGCACGACATGGGTGCCGAGCTGGCCGACAACTTCGCGCAGGGCCAGGCCACGGGAGCCCTGTGGCGCACCGCGCCGCTGTGGGGCATCGGCTATACCGAGAAGGTGATGGGCGCTGGCCAAGCCGCCAAGGTGGGCTACCTGCACGACGGCCGGGCCCGCTCGCTGACCGAAGCGGTGCTCTGGCATGGCGGCGAGGCCGATGCGGCACGCCGCCGCTTCGAGGCACTGCCCACGGCAGACCGCGAAGCGCTGCTGGCCTTCCTGCGATCGCTGTGATCGGCCTGGAGCGGGCGCCCCGCTCGCTCCAGCCGCTCAATACAGGGTCGTGCGCTGCCGCTCGGGCAGTGCCTGGTCATAGGCCGCGCCATCGAAGCTCTGGCTGATGGCCGACAGGATGGCACCGGGCGTGGGCACGGGCCGGGGCGCACCGGGCTCGGTGGCCTCCCCCCACAAGCGCGAGCGCAGGATGGCGCGCGCGCACTGGAAGTACACGGCCTCCACCGCGATGCGCACCACGCACTTGGGCGGCTGGCCGCTGACCACGAAGCGCTCCATGAGATCGGGTGCCGTGGTGATGCTGGCGCGGCCGTTCACGCGCAGCGTCTCGCCCACGCCGGGGATCAGGAACAGCAGCGCCACGCGCGGGTCGGCCACGATGTTGCGCAGGCTGTCCACGCGGTTGTTGCCGCGCCGCTCGGGCAGCAGCAGGGTGCGCTCGTCCAGCATCTGCACGAAGCCCGGCGCATCGCCGCGCGGCGATGCATCGAGTCCGCCCGGGCCCGAGGTGGCCAGCACCGCGAAGGGCGATGCCTCGATCATGCTGCGGTACGAGGGGTGCACGAAGGGCACCTCCTTGGACAGCGAGGCCTCGCCGGGCGTGCCGAACAAGGCTTCGAGCTGGGCAATGCTCTCGATGGAATGGGCGGTATCGACAACGGTGGCGGTCATGTCAGGTTCCAGGGGTTGGTGGCGAATATTGCGGGGGGCATAGCCGCCATGGTGCAGCGCCGCACTGTCTGCGGCAAACGAGTTTACGGCCGCCCATGCGTGAGAAAATCACACGCATGACACCCCGCCTGCCCCCGCTCAACGCCGTGCGCGCCTTTGCCGCTGCAGCACGCCACCAGAGCTTCACGCTGGCGGCGGCCGAGCTGTTCGTGACGCATGGTGCCATCAGCCGGCAGGTCAAAAGCCTTGAGGAGTTCCTGGGCGTGGCGCTGTTCGAGCGGCGCGTGCGACAGGTGTCGCTTACGCCCGAAGGGCAGCGCTTCTTCGCCGAGGTGGCGCCGGCGCTGGAACAGATCGGCGCGGCCGCCCGGGCGCTGATGGACGATGCACCCGCGCGCTCGGTCACCATCAACGTGCGGCCCTCGTTCGCGGTGCGCTGGGTGATTCCGCGGCTGCCGGACTTCGTGGCGCAATTCCCGGGTATAGCCCCCAGGGTCGTCACCAGCACCGTATCGCCCGACCAGGCCAGCGAGCATTTCGATGTAGCGATCCGCCGCGGCCGCAGCGCGGGCTGGCCGGCGTCCATCGCCGTGCAGCCCTTCCTTCTGGACGAGGCACTGATCGTGGGCACGCCGGCGCTGCTTGCCAACGCACCCGTTGACGGCCCCCGCGACCTGGCCGCCCACGCCCTGCTGTGGTCGCGCTCGCGCCCCGACGACTGGGAGCACTGGAAGCGCCAGGTGGGTGCACCGCGCCTGCGGCCCGCAAGCCAGCTGCAGTTCGACCACCTGCACTTCGTGTTGCAGGCCGCGCAGGGTGGCCTGGGCTTTGCGCTGGCCCCGGTTTCGCTGGTGGCGCACGACCTGGCCGCTGGCCGCCTGGTGTGCCCCCTGCCCGCGCTGCGCCTGCCGCTCACGCGCCACTATTATGGCCTGGCGCCCGATGCAGCACCCGAGGCGCAGTGCTTTGCGCAGTGGCTGCAGAGCCAACTGGAAAGCAGCACAGGCCTGGGTTGAGGCTCAGACGTCGATGGCCTCGGCCGAGCCCGCCTGCTTGCGCAGCTCGAACTTCTGGATCTTGCCGGTGCTGGTCTTGGGCAGCTCGCCAAACACCACCGCGCGCGGCACCTTGAAGCCCGCCAGGTGCTGCTTGCAGTGGGCCACGATGTCTTCGGGCGTGAGCGTGGCTCCGGCCTTGAGCTCGACGAAGGCGCAGGGTGTCTCGCCCCACTTGGGGTCGGGCCGGGCCACCACGGCGGCGGCCAGCACAGCGGGGTGGCGGTAGAGCACATCCTCCACCTCGATGGAGGAGATGTTCTCGCCGCCCGAGATGATGATGTCCTTGCTGCGGTCCTTGATCTTGATGTAGCCGTCGGGGTACTGCACCGCCAGGTCGCCGCTGTGGAACCAGCCGCCCGCAAAGGCCTCGTCCGTGGCCTTGGGGTTCTTGAGGTAGCCCTTCATCACGATATTGCCCTTGAACATGATCTCGCCCATGGTCTCGCCGTCCTGCGGCACGGGCTGCAGGGTTGCGGGGTCGAGCACGCGCACGTCGCGCTCCAGGTGGTAGCGCACGCCCTGGCGGGCGTTCAGACGGGCGCGCTCGCCGATGTCCAGGTCATCCCAGGCCCCGTGCTTGGCGCACACGGTGGCGGGGCCGTACACCTCGGTCAGGCCATACACGTGGGTCAGGTCGAACCCCATCTTCTCCATGCCCTCGATCATCGACGCGGGTGGCGCGGCACCCGCCACCATGGCCTGGATGCCGGCAGGCACGCCGGCCTTCATGGCATCGGGCGCATTCACCAGCATGCCGTGCACGATGGGTGCGCCGCAGTAGTGCGTGACGCCGTGCTGGCGCATGGCGTCGAAGATGGCCTGCGCCTCCACGCGGCGCAGGCAGACGTTGACACCCGCGCGCGCCGCCACCGTCCAGGGAAAGCACCAGCCGTTGCAATGGAACATGGGCAAGGTCCACAGGTAAACCGCGTGCTTGGGCATGTCCCACTCCAGCACGTTGCTGATGGCATTGGTGGCCGCGCCCCGGTGGTGGTAGACCACGCCCTTGGGGTTGCCCGTGGTGCCGCTGGTGTAGTTCAGGGCAATGGCATCCCACTCGTCAGCGGGCAGTTCCCAGGCGTGCTGCGCATCGCCTGCGGCCACGAAGGTGTCGTAGTCGGTGCCGCCCAGGGATTGGGCAGCCGGGCCGTACACGGCGTCCTGCACTTCCAGCACCAGCAGCGGCGCTGTGGACTTGCGCCATGCCAGGGCCTTGGCGAGGGTGCCGGTGAACTCCGGGTCGACAATGATGGCACGGGCCTCGCCGTGGTCGAGCATGAAGGCGATGGTCTCGGGATCGAGGCGGGTGTTGATGGCGTTGAGCACGGCGCCGGCCATCGGTACGCCGAAATGCGCCTCCACCATGGGCGGGGTGTTGGGCAGCAGTGCGGCCACGGTGTGGTTCTTGGCTATGCCGGCGCGGTTCAGGCTGCTGGCCAGCTGGCGGCAGCGCGCATAGGTCTGGCCCCAGGTCTGGCGCAATTCACCATGGACGATGGCCAGGCGGTCCGGGTAGACCTCGGCCGTGCGCTCCAGGAAACCAAGGGGCGACAAGGGCGCGAAGTTGGCCGGGTTCCGGTCCAGGTGCTGGTCGAACATGTGGGGCATGGCAGGGATTTCCTTCGCGGGGACGATGAACCGCCCTATTACAACGCAGGGTTCTGGCGGGGATCTGCGGGCGAACCCGGGGCCCGGCCAGGGATAGAGGAAAATGCAGCGGTGTCCATCCCCCAGTCATTCATCCAGGAACTGCTAGCCCGCACCGACGTGGTCGAGATTGTGGGCCGCTACGTCCAGTTGAAGAAGGGCGGGGCCAATTTCATGGGCCTGTGCCCCTTCCACGGGGAGAAGTCGCCGTCCTTCAGCGTCAGTCCCTCCAAACAGTTCTACCACTGCTTTGGCTGCGGCAAGAACGGCAATGCCATCGGCTTTCTCATGGACCATGCGGGCATGGGCTTCGTCGAGGCGGTGCAGGACCTGGCCCAGCAGGTGGGCCTGCAGGTACCCGACGACGACATCTCCCAGCAGGAAAAGGAGCGTGCCGCTGCGGCCCGCCAGAAGCAGGCCACGCTGACCGACGTGCTGGAAAAAGCCGGCGACGCTTACCGCCGCCAGTTGCGCGAGTCGCAGCGTGCCATTGCCTACTTCAAGGGCCGGGGCGTATCGGGCGCGGTGGCCAAGCGCTACGGCCTGGGCTATGCACCCGAGGGCTGGCGCAGCCTGGCCAGCGTGTTCCCGCAGTACGACGACCCGCTGCTGGAGGAAAGCGGCCTGGTCATCGTGGGCGAGGACGGGCAGGACAAGCGCTATGACCGCTTTCGCGACCGGGTGATGTTCCCCATCCGCAACGTCAAGGGTGAATGCATCGGCTTTGGTGGGCGCGTGCTGGGCGACGACAAGCCCAAATACCTCAATTCGCCTGAAACCCCGGTGTTCCACAAGGGGCGAGAGCTCTACGGCCTGTTCGAGGCGCGCACCGCCATCCGCGAGCACGGCTACGCCCTGGTCACCGAAGGGTATATGGACGTGGTGGCGCTGGCGCAGCTGGGTTTTCCGAACGCCGTGGCCACGCTGGGCACGGCCTGCACGCCCGAGCATGTGCAAAAGCTGCTGCGCTTCACCGAATCGGTGGTGTTCAGCTTCGACGGCGACAACGCCGGCCGGCGCGCCGCGCGCAAGGCGCTGGACGGCGCCCTGCCCCACGCCACGGACACGCGCAGCATCAAGTTCCTGTTCCTGCCGGCCGAGCACGACCCGGACAGCTTCATCCGCGCCAATGGGACCGATGCGTTTGCCAAGCACGTGAGCGAGGCCGTGCCGCTTAGCCGCTTTCTGGTCGAATCGGCCAGCGATGGCTGCGACCTGACCACGGCCGAGGGCCGCGCCCACATGGCCAGCAACGCCCGCCCGCTATGGACGGCGCTGCCCGACGGCGTGCTCAAGCGCCAGTTGCTGGGCGAGCTGGCCGAACTGACGCAGTTGAACGCGCGCGACCTGTCCGAGCTGTGGAACCCCGGCGGCGCCCGCGCTCCCGCCCCGGCGCCGGCGCCCCAGCAGCGCCCGGCACGCACGCAGGAAGCCGCCAACCCCTATGCCGATGAGCCGCCCTGGGGCGGCGCCCCGTCCGACCTGGACGGCTGGCACCCCCCGCACGAGCCCGATTACGTGGGCGGCGGGTACCAGGGCCCGAGCGACGGCGGCCATGGCGGCTACAGCGGTGGTGGAAATGGCGCAAGCGGCAATGGCAAGCCCCCCTTCCGCAAGGGCGGCGGCAGCGACTGGGTCAACACCGGTGGCAAGTGGAAGAAAAAGGACAAGGACTCCCCCTGGGGCCCCCAGCCGCGCCTACCGCGCACACCCGCCATGGGCCGGGCAGACCACGCCGCGCGCCTGCTGCTGTCGCACATGGGCTTTCTGGAAGAACTCACACACGACGACCATGCCGCCCTGTGCGCACAGCCCTCGCCCCACGGGCCGCTGTTCACCTGGCTGGAGGGCCAGTTCCACGAGCACGGTCCCCAGGCCTGGGAGGTGCTGCGCGAAGGCCTGCGCGAGCACGAATGCGAAGACCTGGCCATGAAGGTGATGACCGGCGCCCACGCCCAGACCAAGGGCGAGTCGCAGGAACTCCGGCTGGAACTGCGCGATCTACTGAACCGGATGCTCATCGAGGACATCAAGGAACAGCAGAAAGTGCTGATCCTTCAGGCGGCGCAGGACACGTCGGCCCTGGAGCGCTACCGTGTGCTAGAGCAAAAACGCCTGGTTTTGTTGAACGCAACCGTCAAGGTGGCTTGAAATTGCGTCAAATGGTATAATGTAGGGTTAGGCAAGAGCGACAGCAGCACCTCCGAGCCGGGCCACCGTGACAAACGCGCACAACCGCCCACCCATCGCAAGGACTGCACACCAAATGTTCGCCCAGACATCTTGCCCCTGAGGGATACCCCTCAAGCTGCAAAAGCATCGCTTTTGCAGTGCCACCCGCGCCGGGATCTGTGGCGCTTGCGTTTTCTTTGTGTCCGTTTTTGATTCTGAGGTTGTTCATGCCCGCTCAAAAGTCCGCGAAGCCATCCAAGTCAGCCCCAGTGACCGCCGCGAAGGCCGTCTCAAAAACCGCGGCCAAGGTGCCGGCCAAGGCAACTGCCTCCAAAACAGTTGCCGCGCCCGCCCCGGTCGCCAAGAAAGTGAAAACTGTGCCCTTGAACAAGTCTGCCGAGAAGACGGAAGCCCCCGAAGAACTCAAGAAAGCCCGTGCCAAGGCTGCCGTCGACGCAGACGGTGAAGAGGCCCCCAAGAAGCGCCCTGGCCGCCCCGCCAAGGTCGCAGGTGCCGCCACGGACGAGGCCAAGGTGCCGGCCAAACGCGGCCGCAAGCCCAAGGCCGCCGCCGGTGGTGCCGCGGAAAGCAGCGACGATGCCGACCTGTCGGACATCGAATCCGACCTGGAAGGTGAAGTCGAGGTCGAGGCCGAAGCCACGCCCACGGCCGAGAAGGTCAAGCCGCTGCGCATGAAGATCAGCAAGGCCAAGGAGCGCGCCCTGATGAAGGAATTCGGCCTGGACGAAACCGTCCTGACCGAAGAAGACCTGGCAAAGCGCCGCTCGCGCCTGAAAACCCTGATCAAGCTGGGCAAGACGCGCGGCTACCTCACGCACGTCGAAATTTCCGACCACTTGCCCGACAAGCTGGTCGATGCCGAAACGCTCGAAGCCGTCATCACCACGCTGAACGACCTGGGCGTGGCCGTGTACGAACAGACGCCCGATGCCGAGGCGCTGATCATCACCGACAACGCCCCCGCAGGCGCCAGTGAAGAAGAAGCCGAAGAAGCCGCCGAAGCCGCCCTGTCCACCGTGGACAGCGAATTCGGCCGCACCACCGACCCCGTGCGCATGTACATGCGCGAAATGGGCACGGTGGAGCTGCTCACCCGCGAAGGCGAAATCGAGATCGCCAAGCGCATCGAAGGCGGCCTGATGGCCATGATGGAGGCGATCAGCGCATCGCCCGCCACCATCGCCGAGATCCTCAACATGGGTGAGGAGATCCGCGAAGGC
>Ga0308157_10001595_pt1 | contig 44546 bp, 41 predicted proteins | sample PhyBR1_FD_201035 | JGI IMG/M metagenome (GOLD analysis project Ga0308157, IMG submission 201035) | Phyllosphere microbial communities from UC Gill Tract Community Farm, Albany, California, United States - DLSLB.R1 | ecosystem: Host-associated > Plants > Phyllosphere > Unclassified | place: USA... | reverse complement strand
ATCAGCAGCTCAAAGCCGAATCTATAGCTCTTGGACTATCACTGTCGGATTATTTCAGGCGACTCGTTTTTGATAAAAGGGCTCACCTGATTGTCGATGCTTCCAAGTTAGTTGAATGGTTGGACAGAGTTGCTGTAGAATCTAATTTATCAACTGATGCTTTAAAAAATCACCTCAGTGTTCAAGTTCGCGATCCAAATAACTCGCAACATTTTGACAAGATGTATACATTGGCAGCGGCCTATTTGGCCTCTCAGCAAAATATCGAAAAGTGTATCAAGCGGCTCATTCAGTTAATGGGTACATAAATATCCGAATTTTTTATTCCTGATAAAAAATATAAATGATTGTCGAGTTTCTATCCACCAGTAACAGGTTTGCTGCAGTAAGTTATAATGGCGATAAGGTTTCCTCAGGCAGGGCTGAGCTATTATGTGTAAAAAATTTTCAGTCTTTACAGGTGCTGAGGAATCCCAGAGTTGCTGATTTCAAGGCTTACCTGCGAATGGTTGGGTCGCTAAACCCAAGGGTCAAAAATAAACAGCTACATGTTAGTATTAGTGTTGAAAAAAGTAAATGCGATAAGCATACACTTATGCAGCTAGGAGAAAAGTGGTTGGAAAAGATGGGGTATATCAATAACCCATATCTGATTTATTTCCACAAAGATACTGCTAATAATCATGTACATATTGTATCAGTTAGGGTAAATAAGAACAGGAAAGCAATCTCTTCACGTTATGAGAAACTAAGGGGGACAATGGCATTGCATGACCTGATAGGATTCAATGCTGTTGCCCAGGCTAAGTCTGATGCAAATAAAGCGCTTACTTACGGCTTTAAAAGTATTGACCAGTTTATATCTTTGCTGAAATGCTTGGGCTATTCCGGTTATGTTAAAAGTTCGTCATTACATATGGTGAGACATCACAGAACGCTTCATTCGATCGATCTGAATTTAATTGAGAATTTTATAAGCCAATACCAACCTAGTCAAACTGCGCGGAGGGCATTGCAAGGAATATTTGATATGTGTTTGAAAATTGCTGCAGGTGAACCGAAACGGCATCCCTCCTTTTGGCATAGTTATCTAAAGAATAATTATAAATCTGATTTAGGAAACTTATTGTCTGAGAAACTCAATATTAATATTATTTATCATCGCAAAAATAAAGCGGCTTCCGGATTTACCGTTATTAACCATAATACTAGACGGGTGCATGAGGGCGAAGATATCGTAAGTTTTGATAAACTTACCAGGCATATGGAAAGGCCTGAAGCATTCTTTGATGGTGAGGTAATTCGGTTTTATGAAAATGGTGATGCAAAGATTAAAGTATGGCAAGAAACTTTCACTGAGCGGTCTGGTCCACGCAATGATGAACCCGAAGATAGACATAGAAAAAGGGGGAGATAAATGAACCGTTTTGAAAAATCGGATTTTAGCTATTTTTGGGGTTGTTGATTTTCAGAGAGCAATTTTGAAGTGCATTATATTTTGTCTACATCCAAGGGCGCGACATTCGTAACCTTTTGATAACTAGAATAACGTTAAAGCTGATTATGTGCTTATATTTCACTAGGCAATTGCCCCATTAGAGCACTCTTTGCGAGGATTAGTTACTTTACTGTGGCAATTATGCATGAGTCTAGTTTAGCGCATACACGCAAGATAGTTTACAAAAGTTGTTCATTTTCGTTTTTTAATGTGATTTAGGTGTTTTTTTGATTTATGTAACCTATTTTAGCAGAGCATAAATTTCATATATCGTGAAGAAAATTCTAATTACTGGTGGAGCGGGTTTTATTGGCTCGCATGTGGTTCGCCGTTTTGTTAATAACTATCCTCAATACGAGATTGTAAACATAGACAAATTAACCTATGCTGGTAATCTCGCTAACCTTACTGATATTGAAAATAAACCAAATTACCGGTTTGTAAAGGAAGATATTACAGATGCTCAAGCGATTGATGGACTATTCCAAAGCGAAAATTTCGATGCGGTAATTCATTTGGCAGCAGAAAGTCATGTAGACCGATCTATTTCAGATCCAACAGCTTTTGTAATGACCAATATAATTGGAACCGTAAACTTATTGAACGCAGCGAGGACACATTGGAAAGGTAGCTACGAGCAAAAAAGGTTCTACCATGTCAGTACGGATGAGGTATATGGTGCCTTAGGTGAAGAGGGAATGTTTACAGAAACAACTGCTTACGATCCCCACAGCCCATATTCAGCATCAAAAGCCAGTTCAGATCATTTTGTACGTGCATATCACGATACTTATGGTATGGACTGCGTAATTTCTAACTGCTCAAACAATTATGGCTCACATCATTTTCCTGAGAAATTGATTCCATTAGCTATTAACAACATCAAAAATAATAAACCTGTACCTGTTTATGGTAAAGGTGAAAATGTGCGCGATTGGTTATGGGTTGAGGATCACGCCCGTGCGATTGATGTGATTTTCCACAATTCGAAAACTGGTGATACCTATAATATTGGTGGGCATAATGAATGGAAAAATATTGACCTGATTAACCTGTTGTGTACTATTATGGACGAAAAGTTAGGTCGTGAAAAAGGTGAGTCTGCTAAACTGATTACCTATGTAACTGATCGAGCTGGGCATGATTTGCGTTACGCCATCGATTCGACTAAACTCCAGGAGCAATTGGATTGGGTACCCAGCTTACAGTTTGAAGAAGGTTTGGCCAAAACGGTTGACTGGTATCTGCAAAATGAAGACTGGTTAAATAATGTAACTTCAGGTAATTATCAATCGTATTACGAACAACAGTACAGCAGTAAATAATGGAAATTGAACAAACAGGATTAAAAGACTGTCTGATTATTAAACCCCGGGTATTTGAAGATACGCGAGGTTATTTTTTTGAAAGTTTTAACCAGGATACCTTTGAAACGAAAACAGGCTTATCTGGCCGTTTTGTGCAGGATAACCAATCTTATTCTTCCTATGGGGTAATCAGGGGCTTACATGCCCAAGCTGGCGAATTTGCACAGGCTAAGCTGGTGCGTGTAACCAAAGGTGAGGTATTGGATGTAGCTGTTGATGTACGCCCAAGCTCGCCTACCTATGGTAAGCATATAGCGGTACGTCTGAGTGCTGAAAATAAACTGCAAATGTATATTCCGCGCGGCTTTATACATGGCTTTTCAGTATTGAGCGAAACCGCTGAGTTTTTGTATAAATGCGATAATTTTTTCAATAGAGCATCAGAAACAGGGGTAATTTACAATGATTTAGACTTGAATATTGACTGGTTAATTCCTGAAGATGACCGGGAAGTATCTGAGAAAGATTTGTTTTTAAAACCTTTTTCTGAATTAAAGCATATATGAGTAAGATATTAGTAATTGGTGCCGATGGACAGCTTGGCCAATGCTTGAAGGTCGTGGCCGAGCGCAGAGGGATTGCGGAAGTTTTTTTTCCAGCTGAGCAAGACGCCAACATTCTAGATGAAAGCGCACTACATTTTCTATTAATAAAAGAACAACCGGCTTTTGTAATTAATTGTGCCGCTTATACTGCTGTTGACAAAGCTGAAGATGAGGTAGAGCTATCTAAGGCTATAAATGATACCGGAGCGGGGAACCTCGCTTCAGTTTGTGCAATAAATGGTGCGACTTTGGTACATGTTTCTACAGATTTCGTTTTCGAAGGGAATACTGTAAAGTTGTTAAAAGAGGATGATGAAGCTAAACCCATCAATGTTTATGGTATAACCAAGCTTGAGGGGGAAAAGGCCGTTGCCGCGAAATTGACCGCTCATTTTATTATCCGTACTAGCTGGTTATATTCTGAATATGCCAAGAATTTTGTTAAAACCATGCTGAAATTGGGTGCTGAGCGGGATGAACTGAATATTATTGCTGATCAGGTTGGGACACCTACCTATGCTATCGATTTGGCTAATGCAATATACGATATCATCGAATCCGGTCAAAAAGATTATGGCATTTACCACTACAGCAATGAGGGGGTAAGCTCGTGGTTTGATTTTGCAACCGCCATATTTTATATTAGCCAAACACAGATTAAAGTAAATCCAATTCCTGGATCGGCATATCCCACTAAAGCTACCCGCCCTGCGTTTTCAGTAATGGATAAATCGAAAATAAAGACTACTTTTAATATCAGTATCCCTTATTGGAGAGATAGCCTTGAAGCCTGTATAGCCAAGCTCAATTAGCAGTTTTTAGTTAACAATTAGCCGTTAAAAATAGATATTAAGAAATATAGTAAATTAATAAGCTCTAGTCGTTACCAGTGACTACTGAACAAATGAACTAATAAAACATACTATGAAAGGTATAATTTTAGCCGGCGGTAGCGGGACGCGTTTGCACCCCTTAACATTGGCTTGTAGTAAACAAATGATGCCGGTTTACGATAAACCTATGATTTATTACCCGCTTTCGACTTTGATGTTGGCTGGGATAAAGGAAATCCTGATTATCTCAACCCCACACGATTTACCGAATTTCCAGAAACTGTTGGGCGACGGTTCCGGATTAGGCTGTAAATTCAGTTATGCAGAGCAGGCAGAGCCCAATGGTTTAGCGCAAGCTTTTGTAATAGGCGAAGAATTTATTGGAAAAGATAAAGTTGCGCTGGTATTGGGCGATAATATTTTTTATAGTGATGGATTGACCAAGTTGTTACAAGCCAGTGCTGATCCTGATGGTGGCGTAGTGTTTGCTTATCAGGTATCAGATCCGGAACGTTACGGAGTAGTAGAGTTTGACAAAAATAAAAAAGCCATTTCTATTGAAGAAAAACCGGCTCGGCCAAAATCTGATTATGCCGTACCTGGGTTATATTTTTACGATAATGAGGTGGTAGAAATTGCTAAGAATATTAAGCCTTCACCTCGGGGTGAGTACGAAATTACCGACGTTAATCGTATTTATTTAGAGAGGGGTAAATTAAAGGTAGGTGTATTGAGCCGCGGTACTGCATGGTTAGATACCGGGACAGTTACTTCTTTAATGCAGGCTGGGCAGTTTGTACAAATTATTGAAGAAAGACAAGGTTTGAAAATTGGTTGTATTGAAGAAATTGCTTATCGCATGGGCTTTATTGATGCAGAACAGCTCAGCGTCATTGCTGCGCCTTTGGTTAAAAGTGGATATGGAAGCTATTTATTAAGGCTGATAAAATAATCCATTTTAAGGTTAATAAAATTGTATTGAATCACCAATGTAGCTTATGCTGATTGGTGATTTTTTATTTTTGCTTCATCTGCTATCTTCGTTTATTAAGGAACTTCTGAATGTATTCGAAGACCATTCGATCTAACGTCCATGTGTCATGTTGAACTTCTAGCCGGTTCAGTATTTCAGCATTGCTACTTGAGAGGCCCTGAAACAAGTTCAGGGTGGCGACTAAGGGTGGCAGTTTTTCAGGTTCATAATATGTAGCTTCTAAAGCAAAGGCTTAACGCATTAGTGAATCATTTCAGCTTTACCGATTTATCTTATCTTTGCCCAATTACCGAAAGAAAAATGAATTTAAAAAAGCAGATTGCCATTATTGGTCTAGGGTATGTGGGGTTGCCTTTGGCAATCGAATTTGCTAAAAAATATAAAGTAATTGGTTTCGATATCAACGAAGCTCGGGTAGCAGAACTCAATCAACTGGAAGACTGCACCAACGAAGCCAACCTGGATGATTTAAAATTGGTGCTTGCCCCGGGAAACGCAGGCGCGCGGTTAAAATTAAGTGCAGAGCTGAATGACCTGAAAAATTGTAGCATTTACATCGTAACAGTCCCTACTCCTATCGATCATCTTAAACGACCTGATTTGCAACCTCTACTTGAAGCCAGTAGTATGTTGGGGAGGGTACTTAAAAAGGGTGATATGGTGATATACGAATCGACCGTTTATCCGGGTTGTACTGAAGAAGATTGTGTGCCGGTTTTGGAAACAAAATCAGGGTTGAATTATAATATTGATTTTTTCTGTGGTTACTCTCCTGAGCGAATTAATCCGGGCGATAAAATCAATACACTCACTAAAATTAAAAAAGTTACCTCAGGCTCTACGCCTACCACAGCTCTTGAGATCGATGAACTTTATGCATCAATTATCACCGCAGGAACGCATTTGGCCCCCAGTATTAGGGTGGCAGAAGCCTCGAAAGCTATTGAAAATGCGCAGCGTGATGTTAATATTTCTTTTGTAAACGAGCTGGCCTTAATTTTCGATCGCATGGGCATTGATACTGCTGATGTATTAGCGGCGGCAGCAACGAAGTGGAATTTTCTAAATTACAAGCCTGGTTTGGTGGGCGGGCACTGTATCGGCGTGGATCCTTACTATTTGGCTCATAAATCGGAAGCATTGGGTTACAAACCTGAAGTGATTTTATCGGGACGGCGGGTAAATGATAATATGGGCTTATTTGTCGCCAACAAAGTAGTTAAGATGTTGGTTGCAAAGAATAAAGTAATTAATGGAGCAAAAGCTTTGATTTTGGGCTTTGCTTTTAAAGAGAATTGTCCCGATACCCGCAATACCAAGGTTATTGATATTTATAAAGAGCTGAAATCGTTCAGTATGGAGGTTGATGTATACGACCCCTGGGCAAATGCCACAGCGGTGGGGGCCGAATATCAAATCGAGTTGATTGACAGTAGCCAATTTGGGCTATATGATGTGGTGATATTGGCTGTAGCCCATCAACAATTTTTAAATCTTGATTATGCCCGGTTTAGAGAAAGCGGAGCTATAATTTTCGATACAAAATCTTTTATTGATCGCGATATGGTTGATGCACGACTTTAGGCGTTTAATTTCAAATATTTTATTATTAAATAGCTTTTCATGTAAATAATTAATTATTTACTTAGCTAGTTTTTCCTACTAATTTGAAATTGTAATCCAGCTGAAATTGGGTTAAGCAAACTCTCTAGTTTATTATATGTGTTCACTGTTCTAGAAGTGCTGTTTGGTTCTGAAATATCCTGTCTTTCATACGAAAAATAAAAATCTAAGTTGCTCTCCGCAAATAAAAGTAATTGCGGAAGGATATTTATTTTTATTCCAACTGAGGGGGAAACAACTAAGCCACTCTTCGAAATATCAGCGTTTCTGTTAACCGATGCAGTTCCGTTGGGCTGCAGTGTGCCCGTAAAACGGTTGGAGCGGTAACCGAGGTCGAAAGCAAAGTAGGGCTGTACCTTAGAGTAGGTAAAGTTTTTTTCAAAACCGATTTTAAAGCTGTAGTCGGTTACAGTGCCGTTGGCAGTTTCGTAATTGTTATCAAATTTTATATTATCCCTAAAATAATTTCCATTAATGCGATAGCTGATTTGATTGTCGTTAAATTTAACAAATAAGCCATTACCATAAACATTCGTATAATCCTGAACATTGGTTTGATTCAAGATTTTAGGTAGCTGCACCATGCTAAAAACCTTTACACCAATTGAATAATTGTAATCGGCTGTGTTTTGAGCTCTAAGACCAAATGAAATCAATAGCAAAGAGATAACCAGTAGGGTTCTGTTCATAAAAATATTTAACGAGACAATAAGGAGCTGTAAAAATAAAAATAATTCTGAATTATTAATGGAAATAGATCAGCTTAATTGGTTCTTTTAGTTTTGTTGTTAAATGTTTGATTATTAGTTTTTTGTTTCTTAAAAAGTCTTTTAGAGCTAAATGTTGTTGTAATTTATCGGCCTTCACTTAAATGATGAGAGTATGTTGGTGTATATTTATGTCTTTCAATTCTACTCAGCTGATCAAGTCCGTTTTTTTACAAAAGAATTATTATGTATGTTTGCGTGCTCAAAACCTATGATAATTTATGAGGGTTGCCCTTATTACTGGCGTTACTGGACAAGATGGTGCTTATCTGGCAGAATTTCTGCTTAGAAAGGGCTATTTTGTACATGGTATAAAAAGGCGTTCATCATTATTTAATACCGATCGCATCGACCATCTTTACCAGGATCAGCACGAAAACCATGTGAACTTTAAATTGCATTATGGTGATTTAACCGATTCGACCAATCTGATCCGGATTATCCAGGAAACACAACCCGATGAAATTTATAACCTGGCGGCGATGAGCCATGTACACGTAAGCTTTGAAATGCCCGAATATACGGCTAATGCCGATGGCATTGGGACTTTGCGTTTACTGGAAGCCATAAGGATTTTGGGGTTAGCTCATAAAACTAAAATTTACCAGGCCAGTACCTCAGAGTTGTATGGTTTGGTACAGGCGGTTCCACAAAGTGAAACCACGCCTTTTTACCCAAGGTCTCCTTATGCTGTAGCCAAAATGTACGCTTACTGGATTACGGTAAACTACCGGGAAGCTTATGGCATGTTTGCTTGTAACGGGATTTTATTTAATCACGAAAGCCCGTTAAGAGGAGAAACTTTTGTAACCCGTAAAATTACCCGTGCAGCTGCCAAGATTGCATTAGGTCTACAGAAGTGTTTATATTTGGGGAACCTTTCTGCGCAGCGTGATTGGGGGCATGCCAAAGATTATGTTGAAGCGATGTGGTTAATTTTGCAACAAGAAAAGCCTGAAGATTTCGTTATTGCAACAGGCGTAACCACTACTGTGCGTAATTTTGTGCGCATGAGTTTTGCAGAACTTGGTATAGCTATTGAGTTTAGCGGCAAGGACGAAAACGAAAAAGGGGTAATCATCGGCTTAGATGTGGAGGTAGTTGGTAGTTTAGGACTAGACCCTGAAAAGTTATTTTTGGGTAGTACAGTAGTACGTGTAGATCCTAAGTATTACCGGCCAACAGAGGTTGATCTTTTACTGGGCGACCCTACTAAATCTAAAACCCAGCTGGGTTGGGAGCCGCAATATGATTTGCCAGCACTAGTTAATGAGATGGTTCTTTCTGACCTTCATTTAATGAAGAAAGATGAGTACCTGAATGAAGGAGGTTTTAAAACCTTAAATTATTTTGAATAACATTACCTGCCGATTATTTCGGAAACCTATGAAACAAAGCATAAAATTATTTCTATCCCTTCTTGTTCTCTGCTTATTTGTCCATTTTCAGTCTGTCGCGCAGAATTATTCGAGCGTAAAGGTTGATGAACTATCGGATGCGCAGATTTTGCAGATGATTAAAAAAGCAGAATCTGTAGGCTATAATGATGCTCAGTTGGAACAAATGGCTTCTGCTCAAGGTATGAAAGCCGATGAGATTCAGAAGTTACGCGTAAGAGTGGCCAAAGTTCGGAAACAAGGCTCTGCCGTACAAGTAGAACAAAAGCCTGTGGTTACGGGCAGAGAACTTAGTGAAACCACTGCCGGTGGCGAAATTAATAACGAAAAAAAGGAAGAAGACAGCGAAATCGGACCGAAAATATTTGGGACGGAGCTGTTTAGAAATGGCAATATTACCTTTGAACCTAATTTGCGCATGGCTACGCCCAAGGGGTATGTAATCGGACCCGATGATAAGCTGGTAATTGATTTAACAGGAGATAATGAAGCCAGTTACAATTTAGAAGTAAGCCCTGACGGGTTTATCAATTTGCAGTATGTTGGCAGAATTGCTGTGGGCGGCTTAAGTATTGATCAGGCTACTGCTAAAATACGTACTGCCATGAGTAAAACTTACCCATCGCTAAAATCGGGCAGTACTAATTTAGCGATCAACTTAGGTAATATCAGAAGTATTAAAGTGATTATGACCGGTTATGTAACCAAACCTGGTACCTATACCCTACCTTCATTGGCAACTGTCTATAACGCTTTGTATGCATCTGGTGGGCCTGCTCAAAACGGATCATTTCGTAAAATCCAAATTATCCGTAATAATAAAATTATTGCCACTTTAGATATTTACAATTTCTTATTAAAAGGTATTCAACAAGCCAATATTCGTTTACAGGATCAGGATGTAATTAATATACCGGTTTATGATGACCGGGTAGAGATTAGTGGCGAGGTAAAAAGGGCTGCGCTTTATGAAGTGGTAAAAGGCGAGAGTTTGCAGACAGTAATTGACTTTGCGGGTGGTTATACCCCACAAGCCTATACCGCAAAAATCAAGGCCTTCCAAAATACAGATCGCGATCGACGGATCAATGATATCCCCGCTGTAGATTTTCCTACTTACGTGCCCAAAAATGGCGATAAGTTTGTGGTTGAAGCTATTTTGGATCGTTTTGCTAACCGTGTGGAGATACTAGGGTCAGTTTTCCGCCCGGGTGTTTATGAATTGGAAAAGGGCTTAACATTGCGCGGTTTAATCAATAAGGCTGATGGCTTAACCGAGGAAGCCTTTTTGAATCGCGGTTATATCAACCGTTTGAATCCTGATAATACCCAGGCATTAATCTCTTTTGATGTAAGCAAGATCATTGCTGGTACACAAACGGATATTGCTTTACAGCGTGAAGACAAAGTTACTATTTCATCCATATTTGATTTAAGAGATGAATATCACGTTAGTATACAAGGCGAAGTACGCGCACCCGGAAGTTTTCAGTTTGCCGATGGTATGACTTTAGAATCAATAATCCAATTGGCTGGTGGATTTAAAGAAGGCGCCACGCCTAACCGGATCGAAATCTCGAGAAGGGTGAGAAACAGTGAATCTACTTCAGCAACTGCGCAAACTGCAGAAGTATTTATTGTGAACGTAAACGAAAGTTTAAAATTAGAAGGCGAGCCCTTTGTAATTAAACCTTTTGATATTGTTTCCGTACGAAACGCTGAGGGTTATGCGGTTCAAAAACAAGTAAGATTGGAGGGTGAAGTTGTCTATCCTGGTGTTTATACCATTGTGAATAAAAACGAGCGAATATCTGATTTGATTCGTAGAGCAGGTGGCTTAACTTCTTCGGCGTATGCTGACGGTGCTTCATTAAAAAGACCCGGTGCAGAGAAAGTAAATCCCAGAGATAAAAATGCTATCAATAATCAGGAAGAGGAGGACAAAAAGCTATTGGGTTTAAAAAGGGCTCAGGAAGCTGGAGCAAAAGATATGATCGCTGTCGAAGTAGAACAAAAATTAATCCAAAGTGATTTGGTTGGGATTAATCTAGTAAAAATACTTAAAGATCCACTATCCAAATTCGACTTAATTGTAGAGGATGGAGATATTATCAGAGTGCCTCGTACTTTGCAAACTATTCGTGTTACAGGTGAAGTATTAAATCCTAACAGTATCGTGTACTTGCCTGGTAAAGGGTTAAGACAATATATTAATGGAGCAGGAGGGTTTACAGATCACGCCAGAAAAAGTGGCGTTTACGTAAAATATGCCAATGGTTCGGCAGCGGGTGTAAGCAAATTTTTGTTTTTCAACAACAATCCTGTGATTAAGCCGGGTGCAGAAATTTTAGTGCCGAAAAAAGCTGAAAGGGAACGGTTGACTGCTCAAAGCTGGATAGGAATTGGAACTGCTGTGGCTTCTTTAGGGGCTATCGTTGTAAGTTTGCTTCGGTAATCATTTCGAAATAATTTAAACCAATGTCTACAGAAAATCAATATCGTGAATTAGCAATCGAAAACGAATTATCATTAAAAGATATCTTATTAAAGGTTAGGGAGTGGTGGTCGTTTTTACTATCCAAATGGGTTATCATTTTCTGTTTCGGGTTAATTGGGGGGGCACTTGGACTTCTTTATGCGCTTTCTAAAAAACCTATATATACAGCTACGACTACATTCGTTCTAGAAGATGAAAAATCAAATGGAATGGGAAATTTGGCAGGACTGGCTTCCATGGCTGGATTAGACATATCTGGAGGAGGAGGAATTTTCCAAGGAGATAATATTCTACAACTATATAAGTCCAGAACAATTTTAAGCCAGACACTGTTAACCAAAGTTGATTATGGGAATAAAAGTCAATTACTGGTTGATTATTATATCAACTTTAATAATCTGAGGAAAGGCTGGGAGAAGAAACCAGAATTAAAGCAACTAAAATTTTCAGAAGATAACGCGAAACTGACGTTAAAGAAGAAAAGACTACGTGATAGTATTTTAGGAGAAATGGTATATAGTATTAGTACAGCGAACCTTATCGTCGCCAAGCCTGATAAAAAACTAAGTACAATTCAAGTCGATGTAAAATCTACAGATGAATTCTTTTCTAAAGCCTTTAATGATGAACTAGTTAAGAATGTTAATGATTTTTATATTAAAACTAAGACTAAGAAGACCTTGCAAAACGTGAAAATATTGCAAAATAAAGTAGATTCAGTACGGGCAGTGATGAACGGATCCATTTACACCGCAATTGCAGTATCTGATGCAACACCGAACTTGAATCCCACACGACAAATACAACGAGCTGCACCTGCTCAAAAAGCGCAATTTTCTGCAGAAACGAATAAATATATTTTAAGTGAAATGGTTAAAAATCTAGAGTTAACCAAAATGGGCCTTCTGAAAGAGACCCCTTTAATACAGGTTATTGATCAGCCGATCTATCCATTGACAAAACAAAAATTCGGTAAAACTAAGGGTGTTCTACTTGGTGGTATATTTGGGGGTATTTTTATCTGTTTCATATTAATTTCACGTAGGGTATTAAAATTAATTCTAGCATAAATGAACATTTTAAAACTAATAGGTCGACAAAATGAATTATTTCAAAATGATATCAAATATCATGAACAAGCCCTATGTAAAATTGTGCAACTTTCAAAATTTCTTGTCATTGGTGGTGCTGGTTCAATAGGACAAGCAGTTACTAAAGAGATTTTTAAGCGTAACCCGCTCAAACTGCATGTTGTCGATATTTGTGAGAATAACATGGTTGAACTGGTTCGGGATATCAGAAGCTCATTTGGTTATATTAGTGGTGACTTTCAAACTTTTGCTTTGGATATTGGTTCTATAGAATATGATGCTTTTATTGAAAGTGATGGAGAATATGATTACGTTCTCAATCTATCTGCATTAAAACATGTGAGAAGTGAAAAAGATCCATTTACATTAATGCGAATGATTGATGTAAATATCTTTAATACGGAAAAAACAATCAACCAATCTATAGGCAAGGGGGTTAAAAAATATTTCTGTGTCTCGACTGATAAGGCAGCGAACCCTGTTAACATGATGGGAGCTTCAAAACGCATCATGGAAATGTTTTTGATGCGCAAAAGTCGTGAAATTAATATTTCTACTGCTCGTTTTGCTAATGTAGCTTTCTCCGATGGTTCCCTGTTGCATGGCTTTAATCAGCGTATTCAGAAACAACAACCTATTGTTGCTCCTAACGATATTAAAAGGTATTTCGTTACCCCCAAGGAGTCTGGAGAGCTTTGTTTAATGTCGTGTATCTTTGGTGAAAACAGAGATGTTTTTTTTCCAAAATTAAGTGAAAATTTACATTTGATCACTTTTGCAGACATCGCTCTAAAATATTTAGAGAGCCTTAGCTATGAACCTTATTTGTGCAATACTGAAGATGAAGCAAGGGAATTAATCAAAACTTTGCCTCGGGAAGGGAAGTGGCCGTGTTTATTTACTACTAGTGATACTACCGGCGAAAAAGATTTTGAAGAATTTTATACGGATAATGAAGTGTTGGATTTGGATAGGTTTGAAAACTTAGGTATCATTAAAAATGAGCTTAAATTTGATCATGATCAGCTTGATCATTTTGAGAAGAAAATCTGCAATTTAAAAAATGAAAAGAAATGGACCAAAGAAATTATAGTTGATTTATTCCACAGTATGATTCCAGATTTTGGGCATAAAGAAACTGGTAAATATTTAGATGCAAAGATGTAGTATGACCGTAGTTTTCGAAGAGTTAGCCTTATTTATTAAAGAACTATTCCCAAATCAAGAATTTATTCCTTTACATGCGCCGTTATTTATAGGTAATGAGCGTAAATATGTGATGGATACATTGGATTCTACATTTGTTTCTTCTGTAGGAAGCTATGTTAATCGGTTCGAGGAAATGATGTGTGAAATTACAGGTGCCAAATATGCTATAGCAATTGTAAATGGAACAAATGCTTTGCATATGGCTTTAATATTAGCTGATGTAAGCGCTGAGGATGAAGTCATTTCGCAAAGTTTAACCTTTATTGCTACTTGTAACGCCATTAGTTACATCGGTGCCAAGCCGATATTTCTGGATGTTGACAGAGATACTTTCGGGCTTTCTCCAGTGGCAATCTCAAATTTCTTAGAGAAGAATGCAATAATTAAAGCTGATGGATTTACATATAACATAAATACTGGAAGAAGAATAAAGGCTTGCATACCTATGCATACTTTTGGGTTACCTTGCCGTATAGATGAAATTGCTGAAATATGTAAGCTATGGAATATTACTTTAATTGAAGATGCTGCAGAATCTTTAGGCAGTTTTTATAAAAACAAACATACTGGTGTTTTTGGAGAAATTGGCACATTTAGTTTCAATGGAAACAAAACTGTAACGAGTGGTGGTGGTGGCGCTTTGATCACTAACAATTCAGCAATTGCTTTGAAAGCAAAGCATTTAACCACGCAAGCTAAAGTTGCCCACCCGTGGGCATTTGTCCATGATGAAATTGGTTACAATTACAGAATGCCTAATTTAAATGCTGCATTAGCTTGTGCACAATTGGAACAACTGGATAAATTTGTAGAAAATAAACGAGCGTTGGCTAGTTTATATCAAAGCAAACTACAAGGAAGTGATATCCAATTTGTGATTGAACAAGCCAATGCCAAAGCTAATTACTGGCTTAATGCAATCCTATTGCCGGATAAAGAAAAACAGCAGGAATTTTTAGAATATATGAATAGTAATGGTGTAATGGCCAGACCCGTTTGGGAACTAATGCATAGACTACCAATGTTCAAAAATTCAGAAAGAGCGAATCTTGAAAATAGCGAGTGGATTGCTGATCGTTTAGTTAATATACCTAGTAGTGTAAGGTTATAATGAAAGCTGCAGTGATAGGTTATTCAGGGCATGCATTTGTAGTCATTGATTCCATTTTGTCTGGTAATTACCAATTGGTAGGGTATTGTGAGCGAGACGAAAAGCTTTATAATCCATTCAACTTAGCTTATTTGGGAAATGAAAACGATCCTGAAGTGTTAAATAACCTTAAGAACATTGATGTGTTTTTAGGTTTGGGTGACAATTTAATCCGAGCTAAAGCTTTTGAATATTTAATTAATAAAGGAATACGTTGCCCATATTTGGTTCATAACAAAGCAAACATATCCAACTTTGCTACTATTGAAAATGGTACAGTGATAATGCCGGGTGTAGTAATAAATTCATTAGCTAAGATTGGAAGTGCTGTTATATGTAACTCGAGTAGTGTAATTGAACATGAATGTAGAATTGATGATTATGTGCATATTGCGCCCGGTGCAGTATTAGCCGGCCATGTTTCTGTCGGGAAAAGAACATTTATTGGAGCAAATGCAGTAATCAGGCAAGGAATTACCATTGGAGAAAATGCAATTATTGGTGCAGGTTCGGTTATAGTAAGAGATGTTGAGGATGGGGAAATCGTTTATGGAAATCCTGCTAAAAGGAATAACTTATGAGAACATTAATAATCGCTGAGGCGGGAGTAAATCATAATGGGAGTATTGAAACAGCTAAAAAGCTTATTGATGCCGCCGCGGAAGCTGGTGTTGACTACGTTAAATTTCAAACTTTTAAGGCTAATAAATTAGTGAGTAGTAAAGCGGTGAAAGCCGATTATCAAAATCAAAACACAGGTAATTCTAGCGAGAGTCAATTGGAGATGTTGCAAAAGCTGGAGTTATCGATAAATGATCATTATGAGTTGATTGATTATTGTAAGTCAAAGAATATAAGTTTTTTTTCAACAGCTTTCGATTTAGATAGTTTAACTTTTTTAAAGGAATTAGGCTTAAGTCTATTTAAAATTCCTTCTGGTGAATTAACCAACTTACCATATCTTGAGAAAGTAGCTGAATTAGCTGACACCATTATTTTATCCACAGGAATGAGTACGATGGATGAAATTGGAGAGGCCATTTCGGTGTTGAAACAAAATTCTCGAGCTAAAATATCAGTTTTACACTGTAATACGGAATATCCTACGCCATATAAAGATGTAAATTTATTGGCTATGTTAGAGATTCAGAAAAAATTTAATATAGAAATAGGCTATTCCGATCATACCCTCGGAATTGAGGTTCCGATTGCTGCTGTGGCTCTTGGTGCCAAGATAATTGAAAAACATTTTACATTGGACCGTAATTTACCAGGGCCAGATCATGCCGCATCTTTACAGCCTAATGAACTTAAAGATATGGTAAATGCAATCAGAAATATTGAATTTTCTTTAGGTGTAGGTATTAAAGAGCCAAGCCAATCGGAAGTTAAAAATATCACAATAGCCAGAAAAAGTATTCATTTGGCTGTTGCAAAGCAGCAAGGTGAAATCATTTTGGAATCTGATCTTGAAATGTTGAGACCAGGGGATGGTATTTCTCCAATGAAAATGAGAGAAATAATCGGGAAACAAATAGCAGGCAACCTACCTGCGGGGTATAAATTAACCTTGCCAGATATTATCTAAATGAAAATCGGTGTACTCACAAGTTCAAGGGCAGATTTTGGTATTTATCTGCCATTATTAAAAGAATTGGCTAAAGATTCTTTTTTCGAAATAAAAATCATTGCCTTTGGTACGCACTTATCCACGTTTCACGGTGAAACTGTAAATGATATCAGGGCGCAAGGTTTTGAAATTGATTATAATATAGAATCGATGTTATTAACTGATAGTACTGAATCAATTTCAACAGCTATCGGTTTGACATCTATCAAATTTGCTTCTTTTTGGAACATAAATAGCAGACAGTTTGATTTAGTTTTTTGTTTAGGCGATCGATATGAAATGTATGCTTCGGTAATTGCTGGAATACCTTTTCAAATTCCATTTGCGCATATTCATGGAGGGGAGACAACATTAGGCGCGATTGATAATTTCTTTAGGCACTCTATAACCCTCGCTTCAAAATATCATTTTGTTGCTACTAAGCATTTTGCGGATAAAGTAACGCAATTAATAGGATCAAATACAAATGTTTTTCATGTTGGGGCTTTAAGTTTGGATAATTTAAGCAGTATTAAAAAACTGACAATTGAAGAATTTAGATATAAGTGGGGTATAGATCTTTCTAAAAAAACCATACTCGTAACGTTTCATCCGGAAACCATAGCTTTAGATAATAATCGACAATATATTAATGAAATCATTGCCGCTATTATTACTTTAAATGAGTATCAATTTCTAATTACTATGCCTAATGCTGATACAGCAGGTAGTTTGATTAGAAATGCACTGATTGATAACTTTAAAAATATAGGACGCGTCTCTTTAATTGAAAATTTAGGCTCACAAAGTTATTTTACCGCGATGTATTATTGTAGTCTATTATTAGGAAACACTTCAAGTGGCATTATTGAAGCCGCATCATGTAATAAGTACGTCGTTAATTTAGGAGATAGGCAGAAGGGTAGATTGACTGGAGACAATGTTATCCATACTCCAGTAAATAAAGATAAAATCATAAGGGCAGTAAAATTTATCGAAATGAAAGATGATTACATAGGTGACAATATTTACTATAAAGAAGGGGCTGCGATCCAAATAGTAAAAGAAATAAAGAATTTCATTTAATTATCTGAAAATAAAGATGAAGAATTATGACTATCAAAAACATCTAATTGTTACTCAAAGTCCAATAAAAGATGCATTAGGGAAATTAAATGAACTAGGATTCGACGCTATAGTATTTGTGGTTACACATGATTTTAAATTACTTGGATCACTAACAGATGGGGATGTAAGAAGAGGTCTACTAGAAGGCCTAACTATGGAAAGTAAAGTGAATGAATTTATTCAGAAAAATCCCAAATACATACAGAGAGGTACATATACTATACATGAAGTTATAAAATATAGGGATAGTAATTACCGGATATTACCTGTATTGGATAAGGAAGGGGTAGTTGTGAATGTAGTAAATTTTAGGTTTTTTAGATCTTATCTCCCAATTGACACTGTTATTATGGCTGGTGGTAGGGGTGAAAGATTACGTCCCCTTACTGATGAATTACCTAAACCACTTCTAAAAGTAGGAGAGAAACCGATTATTGAGCATAATTTAGATAGATTGGTAAGTTTTGGTGTAGATGATTTTTGGATAACTATTAAATATTTAGGGGAGAAAATCAAGGAATATATCGGTGATGGAAGTGACAAAGGGGTAAATGTAAAATATATTGATGAAGTTGATCCTTTGGGAACGATAGGAGCCCTTTCTCTGATTAAGGATTTTGAACACGATAATATCTTGGTAACCAACTCAGATTTATTAACTAATCTTGATTACGAACAATTCTTTCTGGAGTTTGTAAATTCTGGTGCTGATTTCTCTGTGGCAACTATTCCTTACAATGTGAATATACCTTATGCAATTTTAGAAACTGACGGAGCACGAATCAAAAACTTTAAAGAAAAACCTACTTATACATATTTTGCCAACGCAGGTATTTATTTAATAAAAAAGGAATTATGTAATAAAATACCAGTTAATAAATTTTATAATGCGACAGATTTATTGGAATATTTATTAGAAACTAATCATAAAGTAACATCTTATCCTTTAAGGGGATACTGGTTAGATATTGGTAAACATGACGATTATAAAAAAGCACAAGACGACATAAACTATATTAAATTTTAATGATGAAGAATTTTGTTCTGATAATCGGATTAGGCTCAATGGGAAAAAGAAGAGTAAGAAATCTTCAAGCATTGGGTATAAAGAATATTATAGGCCTTGATAAGAGAGAAGATAGGAGAAACGAAGCAGCTGAAAAGTATGGGATTAATATTGAAGGAGACTTTGATAGCATAATAGCAAAATATAAAATTGATGCTTTTGTGATTTCCCTTCCGCCTTCCATCCATCATATTTACATGAAAAAGGCATTGGAATTAGGTATTCCTGCATTTATTGAGGCCAGCGTTGTTGATACTGATTTTGCACAGATGATTTTTGAAGCGGATAAAAAAAATGTTTGTTTAGCCCCTTCATGTACGTTACATTTTCACCCTGCGATAAAAAAAATAAGTGAGATTGTGAAAACTAATGTTCTGGGGACGATCTCAAACTTTATTTACCACTCAGGGCAATACTTACCTGATTGGCATACTTATGAGGATGTAAGTGACTACTATGTTTCTAATAAAGAAACTGGCGGTGGTCGTGAAATTGTACCATTCGAATTAACCTGGATTACCCTTTTATTGGGATTACCTAAACGAGTAGTTGGTTTTTACAAAAATGCAGTACAAATTAAAGGAGCAGAAGAGATTGATGATACTTATAATTTGTTAATGGATTATGGACAGAATATTTTCAATTTATCCGTTGATGTGGTATCAAGGTATGCAACCAGGAGAATGGTAATTAATGGCGATCAGAAACAACTATATTGGAATTGGGATGATAATTGCATTAAAATATTCGATCCAATAAAGAATGCATGGTCTGAAATTACCTATGAAACAATCTCTGCGCAGGATGGGTATAATAAGAACATTACTGAGCAGATGTACATTGATGAAATGGCTGCTTTTTTAGCAGCAGCTGATGGGAGTGCCAAATTTCCAAATACATTGGAACACGATCATAATGTTTTAAAAATTTTATATGCTGTGGAAAGTTCTGATCACCAAAACAAGATAATATCATTTTAATGATTGGGATTTTTTTTACAGCCCGGCTCGGTTCTACTAGGCTAGCACAGAAACATTTGATTGAGGCAGAGGGTAGAACCTTTATTCATTGGTTGGTTGATAGATACCTCCATGAATTTAGTAATGAAATCAAAGAGAACAAGGTAAAGCTTTTTATCACTACATCTGTTGATCCTTTGAATAAGGAGTTTGAAAGTATTTTGCTACCCGAAGAGGTTACTATTTTTTATGGTTCGGATGCTAATATTCCTCTGAGGCATTTAGAGTGTGCTACAGAAAACCAAATAGAATATATTATTTCTGTAGATGGCGATGATATTCTTTGTTCGGCGAGTGCCGCAAGACTTGTCGTTGAAAAATTAAAAGAAGGTAGTGAAATGGTGCAAACAAAAGGGCTACCTTTAGGAATGAATGTTATGGGGTATCGAATTGGTTTTTTAAGTGATTCATTATCAGGTAACTATCAAAATAAGCTAGAAACTGGTTGGGGTAAAATATTCAACCAAAGTAGCATAGAAATTATCGAGATCGGTGGTTATGAAAATGACAACCAATTGAGAATGACTTTAGATTATGAAGATGATGCAATCTTTTTTAAAACTGTAATTACTAGTATAGGGAATGATGTTTTAACTATTACGGATAAAGAGCTTGTTAATCGTATTCAGGCAAATAACTGGCAAAAATTAAATATTGGCCTTAATAGCATTTATTGGGAGAATTTTAATAAACAAAAACTTGAAGAAAATTAATTGATATTAATATGAAGGATCTATATTCAGAAAAACTACATAATCTAATTCCAGGTGGAGCCCATACTTATTCTAGGGGTGATGACCAGTTTCCTTCAAATGCGCCTTCAATTTTAGAACGCGGAGAAGGTGCTTACGTTTTTAGTCCGGATGGGAAAAAATATTTAGATTATGGAATGGGCTTAAGGTCAGTGAACATTGGCTATGGCAATAAAGAAATTGGTAACGCTTGCTATGAAGAAATCTTAAAAGGTAATAATTTAACTAGAGCATCAACTACCGAATTGCGAGCTGCCGAACTGCTAACAAGCTTGATTCCATCTGTTGATATGGTTAAATTTGCGAAACATGGTTCGGCTGTTACCTCAGCAGCCATGAAATTAGCGCGAGCTTATACCAATAGAAAGTATGTTGTAGTTCCTTCAGAGCAGCCATTTTTCTCTTACGACGATTGGTTTATTGGTTCAACAGTAATGCAGAGAGGGATTCCTGAAGAATCGAGAAGCCTCACTCTGAAATTTAATTATAATAATATCGAATCCCTGAGGCAATTATTCGATGAATATCCAGGCGAAATTGCAGCAGTGATGTTAGAGGCGGCTACAACAGTTAAACCATCTCAAGGCTTTTTGCAAGAGGTAAAAATGTTATGTAAGGCAAATGGAGCTATTTTTATCATTGATGAAATGATCACTGGATTTCGTTGGGATCTTCGTGGTGCACAAACCTATTTCAATATAGAACCAGATCTATGTACCTTCGGTAAAGCTATGGCGAATGGTTTTGCAGTTGCAGCCTTGGCTGGAAAACGGGAAATTATGCAAATAGGTGGGATTTTAGAAGAGGGCGCCGAAAGATTGTTCCTTACATCCACTACTCATGGTGCTGAAATGAGTGCCTTGGGTGCATTTATTAAAACTATTGAAATATTACAACGAGAAAAAGTGGTTGAGCATTTCTGGAATTATGGGACTAAGTTGATGGATGGCCTAAATGAAATTTCAAAGGATTTAGGTATCTCTGAAAACTTTTATGTTGAAGGGTTCCCATGTTCTCCTAGCTATACTACAAAAGATAGCAGTGGTAATGTATCACTGGCATTTCGTACTTTATTTGCCCAGGAAATGCTTACTAAAAATATTATGATGCCTTACATTGCAGTATCTTATTCACATCAGGAAACAGAATTAGACATTACATTGGATGCCGCTAAGCATGCATTAGGTATTTATAAAAAGGCTATTAATAGTAATATCGAAACCTATTTAAATTCACCCATTATTAAACCTGTTTTTAGAAAGTATAATTAATGAAAACAGCACTCGTATCTTTGAATTCTGTTTGGGAAGATAAAGTTACCAATTTAGATGAAGTCGCAAAAAGACTTGCTTATTTAAAATGGAAACAAGTTGATTACGCTATATTTCCAGAGATGACATTAACAGGTTTCTCTGTTAATAATTTATCACTCGCTGAACGGGTTGAAGATTCTGAAACAATAAAGGCATTTCAAAACTTAGCGAAAGAATATGAAATAAATATAATATTTGGATTGATAACGACTTGCGAGGATAAAATTTGTAATACTTGTTGCGCTGTTAATTCTGATGGCCAAGTAGCGTCATCATACAATAAAATACATCTCTTTTCTTACGGGGATGAGCATCAACTTTTTAATAAAGGAAACAGTATTGAAAGTATACCTTGGGAGGGGGGGTGGGGACTATCAATATGTTTTGATCTTAGATTTCCAGAACTTTATCAAAAATTGTCTGAAGAAAACCTCATCATCGTCAACATTGCAAACTGGCCAAGGCAGCGGATATCACATTGGGAAACATTATTAAGAGCTAGGGCTATAGAAAATCAAAGTTTTATAATCGGTGTTAACAGAGTGGGGATTGATGACAATGATTTAGAATATGAAGAAAGCTCATATATCTTTTCTCCTGAAGGAACCGCTATAGTTCCAGAATTTGTAGATCGGGACGTAAAAATATTTGATATAAATATTCAGCACGCGGTTGATTATAGAACTAAATTTCCTGTGAAAAGAGATAGACAGCCTATGCTTTATAAAACTTTTTACGAAGAAAGATAATAAAAATAATTTCTTAAATTTTACATAATAAATGTTTGTAATAAAAGACAAGGTAATTGTTGTAACTGGCGGAAACGGTTTGTTAGGAAAACAAATAGTTACGACACTCAGAGAAAATGGAGCTATTGTTATTTCAGCCGATATTAGTTTTGAGGTGACAGGTCAGGATGATGTTATAATAGATATTACTAGCGAATCATCAGTGAAATCGGGTGTCTTAGGTATAATCAAAAAATACCACAGAATAGATGGTTGGGTTAACAATGCATATCCGAGAACAAGAGACTGGGGAAATAAATTAGAGGATATACCTTTTGAATCATGGAGAAAAAATGTAGACATGCATTTGAACGGATATTTCTTATGCTGTCAGGTTGTACTTGAGGAAATGAAAAAGCAAGGCCACGGGTCGCTAATTAATATGTCATCTATATATGGATTGATGGCCCCCGACTTTACCGTTTATGAAGGAACTGAAATGACTATGCCGGCCGCCTATTCAGCAATTAAAGGCGGTTTAAACAACTTAACGAGGTATTTAGCTGCATACTACGGTCCGTCTCAGGTTAGGATAAATACAATATCTCCCGGGGGTATATTTGATAATCAGCCTGAAAAATTTGTAGAAAACTATAATAAAAAAGTTCCTTTGAAAAGAATGGGAACACCAAAGGATATAGTTGCTGCCATATATTATTTGTTAGTAGATGAATCAAGTTATGTAACTGGACATAATTTAATTGTTGATGGTGGCTGGAGTATAATATAAAATTATGTATAAAATAGTAATAATTGGTGCAGGCCAACTAGGAAGTAGGCATTTGCAGGCTCTTTTGAAAATCAAATTACCTGTTGCAATTGAAGTTATGGACAGCTATCAGGTATCATTAGATAATGCTAAATCCAAAGCTGCGGAGATACAAGAAAACTTTAATATAAAATCAGTCAAATACGTTTTATCTTTAGACGAGTTAAGTAAAGATATAGATATTTGCATTGTGGCAACTACTGCAAATGTAAGATCTGACGTTGTAAAGCATTTGATAGCCAAATCGAAAGTAAAAAATCTAATTTTAGAAAAAGTCCTTTTTCAGAAAATTGAAGACTATCAACCCATCGCCAATTTATTAGAAATTAACGCGATTAATTGTTGGGTAAATTGTCCACGTAGGCTATTCCCAATATATCAGCACATAAAATCCCTAATCGAGCCGAATGAAAAAATAACTTATACGGTTATTGGTGGTGATTGGGGGCTGGCCTGCAATGCGATTCACTTTATTGATCATTTAAGTTCATTAAATGGAAATACGAATTTTAAGTTTGAAAAAATTGGGATAACGGATGTAGTTAAAGGTAGAAGACAAGGATACTTTGAACTTTTGGGTACTTTATATGGTAAGCAAGACAATGGATCGGATATTTTCTTGCATTCAAGAAAAGATAGTAATGCCAATTTGAGTATCCAAATTTTTTCTGAAAAATATCTTTGGCATATTGACGAGTCTAGAGGCGAGTTGAAAACCTATTTTTCGGGGGATAATTGGATGCCAGTGACTACATCATTTACAATTCCTTATCAAAGTGAATTAACAAATTTGGTTTGTGAGGACATCTTACTAAATGGAAAGTCCGATTTACCTACTTATCAGGAATCAAAAAGTTTACACCAGGCAATGATGGAAACATTTCAAGAAATTTTTGCTGAAAAATTAAATATAAGAGACTTATGCCCGATCACATAAAAACTGAAAAAAAAGACTGTTGGCTAATAGGCGCAGGTTATATGGCGAGAGAATATATTAATGTTCTTAAATTTTTAGAAATTGATTTTAAGGTAGTTACAAGAGGCGAAGAAAGGGCTTTGTCATTGGCTAGAGAGTTTGAAATTATTGTATATTCTGGCGGTGTTCGCGGGGCTTGTGCAGAGCAGATTACCTTGCCTTCTCATGCGATTGTTGCTGTGTCTGTTGATCAATTGTTTAGTGTTGTTATTGAATTAATTAACATTGGAATAAAAAACATTTTGGTAGAAAAACCAGCTGGTCTTATACCAGAAGAGATTAGTGAGCTTTCATTATTAGCAAGCCGAAACGGAATAAGTTTATTCGTTGCATACAACCGAAGATTTTACGCCTCGATTGAATATCTAAAACAAAAAGTAAAAGAAGACGGCGGAATAACGTCGGTCAGTTTTGAATTTACAGAATGGATTCATACTATAGATGAAGAAAAGTTTCCATTAACGGTGTTGAGTAAATTTGTAATAGCAAATTCAAGTCACGTGATTGATACTGTGTTTCATATTATTGGTAAACCTAAGGAATTAAATTGCTATATCGATGGTAATGATATTGCTTGGCATCCTTCAGGGTCAATATTTGTGGGATGCGGTATTTCTGAACAGGAGGTTTTGTTTTCTTATTCTTCTAATTGGGGGGCACCTGGTAGATGGGGAATTGAGATTTGCACCCCACAGAAAAAATATTACTTAAAGCCTTTGGAGAGGTTAGCCGTCCAAGAAAAGGGGTCGGTAGCAGTTATCGAGCAAGATATCGATTATTCTGATGATGAAAAATTTAAACCTGGCTTAAAAAATATGCTGGTAGCTTTTTTTGGAGATGATAAATCGTGTTTATGTAATATAAATGAGCATCAGCAAAATTTTGAATACTTCAATAAAATTGCAGGCTATCTTTAACTGTTTATGATTTGCGATTCATTTTTTGTATATCTATATGGCAGAAAAGATTAAAGTGATATGTATTGGTGATTCTACATCCCTTCCAGGACATGACAATTCTTATGAAGATACCTGGTTTTACAAATTGAAAACAGGATTTCCTAACATCGATTTTATAAGCGTTTTTAGAAGAGGCATAACTACACAGATATTAGTCACCGAGGGCGGGGGGTATGATGATTTTCCCATGGGGGCGGATTGCTTAGAATTTTACGAACCTCAAATAGTTGTATTAAATTTAGGAATTGTAGACTGTGCTCCAAGACTACTAAATAGGTTCGGTAATTTGACAATTCGATTTTTGCCGAATTTTGCAAAAAAAAGATTTATAGAATTGTTTAAAAAAATCAGGGGGAGGAGATCAAGTAACACATTGGTAAGCAAAGAACAATTTCAATATAATTTGACGAATTTTTTTGAACGATGTTTAGTAAGCGATGTTAAAATATTAATTGTGCTTTGTATTCCGGTGCCAGATAGAAAGATGATAAGTAAGAATCCTGGGATTATTAAAAATGTAGAAGAGTATAACAATATTCTACACCAAATAGTTGTTAAGTATCCTTTTATTAAAGCATTATCTCCCTTGGACTCTCAGAAATACACAGAAGATATTTTCGAGGACGGTTATCATCCTAACCCATTAGGAAATCAAATTGTTTTCCAAGAACTAGAAGAAATTCTAATAAACATTATAAATAAATGATAAATTTATCGGTAAAGAAACTCAAGATCGTATTATTAAATAAGGAAGTACTTAATTTTATCAATTATTATATTTTCACAATAATAAATGCTGGAATCGGTATTTTTTCAATATCGTATTTAACTAAACACATATTGCCACAAGATTATGGTATGATTGGCATATATACCAGTATCTTGTTTTTTTTACCAACATTAATGTCCTTCTCTGCGAACGGATTGCAGGCAATTGAAATAGTTGATCTTTCCGAAGATAGTTACTTAGAATTTAGAAATGCTTTTATATCGTTCGTTTTTATATCATTTTTTATATGTCTTTTAATTGCTATACCATTTTCTATGTGGCTAGGAGAATATTCTTTTGTCATAATAATGGCTTTAGTTATGGGATTAATAACATCATTAACTTCTATTCATAATACGGAACTCTTTCAGAACTCACAGGCCACACGTTTTGGTTTGATTTCTACAGGAAGTGTCTTGTTGGGATTTGGGCTAACTGTTATTTTCCTTTCCTATTTCCATTTGGATTGGAAATTTAGGGTTTTGTCACTTGTATTGGCAGAGTTTGTTTTGCTAATAATGAGATTTTATGCTTTAAGTTCAATAGGCTCATGTTTTAAATTTAGCTTTAATAAAACTCAATTCAAATATATAATAACTTATGGGGCACCCTTAATATTGTCTGTTTTAGCGGGATGGGCCCTTAATCAATCAGACAGATACTTTCTACTAAATTATTATAGTTTGAAACAGGTTGGCTTATATTCTGCCGCGGCTGGAATTGCATCATTCATTGTAATGATTAACTCTAATATGATAAAAGTTATTTATCCCTTGGTCTTTAAAAAATTGAGTAAAAGGGAAGGAAAGGGATTTATTTTGAAGTTAACTGCGTTATATTCCTTTTTAATTTTAATAATAACCTTTGGATTTTGTTTGGCCTTGTATCTGTTTGGGCATCTATTCTTAGGGAAAAACTATTTATCGGCAATGCCAATAGTTTATATTATGTGTTTAGCACAGGCGTTTTTTGGCATATATTCCACCACTGGTCTAGTAATTGATTATTTTAAAATGACAAAACTAAAAACAATTCTCGTTGTTTCAAGTGCAATAATTGTTATTCTTATGTCTTTTCTCTTAATACCCTTTTTCGGAGTTTATGGGCCTGCACTAGCATCAGTGTGTGCATTTTTCTTTTTATCGATTTTATCACTTTTTATCTCTCTGTCTTTATTTAAAAAGCATAACGTATCATAAAATGAAAAATTTACTGGTGAAGCTATTCTTATTGCTAAAAATAGATATTTTAATAAGTCGGATTTACAGTTTGTCACAATCTATGGAAATTAAACGGATTGAAAAAAAATGTGGATGTGAAATCAATTATATTGAACAAGGATTTAAAGGAATCAAAATTATGAGTTCAAATGGAGATTTTTCGAGATTTAAAATTGATTCTACTAGTCATTTGAAATCTGATACAGTTATTGAATGTTCTGGAGGGGTTTATATTGGAAGGTATTTTCATACAGGACGTGGGTTGACAGTATTTTCCACGAATCATAACTATGATAGCCAAATTGCAATACCTTATGATAGTGTGGATTTGATTGAACCTGTGGTTATAAAGGATTTTGTTTGGTGTGGCGCGAACGTAACAATTGTTCCTGGTGTTACAATTGGTGAGGGCGTTGTGATTGGATCAGGTACGGTTGTCACCAAGAATGTCCCAGACTTTGCCGTAATAGGAGGAAACCCTCATCGGATAATCAAATTTCGTGACGTTGACACTTTTAAACGCTTAAAAAATAATGGACAATTCTATTAAGAGTAATGACAGCATAATTGTTTTTTGTCAAGCCCCAGCTGATATTCCTTATTTTTTAACTTTATATGAAAAACATAAGGATAAAAATGAAATTTCACTGTATGTAATTAATGTAGAAAACGTCTATAATTTTATTGATAAGTTAAATTTAAAATTGCATGCTTTTGTTTTTATTCCCTATTCACAGATTTCACTTACTAATCTAAAAAACGTGCTTTCAGAGAGAGGGAGAATTAAGGGTTTGATAAATAGATACTTCATCAGAATTAGTAGCTCTAATGTTTATTTCTTTTCAAGATTTGAGGACTGGTTGACTGCAGCTTTTCTAAGCAACTTGTCTAAAAGAAATTCAATATACTATATCGATTATTATGACTTTTCATCAGAGTTATTTGAAAGAAAAAAAATGAATCTTAAAATGTTAGTTTTAAGATTTGTTTATTATGTTTTGACTGGTGCTTTTTTTAAATTGGAAGTAATGGAAAAAATGCCCGAGTTTCAGTATCAAAAATATAATGTGAGTAAACAGGTTCTCCAGGTAGAAGAACGGGTCTTTTATAATTACAGATATGAATTTGAGAGTGTCCCTATTAAGGGGCCTACAGTATTGTTTTTTATATCACCATGTGAAGACTCTATATATGATTGTAAAACTCATGACGAAATACAACTTCTTATAATTCAAAGTTTTAAAAGAAATAAGTGGAATGTGATTGTAAAAGGACACCCAAGAATAGGAATCCCCGAAAATATAACTGGACTTGTTGATTATCAAATTCCTTCTTATATCCCCGCTGAGTTTGTTCATGTTGATAATGTATCAATGTGTGTTGGTATAATTACTGCAGCACTATCCCATTTTGCTACTAAAACTCGGATACCTACGTATTCTCTAATCAATTTGTTTCAATTTAAGGAACAAAATTTTGCAAATAATTATAAACAATATTTATGCAGTTTGTCAGATGATAATGTGAAATATTTCGAAGATTATGAGAATTTTGAAAAAATTATAAAAGATAGAGATGGAGTATGGTAAATGTTAAAATTAGTATTATTACTGTTGTCTTCAATGGAAGCAAGGATATTGAGAAGACCATACTAAGTATTTTGAATCAAACATATCACAATTTAGAATTTATTGTAATTGATGGAGGCTCAACCGATGGAACTCAAGAAATTATAAAAAAGTATGATAATCACATAGATTTTTGGGTTTCTGAACCTGACCGAGGGATTTACGATGCTATGAATAAAGGAATTCAAAAAGCAACGGGTGAATGGGTAAATTTTATGAACTCGGGCGATAGTTTCTATTCTAAAGAAGTTTTGTCTAAATTTGTAGTTTCAAATTTATCAGATTATGATGTAGTTTATGGTTCGATTAATTGTATTACAAATTCAAATTCATTTGTTTTAAAACCGAAATCAATTGATAGAATATCGAATTCGATGGTTTTCTGTCATCAAGCTGCGTTTGTAAAAGTCAAACATTTAGAAAATATAAAGTTTGATATATCTTTAAAGATTGCAGCAGATTACAAATTGTTTTTGACTTTATTTAGAAAACAGTTAAAATTTGCAGAAACGGACATCATAATTGCCAATTATGAAGCTGAGGATGGACTCTCATCTACTAGTTTTTATAAAATGGCTCGGGAATATGCTCTTGTAAAAGGTAATTGGAATAGTGTTTCAGTTAGAGCTTATGTATTATTGAAGTCTAGCATCTACATATTGATTAATTTCATTAGAAACGTTATGCCTCTCAATTTTAGGAAGTTTGTGAGGAAAGAAATTATAAAGAAATAACATAAATTAAGAATTGTGATTCCAAAAGTATCAGTAATAATTCCTGTTTACAACGCTGAGGTTTTTTTATCAAAATGTTTGAATAGTGTGTTAGCACAAACACTTAAAAATATCGAAATAATCTGCATTGATGATTGTTCCCAAGATAATTCTTTTCAAATTTTAAGTTATTTTTCAGAAAACGATAATCGCATTAAGTGTTTCAAGAATGAGAATAATCTCGGACAAGGCTTGACAAGGAATAGAGGTTTAGATCTAGCCACTGGTGAATATATAGCATTTGTAGATAGTGATGACTGGATTGAGTTGGATATGTATGAAGTGCTATATAATGAAGCTAAAGCACATAATTACGATTTAGTTTATTGCGGTTTAATTTATGATTTTCCTCATGGGAAATCACAAATACCAGAGATGCCCCTGCTTGAAAGCGACTTAAACACTATACCGTTTCTAATAAATGAAGCAATTAACCCTTCATTTAAGTTATTCTCTCCAAATTCGCCATGTGATAAAATATATAGGCGTAAATTTATTGAAAATCTCAATTTGCGGTTCAAAAGTGAGAGGGTATTTCTTTATGAAGATAAATTCTTTAATATATCTTTTTTAATTGAAAATCCAACATTTTGTTTTATTCCGAAAGTAATGTATCACTATGCTATAAGATATGGAAGCACGATGACATCGTACCGAAAGGACTTTTTAAAGCGTTATTTTTTAATGGATGAGCAATTAAAGATTCTCTTATCTGAAAATGGTTACTCATTCCCTGAAATAGAGCAAAGATTTAAGATCAGCTTATTTGAAATTACCTTTTCTTTTTGTCTGAATGCATTAGTTTATAATAAGTCATTCAAAGGGAAATTTTTAGATTTTTGGGATATAATAAATGACAAAAGGATATCAACAAATACAAAATTTTTTAGGTTAAATGATATTCCGCAATCGCCTTCGAAAATAAATAATACTTTTAAATCGATTTGTTTTTTGATACTAAAATATTTGCGTTAGTGATTTTGATATGATGTTAACAAAGACCAATTTGTTTTTTACTATTCTGTTGTTAGAGTCGATTCTTTTATTTCTTCTTGCGCCTAGATACTATGATTATAATTTCAATTTATTTTGCCTTTTGCAATACTTATTAAGTTCATTTTTATTCCTGAAAGTGAAAAAAAAGCAAAACTATTTTGATTTCGATATGATATTTATGTTTTCTTATTTCTTTGTAATGTTTTTTTACCCTGTATTTATGTTTGAAACCGATCCAACTAAATATTTTGCATTTAAATATGAATTTAATGAGAATGTTATTTCAAGAGCAACCGCTCTTGCGTTATTGGGGATACAAGCTTATTTTTTGGGAAGTTTAACCTTTAGGAATAAGAAAAATGAAAATCCTAAAACAGGAAGGTTATACAATAATATTACTACTTTTTCAATTATTTCCTTTGTGTCATTTTTTCTTTTTATTGTATCTGGGGGATACGCTAGACTAGCAGGGGAATATTCTGGAGAAACTGTTGAGGCCTCCGGAGCTGCGTCATATTTTTGGGTTTTCTCTCCAGCATTTTTGTTCTGTGCATTAGCATTTCAATTCCATAATATGTATATTATAGATAAGCATAAATTTAATACAAAATACTTAAATAAAACGTTGGTGATATACACATGTTTTTTTGTCGGAATGATTCTTTTAGCTGGTAGTAGGACCTATCCTCTTCAAGTTATTCTGATATGTTGTTCATTATTTACGATGTTTTATAAACCAATTGGGTTTTTAAAATTTGTGCCTATAATTCTCGTTGGTATTTTATTGATGTTTACAATAAATTTAATGAGAAGTGGTGACAAAACGTTGGAATTAGTAGATTCAGTAATGGATTTAATAATCTGTAATAGAAACACATATGTTTCTATTGATTATGTAGATGTTAATGGGCCAACATTTGGAAAATCTATGCTATCAGTTGTTTTAGCTCCAATACCAATGATGCAATCATTAATTTTTTCCGTATTTAATATTGATGCATGGGATGCATCATCCTCGCTGATGATTTCACGAATTTCACTTGGCGATAAGGGGTCTTTAGGCTTTGGTACCAATATAATAGCCGATCTCTACATGTCGTTCGGAATGATCGGTGTTATTTTCTTCATGTTTTTACTGGGGAGATACCTCGCCAAACTATTATTTTTTGCAAAAAACAATATTTATGCTCTTGTTGGCTATTCAGTAATGATATCATATTCTGTTTTTATTGTGCGCGCTGAGTTTTTCTTTTTTAGCAGATTCCTATTGTGGGGGCTGTTTTTTGTTTTCTGTGTTGATATATATAATAATTCAAAGAGTAAGCTAAGTCAATGAAAATTTCGTTAATAATATCTGACATTTCCAGAGTTGGGGGGACAGAAAGATCAGTTTCGACTTTAGCTAATATCCTTTCTCAAAAATATGAGGAGGTTGAAATAATAAGTGTTACGAAAACTGATGTTGAGAAAAGTTATTATGAAATAGATCCTAAGATTTCAATGGTATTCTTGGGCAATGCACCCTTGCCATATAACTTGGGTAGAAAAATAAAATGGAGTGTTTCAACTGTAAAGTCTTTGCGGAATTATTTTAAGAATAATAAGAGTGATATAGTCATTTCGTCTGGGCATAACTATAACTGGCTGCTCCCCTACATAAAGACAAGTAAGAAAATGAAAATAATTGCTTGCGAACATATTGTTTATTCAAGTATTCCCAAGGTGTCAAGATTGTTTATGTCTTTGACCTATCGTTTTTTGGATAGAATTGTTGTTTTGTCGGAAAGAGCAAGAAATAGCTTTAATAACTATCCGAAAGTTTCAGTAATTCCCAATGCTGTTCCTTTTGAAGGCAAGCAAGAATCTCAGCTTATTGACAATCAGATTTTAATTGTAGGTAGGTTGAGTACAGAGAAGGGCTTAGAACGTTTAATCCCATTAGGTATACATCTAAGAGGCAATTTTCCAGAATGGAAGATTGTTGTTGTAGGAGATGGGGAAGAAAGAGGTAAACTAGAGTCGCTAATTGAAGAGGTTAATTTGACTGATACAATTAAATTGATGGGAATGAGTGCAGATGTTCAGAATTATTACCTCCAAAGTTCCATATACATAATGACATCTCATTATGAAGCATTTCCAATGGTATTGATTGAAGCTCAGAGCTTTGGTTTGCCGATTGTTGCGTTTGATTGTCCAGAGGGACCTTCTCAAATTATAGTGAATGAAGAGAATGGCTATTTGGTGAAGGATGACCAAATTAAAGACTTTATATATAAGGTATCTTTGTTGATAGAAGATGAATCGTTAAGGAAAAGATTTGGAAAAAATGGCAAATTAAATTCACTTAAATATTCTAAAGAAAACATTTTAATGGGTTGGGTTGGGTTGTTTGAAGAACTTAAATAGATCTTAGATGAAAATACACTTTGATAACATCATTTATTCATTACAACGTGCTGGAGGTATCTCAACCTATTGGGGAGAACTTAGCAAGAGGCTAATAAGGGATAAAATAGATGTGACCTTTATTGAAATGAAAGGTGTCACAAATGTTGTGCGAAATTCCTTGGAGATCAGTAATTTAAAGCTGATCACTGAAAAAGCTTTTTTCCTCAAACGCTTTTTATCACTTAATTTCTCTGATACTGCCGGTAAATTCATATTTCACTCCAGTTACAATAGGGTGACTTGCAATAAAATGGCATTGCCAGTAATCACAATACATGATTTTGTACACGAAAAATTTTATACCGGGATCAGAAGATTACTTCATTCTTATCAAAAAAGTAAAGCAATAAAATCTGCAGATAGAGTTATTGTGATTTCAGAAAATACAAAAAAGGACTTGCTTTTTTATCATCCTAAAATTGACCCCAATAAAATTAGGGTAATCTACAACGGTGTTTCGGAAGATTTTTTTCCGCTTCTATCAGATACGACACAGACAACTTCTCTTAAGAGAAAAAAAATATTGTTTGTAGGATCAAGAGAACATTATAAGAATTTTAACTTCGTTGTTGAAGTAGTAAGCCAGCTGAATGGCTTTGAGCTTTCCATAGTTGGTAGTCAATTAAAAAGAGAAGAGGAAAAATTATTAAGGCACAAATTAGGAAGTAGATGGGAGCTATTTAATAATATTTCAAATAAAGAACTCAATATTATTTATAATCAGGCCTGTACACTTTTGTATCCATCCTCTTATGAGGGTTTTGGCATTCCTCCACTCGAAGCAATGCGTGCGGGCACTCCGTTCATTGCCTTGAGAAAGTCATCAATACCTGAGGTTGCTGGCGACGCTGGTATTTTGCTTAATGACTTGGATGTGGAATCATTCAAAAATGCAATTTTCACAGTTGAAAGCAATAGGGAGGCTTTAAGAAAAAAGGGGTTTGAACAATCAACTAAATTCTCTTGGGAGAAGTGCTATCAACAAACTTTAGAAGTTTATAAGGAACTGTACTAAATATGAAAATATCAATTATAACAGTAGTTTATAACAATGAAAAAACTATTGAAAGTGCCATAAACTCGGTTTTAAATCAAACTTATTACGATATAGAGTATATCATAGTAGATGGCAATTCTAAAGATAATACTACTAACATTATTAGAAAGTACCGCGATCGGATTGCGCAGTTTGTTTCTGAAAAAGACAATGGGATATACGATGCCATGAACAAGGGTGTTCGAATGGCTACGGGAGATATTATAGGTATCTTAAATTCTGATGATCTTTATACAGATGATCAAGTAATACAGGATGTAGCAAACCAATTTACCAAGAAGCCTAATTTAGCTCTTTTATATGGGGATCTAGTGTATGTTGCCTCAGATGACGTAAATAAGGTCATAAGAAAGTGGAAGGCTGGTGATTATCATCCGAATTTTTTTGAAAACGCAAATGTTCCGCCACACCCTGCTCTATTTGTTAGGAGAGAGGTTTATGAATCTTGCGGCTTATTTAATTTAGATTATAAGCTGGCTGCAGATTATGATTTTATGTTGCGAGCATTTAAAAGATTTGGCGGAAGATCTGCGCACATTTCGAGATTAATGGTGAAAATGAGGCTCGGAGGAGCAACAAATCAAAGCTTTAAGAACATCTTAGAAGGGAATAAAGAGATTCTGGCTTCCTGGAAATTGAATGGTATGAAGGCGCCATTAAGGCTGATGCCTCTACGACTTTTTAAAAGATTAATTCAATTTATTTAATGATAACATTACTGACGGGAGGAACTGGTTTCCTTGGCAGGGAAATTGCTAAACGAAGTGACATTGGTATTATAAAAACGTTGGGTCGGTCTGAGTCTGATTATTGTGTAGATTTGGCAAAAGAAATACCTCAGCTTGAAGATATTGAACTTGTAATCCATTGTGCTGGGAAAGCGCACATGGTTCCAAAATCGGAAAAGGAACGAGCGGAATTTTTTGAAGTTAATGTTAAGGGTACAGAAAATCTCTTGATTGCTTTATCTAACATGGGAAATCCACTTCGCGAATTTGTTCTCATCAGTTCAGTGGCAGTTTATGGTAAAGAGGCCGCAAATAATATTAATGAAGAAACTCCGTTAGAGGCAGTTGATCCATATGGTAAAAGCAAGATACAAAAAGAGGAATTGGTAAAGGACTGGTGCTACAAAAATAAAGTAACTTGCACCATTTTACGATTGCCACTTTTAGTGGGAACAAATGCACCGGGTAACTTGGGCGCTATGATAAGAGGGATTGAAAAAGGGTATTACTTTAATATCGCGGGTGGACATGCAAAAAAAAGCATGGTATTGGCTAAGGATGTCGCTGCAATAATAAATGTTGTTGCTTCGATTGGCGGTACTTATAACCTTACCGACGGGTATCATCCAAATTTTAGCGAATTATCAGAAGCGATAGCGAAACAATTAGGAAAACCTAAACCCCGCAACTTACCCAATTGGTTAGCAACTTTTATCGCTGGCCTTGGTGATATTATTGGCCAAAGGAGTCCAATATCTTCTAAGAAATTAAAAAAAATAACATCAGATTTGACATTTGATGACACGAAAGCAAAAAAGACGTTTGGATGGAAGCCAGAGCGCGTTCTTGAAAGATTTAGTATAATAAAATCTAACTGATAAATAAATGAAAAAGGCATTAATAACTGGCATAACAGGACAAGATGGAGCGTACCTGGCAGATTTATTATTAAAAAAAGGTTATGAAGTTCACGGCATAAAACGCAGAAGTTCGTTGTTTAACACGGATAGAATTGATCATTTGTATCAAGACCCACACGAAAGTAACGTTCGCTTTAAGTTGCACTATGGCGATTTAACTGATTCAACTAATTTAATCAGAATTGTACAGGAAGTACAACCTGATGAGATTTACAATTTGGGAGCCATGAGCCATGTAAAAGTTTCTTTTGATTCGCCAGAGTATGTTGCTAATGTGGACGGTATTGGTACTTTGAGGATATTGGAAGCCGTAAGAATTTTAGGTTTGGAAAAGAAAACAAGGGTTTACCAGGCGTCAACGTCAGAATTATTTGGTGGCATGCCTGAAAACAAGAATGCTCAGGGATTCTATGATGAAAATTCGGCATTTTACCCTCGCTCCCCTTATGGCGTAGCCAAGATTTATGGCTTTTGGATTACTAAAAATTATCGTGAAGCCTATAATATTTTTGCATGTAATGGTATTCTATTTAATCACGAAAGCCCGCTTAGGGGTGAAACTTTTGTGACGCGTAAAATTACGAGAGGAACCGCTAAAATTGCATTAGGCCTTCAAGATAAGCTTTATTTAGGTAACCTTGATGCGCTACGTGATTGGGGACATGCCAAAGACTATGTGGAGGCGATGTGGTTAATTTTGCAACAAGATGTTGCTGAAGATTATGTGATTGCTACAGGTGTTACTACTTCGGTGAGGGATTTTGTTAAAATGTCATTCAAAGAGGTAGGGATCGAATTGGAGTTTAGCGGTGAGGGTGTAGAGGAAAGGGCTTACGTTGTTTCTTGTGCCAACGCAGATTATCAATTGGAAATTGGTAAAGAAGTAGTGGCCGTTGATGCAACTTATTTTAGACCAACAGAAGTTGATTTATTAATTGGCGACCCAACAAAATCAAAAACTAAATTAGGCTGGAAACCGAAGTATGATTTAGCTAGCCTGGTTGCGGATATGATGGCATCGGACGTAGATCATTTTAAAAAGGAATTGATGTTAAAATCAGCTGGATACAGTGTTAAGAACCAGTTTGAGTAGAATTATTTGTGGAGAGCATATCTGAATTGCTCTCCATAATTAGACCCAAATCATGAATAAAAAAGATAAAATTTATATCGCAGGCCACAGGGGGATGGTGGGCTCAGCAATTAAGCGGCATTTAGAGGCCAACGGTTTTACGAATATCATTACCCGAACTTCTTCGGAGTTGGATTTGAGAGATGGGCGAGCTGTTACTGCTTTCTTTGAACAAGAAAAACCACAATATGTGTTCATGGCTGCTGCTAAAGTTGGTGGTATAGTGGCGAATAATACATACCGGGCTGATTTCATTTATGAAAATCTGATGATTCAAAATCATGTCATCCACCAAGCCTATGCTAATGCTGTAACTAAGTTGATGTTTCTAGGTTCTTCTTGTATCTATCCAAAACTGGCCCCTCAACCCTTGAAAGAAGACTATCTTTTAACAGGGGAGCTTGAGCCTACCAATGAGCCTTATGCCATCGCAAAAATTGCTGGAATTAAAATGTGCGATGCCTACCGTGACCAGTATGGCTGTAATTTTGTTTCGGTTATGCCAACCAACTTGTACGGTCCGAATGATAATTATGACTTGAAGAATTCGCACGTATTGCCTGCTTTGTTGCGGAAATTTATTACTGCGAAGCAAAATGGCGATCCCACCGTTACTATCTGGGGTACGGGAAGCCCTAAGCGGGAATTTTTGCATGCCGACGATTTGGCTGAAGCTTGTGTTTACCTCATGGAAAACTATAACGAACCAGGCTTGGTGAATATTGGTGTGGGTGAAGACCTTTCTATTTTAGATTTAGCCAAATTGGTTAAAAAGGTAGTTAGGTACGAAGGTGAGATTTTAACCGATCCTAGCAAACCTGATGGTACTCCCCGTAAATTGATGGATGTGAGTAAGCTGCATGCTATGGGATGGAAAGCAAAAATATCATTAGAAGAAGGAATTGGAAAAGTATATCAGGAGATTAAAAATAATGACTGGACAACATAATACCTACGTTTTAATCATGGCGGGCGGAGTTGGCTCGCGCTTTTGGCCCAAAAGCCGTAATCATTTTCCTAAACAGTTTATTGATATACTGGGGCTAGGCAAATCGTTACTACAGCTTACTTATGAGCGATTTACGAAAATCTGTGATCCTACACAGATCTTTATCCTCAGCAATGAACACTATAAGGATTTGGTATTGAGCCAACTTCCAGGACTTAATGAAGATCAGGTATTGTTGGAACCGAGCAGAAACAATACTGCCCCTTGTATTGCTTATGCCAGTTATAAAATTTTGAAAGCTAATCCAGAAGCCAATATTGTTGTTGCACCTTCTGATCATTTGATTTTAAAAGAGGAAGAGTTTTTGAGTAAAGTTGAGCAAGGTCTGAACTTCTCTGCCGAGAACGAAGCACTGCTTACTTTAGGAATTCAGCCTACTAGGCCGGACACTGGTTATGGTTATATCAAGTATCAAGAATCGAGAATCGAGGATAAATCAACCGAAATTAGGAAAGTAAGTGCTTTTATGGAGAAGCCGAGTTTAGCCAAGGCGGAGGCGTATTTGGCAAGTGGGGAGTATTTGTGGAATGCCGGGATTTTTATCTGGTCGGCCAAGTCTATTCAACAAGCTTTTGCGAAATATGCGCCAGAAATTGACCAATTGTTTGCTTCGGGTAATGCAGCCTATAATACAGCAAATGAGCAGGATTTTATTAAACAATATTATCCAACAGCTCCAAATATCTCCATCGATTATGCTATTTTAGAAAAAGCGGAAAATGTTTATACCCTACCAGCCGATATTGGTTGGTCGGATTTAGGTACATGGGCCTCTTTACATGCTGTAGCTAGTAAAGATGAAAATGAAAATGCTTTGGGTTGTACGGAAATCAATATTCAACGAACGCAGAATTGTATTATTCATCTACCTAAGGGAAAAGCTGCGGTAATAAAGGGCTTAGATAACTATATTGTGGTGGATGACGGGAATGTATTATTGATTTACCCAAAATCGGATGAGCAGGAGATTAAGCAGGTTGCGGCATCGATGGTTGAAAGGTACGGGAAACACCATTTATAAGTTGAAGATTTAGGGTATAAGGCTAATTTTTTAAGCATAAGACAAGAAATACTTGCTTTAGCCCTCCTTAATGTTAGAAATTGGCAAGCAAGAATCGATGAAATTGATTTCTGCTTGCTTTTTTGTGTCATGATCTTGTACTAAACTTAATTTTCTTTGCAAATAAATCACGACTAATTTCTTTATCTTCGCGACATTAAAGTGAAAATCCTATGTCTGTTCTTTTTGCCATATTATTGTTCGTTATTTTGTTTGTGACTGAATTGGTCTATTTCAGGATTGCTGATCATTATAATATTATAGATCATCCCAATCAACGGAGTTCGCATAGTGCTGTAACCATTCGGGGTGGTGGGATTATTTTTAGTTTGGCAGGTCTGCTAGCTTTTTTTCTTTTTGGCTTTAATTATCTGTTTTTCAGTATTGGTTTGTTTCTAATTGCGCTAATCAGCTTTTTGGATGATATGCATACCTTAAACAACAAAGTGAGGTTAATTGTGCATGGACTATCTGTGTTATTGCTGTTTACCCAACTGGATGTGATTTATTTCCCCTGGTATTTTACTGCCATAGGAGCTGTGGTGGTTATAGGTACTATAAACGCCTATAATTTTATGGATGGCATTAACGGGATTACAGGGGGATATAGTTTATTGCTTTTAGCCACCCTTTATTATATTGATCAGTATGTTGTAGATTTTACATCGGTACAGCTATTGCATATGGTAATGATCTCTTTATTAGTGTTTAACTTTTTTAACTTCAGGAAAAAGGCTAAATGCTTTGCAGGGGATGTTGGGAGCGTAAGCATCGCCTTTATTGTTGTTTTTTTTTTAGGACAGTTGATTTTTAGAACGCAGAACCCGGTTTACATTTTGTTTTTGTTGGTTTATGGATTGGATACTGTGACTACAATTTTTTTCAGGGTGATGCGAAAGGAAAATATTTTTAAGGCGCACCGCTCACATTTTTATCAATATTTAGCCAATGAGAAAAAATGGCCACAGCTAGCTGTGGTAGCGCTTTATTTGGCTGTTCAGTTGGTTATTAACTTAATAATTATTTTTGTTATACAGGCGAATTTTTTATCGGCATTATTCTTGTTGTTGTTGTGCTTGGTTGTTTTTGTGACCCTAAGATTTAAAATTGAGGGTAAAGAACATTTGTTTAACTTAAAGTTAAGTAATGAGTGATTGGGTAATATATGGTGGCGGAGGCCACGCCAGAGTAGTTGGAGATGCGATTAAATTAAATAATGAGGAGCTGGTTAGCTATTTTGATGATAATCAGGATTTAGTTTCGATTAATGAAATTCCCATTTCTCCTTATCATGAAAGTATAGCGCAGCAAGCTAGCCTTATTATTGGCATCGGTAATAACGAGATCAGGAGAAACATTTCTAAGTACATCGTACACGAGTTTGGTATTGTTTTGCACCCTAAAGCTACGGTTGCGGCTGACGTTGTGATTGGAGAGGGAAGTATAGTTTTAGCTGGTGCTGTAATCCAATCGGGGGCAATTATTGGCAAACATGTGGTGATTAATGCGAATGTTACTGTTGACCATGATGCAATGATTGGCGATTTTTGCAGTATATACCCCAATTCGTATATTGGTGGTGGCGCTAAAATTGGTAAAGGTGTAAGTATTGAGGCCGGCAGTAGCGTGGCCAGGCTAACCGAGATTCCGGCTGCTTTTGAAAACGATGAAGTAGTAGCATTAGATTTGTATTAGGATTGTTATAATATGTATCTTTACTAAAATTTAGCCTATTGTATTTTGTTTACACAGATTAATATTGTCCCCCGCTGGGTCATTTTCTTGTTGGATTTGACCATATGCACCTGTTCTTTAATATTTGCTTACTCGCTTAAGCATAATTTAGATTTAACGGCAATTGAATTGCCTGAATTGGCTCGGAATCTTTTGATTTTGGGTACGATAAATATTGCGGTATTTTTTCACATTAAGACCTTTACGGGGATTATCCGCTATACGAGTGCCCAGGATTCGTTTAGGATTTTGTTATCGGTTATTATTGGTAACGGAACTTTCTTTGTTTTAAACCTAATCTCGATTACTTTTTTTCAATATCCCTTAGTTTCATTTACTATCCTAATTACAAATGGCCTGGCGAGTTTTTTGCTGTTAATGACCTACCGGGTGTTGATTAAATATTTCTTCATTTATGTGAAGAACCTCAACCTGGATAAGAAGAAAGTAATTATATATGGTGCCGGAGAAGCAGGTTTAGCTACCAAACGAACTTTCGACCATGATGGCAGTGTAAATAAAAACATAGTTGCCTTTGTTGACGATGATCAGCGCAAAGTGGGCAAGACCATAGATGGTGTGAAAATTTTGGACGCTGCTAACTTGGCCTATTTGATTGGTGAGCATGAGCTGGATGAAATTATCTTTGCCTCGTACACTATTCCTGACGATAAAAAAGATGCGATTGTAGATTTATGTTTAGAAAATGATATTAAGGTTTTAAATATCCCGCCACTCGATGTTTGGACCAATGGCCAGCTAAAATCTGCGCAAATCCAAAAGTTAAATATCGAAGATTTATTAAATCGTAAATCCATTAAGATTGATATAGAAGGCATTGGGGAGATGCTGAATAAAAAGCGAATCCTGATTACTGGCGCAGCCGGATCTATTGGTAGTGAAATTGTGCGGCAGCTATCTAAATTTGATGTGGGCTTGATTATTCTTTGTGATCAATCGGAAACAGCTTTACACGAGCTGTATCTTGAATTAGAAGAAAACAATAAGAATAAGAATTTTCACGCCTTTGTAGGTGATGTACGTGATGAGCAACGCATGGATAAGTTATTTGATACTTATAAACCACATTATGTGTATCATGCTGCTGCCTATAAGCATGTGCCTTTGATGGAGGATAATCCGGCAGAGGCGATTAAGGCCAACGTTTTAGGTACCAAAACTATTGCCGATAAAGCGGTTAAGTATGGTGTCCAAAAATTCGTCATGATTTCGACAGATAAGGCTGTAAACCCTACCAATATTATGGGCGCTTCGAAAAGGATTGCAGAAATTTATGTACAATCTTTAAATAATTCGTTAAGTACAGAAGGTTTTATTTTTAGCAACGGTTTACAGTATATTAATGAGCTAAATGTTAAACCCATTACCAAATTTATTACGACCAGGTTTGGAAATGTTTTAGGCTCAAACGGATCAGTAATACCCAGATTTAGACAACAAATTGAAAAAGGTGGCCCGTTAACGGTTACGCACCCTGAAATTACCCGCTACTTTATGACCATACCTGAGGCGTGCCGTTTGGTATTGGAAGCGGGGTGTATGGGCAAAGGTGGAGAGATATTTGTTTTTGATATGGGCAAATCGGTTAAAATTGTTGAGCTGGCCAAGAAAATGATCAGACTGGCTGGATTAGAACCCAATGTGGATGTGAAGATTGAATACTCAGGTTTGCGCCCGGGAGAAAAACTATACGAAGAGCTATTGAACGATAACGAGAATACGATGCCTACCCACCATGAAAAAATAATGATTGGCAAGGTACGTGAATATGTATTTGCTGATGTAGAAAAACAGATTTATGAACTGGTCACATCAGCTAGATCAGGTAATGACAGGCAAGTGGTTATTAATATGAAAAAGCTTGTCCCGGAATTCAAGAGTAAAAATTCGGTATTTGAAGAATTAGATCAAATTATTAACGATTAAAAAATGATGAGAAAAATCCTTTTTATGGCCTTTATGGCCATTTTTGCTTTAGGCGTAAATGCGCAAAATCCTACTCCTAATAATATTATCCCTTACGATTATCAGTTTTATCAAAAACTAAATCCATCCATTTACAATCAACAATCGAAATTTCATTCGGCTATAAAAGGCTTTTATGCAGACGATAGTGCTTTGCAAAAGCAATATGATTCGTTGATGAATGCCGGCACTGATAGTTTAAACAAAAGAAGCTGGGCGCACCGTAAATTGTTTCAGGAGCATTTGTTAGAATTTAAGGATGATGATTATCAGATATATGCTGATTTTTTGCCTGATTTTCAAATTGGCCGCGATGTTGCCGGTGATCGATCGACCTGGTTAAATACCAGGGGATTTCAGGTTGGTGGAAATGTGGGCAAGCAATTTTCGTTCTATTTAAACGGTTTTGAAAACCAGGGTAAATTCGCCAATTATGTAAATAACTTTATTGTTGCCAAGCAGGTTGTGCCAGGGCAGGGATATGGTAAATTGGGAACAGATAAACAAGACTGGTCTTACGTAACTGCATTACTATCTTATACTCCCAGTAAATATTTAAACTTTGCCTTAGGTTACGACAAGAACTTTATTGGTGATGGATACCGATCGATGTTGCTATCAGATGTATCATCCAACTACTCTTTCTTCCGTGTACGCGCAACTTTAGGTAGTGTACAATATCAAACGATATTTGCCTATATGCTGGATCCAGGAGCAGAGCGGTTTACCACTGATAGAAGATTAGGGGACAGAGGCAAGTGGATGGCTGCGCATTATGTAGACTGGAATGCTACGAAACGTTTTTCGGTAGGCTTTTTTCAGGCGGTAACATGGGCTGATGCTGAAGCAGAGGGCAAGCGCGGATTTGACTTCAACTATATCCATCCATTTATATTTTTGCGCCCTGTTGAGAATACCAATACCACCTCGCCAGATAAAATGCGACTGGGTATTAATTTAAAATATGAGATACTGGATAAAACTGCTTTGTATGGCCAGTTTATGTTTGACGAATTTACGGCAAAAGAATTTTTTAAAGGAAATGGTTATTGGGCCAATAAATTTGCTGTTCAGTTTGGGGTGCGTGGATCGGATTTATTTAAAGTGCCCGGTTTAAATTACCTCGCTGAGTTTAATACTGCAAGGCCATATACCTATGCCCATTTTGACCGAATATCTAATTATGCTAACTATAACCAATCGCTGGCACACCCCCGTGGTGCCAACTTTAGAGAGTTTTTAGGGATACTGAATTATAGTTATAAGCGCTTCGATCTTCAAGGACAGGCCTTATATTCTAGATATGGCTTAGATCCGGCTGATATGAATTATGGTGGCGATATTTTTAAAAGTTATGATACCAGAGCTGTACAGTACGGCAGCCATATTGGCCAGGGAATTGGCACCGACTTATATTATGTGAAAGGCCAGGTGGCTTATTTATTAAACCCTAAGTACAATTTAAGGATAGAAGTAGCCGGTACTTATAGACGGGAAAGCAACGAATTAGGATTAAATAAAACGGGCTTAATTACTATAGGTTTGAGAAGTTCGTTTAGAAATATTTATCACGATTTTTAACCGTGATAAATATTTCAATGAGGAATTAATTTGATTGGTAATAGTTAATTTTCTATTTGCCTCTGAATTGGTTAACCATGTAACCCACAAAATTGAAAATTAGTTTACTAAATACAATCGTTTTTCTAATAGCAGTCATAATTTAGTATTTT